>Ga0187771_10002599_pt1 | contig 12479 bp, 15 predicted proteins | sample 0116_SJ02_MP15_1_FD_133139 | JGI IMG/M metagenome (GOLD analysis project Ga0187771, IMG submission 133139) | Tropical peat soil microbial communities from peatlands in Department of Meta, Colombia - 0116_SJ02_MP15_10_MG | ecosystem: Environmental > Terrestrial > Soil > Wetlands > Peat | place... | reverse complement strand
GTGGTAGAGTTTAAAAATGACTACCAGGAGGTCGAATACTGCTTCAGCCATGAGCTCGGAGCTTATCAATTCCCCGCGTGGTAGATTATTTTGCAACGGAAGTGCAATACTGATCGTTTTTGACATGGATGGCACGCTCATCGATGCCGAGGCAATCGATGAAATAGCTAAAGCGGCCAACGTTGGCGACCTCGTGGCAGCGCTTACGAAGCGCGCTATGAAGGGAGAAATGGATTTTGAAGAGGCTTTAAGAGAACGGGTCAAGCTCTTGAAAGGTCTCAGATTAGAGGAGGTTAAGAAAGTAGCCCTGAACATCCCTCTCATGAAAGGGGCTAAAAAGCTCATCGGTGAATTGAAAAAAGATTTTAAGGTTGCAATGGTTTCTGGAGGCTTCACGATAGTCGCAGACCGAGTGGCGCAAGAGCTCGGTATCACTTGTCTTGTGGCTAACAAACTAGTCATAGAAGACGGGGTTTTGACTGGCGAAGTGGTCGGGCCAATAGTGCGCCAAAACTCAAAAAGATATGCGCTGGAGGCAATTGCTAAGAGGGAGGGGGTACGTCCCAAAGACTGCATTGTCATAGGAGACGGCGCAAACGACATCTCGATGTTCGAAGCTTCAGGTTTTTCAATCGCGTTCAACGCAAATCCAATTCTATACGATATCGCCGACGTCATTATCACCAAAAAGGATCTCAGCTTGATTTTGCCGATAATCAGAGGAGGAGCGTATGCTGAAGGAGCTGCAAGAGAAGAAAGCGCTGCTTAAGAAAGAAGCGGACGCCTCGAAGCTTGAACGAAACCGCCTTAACGCAGAAGCCAGTCAATTCGCCGCGAAACGAGACGAGTTGAATACAAAGACCCGTACGCTGATAGACAGTGCGCAACGGTGCAAGGACAAGCGCGACGAGTATAACAAGCTCGTTTCGGAGAACAAGGACAAACGAGATCGCCTCAATGAAGCGGCAAACAGTCTGCTCGCAAAAGCGGATCAAATCAAGAGAAAATTCAGAGTTGCTGGCGGCCTTTCGCTCGGGGAACTCAAACGTGAAATTGACCACCTTGAGTTTAGGCAGCAGACCGAGGTCATCAGCACTGAAAAGGAACGCGAGCTAGTTGATCGCATTGCGCACCTCTGGGAGGAATATCGAAAGAAGAGGCTCGAGCTCGAGAACAATGCCGAGCTCAAGGAGGCACTTGAGAAGGCACGAAAGCTTCGAGAAGAAGCTAGTGAATTCCACAAGGAACTGACTGAGAACGCAGATCGTGCCCAGGAATGTCACGAAAAAATGCTCAAGTGCTTCAAGGAAGCAGATAAGGTACGTGCTCAGGCAGATGCGGCACATAAGGAGTTTGTGCGAGCGCAAGAAAGCGCAGACGAGCAGCATCAAAAGTACATCAAGATGGAAAAAGAATTACGAGATTACGACAAAATAATATCCAGTCTCAAAAAACGGTCGAAAGAAGCCCGCGAGTCCCGGGAGAAGGTCGACGTGCTTAAACGCGCAGAAGAGGTCTACGCAATGTTCAAGGACGGTCAAAAACTCGAAACCGACGATCTTCTCCTGCTGCAGCGCTCGGGGTTATTGTAGAAAGACGACGTTGGACGTGCATGAAACTAGTACTGTGCATTGATCGCGACGATGATTTAGGGTCGAAAGCGCACCTTCCGGGACCGATTATTGGCCGCGCTGACAATATCAACGCTGCGCTGCAACTCGGACTTACAGATCCTGAAGACTCTGACATAAACGCCATTTTTGAAGGTGTTCGAGTTTATGATGAGCTGAAGGCACAAGGAACACAGGTTCAGATCGCGTCCATATCCGGTAACACGGACGTCGGCTTGAAATCAGATCAGATACTGTCTCAACAGCTTGATCTTGTACTCAATGAGGTCAACGCAAACAGCGTTATCATAGTTTCAGATGGTGCCGAAGATGAGTTTATTCTCCCCATTGTTCAGTCTCGGATAAAACTTGATGGCGTAAAACGGGTAGTCATTCGCCAGTCTGAAAGCCTTGAAAGTACTTATTACACTATCAAGAAACTATTTGAAGATCCGAAGATCGCGAACACTATTTTCATTCCTGTTGGATTAATCTTGTTGCTCTTCGCGATATTCTCGCTCGCGCAGCACCCCGAAGGCGCTTTGATTGTAATAAGCGCGTTTATTGGTGTGTTTCTGCTTTTTCGAGGACTCGGCCTCGACGACGTTCTCGTTGGTATCGCTCAAAGCGTGAAGTCTTCCTTTTACGGAGGAAGTATATCGTTCGTGACTTATGTAGTCGCCATCGCCTTAGCGGTCATTGGAACGGCGCAAGGCATCCTCACAACCTTGAGTTTGGACGTTGCCACGTACGGTGGCGTCCTTATCGCTGTTGTCTTTATCAACACCGCTGCTTGGTGGTTCGTGGCAGCCGGGGTCATCACGAGTGTCGGTCGAGTAATCGACGCGTATCTGAACGACCCACAACACGTCTGGCGATACGTTGAGTTTCCGTTTTTCATCTTTTCTACTGGCCTGATCCTCTGGAGCGCCAGCATCCTCATACTCGCACTCGGAGGCAAGCCCGTTCCGGTCCTTAATCCCTCAGACGTCCTCGTAATACAAACTTCTCGGAGTATCGAGATAGTCACTGCCTTCCAGCTGCTCATGTTTTCGGTTGCCGGCGCGATCCTTATCGCCTTAACAGGGATCGCTATATCTTCGCTTGTAAGGAGGGGGCAGCAGCCTTCGCTAGAACAACCCGGCGTGACTAGTCTCAGCGACAAGTGATTTTAGAAGAGCGGTTCGCAGTTTGTCCCATTTACGTGCGATCGCGCATAACGCTAAGAACGTCACTCAATATGGCGCTGGCGGTCTCGATCGAACCCGCCCCTTTACCAGCGACTGTAATTTCGCCGGCAGTGTCCGTTAAAACTGACGCGGCATTCAGGGTGCCACTCACATTTAGTGGATGCCCTATGGGGATCAACTTAGGAGAGACCGTAAGCTCTTGCACGTCGCCGACAAGTTTGACCGAAAAGCCTCGCTGTCGCGCTAGTTGCAGCGCATCCTCGGTGATGCGATCAATTCCTGTTGTTCGCACATCTGCGAAGGTGCAGTGGCGACCAAAAAACGCGTTTGCGAGGATGACGACCTTACAAGCCGTGTCGATGCCGGTCACATCATACGTGGGATCCGCTTCGGCGATGCCCATGTCTTGGGCTTCGCTTAAGACTTGGTCGTAGTCGAGTCCCTCTTGCGCCATCCGCGTGAGTATGTAATTACACGTGCCGTTCAATACCCCGCGGATGTCTAACACGCGTGTGCCTGCGAGAGTGTCGCGTATAAGGCTGATGATTGGCATTGCACCACCAACAGTTGCCTCATAGCGCAGCGCGACGCCATTTTTGTCCGCGAGTCGTGCTAGTTCATCGAAGGCGACCACAAGGGGTCCTTTATTTGACGTCACAACGCTCCGCTTGTGTTTGAGGGCCTCACGAACGTGGGTCAAGCCTGGTTCACCGCCATCGATATTAGTCGGAGTCACCTCCACAACGAGATCGTGGTCGACAGCGCGTATCACGTCGAGTGTGCTTAAATCAGAGTTTGAAATGGACTGCCCGCCACGTTTGCGCGCAAGAACGTCTTTTAAATCTGGTTTGAGTGCAACTCCTTTAGAATCGGCGATTGCGACGACGTCTATTTGAGGCACGTTTTGCATCAGGGTCGCGACTCCTTGCCCTACAGCGCCGAACCCTATGATTGAGAGAGACAAAGAAGCTGAGCTATGCTGCACGGTGGGCGCCTCCTGACGACTCTCGCTCATCTAATGGTTCGACGATCAGCAGCTCCTTGCGCTCAGCGATCTTTTTAAGAATCTCTACCGACTTTCTCAGTTCCGCGTTTCCGGTTGCCATTATTGTGACGACCGCTGCCGATGGACCGTCGATAGCAGGCATCGACAGGCTTAGATCTTGCACTTCCGCAAAGCCCGTGCCATCAATCTCATCGATCGTCTCTCTTAAATCAGTGTGGATAATGTGCCCGATGAGCAAAATGTGCGTCCTCACACGAAGCCTCATTTTGCCTATGCGAACGATTGTGACGCCATTCTGTTCAAGCCCCTCTTGAAGTTCCTCTAGCATATGTTCTTCAATATCAAAAATCACGGAAACCGGAACGGTATTGCGGAATGTTTTTTTGTCGTGATGGTGAACGATGCTCGCAATATTCCCGCCGAGATCGGAAATAGGAGTTAACACGTGCATCAGTTGTCCTGGCGTGTCCTGAAGCTCCAAATCCATCGAAATTCTCATAATGTGACCCCAAACTTGGTTATATTAATATGCATTGATCTAATAACCCTTTTCCATGGTCGTGCAAGACTACGACACCGTGCTGCGCGTTATGCAAAAACGACGCTCAGTTAGGCGGTACGGACGAAAAACTGTCAGCGACGCGCTCTTGGACAAGCTTCTTAAAGCAGCCGAGCTTGCGCCTTCTGCTGGCAACTTGCAAGCGCGGGATTTCGTGCTTGTGCGTGACTCAAACATGAAACACGAACTAGCTGAGGCTGCATACGGGCAGTTTTTTATCGCAATGGCTCCTGTCGTACTCGTCGGCTGCGCGAATATTGCACGCTCGCGCATCGCGTACGGGCAACGCGCTGAACTTTACGCAGTGCAAGACGCCACCATTGCTGCCAGCTACATGCAGCTTGCCGCCGAAGCTCTGGACATTGCAACGTGCTGGATCGGTGCATTCGACGAAAAACGTGTATCTCGAGCATTGAAAATACCGCTTGACGTTCGCCCCGTTCTTTTGTTGCCCGTTGGATACCCCGACGAGACGCCTGAACCGAGGGTCCGAATGGACCCAAGCCGCTTCTCCCACCACGAGCTTTGGGGCTCGTCGGGCAGCGTAAATACGTAATTTGGTGGCAACTAAGGTCTAGCGGAGCAGTGACCCGAGAGTTTTAATAACGGGCCACTTTAGGTATCTGTAGTTGTCTATGACGCGGCAGGTTAAGGATGCGTGTGCTGAAATTGTCGCTGGCATACTCAGCGGCGAAATCACACGTGCGAATTTGCAGTCAGCAAAAATCGCGGTCTCACGACGCTATCGTCTACCGTCCCTGCTGACTAACGCACAAATCTACGGATCTGCGCGAGCCCCGCTGCAGCGCGAAGTGGTCCACGTTTTACAACGGAAACCGACGAGAACGGCCTCCGGCGTTGCCGTTGTAGCCGTGATGACTTCGCCTCACCCCTGTCCCCATGGCAGATGCGTGCCGTGTCCTGGTGGCCCCGAATTTGACTTACCTCAAAGCTATACCGGTCTTGAGCCAGCTGCAATGCGTGCTATCCAACATCAATTCGATCCATATAGCCAGGTCAAAGCGCGTCTCATACAATTGCGCCAGACCGGACACCCTACCGATAAGGCAGAACTGATCGTTATGGGCGGCACGTTTACCTCACGGCCACGCAGTTATCAAGAGTGGTTCATGCGACGCTGCATCCAAGCGATGAACGATTTCCCTTTTGCGCTCCCCTCGTCTCAGGACCTAGGTCGGGTTTTCGCAGCTAATGCGCGCGCAAAGACCAGAAACGTTGGTGTCACGTTTGAGACCCGACCTGATTTTGCGAAGCGGCGCGACGTCGGCGGTATGCTGGCCCTTGGCGCAACCAAAGTTGAACTCGGGCTCCAGAGCACCTCGGATCGCGTGCTAACGACCATATCACGAGGTCATACTGTTGCCGACGCAGTCGAAGCAAATGCGGCGTGCCGTGATAGTGGACTGAAGGTAGGGTTCCACATCATGCTCGGACTTCCCGGCTCTGATTTTGATACCGACCGGAAGATGTTTAAAGAAATATTCACCGATGAACGATTCTGCCCAGACTATCTCAAGATATACCCAACGCTAGTTACGCCTGGGACCGCTTTGTGCAGCCTCTGGCAACGAGGCGAGTACAAAGCCCTTGATCTTAGTGATGCCGTTGAACTTGTCGTGTTGGCAAAAATGGAGCTCCCTCGTTGGGTAAGGTTGCAGAGGGTTCAGCGAGATATCCCAGCTCAACAAATCGTTGCCGGCGTCAAAAAGGGCAACTTGCGCGAACTTGCCACAAAGCGCTTACACGCCCGGGGACACCAGTGTAACTGCATACGCTGTCGAGAGGTTGGACTTAAGGGAGTTACCGAAGTTGAGGACGTTGAATTCCGAACTGAAAAGTACAGAGCGTGTAAGGGGGCAGAGTACTTCATCTCTAGTGTAGGCTTTTTAAGGGATTTAGAATGCCTTATAGGCTTTGCACGCCTGCGCATACCGCACGCGTCCATTAGGCCCGAAATTACAGATGAGACAGCGCTGGTCAGAGAGCTGCGCGTGTACGGACAAGTGGCTAAGCTTGGCGAGCAGGATTTAGAAAAATGGCAGCATCGTGGACTTGGAGCTGAGCTGCTTAGCACCGCTGAAAACACGGCATCCGATGCAGGGATGCGCAAGGTCGTAACAAACAGCGCGATCGGCGTGCGCGATTACTATCGCGCTAAAGGTTACGCTCAAGATGGGCCATATATGGCCAAAGTACTAGAATAGAGGCGAGACGCAAACGCATTGTTGAAATTGGAAACAGGCGATCACCCAAATAGGCCTTAGTGGTGTTTGGACGATCCCAACATGATAGAAGTCGTCGGAGTGTTAACCCCTGACAGTTTGAACTTAAAGTCATGGGATGAGGCGAAGTTCACTGTTGCCAAGCACCCAAACGCTCAACTGAGCACGGATTCGTACTTGACCACTATTTCTGATAGGTGAGTGAAGCTGCGTTCGACAAGAGCCCAAAATTCGTACACGTAGTTATAGCGCAGATTATCACAATGCAATCTAATAGAGCGAAAAACATGGCTAGTTCCGTTTTGCTTTCGGGACGAGTTCTTCGCCCCGGCAATCTGCCCGGGGAGAATCTGGTGGAGCACTTACGATGGAAATAATGGGCTTTGCGCGAGAGAGGCTTAGGGAGAACCCTCTGTCGACCCGAACGTGATTTTGAACTACCTTGAGTTGTGAATGTTCATCTTCACCTGATGCCAGCAAACGCAATGGGGCGTCGCATAGGACTTATATATAGGAGCTAGGATCAACCTATTTTGTCACAAGGAGAGGATTCAGAATTCTTATCTCACGAGTTATTTTGCTGTCTATTTTGTTGCTAGCAGCATCAGCGTCATCAACTGCGCTTTATCTGCAAGCGCAGCCGGCCGCCGGAGCAGGACCGGCAGCGAGTACAGCGAGTGCGACGCCGATAGTGAGTCCGACGCCGACGCCGATAGTGAGTCCGACGCCGATAGTGAGTCCGACGCCGACGCCGATAGTGAGTCCGACGCCGATAGTGAGTCCGACGCCTTCTGCCAATCAAACAGGAGGTGGGGTCGCCGACCCTACGCTCTTAGGCGCAGCCGCAATCGGCATTATCGCCGTTGGGCTTATGATTGGCTTCTATTATGCCACAAGGAGAATGTAACCACGCAGCGAGGACAAAACCGTAACGTCAGCATTAATAAGAGCGACGTTTACAACCGAATTCTTGAGCTAGATCTTCGAAAAATGGAAAAACGCCACGAACGCCACATATGGCACATAAAATCAATGTGGGGCGGGGTGGCAGGCATTCTTCTTGCCATTTACGTTGTGCTTACGTCACAATACTTGTTCGGCAACGCCATTCTCCTACAAGATGACAACTACATAATAGCCGCGGGAACGCTTCTTCTTTCGATCGCTTTGTGTTACGGGCTCATGTGGCTTGGTGTAATACGCGAGTATAGGAAATTTGAAGAAGTGATCGATGAAAAAATAAGGTATTACGAAGCCGTAATAAACGCGCCGTCAGGCGCGCAGCTTTCTGGTGGCTAGTATCGCTTTTTGTAATCCCACGAGTCTTGATCTGCGTGGTCAATATCTTTGTAGTCTAACTCGTCGTGGTCTTTCTTTTGGCGCTCAGGGCCATACGCGATCAGTGATGCCCCTCGAATTAAGACAAATCCAACCAGGATAAGCACGAGTGAAAACAGTACGATAGCCGGGAGATTAAGGACGCTAAGGAGGAGCGCAATTATTCCTAGTTGTGACAAAAGCACGAAAACGCCGACGATTATCAACAGCGCTCCGAGAAGATAGATCAAAAAAGCACCTACTCTCGTGACACATCCTCCTCTTGCGTTCCAGCAAAGACTTTGCCCGTCAATTCTACGACTTCTTTGAAGCTTCTTACTTTTATTGGGCCGTATACTTTGTCTATCACGAGGGAGTGAGCGTTTCGCCCAATGGCGACGGCAGGCTTGCCCCTGTTGCGTATCTCGATGGTCAAACCTTCGTCGTCGAGGGCGCGGGCGGCAACACCAAATGTCTTCAGGGCAGAAAGTGCATTGCCAATCATTTTTATCGCCCACAAGGTTTCGCTTACGACATCAGTTCCCGAAATTGTTGGGCCAACTGACCAAGCCTTTCCGGTTCTACGATGTCGATCGAGACAGTGGTTCCGTCATCTTCAACTTTGATCTCTATGGCAGGATCGTTGTGAACTTTTAACACGAGTTTCGTGTCATTTTGATAAATAATCTGAAGGTAATCTTTGCTTGACCGTACGATCTCTCGAATTCTTTCAGAGTCCATAAATCCATTTGGCATATGGTTCACCATTTTTATATCAATTTAGTAGATATAAGCTATACTCGCCCGTTAAAAAGCTTGCGTGCCTGTTTCTCAAAACCATACGATGTCTAGGAGTCAATTTCACTTCTATCGCACGTTCGTCCCAGCGTTACACGGGCTAAAGGATCCAGTGGTCCTGTCATTCGACGATGCCTCCTTTGCAAAGGCCCGCGCCGCAGATCCCGCCGAGATTCCACACCATTTTATTCACAGCGGCAATTTTTTTTCGCCGCCCTATTCGAAAAAGCCTGAGCTTCGAACAAAGGAAAGGGTTCTCTCATTGCAAGAGAAGCTGATGAATGATAGGACCGACGGTTTGATGACGCTTAACGTCCCGGTCGGCAGTGATTTCAAGGTGCCTTACTGGAAACACGCTAAAGCAGATCGTTTGAGGGCACTTGAAACTAGCCTAGAAGCTGCTTTGTGGGCAGGCGAGCACGCTCAGCGACCGGAACTCTTGTACGCTGGCTTTGAGGTCGGCACGTTCCACGATGCCCTTCACATATTCGCGAGAGCTTTCAATGCGGATTTCATGCAGCTCTCAGCAGGATTTGGCGTGTTTTCGCGCATAGCAAAGTTCCGCTCGGAGGACAGAATAAAACAGTTTGAGGTGCTGGCTGGTTACAACCAGCTCTTAGGAGAGTTTGGAGGCGCGCGATTTCACGCCTCTGGAGGCAGTTCGTTGAATGTGCTCGAGCTTCTCGCATTCGCTAACGTGACTTCAGCAGACGGCTCCACGGCCGTGATTGCAGGACTCGCGTACGGTTCTGTCTTGACGGCTTCCGGCCGGCTTGTAAAAGCAGACAAAATCACCGAATGGACTTGTGACTGCGAGTTCTGCTCACGCAAGGATATGGCTGACACGGTTAGAAACCTCAAGCGCTCATCTGAGGCGCGCGTCCGCCACAATGTCCACATTACACGGCTTTCGGAAGCGCGCATAAATGACGCCCTTGCGAATAATACGATTGCTGAGCTCACCGAAGAACGTCTTGCAGAGTATGGGAGGAAAGACCTTTGGCGTTGTTACGCCCTTGTGAGAAAGAAACGGACGCGGAGCTAAAAACGTGCTGAAAGCAGTGATGTTTGACTGGGATGGAACGTTGTACAATTCCGTCTTCCCCACGTACCTCAGCTATCTTTTCGTGATGGACGCTTTTGGTCTTCCCCGCGTGACCCTCAAAGAGTTTCGCGAGGAAAGTCGGCCCAATTATCACGACTACTATTTGTATCTAGGCATACGTGAAGACGATTGGGGACTTGCGGATGCGGTCTGGATGGACTGCTATGCGCGACACAACAAAGAGTGCGTACTATTCGAGGGCACTGCTGAGGCTCTGCTTGAGCTGAAAGAAATGCACTTGAAGCTTGGCCTCGTTTCGAGCGGGTCTCGGGCCCGCGTTACGAACGAAATAAGTGAGCAAGGAATCGAAGCCCATTTCGACATCACGTTGTTTGGCGATGATGTCGGATTTGAGCACGGCAAGCCTGCGCCGGAAACCTTGCTAACGGCAATAGATCGAACTCGCGTCGCGGCCTCGGATGTGCTCTACGTCGGTGACATGGTCGAAGATATCCTCATGGGTAAAAGAGCGGGTGCAAAAACAGCCGCGGTGCTTTGCGGATTTGCAACACGCCGGTTGCTTATAGACGCTCAGCCCGATTTAGTGCTGCGCGATGTGAGTGCTCTGCCGGACGCAATCAAAAATGAGGTCTGAGGGGATGGCCCGCCCCCTCATTCGACGCTAATGTGTGACTTCTCTTCTTTAGGTTGCACGCGCGCTAGCCTCACCTCGAGCACACCGTTTCGGTAAGTCGCTTTCGCGCTGCGAGGGTCAACCTTTACGGGAAGTTCGACGCTTTCAGAGTATTTTCTAGGCTCATTTTGAGCTTTGATATCGAGTCTGGTTTCCGTAGCCTCGAGCTGTACATCCGTGCGATCTACACCGGGCATCTCGGCTATCACGTGAACTTCTTCATTCGTCTCCATGACGTCAATGAGAGGCTTTCTCTCCTCTTCCATCTTGACGCTTCTGCCAAATGGCTGGATATTACCGAATTCTCGCACTTCAGGTGATTCTCCGGGGCGCTGCGTCATAGAAAACCCGTAGATGAAGGGTTTCGGTTGTCTTCCTTCTTGCAAATCTCGCAGCATTTGATCCATAAGCTCGTCAAATCCTTCACCGAAGAAGTCATCGAAAAAACTCCTTCGCTTTTTCGCCAATTTTTAAACCTCCTTTTCTGCTTGAAGTCTACAAATAGATTTAACTCTCACGCATAGCCCGCAAATTCAGGTTTTGCCGCCTTCTCCTTCGGCTCCTCTTCCGTAACTGAGAACTTCGCGAATTCTGTCGCAATCTTCTCATACTGGTGGAGCACGTCACGCGACGCTGTGGGCTTGACGCGATTGATTGCGGCGTACAGGTGGGCTTTCGTAATCCGTATTGTCGGAGCCCCCTCCTTTACCTGCTCGCTTGTCATATCATCTCGAATGAAGGCTCGGAGAGCGAGCATGGCTCCTTCCCTGCAAATGGCTTCGATGTCGGCGCCGACGTACCCTTCAGTCTCTTTGGCAAGTTGCTCAATGTCCACATCGTCTGCTAGCGGCTTTCCTCTCAGGTGAATGGCAAATATCTGGGCGCGACTTGATGCGTTAGGCGGCGGTATGTAGACGAGTCTGTCTAATCTTCCGGGCCGCAAGAGGGCAGTATCAACCATGTCGGGCCGATTCGTCGCACCGATAACTACCACGTCCTTTAGTTCCTCTAAGCCGTCGAGTTCCGTGAGGAGCTGGCTCACCACACGCTCAGTTACGTGCGAGTCGGAGCTCGCGCCCCGGGTCGGGGCTACCGCGTCTAGCTCATCGAATAGAATGATGGTTGGTGAGACCTGCTTCGCACGCCGAAACGTTTCGCGCACGCCTTTTTCCGACTCACCGACCCACTTACTCAAAAGTTCGGGCCCCTTTATGCTGATAAAGTTGGCTTCGCTTTCGGTGGCGACTGCCTTAGCTAGGAGCGTTTTGCCGGTTCCAGGTGGGCCGAAGAGCAGCACTCCTTTCGGCGGCTTAGTGTTGATGCTGCTGAATGCATCAGCGAATTTTATCGGCCACTCGACAGCCTCTCTCAGCTCTTGCTTAGGCGCTTCGAGCCCGCCAACGTCTTGCCACTTCACGTTGGGTGCCTCGACAAATACCTCGCGCATCGCCGAGGGCTCGATGTTCTTCTGGACGTTCGCAAAGTCTTCTGCGGTGACCTGGAGCTTATCGAGCACGTCCTGCGGGATCTCGCGTTCAAGGTCAATCTCCGGAAGGATCTTTCGGAGCGCGTGCATCGCCGCTTCTTTGGATAGGGCGGCTAGGTCAGCCCCGACAAAGCCGTGCGTCGTGTTTGCAAGGTTCTCCAAACGCACGTCGTCAGCGACCGGCATGCCCCGCGTGTGCACCTGCAATATCTGGAGTCGGCCAGCTGCGTCAGGTACACCAATTTCGATTTCTCTGTCAAATCGACCGGGTCTTCGCAACGCTGGATCGATTCCTTCGGGACGGTTCGTGGCAGCGATTACGACTACCTGACCTCGTGCCTCAAGGCCGTCCATCAACGCGAGGAGCTGGGCAACGACGCGACGTTCGACCTCTCCGGTCACCTCACTCCTCTTAGGGGCGATCGCGTCGAGCTCATCGATGAAGATGATTGCAGGAGTATTATCTGACGCTTCCTTGAACAGCTCCCGAAGGTGCTGCTCACTTTCACCGTAGAACTTGCTCATGATTTC
>Ga0187771_10002598_pt1 | contig 12483 bp, 12 predicted proteins | sample 0116_SJ02_MP15_1_FD_133139 | JGI IMG/M metagenome (GOLD analysis project Ga0187771, IMG submission 133139) | Tropical peat soil microbial communities from peatlands in Department of Meta, Colombia - 0116_SJ02_MP15_10_MG | ecosystem: Environmental > Terrestrial > Soil > Wetlands > Peat | place... | reverse complement strand
GTAAATCCCCGGCTCGATGGAGAAACAGGTGTGAGGGATAATCCTCCGCGAGTCGCGGGTCTCGAAGTTATCCATGTTGGCGCCATTTCCATGCACGTCTTCGCCAATGGAGTGCCCCGTGCGATGGACAAAGTATTCCGCGTACCCCTTGCGGGCAATAATCTCGCGCGCCACGTCGTCCACGTCGCACCCACGCACCGGGCGCCCATGCCGCATCGCCTGCCGGACGAAGTTCACCGCCAAGTCACGGGCTTCCCGAACGATCTCAAAAATCTCTGCGTACCGGCGCGGGGCTTGCTCGCCCACAAAACCCGTCCAAGTAATATCAAAATAGACTGCCCCGGGGGCTTTGGTCTTCCCCCAAACATCCAAAAGCACAAAATCGGCGGCTTGAATGGGCAGCGAGGTCTCGCGGGTGGGCGAATAGTGCGGGTTCGCCGAGTTCGCGTTCACGGAGACGTTGGGGGGCTCGTCCGACGTGATGCCATTCGCTTCAAATAGGCGCATCATTTCCTGCTGGACCTCGTACTCACCGATCTTCCTACCGCCCTGCACCGCCGCGCGGATCATCTCAAAGCCCGCTCGCACGGCGGCGTGGACCACCTTGCCTGCTTCCAAGTGCGAGGCCAGGGCCCCCTCCGACCAGCGCGCTTCAAACGACTGCACCAGATCGGCAGATGAGACCGTTTCCACACCAAAGTTTCTGACCAGTTCGACTGTCCCGGCATCCACCAGCCCCACGTACGGGATGTCGTTGAGCGGCGAATATTGCATCGCCACCCGCTTCTTCCCTTCCAGGATCTTCCCCAACTTTTCTCGCTGCTCCTTCCAGGAAGAATACTCATGCAAGGCGCCGGGCAGGCCGTCGAGTCTCCCCTTCTCGATGCGATGCACCAGCTTGGCCGGCTCGCCCGCGGCCGGAACCAGGTAATACCACCGCCGTGTGCACATCGAGGGATTGATCCCCAACACTCTATATGCGATAGGGTCACGGTGGTGATGGTCATAAAATAGCCAGCCATCGAGGCCCGCGGGACGGAGTGCATTCTGAATGTCGCTCAGGTTCATAAGCTACCTCGTTCTTGCGCCTTCGCGTCTTTGCGCCTTTGCGCCTTTGCGTGAGATTGTTTCGCTCTTCAGAGGTTGTTAACAACTCGCGCGATTCCGTCCTTGATGAGCTCGGTATCAAAGTTGATCAGTAGCCCCAACCGCTTTCCAGCCAAACGAAGGTACGTCAATAACTGTTTCCTATGCACTGGAGCGAGACCCTCGACCGACTTGATCTCGATAATGACCTTGTCCTCCACAATGAGGTCAGCGCGGAACCCCGCCTCCATATGGACGTTTTCCCACACCACCGGGATAGCTTCTTGTCTGACTACTTTAAAACCTCGATTCGTCAGTTCCTGAGCCATAATCGTTTCGTAAACTGACTCAAACAGTCTGGGACCGAGCGTGGTGTGGATCTTGTAAGCTGCGTCCACGATTTGTTTGGCTATTTCGTTTTCAGTCACAGAAAACATTCTCTCGCAAAGGCGCCAAGGCGCGAAGTGTCGCAAAGCGTCTCGGCCGTTCGGACCGGAAGGCGCAGAAGGCCCGAGGGCCCACCCCTAGCTCCCGGCGCCGGTTTTCACCCCGCCGGGTTTGAATATCTTGTCGTAACCCACCATCAATACCGTTCCGGCCAAGCCAGCGCCCGTCACAATCCACCACATTTGTTGCGGCCGGCGCAACACATCGCCGAACTCATGGAGAAGATAACCGCCGAGAGGCCCTGCGATGAAATACCCGATGGCAATCGGAAGGAAGGCATATCCCATATACAAACCCTGCTGGCCTGGAGGCGCCAGCCGGGAAATGTATTCGTAGTAGCGCGCCGATTGGGTCATCTCCCCGAGCGCCAGGACAACCAGCGCGCCGATGAGCCCTACCGTGGTCGGACGGATGGCCAAAATCAGCCAGGAAAGGCTGGAAATGAGCAACCCTAATGTCATCGCCGAAAATGCGGGGATTTTTCGGGTCAGATGGCTGACCAGAATCTGGAAACAAATCACCGTCAGAGCGTCGATGGATAGCAGCAGGTCGGCATTGGCGTTCGGATCCACATAGCCGCGCAGGAAAAGCGGCGCGGAAATGAATTCCTGCCAGAAAACCACGTAGAAGCTCGAGAAAATGACGAGGAACAGAACAAAGCGGAAATTGCCCAAGACGATAAACATATTCTTGATGGCGGCTGCGACGCTCGTCACCGGCCGTTCGCCTGCCTGCACCGGCTCGCGGAAGAAAATGAGTGTCACGCAGAACATCAAGAAGACGCTCAGCGCCGAGACACGGAAGACGTTTCCCATGCCCAGCCCCAGCCGCTTTCGCACCAACCAAGCCATGACTGGGCCTAGAGTTCCGCCTACGTTCACCAGCGTGTAGTAGATCGAATAGCCGAGGGTGCGGACGTTTTCCGTGGAGGCCCGCGCCGTCGTGCCGGCCACGCAGGGTTTGACGACCGCAGGCCCCAGCGCGGGAATCATCAAAATGCCAAGCACCAACCACCTGTCCGTCAGGGCATGGCGTGCCCCCTGCATCCACGGGGCGGAGAGAGAACCCAAAAGGAAATACCCCACCGTCATCACCAGGTAGGCAAACAGCAGCGCGCGGCGAAAGCCGAAGCGGTCCGCCAGCGTCCCTCCCAGCACCGGCAGAAACCACACCACGAACCCGAAAATTCCGATCATCCAGCCCGTGAGTTCCTTCGAAAAATGGAGTTGTTCGCTCAAATAAATGGCGAGTACCGCGCTCGCCCCGTAATAGGCCAGGCGCTCGAAGAGCTCCGTGGTATTCGCCACCCAGAAGGCAGGCTTGAATCCCGTCCGAATTTCCTCGAGCCGCTGGCTAAAGCTCACAATAGACCTGATCTTATTGGTGGACAGTGACGAGGGAGCAATCTGCCCTCAGTTCTCAGCTCTCAGCCGTCAGCTTATCCGGCGCCTTGAGGGACGGCCATACGATCCACCACTCGTCATCCCATCCCCAGCATCTTGTTCAATCTCGCAAGGGTTTCCTGAGCTGACCGTCCAGTAATGCGGATGAGTTTTCGCCGCCCCTTCTCGCCCGAGAGGATGACCACACAGGCGCGCGGAAGCCGCAAGGTGCGCGCAAAGAACTGCACGCAAGCTTCGTTCGCTTGCCCTTCAACTGGCGCGGCGTGCAATTCCAGCCGCAATTCCCCCGCAGGGTCCCGGCTGAGCCGCTCCTGGGCAGACCGTGGCTTGACTTTAAGCCAGAACGAAACGTTCTCGCGTTCGACTTTGAAGCCTGGCATCATTTCGAATCAATGGTCCTTTGTCCTTTGTCCTTTGTCCTTTGTCCTTTGTCCTTTGTCCGTTGTCCTTGGGGCGTGACCTGAAGTATCCGCGCGGGCAACCTTTACCCGTCACGCATCGAGGCCCGGGGTCCGCGCGCTAGCGTTCGTAATGCTGCATTCTGACTCCTGACTCCTGACTCCCGACTCCTGGCCCCTGACCGCCGTCTCAAGTTCTCAGCCCGAAGATCGCCGTACCAATGCGCACCATCGTCGCGCCCTCTTCGATGGCCACCTCAAAGTCGTGGCTCATTCCCATCGAGAGTTCCTGCATGGAAACATTGGGCAGCCGCCGGGAATCGATGGTCCGAGCCAGCTCACGCAGGCGGCGGAAATAGGGCCGCGCACCTTCCGGGTCGTCCAAGAAGGGGGGAATCACCATAAGGCCTCGGAGCTCAATCGTCTCGAGCTTGCTGAGGTCGTCTGCCAGTTGGACAGCTTCCGCTTCGCGAGCGCCGGACTTGGTGAGCTCTTCACCGAGATTCACCTCGACGAGCACGGGCAGCCGGTCACCGCTGCAGACGGTGGCCTGGTCCAGCTTCAGGCCCAGCCGGAACGAGTCCACGGAGTGCACCCAATGAAAGAGCTCGCGCGCGGCCCGAGCCTTGTTGGTCTGGAGATGCCCTACCATGTGCCAGGTTACCGTCAGGTCCGAAAGCGATGGGCGCTTGGCCTGCGCCTCCTGCACGCGGTTTTCGCCAAAGTCCCGCAGGCCGGCCTCGTAAGCCTGCCGAATCAGCTCGGGAGCAATCGTCTTCGAAACCGCCACCAGCCGGACCTCCTCCGGGCGGCGCCCGCAGCGCCGGCAAGCGCCCGCAATGCGCTCTCGGACCTGCGCGATGTTTTCCTTGATGTCCACAATGGTTTGCTATTCGAGCGTGTCATTCTACCATCCGTTTCCTATTTGCCCCTCACCTTGTTATCCTGCGAGGCCGGATGTTACCATGGCCCTGTTGACTGGCCGAGGCCCCTTTATCACGCTCGAAGGGATTGATGGCTCCGGAAAGAGCACACAGCTCCGCCTGCTCGTCCGCCACTTGCGACGGCGCGGCCTACCGGTCCGCGCGACGCGAGAGCCAGGCGGGACCCACCTTGGCGAGCACATCCGAGGCATCCTGCTCGCTTCGTCCTCGGAGGCCCTGACTCCCCTGGCCGAGTTGTCCCTGATGTATGGCGCGCGCGCCCAGCATTTGGAGGAAGTCGTGCGTCCGGCCATCGCCAAGGGACATATCGTGGTGAGCGATCGTTACAACACCGCCTCCCTGGCTTATCAGGGCTATGGGAGAAAGTTGGGGGTCGACGTCGTTCGCGCCCTCGACCGGGTTGTCTGCGGCAAGACGCAACCCGACCTGACCATTGTTCTCGATCTTTCTCCCCGGCAGGCGTTGGCCCGGGCCCGGGGACGCGAGCTCCGCCGCAACTCCCGCCGCGGCCGGTTTGAAAGGGAGGGGTTGAGATTTCACGAGCGCGTCCGCGCCGGATATCTCGCCATAGCCCGCCAGAACCCGCGGCGCATGAAGGTGGTGCGAGCGGACCGGCCCGTCTCCGTGGTCCAAGCGGAAATTCGCAGCCTTGTCGAAGCGCTTTTGAACAGGATGCGGTAGTCACAACTCAGAAGTCAGTAGGGACGAGACAGAATGAGGTCCTTCTGAGTTCCGTCTTCTGACTCCAATCATCTGAACCCATGGGATTTGACTCCTTCCTCGGTAACACTCAAGCCGTCGCGGCGGTCCGCGAAATGCTAGCGGGCGGCCGGGTGCAGGGAGCGCTGCTTTTTACTGGCCCGGAGGGGGTCGGGAAAAAGACTCTCGCCATGATGCTGGCCAAGGCCCTGGTCTGCATGAAAGGACCCGGGGACTTCTGTGGCATCTGCGCCGCGTGCCGGAAGGCGGAAGATCGATTCAACGCCGCACGCGAGGATCTGGCGCGCCGCCGGGAGATGAAGGACAGCGTCCGGCGTGTCGAAGGGCTCGTTTATTTCGACTTGCAGGTCATCGAGCCCCTCACGCGCTTCATCCTGACCGAGCAAATTCGGCAGATGCGCAATGTGGCTTACACGCGCCCGTTTGAATTCGGGCGGCGGGTCTTCATCCTCGACGACGCGCAGACGATCCACTGGCAAGCGGTGGACCTGCTGCTCAAAGTGCTCGAGGAGCCCCCGGACACCAGCGCCTTCATTTTGGTCTGCCCCAACCCGTATGAATTGCGCCCGACCATTCGATCGCGATGTGTGCGCGTCCCCTTCCAGCCTGTTGAAGATTCACTCATCTTGCAGGTGCTGGCCAAGGAAAAGCGCCTTACAAAACCTCAGCAGGCCCTGGCCGTTCGCGTAGCGGCAGGCAGCGTTGCGAAAGCAAAGGCCTTTGATCCCGCGATATACGAGAAGCAGCGCCAACCCTGGCTGGGTTATCTGGAGGCGCTTGCCAGCGAGTCGCCCTCTAGCGCGACCGAGCTTGACTGGCCTCTGATTTTCGATTCCACGCGGGCGCTCGTGGAGAGCCGTGACGAGTTCGAAGCCACGCTGGCCATCGGTTACTCCCTGCTGCGGGATTTGCTGCACTGCCTTCTGGAGGGCTCCCAGAAGGAAGTTGTAAACGTGGACCTGCTTCCGCGCCTGAAGGTTTGGGCGGCCAGGCTGGGCCTCCGGGGCATCGACACCTTAAAGTCGGGCCTCGACCAAGCCTACCGCCTTCAGGTCCGGAACGTAAACCAGCAGCTCGGCCTCGAGGCGCTGGCCATTGATGTGCTGAGGGGCAGTGTGACTGGGGTGCCTTGACCGCGTGGAATTGGGTTTGCGCTACGGGAAGTTGGGTGGTATAGTACAGAGCACAAGCAGCTGGCTTCCATGACTGGGTTGTGATTCCGAAGTGTAAGTAACGGTGCGGCTCAAACTCTCATCTAAGATATGTGGCAGACCGCCTGTACCGTTCGAGAGGGGCCAGCTCGGAAGCACTGGCCCGGCGAGGGCTGAAGGAGAATAAAACATGAACCGTAGACTCATCCGTCCGACACTCTCCGAGGTCCAGGACCAAATGGGCACACGCCTTCAACGCAGAAAACCGACTCCTCCCGAGCAGACCAGCGCTGAGAACTTTTACTACATCAAGCAGATGCAGGGGCGAACCCCCATGGTCGTCGTGCTTGACCATGGCGAAGTCATCCGCGGGGTCATCGAGTGGTACGACAAGACCTGCATCAAGGTCCACCGCGCGAAGGAGCCGAACCTCCTCATCATGAAGTCCTGCATCCGGTACATGTACAAGGACAGCGAGGCAAGGGGCGGAGACGGGAATCTGCTCCGCGAACACGAGATGGAGGAGCAACCCCAGTAGGACGCATCACGGATTTGTCGATTCTGAGGTCGCGGCGTTGAGTAGGCAGGCTGCACCCCCGCTCAATGCTTGACAGCCCGTGTGGACTCGCATACGATGGCAGCGCGGTTCAGAATCCTGGAGCGACTTTCTCACTGACCTACGCTGGAACGGTCGCCCGCTTCCAATGGTCACCTTTTCCAAGCCGTGGACGGAAGATCCCGCGCAATTTCCCCCGGAGTCAGTCAAGAAAGCAGTGGCGAGTGTCGGACGATGGACAACGTTCCTCCTCTGCTCCTTCCTCGTGGTTTCAATCACTGCCGGCAGCGCGCTGGGGCAGGAGCAGAAGCGTAAAGTCCCCGGCCTTTCAAAAATCATTTCAGGAAGCAACGAGCAGGCCTTCGACGGAATTGTCCAGTCCCTTGACATGAAGCGCAAGATTCTGACCGTGAACACCGTCCAGGGCGGCGACACGGAGATTTTTCCCGTCAAGAAGAACCTCACCGTGGCGACGGCGGATGGCGACCGAGTGGAGTTAACCGATTTGAAGCCCGGCAGCAACGTGCTCGTTTACTACGATCAGCGAGGGGACCGACGGACGGTCAAGCAGATCATCGTCGTCACCAAGCCCAAGGCGGCCAAGAAAGCGCCCCCTTCCTCCTAACTGGTCACTGAAGGATCTCCCTGGAACGCCCTGGTTGCGCAGCGCCCCCTCGTTGTCGGGGATGGCCAGGGAAACCGGCATTCCGACGGGCTTCCACAATCCTCTATGCGCATCGGCATCACGTGTTATCCCACCTACGGAGGCAGCGGCGTGGTGGCCACGGAGCTGGGTTTGGAGTTGGCGGCGCGCGGCCACGACGTTCACTTCATCAGCTACGCGATGCCCGTGCGAATAACCGAAGCCTCCGAGCGAATCCACTTCCACGAAGTGGAGATGCTCAACTACCCGCTTTTTGACCATCCTCCCTATGCGCTGGCGCTGGCCACGCAAATGACCAACGTGGCCTCGAACGAGTCCCTGGACCTTCTCCATGTCCACTACGCGATACCACACTCAGTGAGCGCCTATCTGGCACGGGCGATGCTGCGACCCCGCCACCTGCCCTTCGTGACCACTCTCCACGGCACCGACATCACGCTGGTGGGCATGGACCGCTCCTACCTCCCGATCACCCGGTTTTCGATCGAGGAAAGCGATGGGGTGACGGCGATCTCCGAATACCTACGGCAGGTTACGCTTCGGGAATTCGAAATCCGGCGCACGGTCGACATGATCCCGAATTTCGTGAACTGCGACGTGTTCCAACCGGCCGAAGACTCGGGCCGCCGCGATGAGTTCGCACCGCACGGCGAAAGAGTGCTTGTGCACCTTTCAAACTTCCGGCCGGTTAAGCGGGTCCCGGATGTCATTGAAGTGTTCGCCCTGGTCCGGAAGGAAATCTCCGCCAAGCTGCTCATGATCGGCGATGGGCCGGACAGGACGGTGGCCGAGTGGCTGGCCCGCGAGAAACGCCTGACTTCGGACGTGATCTTCCTGGGCAAGCAAAACCAGGTGCAAAACCTCCTGAACTGCGCGGATGTTTTGCTATTGCCCAGCGAACTGGAATCGTTTGGGCTGGCGGCGCTGGAAGGCATGGCCTGCGGCGTGCCCGCCGTTTGCTCGAACGTGGGAGGAATCCCCGAAGTGGTCCGCGACGGCGTGGAGGGTTATCTGGTCGCGCCTCGCGACGTCGAAACTATGGCCGCGCGCGCCCTCGACATCCTCGCCAGCCCCGAGCGGCGCGAAACGATGGGAAAAGCCGCGCGCCAGCGCGCCCTTAAGAATTTCTGCAGCAACAACATCATCCCGCTTTACGTGGAACTCTATGAACGGATCGTGTTGAATAGTTAGCGAGCGCCCCGGACCGGCCCTGAGGCCTCTGGAAGTCGAGTGGAAAAGGCCTTGAAGGCCTGGCACGGTGGGGCAGTCGGACTCGTCCCTCTCTAAGGTGCCCCACGTTGCGGCGCCACTTGCCGCGTGGCGCGCCCGATCCACACCGCGATCCCCCACAGGATTAGCCCGGCGATAAAGCCCTCGACGATGCTCGCTACCAGCAATTGCAGAAGACGAAGAGGAATGTTGCCGCGCGATGGGTCAAAGAAGTGCGTCTTGTAGAACGGAACGAGCGCGCTCATCAGGGTGGCGATGTAAACCCACGCTCGCCATGTCCAACCGAGGGCCAAAGCAGGCGCCAGGAGCTGCCTCGCGCCGGTGAGCCCCAGACGCGGGCCCCATCCGCCCAAATAGAACCCGCTGAGCAGCATGAGGACAGTCGAGCTCCAGGCCGCGGCCCGCCACTGCTCCAAGCCCATAGCCTCCGTCCAATAGCGCATGATCACAAACACGCCTAGCATCGCCCCCGGCGCGACGGTAATCGGCCAGCGCCAGAGGACGTGCACCAGCGCCATCAACATCAGCACGATCGCAAAGAAAAACACAATTTCAACGACATGTGCCCCGAGGTGCCGGCCCAGGTGGGACCAGTTGCCGTAATCGGACGTTTCAGCGAAGTGGCTCCGCTCCAGCCGAAAGACCCCGGCGATTAGCGTAGCCACAATGATCCAGCCGGCCGTCCACGCCGAGAGCAGTAATGCCGGCACCAGAAGCTGGCTAAACTTACGCATGCCGCCGCGTAAAGGAGCAACTGCCGCGAGGTAAACCGCAGCGAGCATCAGCCCGGCCGTACTCGATAGGAAGCGAGTGATGTCGGCAGGGACTCCTGCAACTTCCAGAACCAGGCGCCCCACAACCAGCGACGCAAGGAACACCATCGCGCGACTTAGCATTCCACCGTAAGGACGTGCTTGAGTGCCTTCAGCCTCGGGTGACATAGCAACCTCCAAACGTGGTCAGAAGAGACAAGCGGCGAGTGACGAGTCAGGGGCCTACGGTCACCTCAATGGGCGCCGTCAGCACCATCCTTCCCCACGCCACTTTCAGGGTAACCTTCTTGGGATCCTCCTTCGGATACGACAAGGTGATGGTGAGTTTATCAACCGGGCTCGAGGCGTTTTCGACCGTCATCGGGGCTTCAAATCCCACCGCGGCCTTCCCGACTTCAAACCCGTCCAAGCGCGTCCGGCGGACCTGCGCGGGATCAATAAACGCCAGGCTCCAGGAGGCCCCGTCCGCCGACCGGCGCAGCCCGAGGTAGTAGGATCCGACGCCCACGCGCTTCCCGCCGATCTTAAGCGGCAGCGAAGTATCCAGCACCGTCCAGAAGTTGCTGCCCATCCGCCAGACCTTTCCTTTCGTCATGGCATCGAACTTGGCGGGGTCCTCATAGTCTTTTTTCCACACCGGGCGGCCGTAATCGATGGCAAACTCCCCGGCCGCTGAATCACTCTTGGTGTTCCAATACAGCACCCGCGCCGAGGCGCGATCGTCCGGCGTGCCGCCCTCGGCGACGATCACGCTCTTGGGCGCCTGGCCCAAAGCGCCTGCCGCAACGAGGACGAAAGCCACAAAGAGCGTTAAACGGACTTTCATGGATACCCCCTTTCAGGTGATGGAGCAGGATTAGCGATCCGATCGTAACCCTGGACCATTTTGAACGCTTGCCAAGAATTTGCTCACCGCCTGTTCGTATTGCGCGGTCGCCTGGTTGAAGCCCTCGCCGTGCCGCGTGCCTGGAAGGATAACGATTTCCTTCTGCGGACTGGTGGCCTCCGCGTATAGTGTTTGAGCAATGGACGGTGGCATACGCTGGTCACCCTGCACCGCCACGAAGAGGATCGGACGCGGGTTAATGCCTTTTACCGCTCGTTCCATATCGAGATCCTCCGGCCGGAAATGGCCGCGCCACCCTGTCCAGAGAATGACTTCGTCCGTAATGGGAAACCCCGGCAAGGGCGGAAACCACCACACGCCCCGTTGCCTGGCGATACGGCGAAACAGGTAGTAATGATGACGGACCGTGTCGGAAAAACTCAGAAATGTGCTGTCGGAGATGACCGCGCTGACCTCCGGTAATTCCGCCGCCGCGAGCAGCGCCGCGGCGGCGCCCATGGAAACGCCCCAAAGGATAATCGGCCGTTCGGCTTTTTGTTGGTCGAGCGCCCAGCGAACGGCTCCCGCCACGTCCAACCGCTCCTGATAGCCCACAGTCGAAATCGTGCCGCCACTATCGCCCTGATGGCGGAGGTCAAAGAGCAAGCCATTGTATCCCAGGCCATGCGCAAAGACGGCGTCGGGGAGCATCTCCACTCGGGTGCGGTTCAGTCCATGGCAATAAACAATCGTCCCTTTTGGTTTCTCACCGGCTGGGGGCGTGGCCGGAATGTACCAACCCTTGAGTGGGATGCCATCGCTGGAGGCGAACTCCACGGAGCTGAACGCCGCCCCATACGACTGAGGGGTCTTACCATCGTTCGGGTCCGGGTAATGAAAGCGCCGCGAGGTAGCGATGCTGGTCAGGAACCATGGCACGAAGCCATAGAAGAACCCGAGAAGGAGCACCACGAGGATGCCCAACACCCACCGGGCTACGCGCCAAATTCTGTTGCTTGCCAAACTATCCTCCGTCGCGCGGGGCGGGATTGAAGCACGCCCCTGCGATGGTCAAGGCCTTAACCCCCAACCCCCGGGGGCTCGGGCCTCAGCGGCGGATTGCCCCCGGGATGCGGCTCGACGATATGGGTCGCGAGCAGGATGGCCACCATCGCGGTCATGGCGGCGCAGAGGGTCGTCACGGCGCCGTAGCCGTGGCGTTGGTAAAGCAAGCCGCCCAGGAACGCGACCCCGCCAATTCCAAACTGCGAGGCAATGTTCCGCAGTGCGATGAACGAGCCACGCTGGTTGGGAGGAACGAGCTCGGTCATCAACGCCGTCAAGGGGCCTTGCCGAAACGCCGCAGCCAGCCCCGTTATCCCAAAGACCGCAAAAAGCAGAACTCCCCAGTGCAGAACCGGTAGGAGGGCGACGGCGACCGCCAGGATGATATTACTGGCGATCGAAACGGCGCGCTTGCTCCAGCGGTCGGAGAGCATTCCACCTAATGGCGCGCCCGCCAAAGAAGCGAGACCTCCCACCATAAACACCAGCGTGATGCGTCCGGTGGCGAGCGCAAAACGGTCGCTCAGCCACTGGCCGATATAGGTAATAAACCCCACCAGCCCGCCCGAAACCAGTCCCGCGATGCCCAGCGCCGCGGCGAGATCAGCCCGCCCCAGAAACGAGCGGAAGGTGTTTAGTGTGGTTCGCAGCTTTTGCGAACCGAGGCGCAGGTGATTCTCCGTTTTCGGCAAGGCCCACGCGATGCCGGTCGCCAACACAGCCAGCGCCGCGAAGAATACAAACACCCGGCGCCAACCGAAGCGGTCGGCAATCAGCCCCGCCAGGGGAAGCCCCACAATCGGCGCGGCGAAATACGCGGAGGAGATCAGGCCGATCGCCCGGCCGCGCACCTCGTAAACAAACCAGTCGCCCGCAAAGACAATCGCGCAGGTGGAAAGCGTGCCGGCCGCCAGCCCCGTCACGGCGCGCGCCAGCATCAGCCCGCCAAACGTCGCGGTGCGCGAAGCAGCCCAGGAGGCCACGGCAAACACGGCGGCGCCCCCCCACAGGAAGCGCCGGCGTCCGTAGTGGTCGGAAAGAGTTCCGGAAAGCAAAGCAGCCAATGCCGCCGCCACGGAATAAACCACCACCAGCAGCCCTGCCCGGGCAACGCTGATGTGCAGCGAGTCCACCAGCGACGGCAGGAGCGCCGCGATCATCTGGTTGTCCGCCACGCCCAAGAAGAGGAGTAGGAATAAGCTGACGATAACCCGAGAGTC
>Ga0187771_10002597_pt1 | contig 12485 bp, 10 predicted proteins | sample 0116_SJ02_MP15_1_FD_133139 | JGI IMG/M metagenome (GOLD analysis project Ga0187771, IMG submission 133139) | Tropical peat soil microbial communities from peatlands in Department of Meta, Colombia - 0116_SJ02_MP15_10_MG | ecosystem: Environmental > Terrestrial > Soil > Wetlands > Peat | place... | reverse complement strand
GACAAGACCCACTCCAGTCGCATACATCGGGCTGTTGACCAAGTCAACCAATCCTCCAATCCCGATAGGGGTTCCCCTCCGAACAGGTAAATTAAAAATTTGTTCAGCCAACTCAGGGATACCTTCCAGAATAGCGCTCCCCCCCGTCAGAATCACACCGGAGGCGATCAGATTCCCATAACCCATCCTCATCACTTCATTATGAACCAAGGTGAGGATCTCTTCGACCCTGGGTTCGACGATCTCTGCCAAGGTTTGCCTGGACAGGACACGGGGTTTCCTCCCTCCCACACTGGGGACTTCGATGGTCTCTTCCTTACGAACCAGAGAAGTCAGGGCACATCCATATCGTATCTTGATCCTTTCTGCTTCCTCCACCGGTGTCCGAAGCCCCATCGAGATATCGTTTGTGATGTGGCTCCCGCCAAAGAAAAGACAGCCGTATGTTTGATGGAGCCGTTCGAAAAGATGACCAAGTCAGTGGTCCCGCCTCCGATGTCGATGATGGCCACACCCAGCTCTTTCTCCTCGGGGGTCAGGACCGCCTCGCTCGAACCTAATTGCTCTAATACAATGTCATCCACATCAAGACCAGCTTTGTTGGCACATTTGATGATGTTCTGGGCAGAAGTAATGGCGCCGGTGACGATATGGACCCTCCCTTCCAACCTCACCCCTGACATACCGACAGGATCTTTAATCCCGTCTTGATCATCCACGATGAATTCCTGGGGAATGATGTGAATCACCTCGCGATCCATTGGGATCGCCACGGCACTCGCCGCATCGATTACCCGTTTCACATCATTCGGTCCGATCTCTCTGTTTTTAACCGCGATCACACCATGGCTGTTAAGCCCTTTGATGTGCCCTCCTGCGATCCCTGCATAGACTGAGCTGATATGGCATCCTGCCATTAGCTCTGCTTCTTCGATCGCCTTTTTGATCGATTGAACTGTGCTCTCAATATTGACCACCACGCCTTTCCGTAGTCCTTTCGAGGGAAAGGTTCCAAGACCGATGATGTTGACCTGGCCATCGGTGACTTCTCCCACCACGGTGCAGATTTTGGTCGTCCCGATGTCCAATCCGACCATTAACGAATCCTTCTTACCCACTTTTTGATCACCTCCTTTCTAATTCCCCCTTTGGGAAATCCTTTTAACCACCATCCTTTTCAAATCACTGCAGTCGATCGAAGTTGCTGAAAATCCTCTTTTCCTAAGATCTGACCAGATAAGAGATAACCTCTTCAACTTTTCTCTGAACTGTTCCCATCCCATTCTCACTTCCAGCCCGTCAGTCTTTGTGAAACACCGGATTCCAAAAATCTTTTCCATATGGATTTCAGAAATTTCCTCAAGGGCGGAGACCTTTTCTTGATCAGCGATGCTCAGAAGTTCCAGGGCCTTCGTGATGAGATGTTTTGCCTCTGCCGGGTCTTTCTCAATAACCTGACGGGTCAGTCCAGTGAGAAAGGGGAAGTTATATTCGTCTCCCTCCCCAACCTGGGAAAAGATCACTCCTTGAGTATCAACATAATAAAGCTCTTCGAGTTGGAGGATAGCGATGGGCTTCCTCTCTTTCACCTGAATCAATATCTTGTTGGGAAAAACCTTCCGCATCCTAATATGACCTATCCAGGGATGGGACTCTAATCGTTTGGTAACTTCACTCAGGCTGACAGTGAAGAGGTTGGGCATCCCTTCGATTTTAGCAAGGGAGATAAGGGTCTCAGGTGTAATCCTTCGGCTGCCCTCTACCTCAATCTCTCTCACGCAAAAAAATGGGTCTCCTAAGAGATGGACATACACCGAATGGCTGATAAATAGGAAAAAAAAGAGCAATAGGAGCCGAAAGGAGAAGCGAATGGCCCTCTTCAAAACCTCCTGAAATTTTTCTCCCCCCTTCTCATCCCTCTTTCTCTTCAGCCGAAGGAACTTCTCATTTTGGATAGTGACTGTATCTCCCATCTCTCCTAACTTCGAACGCTGAAAGCGGAAGGTGGAAAGTGGTTTCCCCACAAATCTACTTTCTGCCCTCTACTTTCCATTCCCTATTTTCAAAGAAGCCCCCAGCAGAATCCTTTCAACTAAGTCTCCAAATGGGATTCCTGCAAACTCTGCTGCCTTGGGCAAAAGACTCGTCTCCGTCATCCCCGGCATCGTGTTCACATCGATCACAAATGGATTCCCTTCCTCATCAGTCATCAAGTCCACCCTGGCACATCCTGAGCAACCCAATGCCTTAAAGGCATTGAAGCCGATTTCCTGAGCATAGAGATATTTTTCCCTTGGGATTCGAGCAGGAATGATATATTGAGTTTCTCCCCTTGTATATTTAGAATGGTAATCGTAAAAACCACTCTTAGGGACAATTTCAAGGATGGGCAGTGGAATGTCTCCAAGGACGCCTACGGTAATCTCTCTACCCTCCACAAACTTTTCTATGAGTATCTCTTCGTCGTACCTCCCCGCCTCCTTTAAGGCAGGAACTATTTCTTCTTCCTTTCTGACAATGGAGACCCCGATGGTGGACCCTTCTCTTGCTGGTTTGACCACGAATGGAAGAGGAAGGGAAATGGTCTGCGGCGAGTCTTTCTCAATCTCTTCCCGCCGGAGCACCTCAAACGGAGGGGTTGGAATCTTTTCATAAAGAAAGAATTTCTTGGCCATAATCTTGTCGAGGGCTAAGGCGCTCGCCAAGACTCCTGAACCAGTATAAGGAATCCTCATCAACTCCAGCATTCCCTGAACGGTTCCATCTTCTCCAAATCTTCCGTGAAGGGCCAAAAAGGCACATTCGATCTTGTTCTTCACCAGCGTTTCTGCGATGTTTTGGTCCACATCAATGGGGCAAGCGGTATAACCCTTTTCAATAAGGGCTTTCAGGATGGATTTCCCTGTTCTCAGGGAAATTTCCCTCTCTCGAGAGAGACCACCCATCATCACCCCTATCTTCTTTTTTTTGAGCGATGGTTCTCTCACTCACCTACCACCCTCACCTCCCTTTCAAGGGAGATGCCTTTCTCTTCATAGGTCTTTCGCTCCACCAACTCCATGAGATTGATCACCTCTTCGGCTGTAGCTTTTCCAAGATTGATGATGAAATTGGCATGGCGGTCCGAAACCATTGCCTGCCCCATCCTGAATCCCTTCAGTCCAACCTCTTCGATCCATTTTCCCGCTGGACCTTCTTTGGGATTCTTGAAAATGGAACCAGCACTGGGATGCCCCAACGGCTGTGTTCTCTTTCTCATCTCCGAATAAGATCTCACCTTTTCAAGGATCTCTTCTCTCCTTCCTTTTTTTACGTAAAACCAACCTTTCAAAATGATCCAAGAGGGCAGGATATTCAATTTTCTGTAAGAAAATCTGAGCCTCCGGCGGGGCCACTCTACAATCTCCCCATCCTCTTTCATCAATGAAATGGATTTCACGACATCCTTCAATTCTATGCCCCATGCGCCTGCATTCATTGCCAAGCCACCCCCCACCGTTCCCGGAATGCCGAAGAAGGGCTCCAGTCCTGTAAGCCCCTTCTGAATGGAGAATTGAACCAGCCGTTGAAGAGGAAGACCAGCCTCTGCCTCTATCTCCTCCCCATCCATCCGAACCTTTTTCAAGCCTTGATTCATACTGATCACCCACCCGCGAACCCCTTTTTCCCTTACAACTAAATTCGTCCCCTCGCCCAAAATAAAGAAGGGAATGCTCCTTCGTCGAGCATGCCGTACCAGTTTCCTCAACTCATCAAGATCTTTCGGAAAGAAAAGGGCATCTGCAGGCCCACCCACTTTAATCGATGTAAACTGCCTCATCGGTGCATCAAACAGAACCCTTCCCTTGATCAAACCTTCTGCTTCTTTCTGATAATCTCTCATCATCTGCTTCGCATGATAAGTTCGGAGTCATCAGTTTTGAGCTCGGAGAAAAAGATAGAGACTCCGAACTATTCATTCAAACGGTTCACCAACTCCTCAGAAACCTGCCAGATATCTCCTGCTCCCAGGGTGATGACCAGGTCGCCTGGAGCGATGATGCGGAGGAGATATTCTATGATCTCCTTCTTATCTACCAAATAGGTAACATCTTTGTGTCCATATTCGCGAAGCCCTTCGAAGAGCGCCTTGGCTTCTACTCCCTCAATTGGATCCTCCCCTGCTGGATAGATATCGGTGAGGATGAGGATATCCGCATCGTAAAATGCAGTCAGAAAATCGTGAAAAAGGGCTTTGGTTCGGGTATAACGATGGGGTTGGAAAACTGCAACGATTCTTTTCTCCCAACCAGTTCGTGCCGCTTTCAGTGTGGCTATGATCTCTACAGGATGATGGCCATAATCATCCACAATGAGAATTCCCTTCTTCTCCCCTTTGATCTGAAACCTTCTCTGAACTCCGCTGAAATCGCAGAGGGTTTCCTGAACAATATGAAAAGGAATATCGAATTCGAAGGCTGTGGCCACAGTGGCCAAGGCATTATAGACGTTGTGCAAACCCGGCATCTGAATCGTTAACCTGCCCACCTCCTGTCGTTGGCGGAGCACATCAAAAGCTGTCGAAAGCCCTTTGAACACAATCTCTTTCGCCTGAAAATCAGCCTGAGTCATCAACCCGTAAGTAGTGAATCGCTTCTTTAACCTCGGGATCAGATTCTGGATGTTTGGATGATCGAGGCAGAGGACAGCCAATCCGAAAAAGGGAATCTTATTGATAAAATTGAGAAAGGCCTCTTTGATCTCCTCAATCCCTGAATAGTAGTCTAAGTGCTCTGGATCAATATTGGTCACCACAGCAACGGTGGGCATCAGTTTGAGAAAAGAGCCATCGCTTTCGTCCGCCTCAGCCACCAAAAACTCTCCCTGGCCGAGCCTGGCATTGCTTCCAATGCTATTCAGCCTCCCTCCAATTACAACGGTGGGATCAAGCCCACCAGCGGCCAAAACCGTGGCGATCAGAGAAGTGGTTGTGGTCTTCCCATGCGTCCCTGCGATCGCAATCCCCTTCTTCATCCGCATCAACTCTGCTAACATCTCCGCTCTGGGAATGACAGGGATGAGCCTCTGTTCAGCCTCTTCTACCTCGGGGTTGCCTTGACGAATTGCAGAGGAGACTACCACAACATCTGCTTCTTTCACATTCTCCTTACGATGCCCGTAGAAGATTTCGCATCCCAATGCTTGAAGCCTCCGGGTCACCTCTGTCTCCTTGATATCCGAACCACTAACGTGGTAACCTAAATTGAGCAGAACTTCAGCAATCCCGCTCATCCCGATCCCACCAATTCCCACAAAATGGATATGCTGAATCCTTCCCCTTCGATACATGGCCGCCTAACAATTAAAGATAAGGTTTAGGTCGAGGCTAAGGTTTGGGCCTTTATTATCTCAACCTCAACCTTAACCTCAACTTTTATTTCCACATTTGGAGCTTTGACATTTTCTTTCTATCTTCCAGCTAAGGCATAACAATGATCCACAACCTCCTGTGCTGCCCTTGGTCGGCCCAATTGCCGAATTGTCTTTTCCGTTCTTTCACGTTCCTCTGGATGGTTGAAAAGGTGGAGGATGGTCTTTGCCAGCAATGGTCCACTCAACTCCTCGTCTCGGATCATCACGGCTGCGCCTAACTCTACCAATTGCTTTGCATTGATGAACTGGTGATTGTGGGCTGCATAAGGATAAGGAATGAGAATGGCTGCCTTTCCACAAACGGCCAATTCAGCGATCGTGCTCGCTCCTGATCTACAGATCACCAGGTCAGCGATCTTGTAGTACATCGCTATCTCTTCAAAGAAAGGCTTGACCAAGGCATCAAATCCTTTCTCCTGGTAAACTTTCGAGATCGAATCGAAGTCTTCTTTCCCTGTTTGATGAATGAATTTCAGGGACGGCCTTATCTCTTGAAGCTGATTTAAAGCTTCTATCACCTTCTGATTGATCCGATGAGCCCCTGCACTCCCTCCAAAGATGAGTAGGGTAAATCGATTCTCTCTGGGCCTTTTCGCCCCTTCCTTGTTACCTGGCAGGCAGGCAAAAAACTCTCTTCTAACGGGCATCCCGGTCACAATCGTTTTTTTCTCAGGAAAGTATTTCTTCGTCTCTTCAAATGAGACAAAGATCAGTTGACTGAACCACCTTAAGATACGATTGGCCATCCCTGGCACCACATTCTGTTCATGAATGGCCCTTTTTAGCCTGAGAAGAAACGCAGCCAAGAGGGTAGGCCCAGAAGCATAACCGCCTACTCCCAATACGATCTGAGGCCGGAACTCCTTCAAGATTGAGATAGCTTCTGAAACGGTCATCGGAATATTCCAGACGACCTTTATTTTCTCCAGAAGGGATCTTCCTTTAATGGGCCTTGTCTGGATTGTTCTCAGCGGAAACCTCCCTCCGGCCAAGACTCTCGTTTCGATCCCCTTTTCTGTTCCGACAAATAGAACCTCGTTGCCCATCTCTTTTTCAAAAAATGCTTCAGCAATCGCCATGCCCGGAAAGAGGTGACCTCCTGTACCACCCCCTGCAATCACGCACCTCATCTTCTTTCCATATGGGTTGAAAGGTGAAGAAGAATTCCCACCCCCACCAAATTGGTAATTAATGATGTCCCTCCATAACTGACCAAAGGAAGGGTCAATCCTTTTGTCGGAAAGAGTCCCAAAACCACTCCCATATTGATCACTGCCTGAAGCGATATCATCAAGGTGATGCCCAATGCCAAATAGGCACCAAAACGATCTTCCAGGGAAAGCCCGATATGGATGCCTCTCAGGGTAAGAATGAAGAAAAGAAGGACAATAACCATCGCGCCCACCAACCCCAGTTCCTCCCCGATCACAGAGAAAATGAAGTCAGTATGGGGAGCGGGAAGAAAGAAAAGTTTCTGCATTCCCTCCCCCAGTCCTAAACCGAAGAGGCCTCCTGAACCAAAGGAAAGGAAGGATTGAATGATCTGAAAGCTGGTGCCAGCCGGATCCTCCCAGGGGCGAATGAAGCTGATCAGCCTCTTATAACGGTATCCCACGTTCGTCAAAAGATAGTAAGCCATCGGTGCAGCAAGCAAAAAGGCACCGATCATATAGATCAGCCTGACCCCGCTCACGAAAAGCAAAAGGAAAACCACTACAGCAAGAAAAAATGCCGCCCCAAAATCAGGTTCCTTCATCAATAAGGCAATGATGACACCGGAGAAGAGGATCGTGGGAAGAAATCCAAAAGAGAAGCTCCGAATCTTCTCCTCTTTCTTAGCCAAAAAGTAGGCCAGAAAGATGATCAACCCCAACTTAGCGAATTCGGAAGGTTGAAAAGAGAAGGTTTGAAGCCTTAGCCAACGCATTGATCCTCCTGCACGATGGCCGATACCCGGGATCAAAACAGCAATCAGGAAAAGAATGGAAAGTATGAGGAGGGAGTAAGCGAATCGTTTCAAAATCTTATAAGGGAAGAACATCATGAGGATCATTAGGACAAAGCCGACCCCCGCATAGAGAACTTGCCTCTTCAAAAAATAGTAGGGATCTCCAAAACGGTCCCCAGCTAAGATCGCACTCGTGCTGTAAACCATCACAATCCCAATGCTCACTAAGGCAAGGGTCCCAACCAACAAAATCAAATCGAATCTTCCTTTGCCCTTCATCTTGTTTAGGCCCTTACAAATATTACCCTGAGAATCTTCTTCTCACATCTCGTCATTCCTGTGAAAACGGGAATCCAGGAAGATTTCATGAAGCACTGGATTCCTGCTTCCGCAGGAATGACACAAGGGTCTCTTAAATTTTCAAACATTCTTGGTTAGTTATAAGTTCGGAGTTTTTATTTATGTCTCCGAACTGTTAACTCTTTACTGATAGATGATACACCGTTTCTTTGAAAACCTCTCCTCTCTCTTTATAATCCTTGAACATATCGAAACTCGAACAAGCTGGAGAAAGTAGGACTACTTCTCCCTTCCTTGCTGTCTGAAAAGCAAGAAGAACTGCCTCTTCCAGCGTTTCTGTCACAGCGGTATCTGTTAATCCTCCAAGCTCCCGGGCCATTCTCTCCTTCGCCTCACCGATGAGGATCAGCCTCTTGACACCACTCTGGATCAATTCTCGGAGGGGGCTTAAGTCCCCTCTCTTATCCTTCCCTCCAGCAATCAGAATCACAGGTTCTCGGAAACTCTGGAGAGATTTGACCACCGAGCCCACATTTGTTCCTTTTGAGTCGTTGTAGAAACGGACCCCTTCGATCTCCCGAACAAATTCGAGACGATGTTCAAGACCCTCAAACCGATTTAGGACATTTTGGATTGCCTGTTTCGAGCAACCGAATATCCTGGCGGTGGTAAGGGCTGCCATCATGTTCTCCACGTTATGGATCCCTTTTAGGGGAACCCTATCTAAGGGATAACCCTCCTCATCCTCTCCGAGCCGAAGGAAAATAGTTTGGCCATTGAAAAAGGCACCCTCCCTCTGTTTCTCATTTGAACTGAAGACGATTTTTTTTGCCCTCACCTTCCGAGCTAACCCCATCACGATAGAATCGTCCTTGTTGAGGACGGCCATATCGCCAGGGGTTTGATTCAGAAAAATCCTGGCTTTTGCTTCAACATAGTCTGAAAATTGAGAATAACGGTCCAGATGATCCTCAGTAACATTGAGTAGAACGGAGAGCCGTGGTCGAAACTCCTCAATCGCCTCCAGCTGAAAACTGGAGATCTCAGCCACCAATGCCTCCCATCGATCTCCTCCATCTGCAAAAAGGATCAATGGATCTCCGACATTGCCTCCCACTCCCACCCTCTTCCCTTCTTCTTTCAGCATCTCACCAATGAGCAGGGTCGTCGTCGTCTTCCCGTTCGTCCCAGTAACCGCAACGATAGGGATGTTAATAAAATGGTAAGCCAGTTCGATCTCGCTGATGACTTGGATTCCCTTCTCCAATGCCTTCTGTATGGGTTCAATCTTAAGGTCCACCCCGGGACTCACCACAATCATATCCTGTTTGAGAAAGGTCTCGCTTTGATGACCTCCCCATTCCGAGAATATATTGGTTCGCTCCAATTCCAGGACTGCCTCCTTCAGCTCCTCTCTTGATTTAGCCTCAGTAGTGCTTACCATCGAACCCTTTGATTTAAGAAATTTTGCAGTGGCCAATCCTGTTCTTGCCAAACCCACCACTAACACTTTTTTACCATCAAGTTCCATTTTTTCGTTGTTAATTTCAAACTCTGCTTATCAATGAACGCTATACGCAGAGCGCTAAGCGCTCAGCCTTTTTATCTGAGTTTCAGAGTACTGATCGCAACCAGTCCAAGGATGATGCCGATGATCCAGAATCGAACGATGATCTTGGGTTCTGCCCAGCCTTTCAATTCAAAATGGTGGTGAAGAGGCGCCATCCTGAAGACCCGTTTCTTACGGAGCTGATAAGAGAACACCTGGATGATGACCGAAAGGGCTTCGATCACAAAGATTCCTCCCACGATGACCAGGAGAAATTCCTGTTTTGTGATCACAGCAATCGTCCCTAAGGCTGCCCCCAAGGCCAGAGACCCGACATCGCCCATGAAGACCTGGGCCGGATAGGTGTTGAACCAAAGAAAGCCTAGGCCTGACCCCACAAGAGCTCCACATAAAACCGTTAACTCACCACTTCCTTTGACAAAGGGGATCTGAAGATAATTCGCAAATCGATAGTTGCCCGCAAGGTAACAGAAAAGCATAAAGGTCCCACTGGCAATGAGCACAGGCCCGATCGCCAATCCATCCAGTCCATCGGTGAGGTTGACGGCATTAGCCGAGCCCACAATCACAAGCATCCCAAAGAGGATATACCAGCCACCCAGGTCCGGCATCACCTTCTTGAAGAAAGGAAGGATCAGCCTGGAATCGTGGTCAATGGTGGTGAATAGGATCAAGCAGGTCACAATGCCTATGGCCAATTGAATAGGGAATTTACACCGAGCCTTGATTCCCATGCCGTTCTTATCCCTGACCTTTTTGTAGTCATCTAAAAACCCAAGGATGCCAAATCCCAGGGTGGTTAATAAAACGATCCAGATGTAGGGATTGGTCAGATCGGACCATAAAAGAGTCGGGATGAGGATGGCAGCGAGGATTAGGCTTCCCCCCATTGTAGGAGTCCCATTCTTGGCCATATGTCTGGACGGGACATCCTCCCTTACCACCTGTCCAATCTGAAAGGCCTTCAACTTTTTAATCAACCAGGGTCCGATGACGAAACTGATGAGAAGGGCGGTCAAAATCGCATAGATAGTTCTGAAGGTGATATAGCGGAAAACGTTCAAAAAGGAGAAAAGATCATGAAGAGGATAGAGGAGATGATAAAGCATCCCTTTAAGCCTCTCTTTCCGTCAAGGCCTCAACGATTTTTTCCATTGCCATCTTCCTCGAACCCTTGACCAATATCCAATCCTCCTCCTGAATCATCCATTTCAATATCGAGACGGCCTCTGAATGACTCCCCACAACCCATGCCCTCTCCGGCGTTAACCCATAACGAATGGCTGATTCTGTAACAATTGGCGACTCCTCTCCAAGGGTAATGAGGAGATCAATTGAAAGTCTCCCTACCTTCTCTCCTAACTCGCGATGGGCCTCCTCAGTAAAATCTCCCAGTTCCAACATATCGCCCAAGACAGCGATAGCCCTGCCCTTTCCCTTTACCTCTACAAGCGTTTCCAATGCTAAGGCCATCGATTGCGGGTTGGCATTGTAGGCGTCGTTGATCAGGGTCTTTCCGCCTTTGAGGTGAATAATCTCCATCCTCATAGGAAAAGGCTTAAAATGTTCCAGAGCCTCTTTAGCCTTATTCATCTCGATACTGAAGAACCTCGCCACAGCAATGGCACACAGAGCACTCGGAACAAAATGCCTTCCCAGCAAAAGGAGGGAAATCTCCATCTTCTCCCTACCAGAGATCAGAGTAAAGGAGACCCCTTCAGATCCCCTGAACCGAATCTCCGTAGCCATCACATCTGCATCGTGCTCAACCCCGAAGGTGATCTTTTGCCCTGGAAACTCATTCGCCAGATCGCAGACCCGTGGATCATCTTGATTCACCAAAATCGTTCCATCCCTCCTCATCCTTCTGAAGAGTTCTCCTTTCTCCTCCTTCAACCTTTCCAAACTTCCCAGACCCTCGAGATGAACCTTCTCAATATTGGTGATCAACCCTACATCAGGTTCTGCCATCTCGGTCAGCCGTCGGATCTCACCAGGGACATTCATCCCCATCTCGAGAATCACAACCTTCTCTTTTTCAGTGAGTTTCAGAAGGGTGAGGGGAAGACCGATGAGATTGTTCAGATTTCCAGTTGTTTTGAGAATAGGGAGTGCGGTTTCAAGGCAAGCGGTGATCATTTCTTTGGTTGTCGTCTTCCCATTGCTCCCTGTCAACGCCACCACCGGGGTTCGATATTTGCGCCTCCTTTCTCGGGCAAGGTCTCCTAAAGCGCGCAGGGTATCCTTCACAGCAATCACGGTTCTCGGTCGATAACCATTCCATCGAATGTCCCTGACCTTATCTTCCTCGATCACCACCCCACTCGCCTTTTTCTCCAAAGCCTCTAAGGCATAATGGTGACCATCGAAGCGAGACCCTTTTAAGGCGATGAAAAGTTCACCTTCGGCCACCATCCTCGAATCTGTGGAGACCCCATGAAAGAATTGGCTCCTCTCCCCTTGGAGGAGCCTTCCTCCTGTGGCTCGTAAGACCTCTTCACAGAAAAGGATCATCCTTCCTCCAGCGCCTTCCTGACCTCGATACGATCATCAAAAGGGAACCTCTTCTTTCCGATGATCTGATAATCTTCATGACCCTTACCAGCGATGAGGATGGTGTCCAAGGCTTTGGCCAGCCGAACCGCCATCTGAATAGCCTCCTTCCGATCCGGAATTTTTATATATCCCTTCCCCGATCTCCACGACTCTATTTCATCTCGGGAGAACTCTCTTAATGGCAAGAGCTTGAACCCCTTTTCCACCTCATCCATGATGGCTAAAGGATCTTCTGTCCTGGGATTGTCCGACGTGAGAATGGAAAGATCGCTAAGCCTCCCCGCCACTCCTCCCATCAAAGGCCGCTTTGTCCGATCCCGATCTCCACCGCATCCAAAGACCGTGATGATCTTTTCATCGCCTTGGGGTCCGCCTCTCAGAATGTTCTTCAATCCCAAAAGGACTCGCTCCAGGGCATCGTGCGTATGGGCATAGTCGACAATAACCCGAATGCCTCTTCGGTTTTCAACTCTTTCAAATCTCCCTGGGATGCCTCCAAGTTCTTCCACTCCATCCTTCAGCGTTCTCAAAGGAATATCCATGGCCATCCCGGTCCCCACAGCAGCCAAGATGTTATAGAGGTTGAAACCCCCGATCAATTTCGAGCGAATGGGAAAATCGCCTTTCGGGGTTCTGATCTGGCAAGAAAGACCTTCGAAAGTGGAGATCATCTGATCTGCTGAGATGTCACAGGAAGGG
>Ga0187771_10002596_pt1 | contig 12486 bp, 13 predicted proteins | sample 0116_SJ02_MP15_1_FD_133139 | JGI IMG/M metagenome (GOLD analysis project Ga0187771, IMG submission 133139) | Tropical peat soil microbial communities from peatlands in Department of Meta, Colombia - 0116_SJ02_MP15_10_MG | ecosystem: Environmental > Terrestrial > Soil > Wetlands > Peat | place... | reverse complement strand
GCACAAGACCTGGAGCAGCTGACCCAGACCATTGCCGAGCTGGAATATATTGATCCGCCCACCGCGCTGACTGTGCTCGAGGAATATCATCGCATGACCCTCACCCAGGACTATCTGGCACAGGGCGGCACCGATTATGCGCAGAAATTGCTGATCAAGGCTTTTGGCGACTATGGGGCGCGGCAGCTGTTGCGGCAGGTTTCGCAGGCGGTGGAGATGAGCGCCGGCAAGCTGGACTCGCTGCAGAAAGCCGATCCCCAGCAGCTGGCCAAGTTCCTGGAGGAAGAGCATCCGCAGACGATTGCCCTGATTCTGGCGCACCTGGATGCCAAACAGGCTTCCGAGCTGCTGGTGCGGCTGCCGGAAACGCTGCGCGCCGAGACCATCAAGCGCATGGCGCAAATCCGGCAGTTCTCCCCGGAGATTGCGCAGAAAGTCTCGCTCGCCCTGCACAAGCGTCTGGAGGCCTTGGGCGAGCAGCATCGCCGCGCGTATGCCGGCTTTCAGGGGGTGGCGGATTTGCTCAACCGTATGGATCCGGTGCAAGCCAAGGTAATCCTTGAAGCCATCGAAAAAGATGATCCCAAGGTGGCGTTGAGCATCCGCAACCTGATGTTCACCTTTCAGGACTTGCTGGGGGTGCCGGAGGTTGGCATCCGGGAGTGGCTGGGGCAGTTGGACAAGAAGACGCTGTCCCTGGCGCTGCGCGGCGCCACCGAGGAGTTGAAGAATTACATTTTCAAATCCATGTCGTCGCGAGCGGTAGAAATGCTGAAGGAAGACATGGAAGTGCTGGGGCCGGTGCGCTCGCGCGATGTCATCAAGGCTCAGCAGGAAGCGGTGGCGGTAGCGAGGAAGCTGGAGGCAGAGGGCAAGATCAGCCTGGGAGGCGAAGAGGATGAGTACGTCATGTAAGCCCGCGCTTGATCCCCAGACCTCGACAGAAATCCAACCTTTTCCTTACGCGGAGTTGCCGGCCTCCGGCGCGAAGGGTGCGCCGCCGATGCCCGCGGCCAACGCCGAGGCCGGTGTTCCCGACAACAGTCTGGTTCGGGCGGTTGAAGCTGCGCGGCAGGAGGGCGAAGCAAGAGCGCGCGCCGCCTTCGATCGGCAATTGGCGGAAATACGCGACAGCGTGCATAGCGCCGTAGAGAAATTTGCCGAGGAGCGTGCCAGCTACTATCGGCGAGTGGAACGGGAGGTGGTACAGCTTGCTCTCAACATCGCGCGCAAGATCCTGCGCCGCGAGGCTCAGATTGATCCCTTAATGCTCGCGGGAATGGTGCGGGTGGCGCTGGAAAGAATCGAGAGCGGAAGCAAAGTGGTGGTGCGGGTCAATCCGCAGCAGGTCTCCGAATGTCGCGCCTTTTTCGCGCAACACATGGAGCCGCGACAGGTGCCGGAGGTGGTCGAGGATTCAGGGCTGGCGATGCACCATTGTGTACTGCAAACGGTTTTGGGCAGCACCGAATTGGGCCCGGAGGTTCAGCTCAAGGAAATTGAGCAAGGATTGTTGGATCTGCTGGGCCAACGTCCCCAGGCGGGAGCATGAGCGCCGGAGGCTTGCTGTCCCCTTACTTCCAACGACTAGAAGCGTGCTCCGGTCAGCGCTGGCGCGGCCGGGTGACGCAGGTAGTGGGACCCCTGGTCGAATCGGAAGGCCCCTTTTGTTCGGTGGGAGAGCTTTGCGAAGTGATCGACAGCGACGGCCGAACCTTCCCGGGTGAGATCGTGGGTTTCCGGGGAACCACCGTGCTTTCGATGCCGCTGGAGCGTCCCGGCGGAATCCGCTACGGCGATGCGGTTGTGACCTGGGGGGCGCGGCCGGTTTTGCGAGTGGGGAACGATCTGCTGGGCCGGGTCATTGATGGCATGGGGGAGCCGTTGGATTCGCTGCCCCCTTACGCGGGTCGAGAACAACAAGTGCTGGACGCTCCCGCGCCCCTGCCTCTGGAGCGCAGCCTGATCCGCGAACCTATCGCCTGCGGGATTCGCGCGGTAGACGGCTTCCTGACCTGCGGACGCGGCCAGCGGGTCGGAATCTTTGGCGGCAGCGGCGTAGGCAAGAGCACATTGCTTGGCATGATGGCGAGAAATACCAGCGCTGATCTCACGGTGCTCGCCTTGGTGGGCGAGCGCGGACGCGAGGTGCGCCACTTTCTCGAAGAAGCTTTGGGTGAGGAGGGAAGAAAGCGGTCCGTCGTGGTGGTTTCCACTTCCGACCAATCTCCACTGCTGCGGATACGAGCGGCGCTGGTGGCAACCGCGGTGGCGGAATACTTCTGCAGGCGCGGGAAACAAGTTTTGCTGGTCGTCGACTCCTTGACTCGCCTGGCGATGGCACAGCGTGAAATCAGCCTGGCTGCGGGCGAGCCACCGACGGCAAAAGGCTACACTCCCTCGGTTTTCACGTTACTGGCGCGCTTGATCGAGCGCGCCGGAAAATTCAATGGCGGAAGCATCACCGCGTTTTACACCGTGCTGATGGAAGGAGACGATCAGCAGGATCCACTGGTGGATGGAACGCGCGCACTGCTGGACGGGCATGTCATGCTGGATCGGCGGCTGGCAGTACAGAATCATTATCCGCCCATTGCGGTTCTCGACAGCATCAGCCGGCTCATGCCCATGGTGTGCTCTTCGCAGCATCTGGAGAAGGCCAGCGACTTACGCAGGCTGCTTGCCACCTACACCGCATCGGAAGACTTAATTCGCATTGGGGCCTATCAAAAAGGAAGCGATCCGCTACTGGACAAAGCTCTGCTAATCTTGCCGGAGCTGAATCGTTTTCTCGAGCAGCGGCCGAATGAAACCGCCGCGCTCGAGGTAACCATCAACCGACTGCTGGCCCTAGCCAGCTAGGCCCATGGCGTTTCGATTTCCTTTAGAAACGGTATTACGGCTGCGGCAAAACCTGGAGCGCCAGCAGGAATTGCTTCTGTACAAAGCCAACCAAGAGGTCCTGGGACTCAAGCGCCAAATCGAGGAATTGGACGCAGGAATGGCTGCGAATGCGCAGCGTCGATGCCTTCAGCTTCAGGCGGGAGTAAGCGTCGCTGAATTACAGTTCGATTTGCTCTGCGATGAGACGCTGTTGCGATTCCGCGGTGCCTTACAGGCACGGCTAGCCAAGGCGGAGAGTGCGCGAGATTCTCAGGCCGAAGCCTTCCGCCACGCGAGACGACGGCGCGAAGCCATCGAGACTCTGCGCACTCACCAGCTTCAACTCTATCGCCAACACGCGGCCAGACAGGATCAGCGCCGTGCAGATGATCTCTTCCTGCTTCGCCGGACTTACCTCGAACGCAGCTAGTTTTGCCGAGTCAACCGGGCAGACATTACCCAAACCCATTGCAACATGCCGCTTTGATTTCCACGTGTATCGACGCCGAATGGTATTTCGCCTTGCATGCGAAGCGGTTAGAGATGCCTCTGACTTAACCAACAGCATCATGGGTTTTGGAGTTCAGGCTGCATACCCAAGAGCGTGCTGGCAGGCCCAGTGCGAGACGCTTTGTGTTCATGAACTTGATCCAATCCGGGTCTCAGGTTTCCAGCGCGGTCGCGAAACCGGATGCTCCGCTCCCAAACGGACAAGGACAGACTGCGTTCGCCCGAATCTTGCAAAGCCAACAGCGCAGTACTGCTCCTCCAACGATTGCAACCGCGCAAACCAAACTGGCCCGCGTGTCGTCGCAAGCGAACTTGAACACCAAGAGCTTAGGCCAGAACTGGACAATTGATGCCACAACAACAAGCTTGCAAATCGTTCCAGTGCCGATGCAGCTTGAGAAGCCGGCAAGCCCTCCCGTCGCGCAACACGCAGTAGTTGCCGCACCACCCACTAAAGATGGGACTGGCACGCCGACACCTGTCAATGTTCCGTCACCTTGCCTGAATGCAGGCACAAAACCGAATCCCACGAGCACATCGGCCCCTTCGAACGCCGCGGCGCCAATCGGAGCCCTGCGAGAGCCATGCACTGCAAAGCTCGCCGCTCATCCTGAACCGGCAGCTTGGGTCGTTACAACATCCCCAAGTTTAGCGCTCGTAGACATTCCCCAAACAATTTCGCCAGCAAGTGCTGTAAGCCCGCCAGCAATTCCGGCCAGCCCATCGGTGGTACCTGAGATTGCGACTGACAGAAGCACTCTGGCGACTTCTGCATGTGCCCAGCAATCGGACCCCACGCAGCAAGTCGGCACATGGGCAGTTTCCTTACAGCCTTTGGCAGATTCTGAGATGGCCGTGCAAGATCTTCAAAGCCCCCCAGCGGCGCCGCAACCCGGGGGGCTGCAATTCGATGCCGCCATGCCGGAACCGTCTCCAGGCACAGCAACGCCGGATACTGCTGCCCCACCACCCGGTGGAATGCTGGCAGCTCAAAGAGCGGTCGCAGTTCCAATCGACAGCAACAGACAATGGTCTCCAGCAAGGCCATCTATCTCTACTCCGAATAAGGCCGTACGGACTCAGGTTATTACGGAAGCTTCCGTCGATCCCACTGAGAACCTTTCATCGCAGTCACGAGTTGAAAAGAGTTCGTGCAGCCCGCATGGACCGATCTCAACGACTCCCGCGTCCCAGCCCTTTCCAATACGCCTCAACCCAGGGCATGCACCGGGTGTGGTCCAAACGCAGGCTAACGAACCTGCAACTCACAGCCAGACGCGTCCGCATAGCTTGGATTCCGGCCAACCGGCGTCGCCAGAGACCGTCGCTGTCTCTGTGTTGAACGATGTGCCGCGGGCGACGTTCTCTTCCGCTCCGACGGATGCGCATGTGGCCACACCCAAACCGGCTTTACCTGCGGACAAGGGTTCAGGCGAGTCTCGGTCGCCGTCTGGCCAGGGCGTTCCGGCTACAGAGTCCCCCGATGTTTCTACGAAGACGACACAAGTCACCAATCCCCAGGCCCCTGCGCCGCCGGCGTCAGAGAATGTGCCAACTCAAGGCAGAATCGTGGAAGAGCCGAATAGCATTGCGGCAATCCAAGTCGTGGCAACGCCGAACAAAACGCAGCCCAGCCCGACGTCAGCTGCTGCGGATCGAGCGGCGACGCCTCCCCGGACTGATCCAGCGGTACAGTTGGAGCCCGTGAACACAGGAATAGTGTCCGCCCGAATGGCCGGGGGCATCGATCAGTCCGATATGCACATTGGCCTGCGCACGCAAGCTTTCGGCACAGTCAACGTGCACACTGCGCTGCGCGACGCGCAGGTGGGGCTTGCGCTCAGCAGCGAAAGAGGCGACTTGCGCGGTTTCTTCAGCTCGGAAATGCCGGCGCTGCAAAGCGTGCTGCGGCAGCACGACCTGCATTTCGAAAATATCAGGTTCGTACAACAAGGAAGCCCAGCTTTTTCGGCTGATACGAATTCAGAATCTCGCTCGTTCAGCCAACGGCAACCCTCAATGCCGGGATTCTCCCCGGAAGACGCGACGGAAGAAGATGGTCCGCCGGAAGACATCAGCCTTGAGATGCCAGCAAGGCTTAGTGTGCACGCATGAAGAGCAAACGCAGATATGCGGGAGGAACACAATGCAGGTTAATCCACTATTGCCCAATACGTTGATACCGATGACCGGGACGACGGGCTCAACTGGAAGTACGAGTCCGACGACCGGGAACACCAATTCCAATCCGCTACAGGACACAAACAGCATGTTTTTGCAGTTGCTGACCGCTCAACTGGAAAACCAGAGTCCTCTGGATCCGGTTGATCCCATGCAATTCACCTCGCAGCTGGTGCAGTTCAACATGCTGGATCAGCTTTCACAAATCAACCAAACGCTACAGAACGCGTTTCCCTCGTCTGGGACAACGTCGAATACCGGCAGCACGAATTCAAACGCCATCCAAGGAGCGCACTAATGCCGAATTTTTCCATTCCGCTATCCGGGCTGACCTCGGAAGCCACCGCGCTTTCCGCGATCGCCAACAACCTCGCCAATCAAAACACCACCGGCTACAAAGACAGCCAGGTCCTGTTCAGCGATCTTTTTTATCAGAACCTGGGCACAACTGGCTCTGGCGACCCCATTCAACTCGGCGCGGGCGCTGGGGTTGGTTCGATGCCATCGATGTTCACTCAGGGCAGCGTAAGTTCAACCGGAGTGCCGACCGATGTCGCCATTCAGGGCAGCGGGTTTTTTATCGTACAACAAAACGGAATCACCAGCTACACGCGGGCCGGGGATTTTTCTGTCGACAAGAACAATTTCCTGGTCACCGCAGATGGACAGCAGGTCCTGGGATATCCAGCGGTCAACGGAGTAGTGAATACGGGCCAGGCATTGGCGCCTCTGCAATTGGGCGCGGGGACGATCAGCCCGCCTTCGGTGACCGCAAACGTCCAGATTCAGACGAACCTGGACGCCGGCGCTACGGTGGGAGGGACGGACGGAACCTATTCCACCCCGTTGACCATTTATGATTCGCTGGGCGCCAGTCATACACTCACATTCACTTTTACGAAAACCGCTGCCAATACCTGGGGTTACTCCGTTTCGGTTCCGGCCTCTGACCTGGGTCCAGTTGGGAAACCTCCGGTGGCACAAACAGGTGTATTGGCAACCGGTACGCTTACGTTCGACGGAAATGGGAACCTCATCGGTCCCACCGATGCCAAGGGAAACCTCGTCAGCAGCATCAACATCACGGCCACCAACCTCGCTGACGGGGCTTCGGACATGTCGTTCAACTGGAACCTGCTCAACGGCACCACTCCGGTCATAACTCAAGTTGCCGCGCCGAGCAGCACCTCGTCCACGCAACAGGACGGGACCAGCAGCGGCACGCTGACCGATTTCAGCATCGGCTCTGACGGAACCATTACCGGTTCATTCAGCAACGGAACCACCGCAGCCCTGGGCCAACTAGCCTTGGCGAGCTTTGCCAACGAGGAAGGATTGCAGCGAGTTGGGAATACCGACTACACCGAAACGCTGGCATCGGGACAAGCCGTGATCGGCGCGCCCGGTACCGCGGGACGCGGCACGCTCTCGGGCGGATCGCTCGAGTTGTCGAACGTGGACATCTCCACCGAATTCGCGAACCTCATCATCGCGCAGCGCGCGTTTGAGGCGAACGCGAAAGCCGTGACCACCTTCGACACCATCATGTCCGACACCATCAACATGAAACAGGCTCCATAGCCGGCAGCAACCACCCTGCCCGCTCCCGCGGGCAGGGTGCATTTCTTGAGTGCTTTCTAATGAAGGCGCTTTAACTCTCGCGGCGCGCAGCCTCGAGCTTGCTCCCTCTTCCGCCTTGAGCTCCAGCTATCTCCAGCGACAGCAATCTGTTCGCAATCACCCTTTCGGTTCGGATTGCGGCACGCATCTTGCTCTGCAGTTACGTCTGCATGGCAGAGCCAGCGACAGCGCCAGCACCGGCACAACCTACCCAGGTGAATCCCGAGGCCTGGGCACAGGCGTTGAGCCTGCAATGCAGCTTGACGGTGGACATGCCTCTGCCCGGCTTCACTGTGCGCGATGCTTTGCAGTTGCAGAAGAACTCGGTGATCGATTCACACTGGCGGGTGGGAACCGATGTTCCACTTCGCGTCAACGGCAGGCTGATCGCCGCCGGTGAATTCGAAGTGGTAGGCAATCACCTGGCGGTGCGATTGACTGAACTGGAGTGAGAGAGGACCAATGCAATGTCAAGCCGACGCCTAATGCCCCAGTTCCATGGTATGCGCCAGGCAGTGCAGCGGCTGATGACTCTGCTTCCTTCGTGGCATCCGCGCCCGCAACGGCGGCTACGGTTGTGCGAGAACCTGCAACTCGGCGACCGGCGATTTCTGAGCGTAGTTGAGTTTGGTCAACAACAGTTTCTGGTCGGCGGGACTGCGAATTCTCTGGCCATGCTGGCCGTGCTTCGCAGCCAGACGGATTGCCATCCACAAGAAGAAGACCTCCCGGTCTGGAAGTGTGTGGACGGAGAACTGGTCCGCGAGGTCGAACATGGCTGATTTCGCACGAGCCGGCAAGCCGCGATGGCGAACGTTATTGACGATCACGCTCACCGTGCTGCCAGTCTGCCCGGCTGCGGCAGTAAGCTCCCGGCCACAGGCGGCGCCGTCATTGCCGTGGATGGGGCCAGGGACGAACGGTTCCGTGCCCTGGAACATCGTCGTACTGCTGACCCTGTTGACCCTGCTGCCGGCTCTGCTGCTGGCAATGACGCCGTTTGCCCGGCTGCTGGTGGTCTTTCATTTTTTGCGGCAGGCGCTGGGAACCCAGAGCACGCCCACCAATCAGACGCTGATCGGGCTCTCCCTGATTCTTACTTTCTTCCTCATGCAGCCGGTGATGGCCGACATCCGCCAGGTCGCGGTGGTCCCGTTCGAGCAGGGACAGATCGATGCCGCCGCAGCGGTGGAGCGTGGCGCAGAGCCTTTGCGCCACTTCATGCTCAAGTACGCGCGGGAGAAAGATCTGGCCTTGTTCTTGGAATTGGCCAAGGAGCCGCGTCCGGCCCGGCCCGAAGAGGTAGGCATGCGCGTGGTGGTGCCCGCCTACATTCTGTCGGAATTAAAAGCCGGGTTCCAGATCGGAGCGGCGCTGTACCTGCCATTTCTCGCGGTGGACATGGTGGTTGCCGCCATTACCACCTCGATCGGAATGTTGCAATTGCCGCCGGTGGTGATCTCGACTCCGCTGAAGATTCTGCTGTTCGTGATGGTGGACGGCTGGAACCTGCTGGTGGGTTCGCTGCTGAAGAGTTTCTTTTAAGGAGAAAAGGAAAGCATGTCGACGCAGCAAAGCATCGAGCTGGCGAGAACCACTCTTCAGACTGCGTTATGGATCGCAGCGCCGTTGTTGCTGATTGCCACCATCGTCAGCCTGCTGGTCAACATTGTGCAGGTGCTGACTTCCCTGCAGGAGCAGACGCTCTCGACTGTGCCCCGGCTGGCCGCGGTAACAGCCGCCATTTTCTTTCTTCTGCCGTGGATGGTACGCCGCATGACGGGATTCACGGTCATGCTGTTATCCGATTTCCGGCCTTATCTGCGTTGAGTCGACATGGAACCCTGGCATCTCGAATCCGCTTTACCGGCCGCCATGTTCATCGGGCTGCGCGTCAGCAGCCTGTTTCTGTTCGCTCCTTTCCTGAGCAGTGCGAGCATTCCCATGCAGGTCAAGGCGGCCCTGGCAGTGGCCATCACCGCCCTGCTCTATCCCGTCTACCGGCCTGGGCCAGTTGAGACCGGCACGCTGGGCTGGGTGGGGGTGGTGAGCGGGGAAGTTGTGATCGGGCTGTTGTTGGGCTTGGCAGTGCAGCTGGTGGTCGAAGGCGCGCAGATGGCGGGGCAACTGCTCGGTGTGCAGGCGGGATATACGCTGGTGACGCTGCTCGACCCCCAGACGCAAGCCGATCTGCCGGTCATGTCTACGTTCAATCAACTTCTGGCGCTGCTGATTTTTCTCGAGCTCGATGTGCATCACTGGCTGCTGCGTGGAGTGGCCGCAAGCTTTGCTTATCTGCCTCCCGGTGCCGGACTTTCGCGGCTCACAACGGGCAGGGCTCTTCTGCAGGCAGCGGGAGGGATCTGGCTGGCTGGCGTGCAGCTAGCCGCGCCGGTGCTGGTGGCGACGCTATTGGTGGATATCACGCTGGGATTTCTTTCCAAGGCTTCTCCGCAAATGCCGGTGCTGTTTGTTGGACTCTCGTTCAAGACTTTGCTGTCGCTTACGGTGTTTGCCGGAACGCTGCTTTTCTGGCCCGGCACCTTGGAACGTCAATTTGCCGCCGGTATTTCGTTGGGCGAGCGGCTGTTGCACCTGTCGAGGTGAGCAATCATGGCGAACAGCGACAAAACCGAACAGGCGACTCCGCGCCGGCGGCAAAAGGCGCGGGAGAAAGGGCAAGTCGCGCGCAGCCGCGAACTGATGTCGAGCCTGGCGGTGGGGGCCACGGTGCTGATTCTGGCCGCCCAGGTGCCCGGCTTCGTCTCTCTTTGGCGCGGACTGCTTCGCCACAACCTCGAGGCAGCGGTCAGCGGCGATTTCGAGAACAGCCGAGCGTTGCTGACCTGGACCGGTTGGACGGTTTTCCGCGCGGTCGGCCTGATCGCGGGTCTGAGCTGGCTCATCGCAACCGTGGCCGCAGTCGCGCAGGGCGGATTGGTATTCGCGGGTCCCGCGCTGCAGCCGAATTTTTCCCGCCTCAATCCCGCCACTCGCCTCGAGCAACTCTTCTCGCTGCCCTCGCTCGGACGTTTGCTGAAATCCCTTTTGCCCGGCACGGCGATTGCCGGTCTCGCAGCCTCGATCCTGATGCGGGAATGGACCACCGTTCTTCACCTCTGCCGTGCGAGTGCCGGGGGAATCGCGGTCTATGGCTTGAGCCATGTTTTTGAGATTGCCTGGAAATCCGCGCTGCTGCTGCTGCTGTGGTCGGGGGCGGACTACTTCCTCGAAAAGCGCAAGCTGGAAAGCGACCTGCGCATGAGCCGGCAGGATCTGAAGGATGAGTACAAAGACACGGAAGGACACCCTACCGTGAAAGCCCGCATCCGGCGGCTCCGTCGCCAGGTGCTGCGGCAACGGATGCTTGCGGATGTGAAACGCGCCTCGGTGGTGATCACCAACCCGAATGAGTTTGCGGTCGCGCTGGAGTATGGCCCCGAACTGCCCGCGCCTACCGTGGTGGCGAAAGGACGCAACCTGCTGGCGCGACAGATCAAGGAAGCGGCGCGCTGGCACGGCATTCCCCTGGTGGAGAATCCGCCGCTGGCGCATGCGCTTTACCGCGCGGTCGAAATCGGGCAATCCATTCCGCCCAAGTTGTATGCGGTGGTGGCTTCGATTCTGGCGGCGATTTATCGCGCCCAGGAGCGGGCAGAACGAACCCGGAAGGCAGGTGCGTAGACCATGGCCGAGCACGCCGTCTCGCTTCCGCTCGCCAAGAACCAGGTCGTGGAATGGGCGGTGCCGGTGGGCGCGGTGGCGCTGGTGTTCGTCATGCTGGTGCCGATGCCGTCCTTCTTGCTGGACATTTTGCTGGCCACCAGCATTACCGCCTCGGTTCTGGTCTTGCTCTCCGCTATGCACATTCTGCGCCCGGCACAGTTCTCGGTTTTTCCCAGTTTGCTGTTGCTGCTGACATTGTTCCGGCTGTCATTGAACCTGGCCTCCAGCCGCCGCATCCTGCTCCACGGCAATGAGGGCGCGGCCGCCGCGGGGAAGGTCATCGCGGCGTTCGGCCAGTTTGTGGTGGGCGGCAATTACGTCGTGGGCTTCGTCCTTTTCCTCGCCCTGATTGCCATCCAGTACATCGTGGTCAGCCATGGCGCGGTGCGAACCGCAGAAGTAACCGCACGTTTTACTTTGGATGCCCTGCCCGGCAAGCAGATGGCCATTGACGCCGACTTGAATGCGGGGCTGATCGATGAGGCGGGAGCGCGTGCCCGGCGCGAGCAGATTGCCCACGAAGCCGAGTTCTACGGCGCCATGGATGGAGCCGCACGCTTCAATCAGCGGGACGCACTCGCCACCGTCCTGATCACCGCGGTCAACATTATTGCCGGATTTCTGATCGGCGTCTTTCAGCTCGACATCCCCTTCCGCGAGGCGCTCAAGACTTATACCGTGCTGACCGTGGGCGATGGCCTGGTGACCATGATTCCCTCGCTGCTGGTTTCGATGGCGGGAGGAATCGTGGTCACCCGCGCCTCCTCGGGCACCAGCCTGGCCAGCGATCTCGGAAAGCAGGTGTTCTCCGGCCGCCGGCCGCTGTTCATCGCTGCCGGAGTGATGGCGATTCTGGCCGCGATTCCGGGCTTGCCGAAATTCTCTTTCTTCCTGCTGGCAGGATTCGTGGGGCTGCTGGCCTGGCGCGCGCCCAAGCCCGTTGCAGAAAAACCTCCCGGTGAGGCGAAAGACAAGAAGCCGCAGGAATCGATTGAAGATCTTCTGAAGCTGGATGAGCTCAGCCTGGAAGTCGGCTACGCTCTGGTGCCGCTGGTCGATGCCCAGCGCGGCGGGCAGCTCCTGGCCCGGGTTCGCGCTTTGCGCAGCAATCTGGCGATGCAGCTGGGATTCATTGTTCCGCCGGTACACATCACCGATAACGCCCGCTTCAAGCCCCACGAATACGTGATCTCGTTGCGCGGAGTGGAGATTGCACGCTGGGAGATGCAGCAGGATCATCTGCTGGCCATCAGCTCCGATGCCACGCCGCCGCCCCTGGCGGGCATAGCAACACGGGAGCCGGCGTTTGCGGTTGCGGCGCTCTGGATTTCTCCCGGACTGCAGAACGAGGCCCTGGCCAAGGGCTATGCCGTCGTCGATCAAACCTCGGTCCTGGCCACGCATCTGGCTGAGGTCATCAAGCAGCATGCCTCCGAACTGCTCACCCGGCAGGAGGCCAAGCGCCTGCTCGACCGGCTGGCGGAAACCCATCCCAAGCTGGTGGAGGAGCTGGTGCCCAAGCTGCTCAGCCTGGGCGAGGTGCACAAGGTTCTGCAGCAGCTGCTG
>Ga0187771_10002595_pt1 | contig 12488 bp, 14 predicted proteins | sample 0116_SJ02_MP15_1_FD_133139 | JGI IMG/M metagenome (GOLD analysis project Ga0187771, IMG submission 133139) | Tropical peat soil microbial communities from peatlands in Department of Meta, Colombia - 0116_SJ02_MP15_10_MG | ecosystem: Environmental > Terrestrial > Soil > Wetlands > Peat | place... | reverse complement strand
CGTTGATATGGCCGCCTTTAGCAGTGGGTTTATCGTCTTTGACAGTAGAAGATTTTCTAACGATTCCTTGTGCATATTTGCCTTCACGGCTCTTCCGCATTTCACTATTCTAAGCGGGAGTCGGATATATTTTTTTAGAAATTCTGGTCTGGTTGGTTACGTGTCTTATGGTTTCTGACAGCGAAATGTTTATTAAATCTAACGATATAAGACATTTACGTGCCGACACGTTTATTACGTCTACAGAAGCATCAATGGAGGCTAACTCAGGTTTGACCCCGTTAAGGAAAAACGAAACTCTTAACCACGAAACATGTACTTGTCCCAACGACGAGTGTGGAAGAAGTTTTGACCGCCCAATCGAAATAACCGTTTTTTCCAGCAACCCTCCTGAAACGTATCCAGCGTGCCCATACTGCATGAGCAGAATAGACACAGAAAGAGAGGAGGAATATGAACCGACCAAGAATGCGTCGATGTCACTCGGAATAAGGACAGTGCTGGAAAGAGAACAAGAGAAGATAGAAAAGGAAGGAACGGGCGAAGCTAAGTGCTCTCAAGGTTTCGGATACTTGAAAAAGCGACCAAAAGGTGCACCAATCCCTGACGAGTGTCTGACCTGTCCGAAAATGATCCAATGCATAGCGTGACAATCATCATTTTTGAACACGCACACAAGACGTAATCTTCGTTCACATTTTCAAAAGATCTAGTCTTTAGACGTAGCCATGCTGAGCCTAGTATTCTGTTTATTGATATATTCCTCAAGAGGAAGGATATTTTAAATCTAGAAAAACCTTCTATAACACTATCGAAGGAATCAAGTTGAGCCAGAGGCGCCTTTCGTCAGAAGATTTTCAGTTGTTGTGGGATGCTATATGGGCACGCCATAGTCCCGAGGTTAAGTTTCATAAACCTGACGTGCGGCGATGAACTCAACAGAATTAGACTTTTGCCGCCTCGACCTCTTTCGGGCTTAGTACATTTGTAAATCATTCATGCGCTAAGCAAATACTTTTGCAGCCAAGAAAGACAGCATAATAGGCATAATAACCGGCTTGAACTTCCCAACTGTCTCAAAAACACTTAAGCTACTTCCATACCTAAGGGAAAGGGACAGAAGGATGAGTTAATGAAACTGTTGCTTGATGAAATGTATGCTGGGCTTAAAGAATACTTTGAAACCTTAGGCTGGGAAGTGTTGACCGTCCAGGACACGGGACTTAAAGCTGCGAAAGATAAGGAAGTAGTGGAGTACGCGAAGAATAACAATCTTATGCTCATAACGCAGGATTCAAAACCAGCCGAACTAGCCGAACTCACAGGAGTCAAATACGTACTCATATCAAACGCCATGATAGCCAAAATAGCCGACGCAAAAATAAGAGAAAAATACCCAAACATAAGACAGAAACAACCATGAAAAATCGGCTTATTAATTCATTAAAAGTCTATTTGTTCGCTTATTTCTTCACGTTTCGACATTCTTCGCTGAGATAATTTATTGAGGCCTCAAGAATCCATGCTGCCCGATACTTCCCATGCGAAAACTTTCACAATAATCCCAGAATCAAGAATTGAATTGATAAAAAAAGGACTAGGAAGGATACTTCTTTTCTTCAACTATATCCCCACTTACGGTTATCAGGATATTGTTTCCATTTATGGAAACTGTTCTGTGCTTCTTTTCCAGATTGTAGAATCTCTGAAAGTCTTTTGGAATCTCCAACTCAATCTTGCTTTTTTCCTTTTTCAAAGAGATCTTCTTGTGAAAACAAGACACTTCTTCCCACTTGGACAGCTCTTTTCCAGAAACTCCAATTGTGGAACTGTCCAAAGCATAAATGAAGGCATTTCGATCCCATAAAGGGTTTCCTATTTTTAGCAAATCAATTGGAACTTCCAGAAGTTCTGATGGTTTTTGGTCTTTTGGATAAATAAGATTCGCTCTTCTTCCATTTCTCTCCACTACTCTAATGAAAATCTCTCTTTGTTTAAGAAGTCTTCTTATTGTACCGTCAATAAGGCCGCTTGAGGATTTCAATTTCTTTGCTATTTCATATTGAGAAAATCCAGGATAATCCTTTATGATTTCTAGTACTATTCTGTCCGATTCTTTACCTCGCTTATTTCTCTTTATGTCTTTCATTTTCTTAACCCGATTGTGAGTTTATGGTTTTGTTTGTTTTTGTGTTTGTTTGGGTGATTTTGTGTTGATTCAGTGTACGATAGTATTAGGATCTCATATAGGATCCAAATATGCTACTTACTCTACTCGTTCTACTCATTATACACAATGTTACTCTAGCATACTCTGATATAAACTTTTGGAATATTCCAAAAGTTACACAATGCTAATATAAGATATATGAGTTGACAATTGCTAAATACGAGATATCCCAATTGAGAAATTTATGTGGCGAGTCCCACAACGAGAAAAGAGATACTATGGTGGGCAGATATTTATTGATGACAAACTTGACAAGTGGATAAACCAGCATAGCTTTTCAAGTCGGGATTTCATCATCGGCGAAATTAGATTTGGTGAATGGAAAAAGGATCTAGTTGCTGGAAAAAATTGCTACTATACGAAAACCAAAGTATTGGAAGGAGGAACGAAATACGTTAATGTCAAGATTTGGTTCAAACTACTCGACACCTATGTTCATGTCTATCATGTTCATAGCTGGTAGATTCTGGATTTCGGCTTTCTACGCTACTAGGCTTTGTTGAGGCCTCAAGAAAAAGAGCAATCCTCAGAAACTTTGAGATTTCAAAAAATCCAGCCTATCACACGCTTGAAAAGTGAAACATGCGTGACATTAATGTCCAAGCAGCAGGGCTTTAGTTTTTCCTCTTCTTTCTTTTCGGAAACGTGTCAAATGGGTCCTGATAGTTGTCAAAGAAGCTATGCTTAGGGTTACCTGCCTCTCGAAAACGTCTTTCGTCACTCCTTCTCTGATAATATTCATCACGCGCTTGTCTTCGCCCCATCTCAGCACCATACCCAAAAGCCCTACCTTCACGCTTCATACGTTCCTCATTTTGCTTTTCCCACTCCCGTCGAGATTTTGCTTCCCGTCGTTCCTCAGGTGTTCCAGTAAACTTGCGTTCCACATAACTCTGAACTGGTGCGGTACGTTGCTTAAAACCGTCAAATTTTTCGCGGATGTGCTGCCGCCTTTCGGCCGCCTTCGCATCCATACGCTCCCTGAAGCCAGTCGGCTCACCGACGGCGTGCCTATATGCCTTCTCTTCCTTTTGCTTCTTCCTCTGTCTACGAATCCAATCCAGCAAACCCACTATTTCACGCCCCTACTCTTATTCCTAGTCATCAGGTTATATTATTCTTGGAAAAATCACTTAAGGTTTTCTTGGAAAGTAAGGCTTTTGAAACAAACTTCTATCCAAAAACAGGAAGAAAGAAGAACATGCGTCATTTATGAATCTTAGCTACGCTGCAAAGTAGCGGTCTAGGCTACGTTAGTTTGCTGTATGGAATGTTTGCGTGTTTCTATCTTGTCTATTTTGCAGCGTTGCTATTTCTGCAAGTGGCTAAAGCGGTCAACCTGAGTAGAGCTAGAGAAGAACGGTCTCCGTATGAAGTGTTCTATCCAGAGGCGTAGGCTTGACAACATTACCCAACTAGTTGGGTAATGTTGAGTGTAGAGGCGTATAGGCAGAGCAAACTGAGAAAGCAGAGACTTAGCGACATTAATTGATAGTGGAACGGTATAACCAAAGAAACCAAAGAAAACGAAGCCTAACCACATTAATTGATATTACTCTAACTACGCTAGAATTTAAAAGAATACTTGTATCCCGCCCTTTTGTTCTTGTCAGGTGATGGAAACCGCTACAATTGGAATGAATTGTAATTTATGGATATTTTCCATGCTTTTAGAAGGGTTATTTGACTTGAGCGCAGTTTACGAAGCAGCCAAAAGAAACAAAATCCTAGTTCCGTTAGAAAGTGTTTCTTACTTGACCTATGTGTCGCGTTTTTGTTTGTTTGCTGTATTGTTGGGTTCGTCGTCTGTTATGGGTTCTGGCTCTAATGTTTTGCACGCCTCAAAGCATGTTTGGGTGCTACGATCAAAGATTACGCTTAACTCTGGGAAGCTTGCGCCAGACCGCTTTAAGCTTCTCATAAGGTTTCGTTCTGCTGCAGAGGTGAAGGGAGTTTGGGCGTTGTCATAATTTATGCACACATGTAAGAAAAGATAATAGAAGGTTTTAGCGGTTCCCCCCAACTTGTAAAACTCTTGTTCCAAGCCTAAGAAATAGTCGCTTAGTTTGGTGAATGTTTCAGCCTTGCATAACTCGCACTTTCTCGCCTCGTCGCTTTTGTCTTCTAACAGTTCTGTCAAGACTTTATGCCTCAAACACTTTCTTCCGTATCCACGCGCTTAACTGTTTCTCGCCTGCCCGACGCTTCAGCTCTATCTCCTCTTCAGGTGATACGCGGAACGATAAACGCTTTGTGCGCTTACTCATGTCGGACACGCCTTCACGCTTTTGGCTTGTTCCTCCGAGACTATTTCAGCGTTTGATGTCTTGTCGGCGGAAGGTTTTAATCAAGCAGTAAGCTTCGCCGTGCCATGTTACATCTATCACGCGGTAGCCTTCTCTGGTGAGGCGTGTTTCCCAGCTTTCGCGCCAATGTCTTGCGGGCACCAGGACTCCTACGCCGCTTTCGGTTTTTTGGCTTCTGTAAATCCCCGCTAATCGACGGTACAGTTGGTTCACGCTTTTCTTCTCCTAAACAATGAAACCGTTCTTTCGTCTCCTTATTTGTCGGTCCAACTCTTCTTTTTCCCGTGTTTTTCTGCGTGAACGGATTAATTCTTTGTTCTCCAAATCTAAAATTCGCAGATAAAGCCGTTCTGTCCTTTCTTCCAGCAAACGCTGTTCTGCGTGTCGCTGCAAAAAGTGTTTTCTGAACCATTCTTGAAGTTTCATAGTGAGTTTTTTCCTTCTCTTTTGTCTTCGGGAATACTTTCACTCAACTGATTTGTGTGTGTGTTGTGTGTTGTTGTTGTAGTGTTTTTTTGGTCGTCGTGGGGGAAAGGTCCTGTCCCCCCAACGCCCCCCACATTATGAAAGCTTGGAGCTTGAGGGTACACACACAAATTAGTTATGGAAGTGCCAGATTCCTCTTCTAAAAATTCATTAACGCCACTAAAACTAATCCTAAACTTTCCTTTGCTGTTTGGTTCTCTTTCAATGAGTCTAAGCCTTTCTAGGTAGCCTTTTATGTGTTTAATGTATCTTGGGGGTTCTAGGCTTGCGCCTTGTTTGGTGTATCCTCTTGTCCATACGTCTCTTCCCATGTATCGATTTATGGTTCGCTGGTCGGTTCCTACGCAGTGGAATATGGCGTTTTCTATGTCTTCTCTATCTACTAGGTCGTCGTCTTGGTGTCCTGTTTGTTTTAGGAACTGCATGATTTGGTAGCAGCGTCTTATGCCTATGTTGTGGCCTCTGCGGATTCTCAACTGTGGTGCTGTGGTGAAAGAACCGTGGAAAACGCTGGTTTCTTCACTCGTAGGCTCTGCGCTCCTTACATACGTGCGAATAATGAAAGGAACCAGTGTTACTGCAGGTCTTTCTTGGAAAAGGGTTAAATTCTCCATTCGCCTTATCCTTCATTGGCTACGCACTCCTGTTTGGTTTGGTTGCTGTTGCGAGCCTGGGCGTGAGTTTGGCTGAAACTCGCGCTTCTTTCCATTTCTGCTTGCTTGTAGTCTGGGCAATTGGGGTAGTTTGGCGCTGTGTAGCCTTTTTGGACGCATGTTCCCCAAATTTTGCATTTCCTGAGGTACTGAAAACCCTTAATTTCTTCGCAGTATGGACATAAATCCTCCAGTTGCATCTTTTTAGGGCATGGCTGACTTAAATCGTGAACCTGCTGACAAATGAGGCATACGTCCCACAAACTCATAGTGTAGCCTCTTTTATGATTTGAAGCATGGACGTCTTGATTTTCGCTTTCAGCGTGTTCTCGCGTTCTGTTAGCTCTGTTGAAGTGGGTTTGACGTAGCGGTTCAAGCTGTCTAGAATCAGTTGCTTGGCTTGCGCGTCGTCTAGGGCTTCCCATTGATAGGCGTTTGGGTGGTCGGGATTCTCTGGAAGGTTGAAGGCTTTAGCTTGTTCAAGTGTTAGGCCTATGCGTTCAATGGAGAAATCGGTTTTACACCATGCCTTAATATCACGTATTGCGCTTTCGATGATCTGAAAGCCTTTCTTGTCATAGTCTCCGAAATAGAGGATCTGAAGGGGCTTATCGTACTTCTTGGCTATTTCCTCGAGTTTCTTGGCGATCTGCCACTTCATAGGAATGGACAAATCGCCTCTAAATGGAATGAGTGAAACGCGGTAGGTAGCCGTATAGTGCTCAAACTGTCCGTGCATGGCCTCAGCTTCAAACCATATCTGAATGTAGCGATCTTGTTCTGTTATGCTGTCAAGTTGCACATGGAAGTAGGCTTCATATTCGCCTTCAAAATAGCAACGTCGCACACTATCAATAAGCGTGTCAGGTCGCCATTCGCCATAAAATTCCTTGCGGGCTCGTGAAGTCACATAATCAAACTTGTCTATGTACGACTTGTCTGGAATTAAGCCAGCTTGTAAGACACGATAGAATAGCCAACGGTTACTTACTGGATACGGTACGCTCCTAATTTTAGCTATGCCGAAATCTAAGAGAACCTCGCTATCATGTTGCGGCTTCCATGTCGTCATGATTTTTTTCGCCTTTCTCGATAGATAGTGTGTTTCTCGTTCCCAAGCCAGTACTCATGTTGATAACCATTAAACGAAAACTTGTGGTGAAAACTCGCATCATACCGAATTAGAAGGGCTATGGCAAATTCAACATCTTTTCGTTTAGACTTTGTTTTGTCAGCATAGCTGTGATCTCCAGGGAAAACTGCTGGCTGCCACGTTAACCGTTCTGCCCATGTCTCAGGAACCCACTTGCCAAAAACAGCGCTTCGTAGCTTCTTTATTCTGAAATAAGAACGCTTGAGATGCGCCATGATAATTGTTAAATCGTCATAAGTGAGAGAGCGAAACGGCTCAAGCTCTTGGTTGCTGCTCAGGTCTATCGCCACGCAGAATTGCCCTTGTTTCGGCCAAAAGTTTCAAGATTTCGTTAATCTTCTCCTCATTCATTGAGATATCCCCTCTTCTCCAAGTCTCGTCGTATCAAGTCGCGGATATAGTCAGAAATGTTCAGGTGTCCGTTTTTTAGTAATACCTTGTCAACGGCTTTTTGCATTTCCTCTGTGATTCTTGTTGAAACTGTTTTTTCGTTTTTTATCGTTTGCATCCGTTACGCCTATAAACACTAATAGACATGGAAAGATAAAGCACTTTATCCGAAAAGTCACAAAATGGTTTTCTTGGAAAAATCTAAAGGAGATTCTGCTCGCTTTCAGAAGGAAAGGCTATTTCCTCATTGCTACTACAATTTGAAACAATTGTACTGCATGAATGGCTTTTTAGACTTTTCCACAATTTACAAGTTTATGTGAATCTTAGAATTTCCGAGAAAACCGAAATCTAAAAAGAAAAGGAAGATTGTTATGGCTCTTTTTTCAATTCTTCCAAAAGTCGCTCGATACGTGTAAGTTTATCTTCTGTTTGGTTAATTCTTTGTTTCAATTCCGCGATCTCTTTATCTTTCGCGTCTAATGATTTGGCAAGTGAGGTTACGGCTCCAGGACTATGTTGAATGTTCAGGTAGTTTTGAAAAGCAGCAGGATACCTTTCTTCTATTTCTTGTCTTAGAGTTTGTAAATATGTAGAATCACTTTTCGGAATGGTTTTACCCATAACGTATTTGGTTTGCCACTCGTTGAATCCAGCGCGTGAGAGACCACTCATGGTCCATTTTCTGATAAGATGACTGTGAACCCTTCCAGTGAGTTTAATCTGGCTTTCTTCTGCAAGTCGGACCAGCATATCGTTGATCCCTTCCTTGGTTTTGATTTGGAAAAGGCTTTCGCCATTCCATTCTCGGAACCATCGTGCAAGCCATTCTAACGCAAGCGGATTCAGCACGCCAAGTCTTAGCGCTCCAGTTTTTTGGCGTTGATTTTGGAAGAAAGCGTATTCTTGTTTATCTTCGCGTGCTTTTTCGATTAAGCTGTTTATGTATGCTCTTCTCAAGCCTAGTATCGCGCTACATTCCCAGCCTAAACTTGTGAAGGTTGCGAGTATGGCTTTTTGTTGCGTATCTCCTATGTTGAACATTGCCTGTAGGTCTCCGTTCGTGAATGTGTGGCTGTCCAAGTCTATTTCTACGTGAAGGCGTTTTCCTCTGAGAAAGAGGGGTTTCGTGTTTTGATTGCAGAAACTCGCTAATGCTGTGATCATAGCGTTTACTGTGTTCGCCTTAGCGCCTTTCTCGATCATAGCGTTCTGAAAGAGTAAGGCCGCATGGCGACGGTCTTTGTCTGAAAGCTCTAAAAACTCGTTGAGAGGTTTCTTATACCAGGCTTGGAAGGTCTTTATGTGAATGCCATAGACTTCTCGTGTGCTAGGTGTGCGACACTCTGCAAGCCATTCTTGAATTAGGCTTTCATCGGTTTGCATTTTTCAAATACCTCTGGTTTAAATAATCGTGGAAGTTGCTTAAAAGACTTGTGAAATAAGCAAACCAATTATTTGATAACTAATTCATAAGCTAGCCATCAAAACATCATTCTCCATCATTGCTTGCTAGCTTGAAATTTGATTTGAATATGTACAAAAACAATTAAATATTGACGGTCTGCATGTTGAAAATATGGATGATTATTTAAAAATGTGGTGTGGCGTGTTTGGCGCAGTTGATTTCTCAGGCAGAGACATATTTCCTACTCTTTATTGGGGGATGCGGGCGCAGAATCACCGCGGGCACCAGTCATATGGCTTCTTGACTCTTGATGAGCAATTCAATAGCTACAAGGGCTTAGACCTTATCCCGAAAATAAAGAGGAATGAAATACGGCAATGGCTTGACAGGCTTCCTGGCAGCATGGGCATCGCGAACGTTAGATATACGACCTCTGGCGGTAGAGAGGAAGAGGCCTTAGTCCGTGGCACACAGCCCTTTACTGCAGAAGGCGACAACTACAAAATCGCACTCTCTTTCAACGGCAACGTGGTCAACACAATCCAACTGACGAAGGACCTCCGCATAGCATTCCCGAATTTCTTCTACGAGTGTGATTTAGAACTAATCAGTCACAAACTAATAATAGGACTCAAAAGAACAAACGACTTGGCTTCCTCCGTAAAAACATGTATGGAAGAAGTAGAAGGCGCAATCTCAATCGTCGGCGTCACAGGTGACCACGAATTATTTGCTTTCAAAGACCCACAAGGCATTCGCCCATTGTGCAGCGGTTGCAGCCAAGCTCAAAAGGTGTGTGCTTTTTCTTCCGAAACCGTCGGCTTGGATATCAATGGAATAGATCATTGTTTCGAGTTGAACCCGGGCGAACTTGTGCTCGCCACAAAAGATGAGTTCGAACGCGAACAACTGGTCAGCAGCGGCAAGAAAGCACTGTGCGCCTTTGAGTTCGCGTATTTTGCGAGACCCGACTCCAGAATGAACGGAAAATACGTGTACGAAGTTAGAGAAGCTTTCGGACGAAATCTAGGAAGAGAATATGCAGACATCGCGAAAAGATGCGACGTGATCATCTCGTTGCCAGAAACCAGTGACGATGCGGCGTTTGGATTACACGAAGAAACAGGCTTACGGTGGGAGCGTGCGATTAGAAGGCATCGCTACGTGAGCGAGAGAGCCTTCATCCTGCTACCACAGGAGAGATACGCCACGATTGACAAAAAAATCAACATCCTTGACCATAGGTTGAACGGCAAGAAAATCATCGTGGTTGACGACAGCATAGTCAGAGGCGACACCACAAGAGTCGTAGTCGAGAAACTGAGAAAAATCGGCGTCAAAGAGATTCATATGTTCATAACCTTCCCACGCATCATCGGACCATGTCCGTATGGGATAGACATGGCGACGTACAGCGAACTAATCGGCGCCACGCGCGGTTCAGAGGAAATCGCTGAGGAAATAGGTGCGGATTCGGTGAATTATCAGTCGCTTGAAGGCTTTGTCAGGGCCACTGGCTTCAGGCGGGATGAGCTGTGCTTCGGTTGCGCTACTGGAACCTATCCAACTTCACTTGCAGACAGGCTTGCTAAGAAAATGCGGGAGCAATTTGACAAGGGCTACAAGGAGATTGGAAGGCTTTATGAGTTAGCTGACTTGGTGGAAAAATCCTACTAGTGACAAGCTAGAAATAGTGCTCATCTTCAAAAAAATTTAGGCAGGACAAAAAGCATGGAAACAGTCGGCGTTCTTGTAGTCGTATATGGAGCAAGAGAAACGGCGATAATCGACTCCTTGAATAGGAGTGCACATTATAAGGTAAGGACGTACGTTGCCGATAAGCAAAAAAACCCGTTTAACATGCAAAAGGCCACTGAACATGTAGTTATCCCAGATTTGGATATAGATGAAATCTGCAAATTCACGAAAAAACACAAGGACGAAATAGATTTCGGCATCGTGGGACCAGAAAAACCCATAATCGACGGTATACGCGATCTTATAGAGAAAGAAACAAGGGTTCCAATAATTTGCCCTACAAAAGAATACGCCATAGAAAAGAGTAAAGTCGCCCAACGAGAACTCTTCCAGAAAGTCGCGCCTGAGACAAACCCGAGATTCATGGTTTTCTATCCAGAAAAATTCCACACTGAAGAGGCAGTTAAGCGTGAATTGTTTGATTGGCTTGATGAGCTGGATAATCAAGTTGCCGTAAAGCCCGATACTCCAGCTGCGGGCAAAGGCGTGGGTGTGTGGGGTGACCACTTCACTACGCGAGAGGAATTATTAGAACACTTTCTGGCGAATTTTAAACAGGGCGCAGTTATTGTTGAGGAAAAAGTGGAAGGTGAAGAGTCGAGTTTTCAGGCTTTCTGCGATGGAAAACACTTGGTGCCTCTACCCGAAACACGTGATTACAAACGCGCCTACGACGGTGATAAGGGACCAAATACTGGTGGCATGGGTTCATACAAAGACGTTGGCGACGCACTCCCCTTCATGACAGGCCAAAATCGTGAAGCAGAAGTTCGGATCGCGAACAAAATCTTTCAAGAAATGAAGGGATTGAGTGCTAGAAATGATGCCCTGTTAGGCGTGCCGTTCTACCTGGCATTTATCCACACAAAAGACGGCCCAAAAATCCTCGAAAACAACAGTCGACCGGGCGACCCCGAAATAATCAACATACTGCCCATGCTGAAAGACGATTTCGTTGACGTGTGCTTTGGAATGATCAATGGCAATTTAACTAAAGTGGAGCTTGAGAAGAAGGCTTCCGTAGTGACGTACAAGGTTCCGCCGACTTATGGAGACTACATAGGTGTCTTCAAAGACAAGGTTGAACAGAGCGAAATTGCCACTCCAGTTGACTTGAATGAAGCCCAAAAATTGACCGCGAAATACGATGACAACATTCGCGTCTACCCTGCTTCCATGAACTTAAAAGATAATCAAATTTTCGCCTTGCGTTCGAGAGCCGTCGGCGTTGTGGGAATTGGTGACGATATTCAAGCAGCTCGAGAAATTTCTCTTGAAGGCATAAATGCCATTAAAGGCGGCTGTCTGTGGAATCGAAGTGACATCGCCTCGAAAGAGCACATAAACAAAAGCATACAGCACATGAGACGATTAAGAGGCACGACGCGTTGACAAAGCATCAACAACAAAGAATTTTTGTCACCGACTGCGAGGGTCCAATTTCCAAGAATGACAACGCCTACGAATTAACGTCTTATTACATACCCCAAGGCAACAAATTCTACGCTCAGATAAGCAGGTACGACGACGTTCTAGCCGACGTGCTTAAGAGGAAGGGCTACAAAGCAGGCAACACTTTAAAGCTCATTCTACCCTTCTTAAAAGCCTACAATGTCACTAACCGTAAGATGATAGATTTCTCAGCCAAAGACATCATGCTAATCGCAGGCGCCAAGGACACCATGCAGTTCGTTCAAGAGATGATGCCGTCATTCATCGTGAGCACCAGCTACGAGCATTATATTTCGGCTCTGTGCAAGGCGATAGGCTTTCTCATAGAAAACGCTTACAGCACCAAAGTCAACCTCGACAAGTACCCCCTAAAACACGAAGAGAGAGAAACGCTAAAACAGATCGCCAAGGAAATCACAAGAATGCCCGCAATTGAAATATTAGAGAACGCCAAATCTTTAAACGACCTTTCCTTCAAGGACCAAGAATCGATAAAACGATTGGACGAGATTTTCTGGAACCAAATCCCTAAGATGTCGCTAGGTAAAATCGTGTACGAAGTTAATCCGGTGGGTGGAAGGGAAAAAGCAGTTGCTGTTCAGGAGATTGTTGCAAAACGTGGCTGTAATGTAGACGACGTGCTTTATGTTGG
>Ga0187771_10002594_pt1 | contig 12490 bp, 7 predicted proteins | sample 0116_SJ02_MP15_1_FD_133139 | JGI IMG/M metagenome (GOLD analysis project Ga0187771, IMG submission 133139) | Tropical peat soil microbial communities from peatlands in Department of Meta, Colombia - 0116_SJ02_MP15_10_MG | ecosystem: Environmental > Terrestrial > Soil > Wetlands > Peat | place... | reverse complement strand
CGCCTGGTGCTCTACAAGGCTGCCTGGCTCAAGAAGCAAGGCAAACACCCCCTGCGCGAGGCGGCCATCGCCAAAGCCTACGTCGCCGACGCCTGCATTCAAACCTGTCTCGACGCCATCCAGATCCACGGCGGCTACGGTTACATGACAGAGTACGAGATCGAGCGGGAGCTGCGCGATGCCATTTCCGGAAAGATCTATTCCGGAACCACCGAAATTCAGAAGATGATCATCGCGGGGCTACACGGCTTGTAAGCCGATTTTCAGGAGTCAGAATGGCTTATCTTCTTCAACAGCTTCTTGGCAGAAGTGCAACCCAGCACCCCGACAAAGCGGCGGTCTGGGCACGGGGGCGGAGCCTTACTTATCGCGAACTGGAGGAACGTTCGAACCAGCTGGCTCATTTGCTTCGAAAACACGGCGTTCAGAAGGGGGACCGTGTCGGTCTCTATTTCCCCAAAGCCGTGGAGTCGCTGGTTAGTATGTTTGGCGTGCTGAAAGCGGGGGGCGTCTACGTTCCACTGGATCCGCAGCAACCTGCGCAACGCATTCAATACATCATCGACAATTGCGCGATCCGCGCATTGGTGACCACTCGCGAGAAATTGCGGAGCCTGGATCCGGCAGCGATTCCAAGTGTGCAGTTCAGCGTCTTCACCGATGGTTCCGACGGAGCTGAGGCCAGCGTACGAGGCATTCCCTGGCGAGAACTTGGCAACTTCCCTGCCTCAAGTCCGCCCGAGGGTTTGGACCCCACCACGCTCGACCTGGCTTACATTCTTTACACCTCGGGTTCGACCGGCCGGCCCAAGGGCGTAATGCTGACCCATCAGAATGCGCTGACGTTTATCGAGTGGTGCGCCGAGACATTCCACATTCAGCCCGAAGATCATCTCTCCAGTCACGCGCCGCTGCATTTCGATCTTTCTGTCTTCGATGTTTACAACACCATCGAGGCGGGCGCTACGGTCTATATGGTGCCGGACGATGCACTGCTGTTTCCCGCTACATTGGCCAAGTTCATTGCGGCGCACGGCATCAGCGTGTGGTATTCAGTGCCATCGGCTCTCGTCCATCTGGTACTGCACGGCGATCTCAAATCCCAGAACCTGGAGGGCCTGCGCTTAATTCTCTTCGCGGGCGAGATCTTCCCCATCAAGTACCTCCGGCAACTCGCTGAATTGCTCCCCAAGGTCGAGCTTTACAACCTGTATGGCCCTACCGAAACCAATGTCTGCACCTACTACCGTGTGGACCGCGCACAGCTTCCTAACATGGAAAAGATTCCCATCGGCCGGGCCTGTGCAAATACCGAGGTGTTTGCGGTTGATGAGCGGCGCCAGCGTATTCAGCCGGGGCAGACGGGTGAGCTCTACGTGCGCGGGCCCTCGGTGACCAATGGCTATTGGGGAGACCCGGAAAAAACGCGCCAGATGGTAGTGCCGAACTATTTTCAGACATACTACGAAGAAAAGATGTATCGCACCGGCGATCTCGTGATCCTGCGCGAGGACGGCGACTACGACTTCATCGGCCGGCGCGACAACCAGATAAAGAGCCGCGGCTACCGCATCGAGCTCGGCGAGATTGAGAGCGCACTGCTCAGCCACCCGGCTGTGAAGGAGGCCGCCGTCATCGCCATTCCGGATGAGGAAGTGAGCAACCGTATCAAGGCCGTCGTCGCGGCGCACGAAGGCGCTACTTTAACTGCGGCCCATCTGCAGCAACACTGCGCCCAACGGGTGCCAAAATACATGATCCCGGACATGATTGAGTTTCGCGAAACCCTGCCAAAAACAAGCACCGGCAAGTTAGACCGCGTGCAGTTGGCAACACACGGCTAGGTGTCCGGGGCTGTGTGGGAGGATTCCCGGAACGGGAACCAGTTGAGTTTGAGTTTGAACCTAAAAGGGGGGCAATGATGGAAGAAGTGAAGGGTAAGGTACGGGAGTTCGTTCTTGATGCCGCGCAGCGGAAGGGCCTGAATAGCATCACCGATGACGAACCGCTCACGGAGAACGGCGTGGTCGATTCACTGACCATCTTCAGGATGGTTTCCTTCCTGGAGGATGCCTTCGGTATCCGAATCACCGACGACGAGATCGTTAACGAGAACTTTCAGAGCGTCAACACCATTGAGAGTTTCGTAGCCGGCAAGCTCAGCAAGAAGGCAAGCGCAGTACAGCAAAGGTAACGATTGCCAAAATGGTGAGGCAAATCTAACCGCACGCCCCCACATGCGGTTCCTCAACAGGTGAGGCATTTCCACAAAGATTCATGAGTTGTCATTTGCGGCGCGGCTGGCCAGTTCCAGCCGTCCTCGTTCGCATGTGCAATAGTTTTCACAGTGCACAAGCGCCACGAACGGCAGCTTCTGAAAGAAGTGCCGGATTTCCGCAAAAAAGCGCAACCGCGAATGCGGCACGGCTGGCTGGTTCCAACCATCCCGGGCGCGGGATATGCAAACTTTTTCAGACTATACAAGCAGGCTGAATCCGTGTATATTGCCCCCACTTTGAAGGCGCCACCTCGTAAATACCCCAAGAGGTGTAAAAGATGTGGGCTCAGCCTCCCTCGCGTTTGCTAGGCAGGAAGTTTGGACGGGTTAGCAAGTTCGCGGCAATTGTCTTTGGCATGACGGCCGCAGGCTTATGCCAGACCACAGTCAACATCCAGCCGGGAGACGACATTCCGAGCATCGTGGCAGCCAATCCGGCCGGAACTACTTTTCTCATCTATCCCGGCACTTATCGGCTGCAGAATCACATCGTTCCCCTGACCGGTGACAGCTTTATCGGCCAGACGGCTTGTGCGCCACCCACAACCACTTGTCCGGCGATCCTAAGTGGATCTGTTGAGATCGGATCTTTGGCCACGTTCAACGGCACCAACTACGTCGTGACCGGTCAGACGCAACAAGGCAAAGTGACTGAGCCTAATTCCGTGTGTCAGCCCATCAACCTCTCCTGCAACTTGCCCGAGGATTTGTTCTTCGACGGCGTGCCCTATCAGCATTTGTACGCGACCTCATTGCCCACCATTGGCCCGGGTCAGTGGTGGTTTGACTACACCAACCACATCATCTACTTCCACGACAATCCCGCAGGCCACACCGTCGAGACCAGCGTGCTGGATACGGCTTTTGACTCTACCGCTAACAACATAACCATCCAATATCTAACCATCGAGGAGTTCGCGAGTCCGGTGTTAATGGGCGCTGTACAGCCTGCCTACAGTGGTGCGAATTCATCGCAGAGTTTGAGTTGGCTGATTACAAACTGTGAAATATTCGATAATCACTCGGCTGGTGTCCAAATCGGTTTTGCGACGCAAGTTTTGAACAACTACGTCCACAACAACGGCGAAGTTGGGGTTGCGGGTGGAACAAACACCTTGACGGCCACCTCGGGTGTGGCTATCAAGGGGAACACCATCACGAATAACAATTATGCCCACTTCGATGCCGGCTTCGGTGCAGGAGGCTTCAAGGCCGGGACTACCCGCGGGCCAGTCATACGTGGTAACACCATCTCGAATAACGATGGTGCAGGAATTCATTTCGATGACATGAGCTCGGGTCCGCTCATTGACGGCAATGTCGTAACCTATAACAGTGGCGGCGGTGGGATCGAGTACGAAATCAGTTTGACTTCAGCCGTGATTCGGAACAATGTAATTCTGGAGAATGGGCTGCCCGATGCGGTTCTGGCCACTACCGCATCGATAGGCAGTTATGATTCGGTCGGTGTAAAGGCCTACTGCAACGTCATTGAAATTCCCACTAACAAAGCCGCCGCCGGGATGACAGTCGTTGCCAGCGATCGAGGCTCTAACCCACTTTCTCCGTTTGAGTATCTGGCCGCCACCGGCAATCAGTTCCACCACAACACGGTAATCTGGGATCCGACCGCAACTGGACCTGTTGGCTACATTCAAAAGGACGCGGCGAATCAACCGAATTTCTTTGCCAGTAACACGCCGCCCGACTACAACACCTACCACCTGCCCAGTTTGTCGACACTCGGCTTTATCTACGACAACAACAATTCGCAGTTGAACACTCCCAAGACCTTTGCGGCTTATCAGGCGGCCGGTGGCGACCCGCATGGCACGGCAGATACCAACAACACTAGCGGCTATCCCACGGTAGCCATTACATCTCCGGTGGATTGGACCACGTTCACGGGCCCGATTACGGTTACCGCCACCGCCTCGGACAAAAGCGGGATCAGTAAGGTCGAATTCTATGCAGACTGGCAGTTGCTGAGCACCGACACAACCGCACCGTACAGTTTCACCTGGAGCAGCCCGCCCATCGGAACGCATATACTAGCGGTCATGGCTTACAGCAACGCGGGAATCCGCGCCTGCTGGTCAATTACGGCAATCGAACAATAGCTTCTCGTAACAAATGGATTCGGCCCGCTGATTTTGGATCCCACGGGCAGGCAAGCTCGTTTGGCATTTTGCTATCCACGATCTCGAGCACTCACGCGATCGGGGTTTCGATTCAGATCGATCCTCGGGAGTGTGTCGTCCGGCGGATACTTGTGCGCTTGGAAAAAGCGTGGCATTTTCGCAAGAACAATCAAGAAATGACATCGGCCTGAAACTCCCTCATAATAGTTGCCGAGTCAGCGAAATGGGAGGAAAAGATGTTTGAGAATCTCCGCGCCGACATTGACAGGTGGCGCCAGGAGGACGTCACGCAAGGCTGGTGGAGGCGCTACCCATGGATCGGTACCATGCGATACCTCCTCGCCATGGGAATGGCCCCAGTTATCCTCTACCGCTTTGAGCACTGGGTTTATAAGCGGGTGCATGTCCCCGTTGTAAGGCAGTTCTTGCAGGTCTTTGGGATCATTATGCGCCGCTTCGTTGGTATGTGGACGGGGGTTTACATCCATCCCAGGGCCGAGATCGGCCCCGGCTTGGAGGTTCACTCTTTCTATGGCGTCCTCATTGGAATAACCACGATTGGAAAGAACTTCACCGTGGGAACCGGCGTGCTGGTCAATTGTGGAGCAGGCGGCATTGGCGACAACGTGTATATGGGCCCGGGAGCCAAGATCATTGGTGACGCCAAGGTAGGCAATAATGTGGTGATCATGCCCAACAGTGTGGTAATTACCGATGTCCCCGACAACACCACCATCGTGGGCGTTCCGGCGCGCATCAAGTTACGCGGTGGACGCCCCAAGCATCTTTTCCCAGAGCTCCAACAAAGCGGTAAAGAGAACGGCAAGCAGCGCGTTTCCGCCGCGCCGAAGCTCTCCCGCGTGCAACCTGCCGAACCCACGGCCGGTCCCGCTCAAGCCCTGGCTAGCCAACCGGGCGGTAATGGAAGAAGCCCCGAAGCGAAGGAGCTTGAAAGACAACCTCAGAGATAATCAAAAGCAATAATCCTACGGCTTTGCCTGACTCGTAAGGTCCTGCCTATCCGTCGAACCGGCGGCAGCCTGCTCTTCTCACCACTCCGCTGGCGCCAAACGCTGCTTTTCTCCAGCGACCACCTGGTTTCATTCAAATCACCGCAACTTTAATGGCCTGCCCGTGTATTTGAGATGGGACTGACCAGACCACAGCTCTGTGCGCTCACGGGAGGCAAAGTGGGGTAATTGTGTTGCCCCGGTAGTTCAAGGCCTTCGTCTGCATTGGTTTTGGAATGCTGCCGTGGTTCTTAGGAAATCAGGCAATGTACCTCTGAGACCTACGCCTTTCCCAAGGGCTTCGTTATAAACGGAGGCGGGTAAATCCGGCGTCCAGCGGGCGTTTTCATCGCCCCCGGCGCCGGCGATTCCCGAACTAAATTCCCCCAAGAGGTATAAAGATGTTCGCTCCCTCCCCCTCGCGTGTTCTGGGCAGTAAGTGTATTCAGATTGGTAAGTTCGCTGCCATTGGTTTTTGCCTCATGGCCGCAGTTTTAGGCCATGCGGCCACCGTTAACATCCAACCGGGCGATGATATCCCCAGCACTGTGTCAGCCAATCCGGCTGGAACTACATTTCTCATCTATCCCGGCACTTACCGGCTGCAAAACCACATCGTTCCCAAAACAGGCGATAACTTCATCGGCCAGACGACTTGTGCGCCGCCCAAGACTACATGCCCCGCTATCTTGAGTGGCTCTGTCGTCATCGGGCCCTTGGCCACGTTCAATGGAACCGACTACGAGGTCACTGGTCAGACGCAACAGGGCAGGGTAAGTGAGGCCGATACGGTGTGTCAGCCTGGCTATTTAGCCTGCAATTTGCCCGAAGACTTATTTTTCGACGGCGTGCCCTATCAGCATCTGTACGCCACGTCGTTGCCCACCATTGGCCCGGGCCAGTGGTGGTTTGACTACACCAACCACATCATCTACTTCCACGACAATCCGGCTGGCCACACGGTCGAGACCAGCGTGTTGGACACGGTCTTTACCAGTAGCGCCGATAATGTAACCGTTCAATATCTCACCGTCATAGGCTTTGCGAATCCCCTCTCCAATGCGGCGATCTCTGCGGACTTGAATTGGGTGATTAAGAACTGTGAGTTTTACAATAATCACTCCGCCGGGGTGCAAATCGGGTTTGGCACTCAGGTCATAAACAACTACCTGCATAACAACGGCGTCGTCGGAGTGGGTGGTGGAACCGGCTCGGCAAACCCCTCTGGCATCACGATCCAGGGCAACACCGTCAGTTACAACAACTATGCCCATGTGCTTTCAGGCCATGGGGCTGGAGGAATTAAGTTTGGCACCACGGCGAATGCTGTGATTCGCGGCAACACTGTTACAAACAATGACGGTACAGGCATCCATTTCGATACCGCCAGCCAGAGTCCGCTCGTTGACGGCAATGTCGTGACAGACAACACTGGCGGCGGTGGTGTGCAATACGAGATCAGTGTGAACTCCGCAACTGTGCGCAACAACCTCTTGTTAAGAAACGGAGAACCCGATGCCGCGAAGGTGTCTGTCGATAACGTGGGCAGCTACGCTTCGGTCGGCATGGATGCATACTGCAATGTGATCGAAATTCCCTATATCGCAGCGGGCACCGGCAACGCCAACGGCATGTCGGTTGTCGCCAGTGATCGAGGCGACAACTCGGTTTCTCCCTATGAATATCTGGTCTCGACCGGAAACTCCCTCCACCACAACACCGTGATCTGGGATGCGAACGCAACCGGAACCGTCGGCTACATACAAAAGGATGCGGGAAATCAACCGAGTTTCTTTGCCGACAACACCCCACCCGACTACAACACCTACCACCTGCCCAGTTTGACCCAGACCAGTTTTATCTACGACAACAACAATACGGCAAAGGACACTCACAAGACCTTTGCGAATTATCAGACTGCCGGTGCAGACCCTCATGGCACAGCCGATACCAACTACACCAGCGGGTTTCCAACCGTCGCGATTACCTCCCCGGCGGATGGCTCAACCGTCAGCGGCGCGGTTACGCTTAAGTCCACCGCCTCGGACCCAAGCGGAATCACTAAGGTGGAATTTTATGTCGACTGGAATTTGGAGGCGACAATAACGGCCTCCCCATACAATTTTACTTGGAAAAATGGGACTGCCGGGCAGCATACGCTGGCAGCCATGGCTTACAGCAAGGCCGGAATCCGCGCCTGCTATGCGGTTACGTTAACCGAGCAGTAACGTGAAGAACGATTGCAGCCCACCAGGCTGTAGTTAAGTTCTGGACGAGCCCGCCGATGGTCTTCCATTCGGCGGGCTCAATGTCCACCACCGGCTGGATCGATTAACGGCAGTTCGCGATCAATTCTGTCGCGATCGTCTGTGCCCCTTCGAGGGAATCGGGAATCGAGTGGGACGCGTCTTTCACGCAGGCATAGGTTGTTGGCTGAACGATTTGTGACTGATAGTTCAGTCCCTGGCGAATGGCTGATGTGGTGTCCAGGCCGCCAAACAGAAAATGTATGGTTGTATTTGGATAGCTGAGGACTGCATCCGGCGAAGTCACCGAATCGTCCAGAAACTGAGCTTCATGTTCCGTGCTGTGGTCTGTGAGACTGGATGAGCACCACGGCCCGGGATACGCCGGATCGATGTAGTTGATCGCGTCCTGCGTACCTACTGACATTCCGATATCCACCCCGGAGCAGTATTCAATCTCCGGCGCCACGTTGTCCATGCAGGCGTAGTCTACCCGGCTGAAGGGCGGACCACTGGTAAATTCGGCAAACGTCAGGTAGTTCCCTAGCCCGTAGTGAGCCAGTCCCTCGCCAATGACTTGTCCTCCGCCGGAGTTGCCCGTCGCGCATAGCGGAACGCCATGGGTTTGGCTGGAAACCCACGCGACCACCGTGGCATAACGGCAGCTTGCCAGCCTTACGCCCACGCCTCCGGCATCATGCTGCCAGCCCAGGCCATCGGAGAACGGTTCCCCGTAGGTCAGTTCCACCGCTTCATAATTGGCCGCGAGCACGTTTTGCACGGCGAGACCGCCGTATTTGTACGACTCGTAGATGTTGTTGACATCGCCGCCAGTCGTGAAGATGATCGCCCCCACCGGCCGCGGTGGAATGAACATTTTTGCGTATGCGGTGTACTCAGGCATTTCTGGGCAGGTGATGTTCAGAGCGTAGCAGGCCGTGGCTTGCAAGCCGCTCGCCAGACAGCTTACCGGCGAGGCCTTGATGGTGCCGAGTTGATCCTCTGCGGCAGCGAATGAACTAATCAACAGAAAAAATGCGATCACCGTCAGTTTCATTACATTCCTCTCCCAAGGAATAATCTAACCGTCAATCACTCCGAGCGGAACACTCGGAAGTTCCTCCTCACCCCCAATCCTCACAAGGGGGGCTCCGGCGCAGAATTCAGCCGGCCTTGTAAAGGGGAATGCCGGGGGTAGCAACGAGAGGCGCTCGAAAACCTTACAACAAGTTTCCCTTGTTTTCAAGCACAAAGCCCACTGGTAGCGGCTTTTCAGCCGCTACGCCTCCTAATCCCATTCAGATTTCCGACCAAATCTGTCGCCATCCTTCCGCAGGATTCCGCCGGATCTGAATTGATGCCCGAATCTGCTGGAGGGTTTCTCCGGGAGAGAAAACCTGCTTTGATTACCCAGTTCGTTCTCGCTTTTCTGTCCTTGTCAGCCAGGTGAGCGAAGCCAAACTGCAGAGGCGGGACAAGCTGCACTGCCAAGTCCGGTGGTGCTACTATCGTCGGTTGATGTGGGAGCGAGAATGATCCGCCAATTTATGATCGTATTTTTTCTGCTCAACCTGGTCAGTTGGGCGCAGGTCACCGTGCATCCGACGGACAACGTGCCCAGGATTGTCAGTAGCAAGCCGCCAGGTACGACGTTCCTCTTTACTCCCGGGACTTATCGTTTGTATGAGGCCATCAAGCCCAAGGATAACGATAAATTCATCGGCACGGGCGCATGCACTCCACCGGCGTCTGCCTGTCCGGCAGTTATCACCGGCGCAATCGAGATTGGTTCCGCAGCCACATTCGACGGCATCAACTATGCGGTCGCCAAGCAAACTCAACATGGAGGACGCGGCGTCCCTGGCAACTGTGATCCAGGCTGGTCAGGCTGCATCTACCCGGAGGATCTGTTCTTCGACGGCGTGCCCTACCAGCACCTGGATGCCGCCACATTGCCCGCGATCGGACCCGGCCAGTGGTGGTTCGACTACGCCGGCCACATCATCTACTTCCACGACAACCCCTCCGGGCACACGGTAGAGACCAGCGTCCTCAATAACGCCTTTGGCGGCCCTGCCAACAACGTGACCCTCCAGTACCTCACCATCAAACAGTTCGCCAACATGTATCCGTTCGGGGCCATCGGAGCCCCCCAGGGCCCAAATGCCCTAACCCAGGGCTCACATTGGACGGTACAGAATTGTGAAGTGATGCTAAATCACAGCGCGGGGGTGCGCATCGGTTACGGCATCCACATCCTGGACAATTACATCCACGATAACGGCCAGGCAGGCATTGGCGGCGGCATAGGCGTGACGGCAGTTCCCTCGACTCAATCCGTTGACTCGGGCATTCTCATCCAGGGCAATACAATCAATCACAACAACTATGCCCGTTTCAATCCTGGTTTCGGAGCGGGAGGCGTCAAGACCGGAGCCACCAGCGGCATTGTCCTGCGTGACAATACTATCCAGCACAACGAGGGTTCCGGCATCCACTTTGACGCCTTCAGCGAGAACGAGTTGGTGGACGGCAACATTATCACCGACAATTCCGATGCGGACGGATTACAGCAGGAAATTGGCTACGGCGTCTCAACCTTCCGCAATAACCTGGTGCTGCGGAACGGCATCTCGGTGAATACCTCCAGGAATACAGGGGCCCAGATCGCGGTGCGAGCCAGCGCCGGCGTGGAGTCCTATTGCAACGTGTTGGAAGTCCCCAGCGGATCAGGGGTCGTGGCCTGGGCGATAGGCTCGGCCAGCCGGGGACAAAGCCCCTATCCTCCTTACCCATATCTGGCAACCACTGGCAATTCGTTCCACCACAACACCGTGATTTGGGATGCGGATGCGACCGGAGTTGCCGGATTCCTTCATAACGATCCGGCGAAGCAACCCGACTTTTTTGCCAGCAATACGCCGCCGGATTACAACTCGTATCATTTGCCCAGCGCTTCGGCTCCTTTTTTCGTCTACGACAACGACAACTCTCGCGACAACAGGCGCAAGCCTTTCACCAACTATCAAAGATCCCGCGCGGATGTTCACAGTACTGCCGACAGGAACAACAGCAGCGGATTTCCGGTTGTGGCGATTACGTCTCCTCAAGATCAGTCATCGTTCACAAACTCAGTTGCGGTTAAAACCACCGCCTCGGATCCGAGCGGAATCAGCAAAGTCGAATTCTATGTCGACTGGAAATTGGCGGCCACAGTCAAAACTTCGCCATACGATTTCAACTGGACCAGCGGGACCACCGGATCGCATACCGTGGCAGCCATGGCCTATAGCAACGCCGGAATCAGTGCCTGCTATGCGATTACGTTAACCAGGCAGTAGTCACGCCGGCCAGAGCGTTCTAGCCTCGTTCCGGTTGTTCACTCAACCTGTCAGCGCCGTAAGCTTCCACGACTATCTTGGCCACTTGAGGATAAGAGGAATAACCTTGCATGAAACTTTTTGCCAGTTGGCTGGTATCGTCGCGCCTACCCCAGGTTTCCATATCCTGTGCGTAAGCGGAATCACGCTGGCCAGGCTTTTTTCGAACCATGATTACTGTTCAGTTAGCGTGACCGCAGAGCAGGCGCGGATGCCGGCGTTGCTATAGGCCATGGCCGCTACGGTGTGCGATCCGCTGGTCGCGCCGTTCCAGTTAAAAGTGTAGGGTGCACTGGTCACGGTCGTCTCCAGGTTCCAGTCGACATAGAATTCGACTTTGCTGATCCCGCTGGGGTCGGAGGCGGTGGCCGCCACCGTCGCTGCACTCGTGAACGAGGACTGATCCGCCGGGGAGGTAATGGTCACCGCGGGATAGCCGCTGGTGTTGGTGGCATCTGCCGTACCGTGAGTATCCGCACCCGCCCCCTGGTATTGCGTAAAGATCTTCGGCAAGTTCTGTTGCGAATTGTTGTTGTCGTACATGAAATCGAGGTCCGACATATTTGCCTGATGGTAAGTATTGAAATCCGGAGCGGTGTTGTCGGCGAAGAAATTGGGCTGATTCTGGGCATCTTGCTGGTCAAATCCACTTTGCCCGGTATCCCCATCCCAGACCACCATGTTGTGATGGAAGTAGTTCCCGGTGCTCACCAGATACTGGAAGGGCGGATAATCGCTGTTGCCGCGGTTCGCCGCGCCAACGTACCACCCCCCGATGCCTGGTCCCGCATTGGGGACCTCCAGAACGTTGCAGTAGGCTTCCAGTCCGGCGCTGGCGCGCACCGCGATCTGCGAGCTCGGATTGGCGTTGTTCACCTGCACTCCGTTCCGCAGCACCAGGTTGTTGCGGTAGGTGGAAGTGCCATAACTGATCTCATTCACTAACCCGTCGGCATCCGAGTTATCGGTAATGGTGTTGCCGTCGACGAACTCGTTTTGGCTGTTGGCGTCAAAGTGGATGCCGGAACCGTTGTTGTTCTGGATGGTGTTGCCGCGCAGAACTACGCCGCTGGTCGATCCGATCTTGACCCCGCCGGAACCGAAGCCGGGGAGAAAGTGAGCGTAGTTGTTATGGTTGATGACATTGCCCTGAATCAGGATATTGGCGTTGGTGGTCTGGGTAACCGGGCTTCCGGTGTCGCCTATTCCGCCGCCAATGCCGGTTCCTCCGTTATCGTGGAGGTAGTTGTTGAGCACCTGCATCTGATAGTTCACCCTCACCCCAAAGTCGTGATTCAGGGTCACCTCGCAGTTCTCGAGGGTCCAGTTGGTCTCTTGAGTCAGGACGTTGGTGCCTTGCGTATCTCCGAACGCCCCAGTGGGATACATGTCGGCAAATTCTTCGATGGTGAGGTACTGGACGGTGACGTTGTTG
>Ga0187771_10002593_pt1 | contig 12493 bp, 8 predicted proteins | sample 0116_SJ02_MP15_1_FD_133139 | JGI IMG/M metagenome (GOLD analysis project Ga0187771, IMG submission 133139) | Tropical peat soil microbial communities from peatlands in Department of Meta, Colombia - 0116_SJ02_MP15_10_MG | ecosystem: Environmental > Terrestrial > Soil > Wetlands > Peat | place... | reverse complement strand
TTCTTGATCGGCGGCTGGCTTGCGGTACAAGGCTTCAAGTTCCATATAGAGATGGTTTTCCCCTTGATGGATGGCTGAAAAAGGCTTATGTCAAGCTATCAGGGCAGAAGCGAGCGCAGTGTAATAATTGTGTAATAGAGAGGGCTGAAGCGGTTACGAGAGTACCAGTACGACTTGACAGTCGCGCTACGCCGATGCGCCCTTCACTTCCACGCCCGCCCATTTTTCCAGCAGGGTGAGAGTTGCCGCATAGTCCAGGTTCTCGTGCCCGTCTTCGGTGGCCATGTCGTAGATCTCCTCCACCGTTTCGAGCCCGGGCAGTTTCACACGCGCCTCTTTGGCGGCTTCCAAGGTCAACCGGATGTCTTTCCGCATGAGCCGCAGCGGAAAGTTCGGGGAGAAATCGCGCTCCAGCACGAACGGCGCCTTATATTCCACCACTCCGGAGCGGACCATCGAAGCTTCGATCAGCGGCAGCATAGTACTGGCGTCAACGCCGAGTTTCGCGGTCAGGGTCAGAGCTTCGGCGAAACCTTCGTAGATGAGCGCGATTTGCAGGTTCATCGCGAGTTTGGCGACTTGCCCTTTTCCCGTGTCACCCATGCGGAAAAACTTCTTGCCGGTGGCGGCAAACAGCGGCTTCAGCTTTTCGATTGCAGATTCTTCTCCCCCCACGATGAAGATGAGCGTGCCATTCTCGGCGCCAACTTTCGAGCCAGTCACGGGAGCATCCACATACTGCACTCCTCGGGCGCGCACTCGCTCGGCGAACTGGCGCGTGGCGGAGGGTGAGATCGTGCTGGAATCCACAATCAGCTGGCCCGCCGCGAGTGATTCGTACACGCCTTGGGGTCCGAACAGCACGTTCTGGACCGCTTGCGTGTCAGAGACGCAAGTCCAGACGACTTCCGCGCCGACAGCGGCCTCGGCTGGCGACGCTGCTGCCCGTGCGCCTTCGACCGCTTTGCCCGCGGTGCGGTTCCACACGGTTACTTCGTGCCCGGCCTTCACCAGATTCGACGCCATGGGACGTCCCATGATTCCTAATCCAAGAAATGCTACGTGCATCTTTTCACCTCGAAGTGAAATCCAAGTATCGAGAACCTCTATATTACTCGACCGCAGAAGGACAATGAACGGGGTGGCCAGTTGGTCAACTCATTGGCGCCAAGCTGCCTTAAAATGTGTAGTAATCTCGGTTGAAACAGGGAACGGGGAGGCACCGCATCGAAAAGCTTGAACAGATCCGGTCAGGTCTCATTGTCGACGGCGGAGACCGGAGCCAAGTGTTGAAGGCAACGCTCAGTCCTGCACTGCGCAGGCGTGCCCGTGCATTTGGACGCCTGGTGCGCCACTCAGTGGTGACACCATGTACGGGAAGCACACACAAGCCGGAGCTAGTGACCAACGGACAGTTGGGGCTGACCTTTATCGGCCATGCTAGTTTCTTTTTGCAGATCGGCGGCCACAATGTGGTCATTGACCCGAATTTTGCGCCCTGGCTGTTTGTCCTGAAGCGTCTTCGCAGACCCGGTCTGCGAGTTCGCGACCTGCCTCCCATCGACTTGGTGCTGGTGACGCACGCTCATTTCGACCACCTGCACCGGCCGTCGCTGCGCGCTCTGGCGCAGCACACTCTGAGAAAAAGCGGCCGAGCGCCGGCAATCGTGGTTCCCCGTCACGTTGCCGATCTGATCTCAGACCTAGGGTTCAGTGAGGTGGTCGAGCTCGACTGGTGGAGCAGCCATCGCTTCCACGCACTGAAGGTTACTCACGTGCCTTCACGCCATTGGGGCGCGCGGGTGCTCAAGGATTCTCATCGCGGATACGGCGGCTACGTGCTGCATGATCGTAAGCATTCCGTTTATCACGCCGGAGACACGGCGTATTTTTCCGGGTTTCGCGACATAGGTCAGCGACTGGCCCCGGAGCTGGCGCTGTTGCCGATTGGAGCGTATAACCCGCCATCGTTCCGCAACGTCCACGCCAGCCCTGCCGATGCTACACGGGCATTTCTCGATTTGAAAGCGCGCTGGATGGTGCCCATGCACTACGGCACGTTCAAGCTTTCTCACGAGCCGATGGACGAGCCGCTGCAACTTTTGGAGTGCGAAGCCAGAGCGGCAGGGATTGAAGACCGGGTGCTGGTGCTGCAGGAGGGCATTACAAGGCTGTTCTGAAGCTACGCTGTTCAACAGGCAAGCAAGATTCTCAAATCCCGCAGATTGTTGCCGGTCGGGCCTGTTTCCACTGCATCGCCGATAGCATTAAAGAACGGATACGCGTCGAACTTAGCTAACGCCGTTGCCGCATCCAGTCCATGCGCTCCTGCTCGTGCCATAGTGGTTCCATCTGCGACTGCCCCGGCGGCGGGGCTGTTGCCATCGATTCCGTCAGTCCCCGCGCTGAGCACGGTAATGCTCTCTCCTGGGATCTGCTGCGCGCAAGCCAGGGCAAACTGCTGGTTGCGGCCACCGACTCCGGCGTTGGTGACCTTCACCGTAACTTCGCCGCCGGAAATCAGGCACACGCGGTCGGCTTTCCGGCGAAGTTCGCGCAGCCGCGTCAGCAGGTAATCCGCCGCGCGAGCATAATCCCAGTCATCGCAACTGTTGTCGACCTCGACCACAAAGCCCTGACGCTCGGCCTCTGTTTTCGCGGCTTCCAGAAGAGAAGCATTTGACGACACCGTCCACCAGCGGCTGCGATGAAACGCCGGATCGTCCGACTTCGGTGTTTCTTCGAGCGCATGCATTTCGAACAACTCGCGCACCGATGTCGGGAGGTGGTCGAGCAGGCCGTACTTCGCGGCAATGCGATGGCAATCTTCCACCGTGGTTGAATCCGGCATGGTTGGGCCGGAAGCCAGCGCGTCGGGTGTGCTGTCCGGCACATCGGAGACCAGAATTGACACCTGCTGCGCTGCCGATGCCGCTTGCGCCAGCCTTCCGCCCTTGATAGCAGAAAGATGCTTGCGGATGGCGTTGATCTCGGCAATTGGCGCGCCGGAGTGAACCAGCACGCGATAGGTGTTGACCAGATCGGCCAGTGAAATTTCCTCATCTATCGGCGTTTCGGCGATCGACGAACCTCCGCCGCTAAGGAGGAAAATTACCAGAGACTGGGCATTCTGCGCGGTGAGGGATTTCAGCATTGCCTGGGCCGCGCTCACTGATTCTTCATTCGGCGTCGGATGCCCACCGAAGAAATACCGGAATCCGGGAATCTGCGCTGCAGGTTGCACCGAAGTGGCCACGATGCCTTCAAAGCGGCGCCCGGCTTGCATTTCGAGCGCATTGACCATGGTGTGCGCCGCCTTGCCGATGGCGACGACAAAAACTCGCGCGTAGGAGTGCAGATCGTAGAGGTCTTCGCATACCCGCAGAACCCCACGGTCGCAAACCACATGCCGATCGAAAGCGCGGTCGATGCTTGACGCTGCCAGCGCCTGTTCGAACAACTGTCGCGCTGCTACGCGCATCTCGATGGCCCGCCGCTCGTTCTCCGCAGCTTCCGTTGACATGGGAAGAAGGATTATAGCCTGCGGCTTTTCGCAGCTCGCCTGTTGCTCCGCCGAAATCCACGTTAACATCCAGAAAACAAATGGCTTGTATAGCTTCGCGACAGCGGCCAGAGCCTTTTGTAACGAGACTGCTTGCAATCTCAATCAGTTATCCTGATTGCGTCGACTGCGCATCAGACAGTTTGGGACTCGTTTCCACAGACGGTTGAGTCGTGTCACAGCCGGTTGCTGGAACCAGTCGAACAATTTCGCAAGTCGGGAGGCGAACTGTGAAACAGAAGCTTTCATTGCGTTTCATCATCATTGCGACAATCGCTCTGCTTTTGCCCATCCTTGCCCAAGCGGAGCCAAAGAAGAAGACCTACAACAACTCTGCCGATCAGGTGTTCCAGGCGGCGTTACGCACGGCGCGGGAACGCCATGTGGTGACGTTTGTTGATGAGAAGAACCTGATGTTCACCTTTGAAACCGGCCGCTCGATGACTTCGGAAGGTTTTGTATGTAATGCCTCGGTCGAACCTCAGGGAGAAGACAAGGCTACTCTGATCGTCAACGTGCAGACAAAGAAAGGCTTTTCGTGGGGTGCGGGCGATCGCATGGCCGACAAGTTCTACTCCCAGGTGGCCGACGAATTGGCTGGAGACCCCAAGCAGAAATCAGCCATCAAGTCGACTCAGGCCGCCGTCGCCGTACCCGAGCCTAAGGCCGTTCCGGACGAACCTTCGATGACGAAACCAGCTGTGGCCCCGGGATCGGCGATCGATCCAACGAAGGGCAAAATCAACGTGATCTCGGTGCCCGATGGAGCCGATATCTACGTGGACAACAACTTCGTCGGCAACGCGCCAGCAGCGTTAACTCTGCCTCCGGGCCAGCACACGGTGAAGGTTTCCCAGGACGGATATAAGGACTGGCAGAAGGACCTGTCCGTATTGGCCGGATCGGAGGTTAACCTGAAAGCGTCGCTGCAAAAGAACTGAGGCGGGATTGCTCTCAGTCCTTGCTCGAAAACGCCAGCGCCAGCAGCGCCTTCTGCTCCACTTCGTGCGCTCCGGCTGAGCCGGTGGCGGGGCTGGCGCTTCCCGAGCGTTTCACCGACAGCACGGGGCGTTCGCCGGCTATGTGGCGCAGGCGTGGCATCATGTAGAAGAGCGCCCCCATGTTGGCCGGTTCTTCCTGCACCCAGATGATTTCGCGCGCCTCGGGATGCCGCTGCAATTCTGCTGACAGTTCGGCTTCTGGGAACGGATACAACTGCTCGACAAACACGATTGCTGTCGCCTCATCCTTTCTGCGCTTGCGCTCTTCCCGCAACTCATGCCCGATCTTTCCAGTGCAGAGCAGTATGCGTTTGGCGTTGTGAACGCCGGAGTCTAGGAACACATTCATGAACTTTTGATGAGTGAGATCCTCAACGGGTGAGCAGGCGTCAGGATGCCGCAACATGCTCTTTGGGGTAAATACGATCAGCGGTTTCCGCCAGTGCCGTAGGGCTTGCCGGCGCAGCAGATGGAAATATTGGCCGGCGTTTGAGGGCTGGCAGATCTGGATGTTGTCTCTTGCGGCCAACTGCAAAAAGCGTTCGATGCGGGCGCTGGAGTGCTCAGGCCCTTGCCCCTCATAGCCATGGGGCAGCAGCAACACAAGACCGGAGAGCAGCGCCCACTTGTCTTCTCCGGCACAAACGAACTGGTCGATGATTGCTTGCGCCACGTTGGCGAAGTCGCCGAACTGAGCCTCCCACATCACCAGCGCTTCGGGATAGTCGCGGCTATAGCCGTATTCGAAACCGAGCACGGCGGCTTCGGAGAGCGTGGAATTGTAGATGTCACAGCGCGCCTGGCCGGGCGCGATGTGAGCCAGCGGCATGTACTCCTGCTCGTTTTCGTTGTCGATCAGCACCGAATGCCGCTGATTGAACGTGCCACGGCGACTGTCCTGGCCGCTGAGGCGCACTGGGGTGCCCGCTTTTACCAAGCTGGCCAGAGCGAGGGCTTCAGCCATCCCATAGTCCACGGGGCGTTTGCCGGCGCCCATTTCGGCGCGCTGCTCGAGCAACTTCTTTACCTTGGGATGAATGTGAAACCCTTCCGGATACGCGGTCAAGCGCTCGGCAAACTCTCGCAACTCCTCTGCCGGGACCCCGGTTGGAACTTCATACTCCGTTTTGTAGTGTCCGCCGAAGTAGTTGTCCCAATATCTGGGAAGTTCGCGAAGCGTAGGCTTTTTCGTGATCTGACCGGCGTTCTTCTGTGCGGTCTCCAGTTCCGTACGAATTGCCTTCACCTGTGCCTCGACGTCTTCAGCGCCGATGTCGCTGGCATAGATTTCCCACAACGGCGGATGATCTTTGATGGCGCGGTAAAGCACCGGCTGGGTGATGGTGGGGTCATCGACTTCGCTGTGGCCATAGCGACGGAAGCCGATCAAGTCAATCACTACGTCGCTGGCAAACCGATAGCGGTACTCAACGGCCATCCGCCCGACTTGTAGAACCGCCTCCACATCTTCGCCATTTACGTGGAAGATGGGAATGGACTGACGCCGAGCAATCTGCGCGGAGAAGCACGAGGAATGTTCCTCGCGCGGCAGGGTAGTGAAGCCGATGAGATTATTGGCGATAATGTGGATGGTTCCGCCCACGGTATAACCCGGCAAATCGGCAAAATTCAGGGTTTCGGCGACGATACCCTGCCCGGCAAAGGCGGAGTCGCCATGCACCAGCAGAGGAAGATACTTTTCGCGCCCGCCTTCGCCGATGCGATCATGTTTGGCTCGCGTGCGCCCTACAGTGACAGGATCGACAGCTTCGAGATGGCTGGGGTTGGAAACCAGGTGGATGTGAATCTTTGCGCCGGTGCGGGTGACGTATTCGCCGGTGGCGCCCATGTGGTATTTCACGTCGCCACTGCCCAAGACACTGCGCGGGTCCACATCTTCGAATTCGGCAAACATTTCTTCCAGTGAACGGTTAGCCACATGCACCATCGCGTTCAGACGCCCACGATGGCTCATTCCCAGCACAAGCTCAACCGCTCCCAAGCGGCCGGCCACTTCGAGGATCTCATCCACCAGCGGGATAAGCGCGGTCACGCCTTCAATGGAGAAGCGCTTCGTTCCCAGGTAACGCTGCTGCAGAACCTGCTCAAACAACTTCGCCCGGATCAACTGCTCTAAGGCGGCCTGCTGGTCCACTGGTGCCTGCGGCCCTTCCATTCGGTTCTGGATCCAGCGCCGCCGCTCGGGATCGGAAATATGCATGAACTCCACGCCGATTGTTCCGCAATACACGTGGCGCGCCTCATCGGCCCACTCGCCGGTAAGCTGCAATTCGGGATGAGAAAGCGGGCGGAACAAGCCCAGGGGATCGAGGTCTGCCTGCAAATACCCCCACCGGCGAAACAGATCGAACACACGCTCCTTGTCGGGAGCGCCAACGGCGGGGCGGTCATCTACAAGAGTGTTTGCGCGGGATGGCATAAGTCAGCTAATAGGATAATGGATGCGGACGGTTGCCGCTCGATGCAATGCCGGACCCGCAAAGACACAGACGAGTTTTGTTGTTTGTGATATTCATCCAGCATGGCTACACAGAAACGACAACCGGTTCTGATCGGCATTCCTTTCGACGCACACTCCTCATACTTGCGCGGAGCGGCGGCCGCGCCGCCACTCATTCGGGAAGCGCTGCGCTGCGAGGCGTCCAACACTTGGGCTGAAAGCGGCGTGGATGTCGGTTCCGCATTCGCCGACGCCGGAAACCTCATCCTGCCCGCGGACTCCGCGTTTTCGGTGATCGAGAAGGCCGTGGCTCGCGTCCTGGATGACGGGAAACTTCCGCTATGCCTGGGTGGCGACCACTCGATTACGTATCCGATTGTGCGTGCCGTCTCCGGACATTTTCGCGATCTCACCATCGTGCACTTCGATGCGCATCCCGACCTTTATGCAGAATTTGACGGTAATCGCTTTTCGCACGCTTGCCCGTTCGCGCGGATCATGGAAGAAGGACTGGCAAAGCGCCTGATCCAGATTGGCATTCGTACCATGAACGCCCATCAGCGCCAGCAGGCAGAACGTTTCGGCGTAGAGGTCATCGAGATGGCACACCTGCCCGCGCTGGAGCGACTCGAGTTTTCCGGTCCGGTTTACATTTCATTTGATTTAGACGCGCTTGATCCTGCTTTTGCCGCTGGCGTTTCGCACCGTGAACCCGGCGGCATGTCGGTTCGGGAGGCGATTGCACACCTTCATGCCGTCAGCGGAAAAATCGTCGGCGCCGATCTGGTGGAGTACAACCCAGCGCAAGATGTCTCAAGCCTTACTGCCATGGTATGCGCGAAGCTGACGAAAGAAATTCTTGGGAAGATGATTGCATCCGGATAGGATCGCGTTGTGCGACCACCTGTCACCGGCATGTACGCTCTTCGAGGTTATTCCGTCCACCCGGAGACGTAAGTAGGCTCTATAATCCCTGATCTTCGTTCTCGCGCTGGAAAACGGCTGGCAAGTGTGTTTCAATGTTGGGGCGCGTCGATACAAGGAAGGTTCGCACAACCAAGTCGAAAAGGGGATGATGTGATGCTATTGCAACAAATCCGCCACGCTGCTGGCTTAGTTCTCATGTTGGGAGCTTGCGTCAACATTCTAGCGGCCCAGGAACCTGCGAAGGCGGCCAGCAGTCCGCCGGCTCAGGAATCGGCGACGGCTTTTAACTTCCCTGATTTCACCGCGATTCAAAAGATCGGCACCAGCAGCAAGGCCCTGTTGATGAAGGTTCATTTTTCCGGATCGACCGTGCGAGTGGATTTGTCGCCGACGATGGCCAACCTGTTCGTGACGTCAACCGGGAAGGTCTACAGACTGGTGACGTATCCGGACAAGAGCAAGTCGTGTGTCGTTATGCGGAGAGACCAGACGGGGTTTATGGCGAGTCCGTTGGAGATGTTGCAGGGTGTCAAGGTCGAGCGGACCCCGGCGGGGACTGACGTTGTCGATGGGCGCAAATGTAAGGTTGAAGATGTCGTCGTCACACGGGCCGATGGCGCAGTCATGAAATCGAAGGTTTGGGAAGCTGACGATTTCAAGGGCGTGCCGATCAAGATCATATCGGAGGTCAAGCCTGACATGAAGATAGGGGCATTGTACGGCGACATTACGTTCGAAAAAGTGGATCCGGCGCTGCTGACGCCACCGGACAAGTGCACGCCGATCGAAAAAGAAGGGCAAGTAGTCGAGCAGAAGGTGATTAAGTAGATTCTCTTGCCTGCTGTACAATTGCCGCTTTCGTTTAAGAACCGCGCAAAAATAAGAGGCCCCGGATCAACCGGGGCCCTTTTGCATAGGCCTCGCAACAACCAGAGGAGTGCTACTTTCCGAGGGTACCGCGAGGGCTGCCAACGCCGGTGCAGTAGTCCCAACCCTTCGACACGGTGCAGCCGTTGGATCCGGTCGAAATGTCGTAGAAGTTACTGCTGTACGCTGCAGCCGTCGGCAGTTGCGCGTACAGGAGGGTATCTTCCGCATTGTAGAAATAGCACGTACTGTTCACCGGATTGAACCAGCAGGTCGACAGCTTATTGCCAGCCCGGTTGACGATAGCAGCCAAGGATGGAGAAGCCTCGCTCGTGCCTCCCCAACAACAAGACCACCCGCCTTCAGCGTACTGGTTGTAAATATAGACGCCAGAGCTAGGGTCGGAGTTCGACGCAAAATCGGGGATTGCGCGATTGCTCTCGGCAAAAATTGGGTACTGATAATCGGCCCATGGTCCAGAATTCGACCCGGTGAAGGTCTGGGCCCAGGTCTCCTGCGTACTAACGCCACCCCCGGAGCCGCTCCAGCAACCCTCCCTAGTGAACTTCTCAGTGGACTTGTTGCGATAGATCGAAGTGCCGCCAGCCGAAACCACCCAGGGATCAACGGTCGGATAGGCAGGGGTGCAGCCGCTGTCGCCGGCCGAAACAAAGACGCTGATTGGTGTTGAATACTGGCCGTTGCCCCACGCGCTGAAAATAGGGTCGGAGCTGTTTTCCCCAGAGTATTCTCCCTCACCCCAGCTATTCGAGACGTCGCCGCCACCGTAATTGGCGGCGAGGTAGTCGATGGCCACTTGCTCCGCATAATACAGATCCGTGTTGTAACTGGAGCAGGCCTCGACCAGGACGATCGCGGCGCTGGGAGCATAAACGTGTGCGTACTCGATGTCCAGCGATTCCTCTATAGACCAACCGGCATCGGGGGGCGGGGTACTGCAATCGCCGTTGCCGTTGGCGTAAATCTTGGTGAAGTTGGCGGCTGCCAAACCCCAGTAGTTGTCAAAGTTCTGAAGGTCAGTGGCCGCATCAGGGTTATCGTAAGCGTCGACCAAGGCGATCGCGCCCCATCCCCCCGCGCTCGGACCACCTGTACCGCCCTGAACCACGGGTACGCATCCCGTATTCCGTTTCTCTGGGGTACTCAGGTAAATGCAGCCAAGCGATGCGGGGGTCTCCACTGTCTGAAATGCGGGGTTCGCGCCACGTGCTGCAAAAATAGCTGCCGGTGACGACCCGCGGGTTGGCTTGTTGCTGCCGTCGAGGCCGCGGTACACAATATCAGTGTGTGCGCGCAGGCCGGCATCTTCAGCTCGCTCAATGCTGCTGTCGGGGACGCTCCACGTTGGCGCGGGTCGAGGAGAGGCTTGCGGTGCCGGGCCCAAGGTTGCCTTCCCCTGCTCTCGGGCCACATCCTCGGCCATCGCTCCGAAGGCGAGTAATACCAGACTCATTCCTAACACGATTCTTACTGTCCACTTCATAATTTGTTTTCTCCTTTAAAGTTGTGATCGCTGTTGCATCTGAACCGGGAGACTTCAGCCACACCGCCCCCTGCGGGATTTGGCGACTGCGACAAAGAAGACCCCACCGCCGTAACATAACTCTTCAAAAGAACCCGCCAACCGGCCATTAATCGGATTCGTGCTCAGACCTACCTCGTCTTGCAGTGATTGTTTGGGGACACCCCACTCAGTGTCAAACGCCGAACCTGGGGTGACCAGATTCCACCAAGTGTACTGAGCATAGTTGGTATCTCCGTAATGTCAAGGGAAAAAGCCTGATGCGCCGAAAAAGAACTTCTTGTGTGTGCAATTCCCTGCAACATTTGCGAACGATAGTGTCCCAGAGCAGGCAGCCCCCATGGCACGCATGCCGTGTACCCTCATTTCACTGCTGGGGTGCGCAAGGTCGACGGGTCGCCTGTGTCCAGACAATCCAGAGGTCCGGCAGGTGCCCGCAACCCACATCCCCTAATGGCCTGCTCTTTTTTGCAACAATTCCGAAATCTGGCAATAGTTGTGGGGTGAATTTTGGGTGAATTCTTGGTGAATAGGTAAGTTATTGATTCAACTCCAGATTAAAACTGTTGCAGTGCCACGCTAAGTCCGGTGTACAATACGGCCACTGTCTTCTTACCCTGCGGGGGCCAGGGTCCCAATGAGGCTGTCTGCGACAAAACTGCGTTTTGGTCCTTTCGAACTGGAGACTGCTGCGCGGCAGCTCTATAAGAACGGAACAAAGGTCAAACTGCGCGGCCAGCCTTGTCTTGTCCTGGAGGTTCTGCTGAGCCGCGCCGGCGAAGCTGTAAGCCGGGAAGAAATCCGGCAGAAAGTCTGGTCGTCGGACACCTACGTAGATTTTGAACACGGACTCAACACGTCCATTAAGAAACTCCGGCAGGTGTTGTGTGACTCAGCCTCGGAACCGCGTTATATAGAGACGTTGCCCCGGATAGGTTACCGGTTCATCGCTCCGGTCGAGACCCTGGCGGGTCCACAAAGCCGGAACACTGATGGATTACCACTTGCGAATCCGGTTCCACTGCCAGCTTCCAAACCCGCCGTGCCCGCGGACGACCGGTCTCCTCCGATGCTCCGGCCGCGTACTGCGAGGCTGCGGATCAGCCTTGTATCAGGACTGCTCCTCCTGGCGGCGCTGGTCACATTCCGCCTGGCGGGAAGGTCTGACTGGTTGGTTTCGGCCCGGCTGAACGACAGCGAGGCCAACGCCGGAACGAGCATGCGGTCCATCCGCTCGATCGCCGTATTGCCGCTACAGTACCTTTCCAATGATCCGTCGCAAGAGTATTTCGCCGACGGCATGAGTGACGAGCTGATCACCGACCTCGCGCAGTTGGGAAGTCTGCGGGTGATCTCCCGCACCTCCACCATTCAATACAAGGAGACGAAGAAGACCGTTCCACCGATCGGGCGTGAACTCGGGGTGGACGCTCTAATTGAGGGTAGTGTGGAACGCGCCGACAACCGCGTGCGCATCCGGGTACAGTTGATTGAGTGTGCAACCGATCGTCATCTCTGGTCCAAGAGTTACGACGAGCAACTGAGCGACGTCTTGGCGTTGCAAACCCGGGCAGCACACGACATCGTAGAGGAAATTCAGGGCCGGGTGATTGCGTTGCGCGACGCTGCCAGGGCAGTCAAGGCCCGCGCCATCAACAGTGCCGCCTACGATTCCTATCTGAAGGGAAGATACTTCTGGAACAAGCGGTCGCCGGATGCAATGCGGAAGAGCATCGCCTTGTACCAGCAGGCCATAGAACTTGACCCACAATTCGCGGCGTCCTATTCGGGTCTCGCTGACGCGTACATGATTCTTGGCTCGGATGTGCTTCCCGCTGGCGAGGCTCGGGAACGAGCACAAGCCGCTGCGGACAAGGCTTTGGAACTTGACCCCAACTTGGCTGAGGGACACGCGACCTTAGGGCTACTGGAGTTCTACTACAAGTGGAATTGGACGAAAGCGGAAGCGGAATTCCGTGAGGCTATTCAGCTCAACCCCAGTTACGCAACTGCACACCAGTGGTATAGCGGTTATCTCACTGCCATGGGACGTTTTCCGGAAGCGGCTCGGGAAGCCGAATTGGCCAGTCAACTCGACCCTTTGTGCCTGGCCATCAATACGGAGTTGGCGG
>Ga0187771_10002592_pt1 | contig 12496 bp, 7 predicted proteins | sample 0116_SJ02_MP15_1_FD_133139 | JGI IMG/M metagenome (GOLD analysis project Ga0187771, IMG submission 133139) | Tropical peat soil microbial communities from peatlands in Department of Meta, Colombia - 0116_SJ02_MP15_10_MG | ecosystem: Environmental > Terrestrial > Soil > Wetlands > Peat | place... | reverse complement strand
TCCGCGCGCGGCTGAAAGGAGGCGGCGAGCAGCATCCATCCGAGGTAGAGGAATATGGCAAAGGAGGCGGCAAGCCAGAGGGGACGCAGGACGGATTCCGAGGGAGGGCGGGGATGATTCGCGGTCAGACCAGAGCTTGGCGTAAACTGAATGTGAGGGCTCATCCTGCCGGAAGGCATGCGCCGCAGACCCACCGGTCCTTGGAGGGAGATGATAACAAACCCCACGAGGACCAACACGACCATGGGGACAATTTCTCCCGACGGCGCGGGGAGCTGAGTCTTTCGTGCATTTCCGTTGGTGCATAGGCCACAGGGAAGAGGCAGGGAGATTGCGTCGCGGGAGCAACCGCGATAACGTAGCCGGACCGGCAAGAACTCCGTCAGGACGGCCAGGAAAGCATGACCTCGGACGCTAAAACCGCCGCAGCGCGCGCCTTCGTCCGCAGCTTGAACATTCTGCTGAAATTCGCGCGGCTGTACGAATTCGGGCACGCACGCACCGCGGCACAATTCGAAATCACCTGGAATGAATTGCGGTCCGTGCTGCAGGGACAAGGCGGAGGCAGCCTGCTGCTGGGAGCGCACGGCGACCAGCTCCATCTGGACGGCGTGCCGCTGGAATCGGCGGCCGCGGAAAAAAGCTTCGCGCGGATGATCTCCAGCGCGGGAATCGCCAGCATCATGTTCACCGCGCAGTGCACGCAGGCGACGCTGGCGCGCTTTATCCGCGCTTTTCCCTCCGGCACGGGAGGTTCTGCCGCCACGGCAGGAGCCTTGGCCGAACAACTGCGCACGGCGCTGGAAGGGGATCCCGGCATCCGTGTCAACGAAGTGCGGTTCGTTCGCGAAGATCCGGTGATGACCGGCGTAAAAACCGCTGTGCAAATGACCGCAAAGGCGCTGGGCGCGGACGCTGCCCAGATGAAGCAGTGGTTCGATGACCCGCAGAAATTACTGCAGCTCATCCTGGCCTCGCAAGGCGCGAGGAATCCAGGAGGACCCGGTGGAGGCGGCCCCGGTGGAGGCGGCCCCGGTGGGGGCGGACCCGGAGGCGGTGGTCCCGGCGGAGGAACGGGCGGCGGAGGCGGCGGCTGGGGATCCGGTGGAGGAACTGGTGGTGGCCCCGGTGGCGGCGGACCAGGAGGCGCTGGTCCCGGCGGAGGAAGTGGTTGGGGATCTGGCGGAGGAACGAGCGGCGGCGGTGGCGGCTGGGGATCCGGCGGAGGAACTGGTGGTGGCCCAGGTGGCGGCGCACCTGGAGGCAGTGGTCCAGGGGGCCCGGGTGTGTGGGTTCCCGCGGGGGGTGTTCCCAGCGGCACCAGCCCTGCCGCTGCTCCTGGTGACGGGACAGCAGGAAGCGCACCAGAGAAAATGGTCTGGATTCCCGCCACAGGCGCTGGCGGAGCTGCACCTGCCGGAGAGGCACGTCCGGAAGGTGAAACTGCACCGGCAGAAGGCACGAGCGCCGCAAGCGAAGGCGGAGGTGCCGGAGGCACATGGGTTCCCGCCGGCAGCGTAGTTGTTCCTTCCGGCAGCGTCGTTGGCCCTGCTGGCAGCGTTGTTGTTCCTGCAGGTAGCGGCGCTCCCGGTGGCGGCGCACCCGGCGGCGGTGGGCCGGGCGGTGGCGGACCGGGCGGGGGTGCAACCGGGGGCGGTCCCGGCGGTGGAGGTGGAGGCGGCGGAACGGGAGGCGAGGGAGGCGGTGGAAAGAAGATGCGGCCGAGCATGTGGGCCGCTGCAGCTACGGCTGGCCTTTCCGTAGATGTGAAAGGGACGACGGGGGCGGCGGCACCGCCCTCGGGCGTTTACGTGCCCGGAAGCTCCAGCGGGGCGACCTTCACGATCCAACAAGAGGACATCCGCGGCGTTCTGCAGATGCTGGTGCAACTGGGAAAATCCACGACGGGGCAGGGCGGCGGGGCCGAACCAGCGATGTTCCAGCAGCGGCTGACGACCATGCCGATCCGGGCGCAGACGCTGCTGTACAACGCGCTGGCGGGCCTGGCAGCGCAGGCGCCCACGGACCAGCCGGACCAGCCCATGCTGCTGAAGCTGGCCCAACACATCGCCATCCGCTTTGCCATTGAGAGCTACGAGCGGGGCGAAGTGCGCGTAAACGCGGTGAAGCAGATGCTCGAAAGCCTGAACCAGGAAATCGACGCGCTGCGCCGCGTGATCGGGGCACACGAAGAACGGATGGCGCAGTCCGGAGTGAAATACGAGTCGCACGTGCAGTTGATGACGCAGTTCTTCTGGGAAGAGGTGCCAGACGAGAAGAAACGCGAGGTGCTGCTGACCGGCGAGGCCTGGTGCGTGCCTTCGCGGAACATCCGGCAGTACGTCGAGGAACTGCGGAAAAAGGGCGACAAAGAAACGATTGTGAAAGTGCTTCGCAACTACGTGAACTGCATCTCGCTGGAAGATCCAGAAGCGCGGCGAGAGACGGCGCTGGGACTTCCGGACGTGGCCGACCTGCTCATGGGAGAAGCGTCCGACCTGCTGCTGGATGCCATTGAGATGGTGGGCAAACAGGTGGCCGTAGAGGAAAAGGCGGAACTGCAGACACTGATCGGGGCGGCATTCGTGCGGCTGAGCCAGGCGGCGGCAAGCCTGCATTCGTTCCCGGCGATGATCAAATCGCTGGACCTGGTGGAGGAAGTGGAAAAGGCGCGGCCAGGCACGGGACAAAACCTGTTCTCGCGCATCGGGGTCGAGAACCGGATTCCGGAATTCATCGAAGAGGGGTTGCGGGAAGAGGCCATCCCGGAGGGACTGAGCCAACTGCTGAAGCGCGCGCCGCGTCCGGCCATCGAGCAACTGGCCGTGCGGTTCAGCCGCGCGGGATTCCGGGAGGACGTGGACCTGCTGCTGCGCATGGCGCGGGAACTGGGGGAGACGGGAGCGGCGTTCCTGCGCGACGTGCTGCGCTCGGGGCCGCCGCCGCAGGCGGTGGAGACAGTCGGGCTGCTGGCGCGGCTGGATCCCGAGGCGCTGGAACTATGGCTGGCGCCGAAAGTGGGGGAGTGGCAGCGGTCGTTCCACGACCGGGTGATCCGGCAGATCGCGGCGGCCGACACGGCGCACCGATGCCGGCTGCTGCTGACGATGTTCGATCAGCTCGATCCGCTGGTGAAGCCGCTGGCGCTGGATGAAATCGGGATGAGCGGAGAATCGGCGGCAGTGCCGATGCTGATGGAGATGGCCGCGGGGAATCTGCCCCCCGAAAGCGCGCCCTACCTGCGCATCAAGGCGATTGAGGCGCTCTCGCGGTTACGGGCTACCGACGCGATTCCCATCCTGCGGAAGATCGTGGAGACGCGGCAGATGTTCCGCTGGAGCCATCCGGTGGAACTGCGCGTGGTGGCGCTGCAGGCGCTGGACAAACTGGATCCGGATTTCGTGAAGAACTTCCTGCCCAAGAGCGGGATCGAAGCGGGCGATTTTGCCATCGCCACGCCGCTGGAAGAACCGATGTCGTCCGTGCTGAGGCAGAGGCGGTACGCGCGGCTGAAACTGTCGAAGCCGCTGCCGCTGGTGACCACGAATCTGCGGGAAAACCAGAAGCTGGAGACCACCTCGATGAACCTGGGCGGAGGAATCGCCACGTGCGAGCGCTACCTGACCCCCGGGACGCTCATCCAGATCAAATTCACGCCGGCGATGAAGAGCATCAAGGCGACCGCGTTCGTGCGGGATTCCCGCAGCCAGATGATGGGGTTCGAGATTGTGGACATCGAACTGGAGGAACGGCACAAACTCCGGCGCGTTCTGGCGGACCTGGCCGGGGTCACACCGCCCACGTCACCAAAGAGCCGCAGCCGGAGGCGCGACCGAGCAGTGGCCACGACGGTCACGACCGCCCCGCCTCCGCCGCCCCCGAAACCCAAAGAATCCTGACGACGGTCCCTCTCTCACGCGGGTCTCCCGCCTCAATTCCTGGAAGGCACAGTGACAGGAATGACTCTGCTGCTTCGGTCAGCGGAGCATGTCGGGCGTGAGGGTGAAGTGCGTCTTGAGGGAAAACCGCTGGCCGCGAAACTCGAAGGTGACGCGAGAGGGGCGATCCGGGGGCAGGAGCGGCGCGCCATCCACCAGCCGTGGAAAGTAGAAGTGCGCGGCCTCGGAGGCGCCCACGCCGGAGCGTTCCGCCTCGGCCGGGGCAACGGTGAGATTGCCCACCACCAGGCGCGCGCGGGGCCCTGCGGCATCGCTTTCGATCGCGCCGATGGGGTCGAGGGGCATGGCTCCGGACTGACGGCCATTGAAGGAGGCTTTTTCCAGGGCCTTGAGCGTGATGACGTAGCGGTCGGCGGGCAGCCGCGGGGGAATGGAGAGATATTGCGCGGTGGCGCCTTCACCGAGCTCCGAAAGGCGGGCGAAGGCATCCTCGACGGGAGCAGAAGATTCCCACCGGACCAGAAAGACGACGTCATTCCCGCTGGAGATTTCCACCTGGCTGCTGCGCGAGGAGTCACTGGGAGGGAGGACGCGGGGGGTCTGGGTGCAGTCGCCGTTGGCGTTCAAAGCGTCCGGGTCACAATGCGCGCGGGACCGATCGACGATGGCGTCGGGCCCGGAGTTCGCCCGCAGAATCGTTCGCACCTCCTGGCGGGCCCAGGGAGAATCCTGCAGGAGTTTGAGCGCCTGTTTCAGGCTCCATTCCGAGCGCGGTTTGCTTTTCCAGAAATCGTCGGCGTGAAGGAGGCTCGCAGTGGCGAGGAGGGCGAAAAGACCGAGGGGAATCCGCGATGGCCGCAAACGCAGTATGCGGAACATGGCGATGCACCTCCGCCGGGGACGCGCCGGTCAGCCTCCATGATACGCCGGGGAATCGGAGGAGAACAATCGGCCGGTCCGGACACCGCGCGGCGCGGAGAGAATCTGGTTACTGCCGGAATTCCCCGGTGCGGGGAATCAATCCGACCACGCGAGGTAGCCGGGAACGATGATGCCGACGACGGGCACGATGAGCAGAATGCCCCACCAACTGGGTTTGCCGCGCGCCTCGGCGACCGCCATCCAGATAATGACGAGCATCACGATGTTCACCAGCGGAATCAGACAGAGGAAAAACCACCAGATCGGTTTCCTGGCGATCATCACCAGCAGAAAGATGTTGACGATGGGAATCCACGCGAGCCAGCCGTTCTCTGTGTTCGTCTTGTTGGCGATGGTCTGGACAGCCAGGGAGGTGTAGACATAGGCCGCCAGGATGATCAACAGCATGAAAATCATGAAGCCGCCGAGAATGGCAAAGGGGGCGCGGTCGTCCTGAAACTGGGCGAACGCGTAGCTCGAAGGGAACAGGATGGCGGCGAGGGTTGGCAGCCAGGCTCTTCGGAAAAGGCTTGCAGGGCGCGCAGTCATAGGTGGTTCCTCCCCGTAGAGTTCTCAAAGACCCGGAACAATGGAGGGCACTGTATCCAAACTGGATGCCGGTGTCAAAACACTTTCCAGATGGCGCTTTCTTCGAGCGAACATGGATTGGAATGGGGCGGCATAAACTCCGCCTGCGGCGGGCAGGCCCGCCCCTAGATGCCGCCGGCCGTTCTCAGCATCCTGCTAGCGCTTGGGCGTCTTGTTGGGATCGGGCGGGCGCGACGGCAGCGTGTGCGGATGCGTCTCGAGCGCTTTGGTGACTTCGGCGATGGCGCGGTCGAGCTGGGCGTCCTTGCCGGCGATGACGTCGCGGGGATCGTTTTCCACCTCGATATCGGGATCGACGCCGTGGCCCTCGATGACCCAGTGGCCGTCGGCGGAAGCGGTGCCGAATTCCGGAACGAACACCTGGCCGCCATCCAGGAGAGGCCCGTGGCCGGTAATGCCCACGACGCCGCCCCACGTGCGTTTGCCGATCAGCGGGCCGAGTCCAGCCTGGCGGAACATGTACGGGAAAATGTCGCCGTCGGAGGCGGAGGTCTCGTTGATCAGGCAGACCATGGGGCCGACGAAGGTGGCGCCGGGATAGGTGCTGGCGCCGTCGCGATTGCGGGCGAAATCGGTGCCCAGCAGGGTGGCGCGCATGCGATTGATGATCATTTGCGAGACGTTGCCGCCGCCGTTGCCGCGAACGTCCACAATCAGTCCTTCCTTGCGGATCTGCGGATAGTAGTACTTGATGAATTCGCGGATGCCGTCCGCGCCCATATCGGGGATGTGGATGTAGCCGATGCGGCCACCGGTTTTCTGAGTGACGTAGTCGCGGTTGTGGGCCACCCAGGCGAGGTACAGCAGATCGGTTTCCGAACCGATGGGGCGGTAGAAGGTTTTGCGCGCGCCGTCGAAAGAAGGCTTGGAGTTGACGGTCAATTCGACGGGGTTGCCCGACTTGTTGCGCAGGAATTCGTAGGGGTTGTCTTTGGCGGCGAGCTCGCGGCCGTCAATGGCCAGAATGTAGTCGCCTTCCTGAACGTCCACGCCGACTTCGGTGAGCGGGGCGCGGTAGGTTTCCTCTTCGTTCTGTCCGTGGAAAATGTGGGCGATTCGGTAGCGGCCGGCGGAAGCGTCGAGTTCGAAACGGGCGCCGGGCAGTCCCACCGGGGCGCGCTTGGGAATCTCGATGTCGCCGCCGGCGATGTAGGCATGGGAGTTGCTGAGCTCGGCGATCATCTCGCCGATCACGTAGTTGAGGTCGGAACGGTGAGCGACATAGGCGACGAGGGGCCGGTACTGGTCGCGGAGCGCTTCCCAGTTGTAGCCGTTCATATTCTTGACGTAGAAGAAGTCGCGATAGCGGCGCCAGACTTCGTCGAAGATCTCGAGCCATTCCTGCTGGGGAACGCGGTCCTGAGCCAGGCCGGCCGTGGAAACGGGCTTGGGATTGGCTTTGCCGGCGGGAGTGGCGTCGTAAAGCTTGTATTCCTCGCCCGAACGCACCAGGACTTTGGCGCCGTTGGAGCTGACCGAGTAGCCGTTCACCTTCTCGGCGAGCACAGTCTCCTTGCGGTCTTTGAGGGAGTACACCACGAGCGCGGATTCCGGAAAACTATCGCGGCCGTAAAACGGCGCGCCAGTCCGCAGGTAGAGGAGATTGCCGGGGGTGGCGGTGACGGCAGCGTAATTATCAGCCGGAATGGGGACGCGAGTGACGCGGTCGGCGAGGCCCTCGAAGTCGATGCGGAGCGGCTCTTTGGGTTTTTCTTCTTTCTTTTCCCCGGACTTGGCCTCGCTTTTCTTTTCGCCGGCCGGTTTCTCCCCGCCCTTGGCCTGATCGGCTGAGGGCTTTTCGGAATCCTTGGAGACGCTGACTTCGTCGCTCTCCGGCGGGAACGGGCTCTTGCCCTCCTTGCGGAGCGTGAGGGCAAAGATTCCATTGCCCCGGTTGGTGGCGAAATTGAATTCGATCGTGCTCAATTGAGGATGGAATTCGCGCACGCTGAGGAAGTAGAGATAGTTGCCGTCCGGATCCCAGGAAGGCCTGAAGGAATCGAACAGCGAGCCGGTGACCTGATGGAGCTGCGCATCGGCCAGGCCCCAGATGTACACATCGCGAAACCCGTCAATGGTGGTCAGCGAAAAGGCGAGGAAGTTGCTGTCCGGGGACCAGACGTAGTCGCGGAGAAAGCCGCTCTTGTCGTGCGCCACCTTGACCACCTTCTTGTCGGTCAGGGTGAGCACGTAGAGATCGCCGCTTTTATCGCTGAAGGCAATGTGCTTGCCGTCCGGGGACCAGTCCGGGGAATAGCGCATGGCATGGCCGTCATGGGTGAGCTGCTCGGGCTTGCCGGCGCCGTCCTGATTGATGACGTAGATTTCCTCCTCGCCGCTCATGTCGGAAAGGAACGCGATCCGCGAGCCGTCCGGGGACCAGCGGGCGGCCTTGTCGTGGGCGTTGGAAGAATTGGTGAGGTTGCGCGTGGGGCCTTTTTCGATGGGAGCGGTGAAGACGTCGCCGCGGGCCACGAAGAGCGCGCGCTCGCCCTTGGGACTCAGCTCCGCGTCCTCGATACGATTGGCGACGGAAATGTGCGAGGGGCGCATGGCGAGCCCGTCGGTGGGCACCGTGATGGAAACAGCGCGAGAGCGTCCCGAGGCAATGTCGAAGACCTGAAGCTCCCCACCCAGCTCATACACGATCTGGTTTTTGTGGTCGGTGCCGGGCCAGCGAACATCCCACTTCTTGTTGTGAGTGAGCTGCTCGGTCTTCTTGGTGGCCGGGTCGTAGGAATAAAGGTTTAGTGTGTCGTCGCGGTCGGAAACGAAATAGATTTTGCCGCCGATCCACATGGGGTCGCGATTGCAGCGCGGGCCCTGGGTGATCTTTTCCGCCGCATCGGTTTTCAGGTCGAACAGGTAGAGCTGCTGCGCCCAGCCTCCGGAGTAACGCTTCCAGGTGCGGAAATCGCGGAACAGCGGGGAATAAACCATTTTCGTGCCGTCGGGGGAGAAATCGCCGGCGCCGGAAGTGGGCATGGGCAGGGCCTTCGGCAACCCGCCTTCGACCGGAACGGTGTAGAGCTGGGAATCGCCGAGTTCGAAATGGTCGCGGAGGGAGCGGAAGAGAACGTTTTTGCCGTCCGGGGTCCAGCCGTACACCTGATTGTCGTAGCCCCAGCGCGGGGGCAGAGGACCGCGCGCGGGATAGAAGGTCAATTGGCGGGGCACTCCGCCGGTCGAGGGGATGACGTAGACCTGCTCATCGCCGTCGTACTGGCCGGTGAAGGCGATCCACTTACCATCCGGGGAGAATTTCGGGAACAGCTCGACGCCGGGATGCGCCGTGAGCCGCGTGGCCAGCCCACCGGAAGCAGGCGCGACCCAGAGATCGCCGCCATAGACGAATGCAATCTTGTCGTCGTGGATGTCGGGAAAGCGCAGCAGCTTGGTTTGCGCCCACGAGAGCGGCGCGAGCAGCAGAGTTACAAAGGCGAATAGAAGCGCAAAACGACGAACTCGGGGATTCAACATTGCATTCCCATCCTTTTGTGAGTGGGTTTTGACACAGCGAATGATTCCGCGGAGGGGGAGCACAAATTCATCCAGCCCTGAGGAAGGCAGACGCGGGAATGGAGGATTCGGTTCCAAGAGGGTTGCAGAGCGCCCCGTGGCGGACAGCATCCTAGACGGGTGGAAGGGCGGGGCGCAACTTTTGTTGAGGCGCGAATGAGGGTGCGGGCGCTGGGTGCGCGGTGCCGGCGCGGCGTGGGCTACAGGAGGAGCCCTTCGTGCGTCCGCCGCGGCGGACGCGCTCCGGGCACAATTTCCTGACCGGAAATTGTGCGGAAGGAGGGATTTGAACCCCCACGGCCTCGCGGCCACAGGGTCCTAAGCCCTGCGCGTCTGCCAGTTCCGCCACTTCCGCATAACGGGTATTGTAAGGAATTGACTTACGGTAAGCCAGTCACTGCCGCAGGGACTGGTCGAGCCGGGCCAGTTCCCGTTCGAGCAACGGAAGCGCCTCCGGGGGAACTGCGAGCCCGGCGAAATTCGTCCGATAAACAGCCTCGACGATCCTGAGACACGTATTCCGAACGTCCGCCGAAAGTTTTTCCGGCGGGATGAAGTCCAGTTGCTCGCGCAGCCCGCGTGAGGCTGGCCTGGCAAACCCCTTCGCGGCCCAGAAACGATCGAGCCTGACGATCCACTCATTCAAAGCCGGCGCGGTGGGCAGGCCCTTCACCCCGCTAAGATCAGTGGACCGTGAACGGAAGGCTCCTGGGCGCCAGCGCCGCAGGAGGACGGCCAGGACAACGGCGAGAGCAAGCAGGATAGCAAGAACCCCTGTGTGCGCGAAGACCAGCCGGACCGCATCCCTGACTTTTTGCCACGTCCATCGCACCATGGAACGCCAGTCGGCCAGGCGGAATCGAATGGCAGCCTCGGCGAAGCTTGCTGCAAACCATTCCTGCAGGCCGCTCAACACGCCCGAACTGGCGGCCTGGCGCCGGGCCGCAAATTCCGCCTCGGGCGTAGGATCGGCTTCGACCCAGCCGCGGCCGGGCAGGAAAACCTCGAGCCAGGCATGGGCGTCCGCCTCGCGCACGACCCAGTGATGACCGGCGCTGCTGAACTCCTGAACGTTAAAACCCGTTACGTAGCGAGTGGGCAGGCCCTCCAGCCGCAGCAGGATGGCGGCCGCACTGGCGAAATACTGACAGTAGCCGCGCTTCTTTTCGAAGAAGAATTCCGTGACGGGCTGGCGCGAATGAAATTGACCAACTTCGAGCGAATACGAAGCGGCATCACGCACGTACGCAACCGTGTTTCTCATACGCTCAGCGGGAGATTGCGCAGTGGCGGAGAGCCGTGCGGCAAGCGGGAGCCAGCGGGGATCGAGGTCGCTGGGAACCGCGAGCAACTCCGCCTCCGGCGCCTGGGGCGTGCCGGTTTCCTCCGCGGAAGATGCCGCCGCCGGCCGGTGCACAACACCGTAGATTTGCACCGGCGCAGTGAGAGGCGACAGGAGATTTTCAAACGGGTCAACGCGCAGCGAATCGAGCGGGGCGCGAACGAGCAGTTTGTTCGCCGGAGAGACGAGCAGGCCTTCATTGAATACTGTCTGGACGATTTTCGTCGCAGCGGTGTTCGATTCTCCGGATGCAGACGCTTCTGCTGGAAGCAGGAACAGATTGCCGGGAACGTCCTGGAGCCAGCCAGACTGGGCTGCCCTGCGCTGGATTTCCGCCGAAGCCGCGACGAGCGGGGTGCCGGAAAGGTTGCGGGCGTACCACGACTGGCCATCGAAGCGCTCGAATACGCGTCCGCGGAGTTTCTGCGGGCTCAGCGTCCAGACGCGCATCACCACGCGCGGGGAGAGCTGAAGCTCGCGGAGATCGCCGAGGCGCGACTCGGTGGAGAGACTCGAGTAATGCGTTGTGGCGGAAAGGAACAGGTTAACCGTGGCTCGCTCGATTCCTCCTTGCAACAGTGGAAGAACCAAGAAGATGGTCCATGCCACCAAAGCGCTTCCGAGCGCGGAGATCACCAGCGACGTGGAAAGCAAGGAACCGCGCGGAGCCGTGCGGCGCCGCGCCGTCAGCCAGAGGAAAACAAACGCGCACATTCCGGCCAGAGCCAGCAGGGGCCGGATACGAGCCAGAGGATTGAAGGCCGCCACGACCAGCAGACCCGCACAGGCAGGAAAAAAAGTCTCCTTCGCTGGCCAAACCGGCGTTCCCAGCAGGAAAAGAGCGGCGTGAACAGCCAGCCCGTAACCCGCCAAGTAGGCCAGAGAGCGCGCCATCTGCTCAGAGAGGAGCACCGGATAGGCCATCAGAATCAAGCTCAGCAAGCAGGCGAGCCCCACCAGCGTCCATGCCGTCCAGCGCGCGCCTCGGCGGACCACAGCGGAGACGCGGCGCATACACCAGAATGGGGAAATGCAACAGGGCAGGCAAAATGCCCAGGCGGCCGGCTGGCCGTGCGCGGCTCCAAACGAACTGATGGCCGCACAGGCAAGCACGAGCAGAGTAATCTGCTCCGCGCGGGCGAACGTGTCGCGCGGGGTCACCGCTGCTCTTTCCCGCCGCGCGCGATGCTGCCGTTCGGTCCGCGGGCGGCAAGGAGGAGGCGCTCGACATCCGCGGGTGAGAGGACGGTGATCTCTTCCAGGTCCGGCCCAGCGTGTTGCCAGGGGTGGGTTGTGGCGCCTTCCCGCACCACGATCGCCTGGACAGCCGCCCCCATCATCCGCACCCGGCGTAAAAACTCCTGGCGCGCCGGATCCCAATCCTGGAGCACGGCTACCACGGTGGTAATTCTGGCGAGCTTTTCAAAGAGTGCCGGCCCGATGGTGGCGAAGGGAGTGTTGTGGCACGGCTCCAGACAGGCCAAAACGTCCAGAATGTTCTCCAGATAGGCGAGGCTGCGGCCCGCGCTGACTTCGTAAATGTCGGGGCCTGCGGCCAGAATGTCCACGATGTAATCGCTCCGGGAAAAGTAGTCTGCGATGGAAGCCAGGACGGAGATCGCCGCCTCGAAGGCGAGTTCCTCACCGGGGGCCGGGCTGGGCGGCAGAAACGTGTCCAGGATGAGGGCGATGCGGCAGAAATACTCCTCCTGAAATTCCTTCACCACGGGCTGCCCGCGGCGGGCGGAGGAGCGCCAATGGATATTCTTAACAGGATCGCCTTCGCGGTACTCCCGGGTGCCGATGAACTCGATCGCGTCGCCCGTATTGGAAGAAAGCGGGATCCCGCCGGGCTGGTAGCGGCGGCCGAGTGGAACTCGGAATTCTTCCATGGAATAGAATCGCGGATAAACCAGAACGGTCTGGTCCGGCGCCTTAACGGGCCGCGTCGTGGCCAGTTGGAGCGGGTCCGTGGCGGCCAGGGCCGCGCCCCGCAAAACGTACCTCCAGCGCCGCAAGGCAGGTATCTCCGCGCAGATTTCAGCGGGAACGTCTGGCTACAGGGCAAACAAATGCTCCCCCCGCGTGAACACAATGCCGCTTTCCAATTGGGGAGGCGGGGACAGGGCGAGCTGAAGATCGCGCCGCGCACCGGCGTGCGAGGAGATGTGGACTGTGAACATGACAGGCGTAAGCGCGGTGGCTC
>Ga0187771_10002591_pt1 | contig 12498 bp, 8 predicted proteins | sample 0116_SJ02_MP15_1_FD_133139 | JGI IMG/M metagenome (GOLD analysis project Ga0187771, IMG submission 133139) | Tropical peat soil microbial communities from peatlands in Department of Meta, Colombia - 0116_SJ02_MP15_10_MG | ecosystem: Environmental > Terrestrial > Soil > Wetlands > Peat | place... | reverse complement strand
TTGGTTTCAGTGCTCTGCGGTCATGTTATCCAGGCCGTGTATTGTCAGCCGCATGGTTGCACCGACGGAACAAACCAAAAAGCGATCTGAATTCAATAAGTTGCTTAAGTTAGCGGCATTGGGCCTGACCCAATGCCGCTTTCAAACCGCAAATCCGATCTTTTTTCCTTTCAAATCCTCCGGAGCCGGATCTATCGCAACAAGCATCTGTTTATGCCATCAATGGTTCACAACTCCTGCGGCGCCCACGGCGCACAGGCCGCCTCCAGCCTTGCTCCGAAGCAGATTGCCCAGGTTCTCTAGATACGGCAGTTCATAGGCTATGGCGTTGTTGACATCCGCCAGCAGGGCTAATTGTACTGCCGGAAGTTGGGAATTCGCAAGCTGCCCCGTAACCTCGGTCTGATATTGCTTGAGGGTGGTGTCTGCGGTGCAGAAAAACTTCAGGGAACTCAGGCTCACATTTGGCGAACTTTGCTCAGCTTCGGGTCCCAGACTCAGGATAAATGCCTGGGCGCTTTTTACTGAGCCGTCGGCGAATGCCACGAGATTGTTGGCGATATCTTTTTGATCGGTAGTGGTGTTTCCATTTGTCACAATTGCCGACGCCGTATTCCGAACATACTGCACGGCGGGAAGGAGCAATCCTATCAGGACCGCTATGATCGCGACGACCACCAGGAGCTCGATAAGAGTAAAGCCCGCCATGTTCCGGAGAGCAGCCCGCACCTTCAACCCGCGGGCCGATTTTTGTCGAACGGGGCCCCCCCGGGCCCGGGTCTGCGGCGTACTCGAATCGAGGGACGAACGGCAACTGGCCGCGTGGTTCAAACTATTCATCAAGTCTTCCATAAACATCTCTTTCTCCTTGTTTTATGTGAATCGCGCCGAATGAATGCCTGGCTTCGGCCTGACGGCAGTGCGCTTCGCCAGGGCGATGACAACTCGTTAAATTCAATCTAAGCAGGTATTGTACTGGTGGAAATAACTGCCTGCTCTCCGTTCAAGAAATGAGAAAAAGATATGGCGAAAAGGTTTTCAGTATCTTGATACATCCTGCACCAGAGTGGCTGAGGCGCCGCGCACCGGGGCTCAGGCATAAAAAATCCGATCCCAACATGCACTTCGGAGGCATATCGCAGAAGTTGATGCATTATTCAGGATAAAATACCCTTTGACCCTTACGGCCGTTCTAACTATACTGACGCCCCACTATTTCGAGGTCCCGCCTCGTATGCGGTGAGATGATCTTGTTTGCGTTTTTCTCTTTCGATTCACCAATTATAAAAGGAGAGGTAATGAAGAAGATCGGCTTCGGATTGTTTCTCGTTTTCGTCGCGGCTTTGTTGGCTGCGCAGTCCCTTCACGCCCAGAATTTTGCACCGGGGGGTTATAAACTCAAAATTGTTGTGGGAGGACCAGTATCCTGTACACATGGAACGACGTTGAATCTCGGAGTAGTCGTGATCAACGAAAATTCATTTGACGTTACCTGCGCTTCGTTGATGGCTCTGGTGGTCGATCCGTGGACAGGGGCTGCAATCGTGGGCCCAAAACCGACTGCGGTGAATCAAAAACTGGCCCCCTACAGTGAATCGACCCTTGTGACTGTTTCTCTGAATATTCCAAGCACCGTCCAGTCCAATACAACATTGGCCGTTGTGATCTTCGCCGTGGAAAATTCCGAAGAGAAGGGGTTGCAGTTTATAGCCGGCACTGCTGCGTGGGGATTTGTCGCTAAGTAACTGCCGCGTGAAGCGCCGGAGGCTCCATGTCTTTCCGCATAAGCGCCATTTCACAGCCGTTCCTGAGAGCGAAAGGCTGGAAATTATATCTGCCGGGGTTGCTGCTGCGCATTCCAATCGCAATGGCAGCCGTGTGGCTCCTTCTTACAGCCGTCTATCTGGGTCCCCGGTTCGGCGCAAACTGCCTGAGGCAGACCGCCGCAAGCCGGGGGCCCCGGGGGCCTTTGCCGTCCCTGCGCGAGATAGAATACAGCACCATGGACAGCGCGGGCAGGAAATGCTCCTTAAAAGCCGTGGCCGTCACCGCAAGGGACCGGCAATATGGAGGCGCGATCTTCACTTCTTTTAAGGAAGTTGTGGTATCTAACGCCCGTGTTTTTACGAAGCCGAAGACCGCAGCAGATTTTCTTGACTGGGCCAACGGTTCGGACCTTTGCCTGCTCATGGGCCCGGTTCTCACCGATTCCCGGAATAAAGACGACGAGATTTCCGTCCTGGGATCGCGATTGGTCATCGAAGGCCTGGAAATCTTCGACACTGAAGGTGCAGGAGGCCCCAGATTGTTGCTCTCAGCCGAAAAGATGACCAGGGAATCCATAGGCGATGAAATAGAATTTACGGGGATGCTCGCCTTGCAATCGGACCCCGCGGAGCGGATTACTTGTGAGCGAACCGCCAGGTGGTTCTGTGCCCAAAGGACGATGTATTTCCCCGAAGGCTGTTTGGTGAATGGGAAACCTTGCGAAGCCCGGTATTGGGTCGCGGGCCGCAACCCCGGAAATGCCCCGAAACAGCTCATTGCCGGCCGCACCGCCTCTCACCTGCAATACGCAGGTCTTTCTTTATCCTCCGGAGGACGCATAGGCCTTAAAGAAATCCGTAAGCTGATAGAGAAAAAAGACCGTAAGACCCTCCAAAACTTGCTCCTGCAATATCTTGTTTTGAATCCCGGGGCGTTCAAAGCTGGAGGCATTTTCCCAATGCTCCTTATAGGCCCGGACTTTAAGCTGGGTCAGTTTACGCCCGGCCCCCTCCTGGCGGGGGATGCGCGCTAGGCTTAACTCACTTGGAAAGTGTCCGGTTTTTGTGCTTCTGAATTAATATCGATTCTGGACGACTGCTCCAACTTGGAGCAGGGCCGGAAAAACCTCCTTCCGGCCATCCTGACAACCTTGCACTTCTCTGTTGTCGAAAAAAGATATTTGTTCGTCAAGAATTTAATGGCCGTTGCCGATTTAATTGTCACGTGACCGTGTTCCGGGCCGGAACATGGTGAAATTGAACCGGATATTGGATTGTCATTGTTTGCAGACTATTTGCCTCATCTGAAAGAGAGGAAGTTATGTCGACCGGAATTGGAATAATCGCCGGATTCGGATTGCTTCTCACTGCAATTTTCATGGGCGGGGGACTGAGGGTGTTCCTGAATCTTGAGGCAGTCATGATCACTATGGGCGGCACACTTGCCGCTACTCTGATTAGTTACCCCTTCGAGCGGGTATTGAATTTTTTCGCGCTCGTGATGCAACTTTTCAGGGAAGAACATCAACGTGTGTTCGAACAGACTGTGTCGCGACTGGTGGCATTAGGACAGAAGGCCTCAAAGGACACCATTTTCAGCCTTGAAAAAGAGGCTAAAGATGAGAAGAGCCGCTATTTGAAGGCCGGGATACAGCTTCTCGTCCAGGATGCACCCGCCTCAAGAATCTCCAAGCGCTTCAATATCGAGGTGGAAGGCGTCAGGAGCAGGCATCAGGAAGGGATACAGTTGTTCGGTTTCATGTCCAGAATCGCTCCATCTCTTGGCCTGGTCGGCACCATAATCGGGATGATCAATATGTTGCGCGGCATGGCAGGCGATGTCAGCCCTGAGACATTGGGCCCCAACATGGCTGTCGCCCTGGTTTGCACTCTTTATGGATGCCTCCTGGCTTTCGTTCTTTTTCTTCCGGCCTCCGAAAAGCTTAAAGCCTACTCGACCCGGGAGCAGGCATTGATTCACATGATTCAGGAAGGCTTACTGCTCATCCGGGACGGCCGGACCGGGCGCGAAATGGAAGAAACACTCAATTCCTATCTGCCGCCCAGAAGGCGACAGGCGATTGTTGAAAAAATCCTTTTAGGCGGGATTGACAAAAAGAAATAAATTATTTCAGGCCTCGGACAGGCAGGGTCTGACTTTTCCAGAGAACATGCATGGCGACCAAGAGCCTCAAAATTGTTCCGAATAATAAAAAGGTCATCAACTGTTACGAATGTGGGGCCAGTTTTTCTGTGGACCTGTCCAAGCTGCCGCAGAATCTTCTTTCCATAAAGTGCTTGAATTGTGAGAAAGAGGTTCCCATCCTTGCAAGGGTCATTAAGGCCAAGTCCGGACAGGGCGACGACTCGAAGCCGTTGTCTGCGCCGGCGTCCCATAATCAGGCTCGCGCCAGTCACCCGGATGCCGATGAGGATCTCCTCTTGAATGGCTCCGAGGCCAACGGCTCCGCTGAAGGAGAAGGCGAAGAGGGCATGCAGTGGCTGGCGACTTATGGCGACATGATGTCTATTATGTTGATCTTTTTTGTTCTCCTTTTCGCCATTTCAACTGTTGACAAAAGGAAGTTCGAGGTTGCCATGACCTCGATTAGCGATGCGCTGGGCAGAAAGATCACCTTCCCGCAGGCGCCTCCAACCTCAAAGCCGCCTTCGCCCCCGGAGTCTTTGGAAGACCTGAAAGCACGGCTGGAAGAGGCAAAAAAACTCCCGTCCCCGTTAGAGAACTTCAAAAAGGAGGTGGATGCTGAAAAACTGGCCCTTTCGGCTTTGACTAAAGAATTGAGCCGGTTCATCGAAGAAAATCGGCTTCAGGATAAACTCACTTTGCTCGATGAAGACGAAGGCATAATCCTGATAGCTCAGGACATGGCCATGTTTGACGGGGGTCGTGCTGAAATTCGACCCGAGGTGTTGCCTCACCTGCAAAAAATTGCTTTCATCTTGAAGAACATGAAAAACAATATCGTGGTGGAAGGTCATACGGATGATTTGCCCGTCTCATCCGCACGATTCGCTTCCAATTGGGAACTCTCCGTGATGCGCGCCACCAACGTGGTCAACTTCCTGGTGTCTCAATGCGGACTCGATCCCTCCCGCCTTGCGGCTGCCGGCTACGCTTTCTATCGACCGCGCTACAGCAACCAGTCGCCTGATCGCGAGAAAAACAGAAGGATCGAATTGGTGATCAAAAAGAAATTTTCAGACAAACTGGTCGATAAGTTTCTTGTGACCAAACAGTGAAATTGTGGCCCAGGCAGATTTTAAAGGTTTAGAAAATGAGTCTTCAAGTCACCGAACCTTCTCCATCACCAACGGATAAAACCGTCGTGAATGCCAGCCCACTGGTGGACCTCTCGCCATTCACTGCTTTGGTATTTCACAAAGATACCGAGAAACTGAAGTCGTTCATGTCTATTCTTCGGTGGTGCGGTTTGAAAGACATGGTAGATGTGGTGCAACTCAAGGAAGCCATTGAGCAACTCGTGTCCAAGCGGTTCGATCTTATTTTCGTAACTCACGTGGGAGAAGCGGCGGAAACTACACAGCTCATCGATGAACTCAAGAGCCTCGATGCTACTTCGGACATCCCCTTGATCGCCATTACCGCCGATGGCGAGATAAAAAATATAATGCGGATTCTGGCCAAAGGTGTGGATGAAGTGATTGTGACTCCTTTAAGCAGGAAATCCGTCGAGAACGCTGCCTTGAAAATTTTGCAGAAACACACGGGCGCCGAGTCTGTAAAGAATAAGCTCGATTATGCAAAGGAACTGATAAAGACCGAACAGTTTGAGGCCGCTATAGAACTTTACATGGAACTTATTGTCTTTGGTAAATCACTGTTTGACGCGCATCTGGGGCTCGGCGCCGCGTACAGCTTAACCGAACAGTGGAAGGACGCTGAATCCCATTTAAAAAAGGCGCTGGAACTGGCAAAATCCGCAGACACTAAACTTGACATCCACGTTCAGCTTGCGGAAGTCTTTTTCCATTACGGAAACATGTACAACAAAAGAGATGCGATGGAGAAAGCGCTGAAGTGTTATCAAACGTCTGTGTCCCTGAATACGTTTCACACCGGCAGCATCAAGGCCCTGCTTGAACTCCTGCAAAGATGCAATGAAGAAGACGAAATAATCCGGCTTATCGGGGAGGTGCGCGCCAACTTCGTCCCCTACAGCCGAGCGATGGAGGAGATGGCGCTCAGTCTGGGAAATATGGCCCAAAGGTTTACGGATATGAACATGCCGTCCCAGGCCCGGAAAATTTATGAACAACTTCTGCAAATTTCTCATGCGAATGTCGATGTGCACCTGAAAGTAGCTGATTTCTTCTTAGAGGAAGGATTACTTAGTCAGGTTTTGGAGCGTCTTATCACTCTTCTGCAAAAACTCAAGGATGCCGACATCCTGTACAAGACAGGCGGTATTTTCTTAGACCTCCAAAAACGCTATTTGTCCGGGAGCGGCCAAATCGATGCCGTAAAGGATCTCGACCTCTCATTCCTCGGGGACTTGAATGGCGATAAAGCACTTTCCATGGCAGAACGAATGTTTCAACAGGGATTGCTTTTGGAACCGGAAAGTCCAAGGTTTCTTTTAGGTCTCGTGCGTTGTTACATATGTCTGGGTCAAGGGGATGCAGCAGGCGAATTGTTAGAGAAGCTAAAGGAAGAGTACGCAGAGAATGTGCATGGCTTTGAAGAAGTTATAGATATATTGCTCACTGAGAAGGCCTATAATTATGCACATGCCTGGATCCAAGATGCTATAAATCGCTTTCCTGAAGAAGCAATTTTTTATTCATTGTTTTCACGATATTACATTGAACAGGGGCGTCCCTATGATGCAATAGGATGTCTGAAACGATGCATGTCTATAAATCCGTCTCATGTTGAGTCCATGATTTCTCTGGCCGAACTTTATGAGGAGATCAAGGAATTTTCCGATTCCATCTACTATTATGAGATGGCCATCAAAATCAAGCCTGACGACCTGAAACTACAGGAAAAACTTGCACGGGTTCTAAAACGCAAATACGCTAAATAGGATATTTCATCGCAAATTCGGCCCTTTGGGGATCTGTCGGCTGTATTCCGGACGAATTTGTTTTGTTTGGTGAAGATGTGCGAGCAAATTGTCACATTTTTGGTGATAGGTGTTGCGATCGTCGGTCCAGGTCAATATAATACGCCCCCAACGTCGGCGGAAGGAAGCCCGGAGCGATTCATACCAAGTTGCGTTCAAGATGGATGTGACCGGGAGGGCATACAGCGCTGCGCTCCCCCTCCCCCTTGTAGCGGCGGGGTTTACCCCCGCCCAATCTTGAACGCAACTCCGTATCAGTCAACGCTGTCGGGCTGTCTGACGGCTCTTCGCCAAAGGACCAAATCTTGCGCTGACGAGTTTGCCAACGCGTGCTCACATATTAGCAAAAGGAGTAAACAATGAAAACCAGAGCCAACTGGCGCTGCATCTCCTCGTCGGCCCTCGCCGTCGCGGCAGTCGCGGCCCTGGCCGCCACGCTCCGCATTCCGGCGGCAGCCCAAACACAAGGCGGTACGCCCGTTACCGTTATCCCCCCTTTTACGCAAACCGGCGCGCAGAACCCCCCTCTCATTACGCAAAGCATCGACGAATCGAAGCTCGTCACACTCAAGGGCAACACGCATCCGGCAGTCCGGTCGGCCAATGATCGCGGCGCCGTCTCGGACAGCCTTCAACTGGATCACATGTACCTGTTGCTGAAGCGTTCCCCGGAGCGCCAGCAGATGGTGGATAACCTGATCGAGCAGCTTCATGACCCGCGATCGGCCCAATACCACCAGTGGCTCACTGCGGACCGGATCGCGGAGCGGTTCGGCCCGACCGAACAGGACGCCGGGATGGTCTCCAGGTGGCTCGAGGGTCATGGCTTCACGGTCAATGTCGTCTACAGAGCCAATGGCGTCATTGACTTCTCCGGTCCCGCCGGCTCGGTTCGCAAGGCTTTTCACACCGAGATTCATAACCTCGTTGTGAACGGCAAGCCCCATATCGCGAACGCCGGCGACCCCAGGATACCTGCGGCGCTTGCCCCCGTCATTCATGGCGTCGTGTCGATGAATGACTTCCGGCCGCACACCGCGATCCGTCCGCGCGCCCAGTACACTTTCACCTATGACGACGTTCCGTATCTTGCGCTTGTGCCCGGCGATCTGTGGACAATTTACAACCTGAACCCGATTTATACGGCAGGCATATCGGGGCAGGGCCAGACCATAGTGGTCGTCGAGGATAGCGATATCTTTAACAAGGCGGATTGGAATGCGTTCCGCACGACCTTCGGGTTAGCGCAAAGGTTCCCGCACGGCTCCTTCACGCAAATCCATCCGCAGCCCTCAGGCAGTCCGCGCAATGGCGGGACCTGCAAGGACCCCGGCGTCAACAGCGACGGAGACGATTTTGAGGCGGAGATCGATGTGGAGTGGGCCGGCGCGACGGCCCCGAACGCGGCGATCGTCAATGCCTCGTGTGCTAATACGAACACAAACTTCGGTGGTTATATCGCCCTGCAAAACCTCCTGACCGGCCACGGAACGCCCCCGGCGATCGTCAGCATCAGCTATGTAAATTCTGAAACCAACCAGGGGGCCAGCGGCAACGCTTACGTCAACAAGCTTTACGAAACGGCGGTCCTCCAGGGCGTTTCCGTCTTTGTAGCAGCAGGCGATTCAGGCGCGGACGCCACTGATTTCGATGTGACCAACACTGCGGTAAGCGGCATCAGCGTCAATGGAATGGCTTCCACGCCTCAAAATGTCGCCATGGGAGGAACCGATTTCGCCGACACCTACCTCAAAGAGACCGCAGCTTACTGGAGTCGATCCAACGGCGCCTACTTCAACTCCGCATTGTCCTATGTTCCGGAAATTCCCTGGAACGACTCCTGCGCGAGCGCGCTCATTTCCAAATCCTTAGGCTATGCCGCTGCTTACGGTGCAGACGGTTTTTGTAACTCCAAAACAGGCGCAGCCTATCTTAATACCGTTGCGGGCAGCGGTGGTCCCAGCGGCTGCGCCTCCGGAAATCCGAGCGTTTTCTGGGAAAATTCGGGCGGCGTTTACGGGGTGGTGAGCGGAACTTGCCTGGGATACCCCAAACCCTCATATCAACACCTCGTTGAGGGCAATCCACAAGACGGCGTTCGCGATCTCCCGGACGTTTCGCTCTTTGCAGCCAATGGGGTTTGGAATCATTACTACGTCGTCTGTTATTCCAATCCATCCTACAGCTATGGCGCCCAGTGCATCGGTCCTCCCATGAATTGGACCGGAGCCGGCGGAACGTCCTTCGCTTCACCCATCATGGCCGCCATCCAGGCGCTGATCAATCAGGCAACCGGACAGCGGCAGGGTAACCCGAATTTCGTGTATTACTCACTCGCCGCGCTCGAATATGAATTTGGCGGCGGCGCCGAATGCAGCTCAACACTTGGCAACAGGGTCGGCTCTAACTGCGTCTTCCACGACGTAACCCTGGGCGACAACGTCATCCCCTGCAGCCCGATTACAGGCGGCGGGGCAACGACAGGGGCCTTCAACTGCTACCAGCCGAGCGGCGCCTACGGCGTGCTGTCGCTGTCCAATGGGTCTTACGGGCCGGCGTATCCCACGACCCATGGCTGGGACTTTGCCACCGGGCTCGGCAGCGTGAACGCATATAACCTTGTGAAAAACTGGCCCGGGAGCCAAATCCACTAGTCTATGAACGCGGGAAGCCTCACTTCCTTGTGGAACTTATGTCCTCTTGACAAGATACGGAGATTCTCATATAAGCATGCCAAAAGCAGGTTTGGCATCCGAGTGCTGGCCCTGTCGGCCATAAAAGGGAAACCGGTGAAATTCCGGTACGGACCCGCCGCTGTGATCGGGGACGAACGCCGCATGAAGCCACTGTCCACCTAAGCCTGTCGGACGGGAAGGCGCTGCTTGTAGGACGATCCGAGAGTCAGAAGACCTAACATTCGGAGTGCTCCTGGGGAGATGGCAAATCCCCCGGCGCTGGAATGCTGTGCGCTGGGGGTTTTTTTGTCCCCCGCGCGAAACGAAATTAGAGGCGAATTGAGGAATTCCAAACTGGGGGATTTAAAGATTTTATACCAGGTTGCGTTCATATCGTTGCCTTCGGGAGGGCGTACAGCGCTGCGCTCCCCCTCCCCTACGTAGCGGCGGGGTTTATCCCCGCCCAATCTTGAACGCAGCTTGGTATTAAAACCCCTTATCTCGATAATTCCCTCAATTTCTCAATTTTCAAATCAAGCTGGGAGACAAACTATGGCTACGCAAGTCGAACTGGCAACGAAGGGGACCCTCACTGAAGTTATGCGCGAGGTCGCTTCTCAGGAAGGGCTCGAGCCGGAATTAATTCGCCAAAGAGTCGCAGAGGGCCGGATCGTGATTCCGCTCAATTCGAACCGTCCGGGCCGCATCGTTGGCATCGGAATGGGACTTCGCTCCAAGGTCAATGCCAGCATCGGCACATCTACCGACATTGTGGATGTCGAGGCCGAAGTGCGAAAAGCCCGGGCTGCCGAGGCCGCCGGGGCAGATACGCTCATGGAGCTTTCCGTTGGGGGGGACCTCGATGAAATTCGCCGTGAAGTCCTGGCTTCAGTCACTCTTCCAGTTGGAAATGTGCCTCTTTACCAGGCCTTCTGTGAAGCCGCGCGCCGTTACGGAGACCCAAATAAACTCGACGAAGAATTGCTTTTCGATCTGATCGAGCAACAGTGCGCGGACGGCATCTCGTTTATGGCAATCCACTGCGGGATCAACCTTTACACGATTGAACGGCTGGAGCGGCAGGGATATCGCTATGGCGGACTGGTCAGTAAAGGCGGTACTTCCATGGTGGCCTGGATGAAAAAAAATGGACGTGAAAATCCCCTCTACGCCAGCTTTGACCGTGTGGTGGACGTCCTGAAAAAGTATGACGTGGTCCTCTCCCTCGGAAACGGGCTGAGGTCCGGAGCAATCTGGGATTCATTCGACCGGGCCATGGTGCAGGAGCTTGTCATCAATTGCGAACTGGCTGAGATCGGCCGCAATATGGGCTGTCAGATGATGGTGGAAGGTCCGGGACATGTGCCGGTCGACGAAATCGAAGCAAATATCATTTTGCAGAAAAAAATGAGCAACAGCGCGCCCTACTACATGCTTGGGCCGATTCCAACCGATGTGATGGCCGGCTACGATCATGTGGCCGCCGCCATTGGGGCCGCATGCAGCGCGCGCTACGGAGCGGACTTGATCTGCTATATAACCCCCGCCGAACACCTTGCTCTGCCAAACGAAGAAGATGTGGCGGAAGGTGTGCGGGTAGCCCGGCTCGGGGCCTATATCGGTGATACAGCCAAGTATCCCGACCGGATGAGGGCCAGGGATATGGCCATGAGCAAGGCGCGCAGGGACCTTGACTGGGAAGCACAGTTCAGGCACGGATTATTTCCCGATAAGGCCAGGGCTATCCGTGACAGCCGCTCCCCTCATGACAGCAAGGTATGCACCATGTGCGGGGATTTCTGCGCCAACAAGGGTTCCTATGACCTTTTCGCACCTCTCCTCGAGGGAACGAAAAAACGGTAGCCTGACATGAAACTGCCTCACCGGCACACCGATATCGCCAGTGAAAACTTCCAGCGGCTGGAGGACCTTGCCACGGCATACTGGTATTCCGAGGCGTTCTTTACCTCTTTGGAATTGAACATCTTCGGACTCCTTGCGGACTCGCCCCTGACGGTTGATCGGCTTGCAGCAAAAACCGGGTACGATGCCGACGGGCTGTCGCGGTTTCTTGGCGCGCTGGCTGCGCTGGGACTGGTCGTCGAGCACGAGGGAGCCTATTCCAACGGACCTCTGGCTTCTCGCTGGCTTACGCAGGCAAGCAGCCCCTGTTTGCGGGATTTCCTCCTGTACCGGCGCTACCTGAGTCCTCACTGGCAAAGGCTTGGACCTAGAATAAAAGGCGGGGTCCGCGCCAACGATCGACCCGCAGATGAGCCTTTGGAACGGTACAGGGAGCGGACTCTGGCATACGTTAGAGCAATGGACCTCCAGGCTCGGCTCAAATCGGACGAATCCCTCGAATACCTGGAGGCGATGCTTGGCCCTGCCCGCAGCGATTCCGAAGGGCCGGGCGGGCGGGCTGCGCATCCCGGCGCCTGCGGCTCGCCGCCGCGCCGGCTGCTCGATGCAGGCGGCGGGGCCGGGGCCTGGTGCCGTGCTTTGCAAAGACTGTGGCCCGGCCTTCGCGCGGTGCTCCTGGAGCTTCCCGATGCCATTTGGGCGGCGCGAAAACTCTATCCGGACCCTCAATCATGGGAAGGTATTGAAACGGTTGCCGGTTCCATCCTGAGGCCATGCCTCGGGGCAGGGGAGTTCGACCTGGTCCTGCTTTCCAACGTCCTTCATGCCTACGGCCCCCTGGAGGCAAAGGAAATGCTGAAGCGCTTCGCGGCCTGCCTTTCTCCCGGAGGCACGCTCGTAGTGCATGACTACCTTGCCGACACGCACGAAGCCGATCCGGTGAAAGGGGCGCTCTATGACCTCCACATGCTCATTAACACCTATAACGGACGAGTTTACAAGCTCGAAGAAATGATCGGGATGCTTAACGGGGCTGGGCTGAAAGACGTTCGGTTCTTTCACCTCCGAAGTGACACGTCTCTCTTT
>Ga0187771_10002590_pt1 | contig 12499 bp, 12 predicted proteins | sample 0116_SJ02_MP15_1_FD_133139 | JGI IMG/M metagenome (GOLD analysis project Ga0187771, IMG submission 133139) | Tropical peat soil microbial communities from peatlands in Department of Meta, Colombia - 0116_SJ02_MP15_10_MG | ecosystem: Environmental > Terrestrial > Soil > Wetlands > Peat | place... | reverse complement strand
TCCGGGCCAGCAATGCTGAGCGTGCCCGAACGTCTCTATGCATATGAACCCCGTTCCGCAGAAGGAGTTGCATGACATTCGTCGGTTCCTAGCTAAGCAGATCGTCCGGCGGTTTGTCTGTGACCTGGGTCATAAGCCGCCTAGAATCAACAAACACAACCTTTTAGCGGCTGCGTTGTTGTAGACTGCCAGACAGCGGAGAGCCGAGCACAGGAAAAGCCCTGTCCTTTGGGCGAGTGAGCGCATGGCTGAGCAGAATGACAAGCCCGGCAAGCAGGACGGTTCCGAGTCCGCGTCGCCGGGCAAGAAGAAATACGAGAAACCCGCCTTTCGTTTCGAGCGTGTGTTCGAGACCATGGCGTTGACCTGCGGGAAGATCGGCGCGGTCGAATTCCAGTGCCGGTTCAACCGCAAGACCTCCTGATTTTGCCATGAGCCACCTAGACACTGTGGACCTGGAGCACCCTCAGCTGGAACTAGCCGCGGCCATCCTGCGCTCCGGTGCCGCTATTCGCGTGCGCGCCCTGGGCGCCAGCATGCTTCCTGCGATCTGGCCCGGCGATCTGCTCGCGATCACTCCGGTTCCCTACAGTGCAATCCGAGCTGGTGAAATCGTGCTGTGCGTGCGAAATGGACGGTTCTGTATCCATCGCCTTATACATGTGGGCAGCATCAACGGGGATGCAAACTGGATTACTCGCGGCGATGCTTTAGCGGATCCCGATCCCGGTGTGCCCGCCGAGGCGATCCTGGGCCGCGTCTCCAGCATTACTCGCGGGCGCCGCACTCTGACCCCGCGCCCACTGACTGCACTCGGCCGCATTTTCGCCTGGATTCTGTCGCGCTCTGATTTGCTTTGCCGGCTAATTTTGCGCATCCATTCCCTTCGGCAGAGGTTCTGGACGCGGCGCCAGATGCTGATGGGCCGACACCAATTCTTGCCTCCTCAGACAGCGCAGTGATGACAGGGCTTCCGCAGGCTGCTTCGGCGAGCATGGTTTCAATCCAAATCGGCGGGGTTTCGGTTGGCATACTCAGCGACAACCCGGCGTTTCTCGAAATGCTCGAACGCCGCTACGCCGGTTTCTTGGCGGCTGCAGACCGTCCTGACTTCCAACTCGAAGTGCGTTTGCACGAGCCGGTCGAACCCGCCGGGGCCGATGAGGATCTCCGCGTCACCCGCGTGGGAGAAAGCTGGCTCCTGGAGCGAGGCGATTTCCACGCCACGTGGAATTCCAGTGCGGCGCGGGGAACAGTGTTCCAGTCGAACAATCCTTACGCCATCGACTCGGTTCTGCGCATTGTGCACACGTTGATCCTGGCAAGGCGGGGGGGATTCCTCGTCCATGCCGCCAGCATGATTCGCAACCGCTTTGCTTTCTTGTTGGCCGGCGTCTCTGGCGCCGGTAAGACCACAATCGCGCGGCTTGCACCCGCTGACGCCAAGCTCCTCAGCGATGAAATCTCCTACGTTGTTCGCCGAGAAGCCGGCCAGTACTGGGCCTGTGGAACCCCTTTTGCCGGTGAGTTGGCTCGCATAGGCGAGAATCTGACCGCGCCGATCAAGACTTTGTTCTTGCTGGAGCAAGGGTCAAAAAACCGCATCACACCGGTCGCTTCTGCGGACGCGGCCCGGCTTCTGCTGCGTAATATTCTTTTTTTTGCGGCAGACCCGGGGATGGTGAAGCTGGTCTTTCAATCGGCCTGCGAGTTTGCAGAAAAGGTTCCTGTGCGGCGTCTGTGTTTTGTTCCTGATCAGCGGGTGTGGGAAATGATAGGCTGAACCAAACGGGGATCGCAGGATGGGCGAAACTTACATCGCCAGGAGCACGGCCATAGCCGCCCGCATGATCGGTGGGGAAATGATGATCATGTCCGCTGTGGACTCCACTTTCTTCACTCTGAACGAAGTCGCAACGTTGATTTGGCAATCGGCTGATGGGCAGACGCCGCTTTCCGAGATCGTCACCAAGCGCATCTGCGAGGACTTCGACGTGACCCCGGAAGAGGCACAACGCCATGCCGGGCAATTTGTCACCGAGCTCGCGCAACACGGTATTTTGCTGGTTTCTGATCAGCCCTTCGGCAGCACAACTAGTTCAGCGTCGCCCACGCCATGAGTCTGCTTTCGGAAATGAACGAAAAAGCGCTGGCCCTGGGCATTCCGCTCAGCGTGCACCTGGATCTCACCTATCGCTGTAACGAGCGCTGCATCCACTGCTACCTGGACCACGATGACCACGGCGAGATGACCACCGCCGAAATCGAAGATGTGCTGACTCAACTTGCCGAGGCAGGCGTCTTCTTTCTCACGTTCAGCGGCGGAGAAGTCTTGTTGCGGCGCGATTTCTTTCATCTTGTCGAATATGCACGGCGGCTGCTGTTCAACTTAAAGATCAAGACCAACGGCGTGATGATCGGCGACAAGGAAGCCCGGCGCCTCGGTGAGCTGGGCGTGGAGCAGGTACAGCTCAGCGTGTACTCGCATCGCCCGGAGGTGCACGATGCCATCACCAAGCTTCCCGGATCGCTGAATCGCACCGTGGAGGCGATTCGCCGGCTGAAATCTCACGGGCTCAAAGTGACCATCGCCAACGTGCTCATGACCGCCAATTCGTTCGATAATGCCGGGGTCATCGCGTTGGCAAACGAGCTGGGTGCGTTCTACACCGTCGATCCCACCATCACGCCGAAAATAGACGGCAGCCTTTCTCCCCTGGCACTGCGGATTCCCGGCCACGAGCTGCATCGGGTGTTTCGCGATCCGCAACTGGTGCCCAACGTGGAGGAATTCTGTGCCGCCCCTTCACCGCCAAGCCAGGATGTGATGGATGGCTATCCCTGCAGCGCTGGCCACACAGCCTGCTACATCTCGCCGTATGGCGACGTGTTCCCCTGCGTCCAATTCCCGCTGCCCACTGGCAACGTTCGCCAGCAGAGTTTTTTGGACATTTGGCAGCGTTCGCCGCAAATGGCTGAAGTGCGCTCTATCCGCGCCCGAGATCTTGATGTCTGCCCCAGTTGTGCGCACCTCGGCACATGCACGCGCTGTCCCGGGCTAGCATATCTGGAAGGCAACATGCGTGGCCCTTCAAGCGCGGATTGCGAGAAGTCAGTGCAAAGAACCGGCATCCCCGCCGCTAACATATCTACCGGTATGGTCGCGCTTCCGCACGTTCTAGTCCAAATCCAGACGCGGGCTTGAACTTTCGGACCGATGGCTTTAGTCCTTTCTGTAACTCCCAGTTACCTTGGTAACGAGCCGTTTCCCAAAATAATGAGGGAAAATTAAGAAAAGACTTTAGGAGTGATCCCCGTCCCGGTTCTGTGTGTCGGCATTGTTCAACAACTAGAGGCGACCTCTTATGACGCAAACGGCGACGATCCAATCACGGAAGAATTTGCTGCATTTTCTGTACTTTGCCCTGCTGACAGGGGCCCTACTTTTGCCAGCTCGGCTCTGGGCGCAGGAACCAGCGCCTAAGCACATTGGCTTCCCGGTGGACTGGAGCAGCCGCCACGTCCTGTATGTGAATGCCGGTTCGGTGGAGGAGCGCGTAGCCGCCATGCGCGACCCGCGCTTCTACTTCAATTGGTTGCAGCGGACTGAGCCAGGGATCACGTCACGCGGCCGCTTCTTTGGACGCGGACCGGGAGAGGTCCCCGTGCCGGTCTCCAGACGGGTTAGGCATTTCCGGGTGGATTGGGCGATGCCTCTTGGTACAACCTTTGGCATGCCGGTGGGAGAAAGCCCCGCGAAGTACAGCTTCAACCTAAACACCTACAGTTGCGCCAACGATTTTGCGGTGTACACCATTGGCGCCACTCCCTCGGCCACGCAGGCCAACATCATAGCTTTCAACAATCTGTACACTGGCACTGCTTCGTCGTCGTGTCCGAATGGACCGCAGACTCCGCCCACAACCGACTACACCCAGCCCACGGTGATGTGGTCATACCGGGCAGGCACCGCCGCCTCCTACTTGTCGCCGACGTTGTCTCTGGATGGCACCAAGGTTTCGTTCATAGAGGACCCCACGGGCAGCGCAGCGTTCTTCGACGTTCTGACTTGGGTAGCCGGGCAAGGCACGAGCCCCACGGCGCCCGCCACACCGGGAAGTGGCGGCTCCTCGCTCACACGCTTGAGCTACACCACTTCGACGGCGACCGGATGCAACTCCAGCGCGGCGAACTCCAACTCGTCCGCCTACATCGACTACGGCAACGACGTGGCCTATATTGGCGCGGACAACGGCATTCTGTATCGCATCAAACCTGTCTTCACTGGCACGCCTGCGGTCCAGTACTGCATTACCGTAAACAAGAACAAGAAGCTCACTTCCCCCGTGTACAACGAGTCTACCAATGTGGTTTACGTCTCCGATGGGTTCTCGGTGTACGCTTACTCGGTGGGTGCCAGTAGCTTCACCGCCGCTGGGTCGATCGCTGTAGCCAGCACCTCGGCCAGTGATCCCATTGTGCTCTCCCCCATTCTCGATGTTCTTGATGGGTTCGTTTACGTGTTCTCGGGTGCCGATTCTACCAACACCTACTCCATCGTTTCGCAAATGAACCTGGCGCTGACTTCGCAGGCCACGGCCCAGATCGGACCGACGACCAACCAGTTCATTCTCGATGGCGACTTCGATAACGTCTACTATACGAAGGACCCAAGGAGCGGCAGCGGCACTCTGTATGCTTGCGGCACGCAGACCGGGGCGGCGACCAAGCCGGCCCTGTACGCGCTTTCCTTTTCCGCTCCGAACGGGATTATGAACAGCACCCCGATCATGTCCGACAATGTCAACATCAACGGCTCCAGCAATCCGGCCGGGACCTGTTCGCCGCTGCTGGATTTCTATGACGGCACCAACGACCGCCTGTTTGTGGGCACCGGCACTTATAGCGCCACCACCGGAGCAAATCTGGTGACACTGTGGAACACCAACACCCCGCTGAAGTCCAGTTCGGACACTCCCACCAACTCCGTGTCGGGATATTGGGGAGGCACCAGCGCTTTCACCGTGGATAACATTAATCCAACACCGCAGGCCACCAGCATCTATTTTGGTACCCTGTCCGCCCCGTCGAGCGGGACAACTACTCCCTGCGGAGCGAACCAGTACTGCGCGGTGAAGCTAACCCAGTCCGGCCTGCAGTAACCAGCAGGATGCAGTGTAACCGCATCCAGCCCGCGTAGGTGGGGACGCCTTCCTGCGACTTTGCGAGGGACCCCGGGGAAGGCGACCATAGCCTGACCAGTGAACTGCGGAGCCTCGCCCTGCCTGCTGGACGCACACACCCGCCTCTACCCGCAGTAGCCGGTCCGCCGGTTTGCTGCTTCAGAATGGCCGTTGACTCCCGGTCAAGCGGGTGTTAACAAAGAGAGGACTGTTGGCTGGGCCTTTGCTCCACATGCTCCGGCCCCTAGGAGAGGTGCAATGCCCAATTTCTTATTCCGTAGGTTGGCTTTCGCGCTTTTGCTCGCTGTGGTCTTGGCCACAATTGCGCAGCCGCAAAATTCTCCGGCCGCTGCTCGCGGTAAGAACTTAAGTTCGGCCACGGTCCCCTTGACGTCCTCACGCAAGCTGAGGTTCAAAAGCGCCAATTACCCTACCGGCACAAACCCGCAGGCGGTTGTCGTCGGTGACTTCAATAAGGATGGCGAGCTCGACTTTGCCCAGGTAAATTACAACGGCGGTGGCGCCGGCTCAGTCAGTGTTTTCCTGGGCAACGGAGACGGAATGTTCCAGGCTAAAAAGGACTATGCCACGGGAAGCGGGCCGGACGCACTTGCAGTGGGCGACGTAAATGGTGATGGAAATCTGGATTTGGTCGTTGGCAACGATACCGGCGCAACCGTGAGCGTGCTTCTCGGCAATGGTGATGGCACATTTCAGGCCCACAAGGACTATGCAGTGGGAAGTTATCCTCATTGGGTGGTGCTGGCGGACTTTAACGGCGACAAGAAGCTGGATATCGCGGTGGCGAACGAAGGGGACAACACCGTAAGCGTGCTGCTCAATAATGGCGATGGGACGTTCGGCAAGATGCGCACGTTCGCGACCGGATTGGAGCCGTTTTCCGTCGCGGCGGCGGATTTCAATCACGATGGCAATATGGACCTGGCCGTCACTGGCTATTATGACGGTATCGTAAGCATTTTGCTGGGCAATGGCGACGGAACTTTCCAGAAGCACGTGGATTACCCCGTCGGATCGGGGCCAGCCGCGGTTGCCGTCGGCGACTTTAACCGGGATGGCAACGCCGACCTGGTCACGGCCAACTACAATAACGGCGAGACTGGCAGCGCCAGCGTGTTACTTGGCAACGGGGACGGCACTTTCCAGAGTCACGTCGACTATGAGGCCGGCACTGGGCCTGACGGTCTTGCCATCGGCGACTTCAATGGCGATGGGATCGCTGACCTCGCGGTCGCTAACTTGATCGGTAACACGGTGAGCATCCTGCCAGGAAAGGGTGACGGCAGCTTCGGCACCCACGTCGACTTTACCACCGGAACTTGGCCAATCGGCGTGGCTGTGGGCCAATTCAGCGGCAATGGACCGTCCTCGCAGGATGTGGTCGTCACCAACGACACGAGCACTACCGCTACCGTTTTCTTGAACGAAGCGGCGGTGCGGATGAGCCTCAAGAGTTCCCAGAATCCTTCAACCAAAGGACAGCCTGTGACATTCACCGCGACGGTAGAGGCGGCAGTAAGACAAAACAGCCAGCCCACTGGCACGGTAACCTTCAGCGACGGTTCAAAGAGACTGGGCAAGGTTAAGCTGACGAATGGCGTCGCCGAGCTCACCACCTCGAACCTCAGGGTTGGGAAGCACAAGATTACCGCGGCTTACTCAGGGGACAACAAGTTCAATCCCGACAAGTCGGCGGTGCTCGTGCAGAAGGTGAACCGGTAACAAAGCGTCTCGCAGTCTGTCAGGACGCGGCGGATCCGCCCTGACCGCGGTTTGTGAGCTGACAAAATAGGATGGCGGAGTCTAACTGGGCGAGGCCGGCACGCACAAAATGTGATGCGCCAGGCACGTCCGGCGGCACGGCGTTTTGCGCAATCCGTCTTGCCTGACCATTGCAAGGCCACTGTGCAGAGTGTTCGCCGGAAGCTCATTGCCCCGTCCTCGGGCGAATCCTGATAGAATTTCGCCCATGAACAAAGTGGTGGCCAATGCCGAAGAGGCAATTCGTGATGTGCACGACGGGGCATCGATCATGTTGGGCGGGTTCGGGTTGTGCGGTAACCCGGAAAACCTGATTCGCGCGCTGGTGAAAAAGGGCGTGAAGAACCTCACGACCATTAGCAATAATGCCGGCGTGGACGGCGCGGGCGTGGGCTTGCTGCTGGCCAACGGGCAGATTCGACGCCACATCGGCACCTACGTCGGCGAAAACAAGCTGCTGGAAGAGATGGTGTTGAAGGGGCAGGTAGATCTGCAATTAGTGCCGCAAGGCACGTTTTCCGAGCGCATCCGCGCGGCGGGCGCGGGCATTCCGGCGTTCTTTACCCCTACCGGCGTCGGCACGGTTGTTGGCGAGGGTAAGGAAGTGCGCGAGTTTGACGGACGCCAATATATTCTGGAATCCGCGCTGCACGCTGACTTCGCCTTTGTGAAAGCCTGGAAGGGCGACAAGTGGGGCAACCTGATCTATCGCAAGACGGCACGCAATTTCAACCCCATGATGGCGACGGCGGCGAAGATCACGATTGCTGAGGTTGAGGAGTTGGTCGAAGTCGGCCAGCTCGACCCCGACATGGTCCACACCCCCAGCGTATACGTGAAGCGCATTTTTCAAGGCGAGCGGTACGAAAAAAGGATCGAACGCAGAACCGTGAGAAAGGCTGTTTAGCTCGGCCGTTAGCCTTTGGCCTCTGGCGCGAACGATGTCGGCCAACGGCTTGCCCTGAGCCGAATGGCGAAGGGGCGGACGATCAACAACGAAGGACAAGCGATGACCCCACCCAAATCTCAAGATCTCGACAAACGCGAACGCATCGTCAAGCGCATTGCACGCGAGTTGCGCGATGGCTTTTATGTAAACCTCGGTATTGGTATGCCGACCCTGGTAGCGAATTGCGTGCCCGCCGGCATGGATGTGGTACTGCAAAGCGAAAATGGCATGCTCGGCATCGGACAGTGGCCGCTCGAGGGCCAGGAAGATGCAGACCTCATCAACGCCGGCAAAGAAACCGTCACCGAGATTCCCGGAACCTCCTATTTTTCTAGCGCCGACTCCTTCGCCATGATCCGCGGCGGTCACGTTGACCTCAGCGTGCTCGGCGCTATGGAAGTCGACGAGCAAGGCAACCTGGCCAACTGGATGATTCCCGGAAAAATGGTGAAAGGGATGGGCGGCGCCATGGATTTAGTCGCCGGGGCGCGGCGAGTCATCATCGCCATGGAGCACGCCACGAAAGACGGCGCGCCGAAGATCCTAAAGAAGTGCACCCTGCCTTTGACCGGCGTCAAGGTCGTCGATACCATCGTCACCGAAATGGCTTACATGCGGGTGACGCCCAAGGGCATCGTGTTGGAAGAAGTAGCGCCCGGCCTGACCGCTGAAGACGTGCAGAAGGCTACGGAACCGAAGCTGATCATCAGCCCAACTCTGAAAACCATGGAATCCTAAAAACCGGGAAACCGATCCTGGCACTCCCAGCTGGGCGTTTCTTTCATTAGCATCTCGCTCTCCCCGTACGGGCTGCAACTCCGCTTTTGGCAACGCTCGCCGACCGCTTGCCCACTTCTCTGCAAAGGGCTGCACACAACCTAATACAGTACTTGAGTAACAGTTATGTAAGTTGCTGAATTTACTTGGTTCAACGAACCGCCTGACAGGCATTTGCGTGGGCCGAGGATTGCGGTTGGGTGGGCGCGCCGATGGCGGCCAAAACGGCCTCCACGTCCGGCGGCTTATGCTCACAACCAGGTTTTCCGCAATCCTCCGGCCAACGGCCAGGGCCTTGATCGCTGTCGTGGCTTTGTGCTGCACCGCCTTCGGGCAGCAACGATCCTCGGGGAATTCCGGCCCGCTCTACTCCGATTCGACGGCCGATCCGCCGGCCGCAATCACGGCCCTGCCGGAAGCACCGAGCCACCACAGCTTCTGGGACAAAGAGAATATTGCCCTGTTTGGAACCGTTGCCGGCTTGAGTGCCGCTGACTTTGCCGCTACGCGTGCCAACCTACAAAGCGGCGGCAAAGAACTTGATCCCGTGACGCGGCTCTTCGGCCGCAGCACGGCGGGGCTTGCCGCCAACTTCGGCGGGGAAACCGCCGGCGTTGTCGGGATCAGTTATTTTCTCCATAAGACCGGACACCACAAGCTGGAGCGGCTCACGTCGCTAATCAACATAAGCGCATCGTCCATCGCGATAACCTACGACCTCACTCACCGAACGAAGTAACCCGGGTTGCGCTTCGGCCACTCGCATTTACTTCGCCGCAAGCTCAACGCGCGAGACACCTCGGCCACGTCCCGATTCCATCGGAGCTTCGGGTTCCGGTTATTCCCCAGCAGAGGTATACTCACGGGGTAAGACTGACCATGGACTTGGTCGCGGGCAGTCAGTTCGGTGCGTATCGCATCCTCAACCTGATCGGCAAAGGAGGGATGGGGAGGGTTTATGCGGCCGAGGATTCCCGCCTGCATCGCAAAGTGGCGCTCAAAGTCCTTCCCGCCGAGGCCACGCAGCAGCCCGAGCGCGTGCGCCGGTTCGAGCAAGAGGCTCGTGCGGTTTCGGCGTTGAATCATCCCAACATTCTGACAATCTACGAAGTCGGCGAACTGGAAGGCACTCACTACATCGCCACCGAGTTGGTCGATGGAGACACCTTGCGCCACCGGGTCGGCGCACGCACACCGTTGCGCAAGATCCTGGACATCGCCGTGCAAGCCGCCAGTGCTCTGGCGGCGGCCCACGCTGCCGGCATCGTGCATCGCGATATCAAACCCGACAACATTATGGTGCGGCCCGATGGCTTGGTGAAGATCCTCGACTTTGGCTTAGCCAAGCTCACCGAGGCAGCAGGCATCCTGGACGAGAACATGGCAACCGCGTTGAGCGAGCCCGGGCGGGTCATGGGCACGTGGATGTACATGTCTCCGGAGCAGGTGCGGGGCAAGGATGTGGACTCCCGCAGCGATATATGGAGTCTCGGCGTAGTGATTTACGAATTGGTGTGCGGCCGTTCTCCGTTCGTGGCTGCCACGGCCACTGACACCATTGTTTCCATCGTGGATCGCGAACCCGTGTCCCCGGCGGAGTTTGGCGTGGAGGTGCCGGAAGAATTGGATCGCATTCTGAGCCGCGCCTTGGCAAAAGACCGGGAGCAGCGCTACCAGTCCATAAAGGACATGTGGCTGGACCTCAAACAGCTGAGCCAGGAAATGGAGCTGGGAACGATCACCCGCATGACCCGCTCCCGTTCGGTTATTGCGAGGGCCCCGGCGCAGAAGCCAAGATCTAAAGCCGCGAGCTACGCTCGTGCCATGTTCAGCGCCATTGCTGTCCTGGCGGTGGTGGCGTTGGGTTGGGGAGCATGGAGGACGTGGCACCGAACAGGCGCGGTCTCCGCACCGCAGCGCGAACTCAGCTATTCGCTGCTGGTGCAGAAGATGCGCGACGCAAAACCGTACGGCGACCCATTCCTTTCCACAGGGCGTGAAATTTTCGAAAACGGCTGGAAGTTTCGCTTCAACTTCTCTGCACCCCAACCTGGCTCCCTGTACCTGCTCAATGAGGGTCCCGGGCCGGGCGGCGCGGTGGTTCTGACGATGCTGTTCCCCTTGGCGTCCGCCCACGGTGGGTTGGCCCAACTCGCTGCCAGCGAGAGGGTTGAGACGGGCTGGTACGTTTTTGACCAGCATGAGGGTACCGAGAAATTCTGGATTGTGTGGTCCACTCAACCGGTGGACGAGCTGGAACTCGCCGCTCGGGCGGCCAACAATCAGAACCAGGGCGTAATCACTGACCCGCAGCAAAGTACCAGGATTCGAGAGATCCTGCTTCGTTATTCGACTCCGGCGCCCGCCATCACGGCCGATAGCCTGCGCTACCAGACCACTCTTAGCAATTCGGCTGAGACGCTCGCGAACGCTATCGAACTGGAGCATCGGTAACGCGCCTGGTGCGCTATAACGCCGAGCCGGTTTTCATTCTGGGAATAGCATTTGACAAGAAGGCGCTGCCTCGCTACTATTGCACCGCTCGGTCATTGCTTTGGGGCAGCAAAGACCTGTGTGCTAAGGCGCACTGCGTCCATGTGAGGTAAGAACGATACATACAAGCCGAGTAAGGGGGGAAGATGATTTCCGACTCTGTGCAGAAGTTGGGAATTGCTGGCCGCGTCTCTGGCGGGGCCGACAGCACTGGCGTAGCGTCCCGTCGCCGCTCCCGAAACCACGCGTGGCCGGTCGCAGCCGTATGCCTGATTTCTGCCGCGCTGTTTGCGCAAGACGACACGACCCGGCGAATTGTTCCACAAGAGTTCATTCAAGCCCGCCATGGGAAATCTGCGGCTAACTCCTCTGCCAGCCCCAAATACAAGCTAATCAGTTCCTCCGGCAAGTTAGCTTCTGCCGGACCCGGTTCTGAGCTTCGCCAGCTGGGAGTTACCGTCTGGCGCTTGCGACCCGCAGTGAAGACCGACACCGGTGCACGGCTGCTGGTGCAGGAGGGCAGCGAGTCGATGGAGTGGACCCCGGAGCGGGTTTCCGCGAATGCCACGCTGACGGAGGGCGAGCGGGTCCGGGTAAGCATCGAATCCCCGCAGACCGGCTACCTGTACGTCATTGATCGCGAACAGTACGCCGACAAGCAACTCGGCGAACCTTACCTGATCTTTCCTACGTCGCGGGTGCGCAATGGCGACAATTCTGTAACCGCGGGTAGGCTGATTGAACTGCCCGGACAAGACGATCAGCCGAACTTTTTCACTTTGCGCTCCACCAAGGCTGGAGAGAGCGGAGAGTTGCTCACCTTGCTGGTCACAGGCAAGCCGATTGACGGTTTAGCCATTGGCCCGAAACCATTGGCGCTTACCGAGGAGCAGGTGGCGAACTGGCAAAAGCAATGGGGCAAGCCGGTAGAACAATTGGAATTGGTCGGCGGCGTGGGCAAAACCTGGACGAAAGCGGAGCAGCAGGCGGGAGCCGATGGGACCAGGCTTTTGACCCAAGATGATCCCGGCCCGCAGACCATTTATCGTGTGGCAACTCAGGCGCAAGAGCCGGTGCTGGTCACGGTGGGACTGCGTTACAGGGAAACCGGCAACCAGGGCAAGGCACAGCAGGCCGCCGCTTCCAAGTGAAGCTTGTCGGGAGCGTTCTTATTTTTTGCAATTGATCAGGCAGTTCTTTGTTGAATCTCGAACCACACGGGAGGAATTTCATGCCAGCAAAAAAAAGCAAGAAGTCAAAAGCAAGAAAGAGCAGCAAGCCAGCTGCGAAGAAGTCCAGCAAGTCAAAAATGAAG
>Ga0187771_10002589_pt1 | contig 12500 bp, 9 predicted proteins | sample 0116_SJ02_MP15_1_FD_133139 | JGI IMG/M metagenome (GOLD analysis project Ga0187771, IMG submission 133139) | Tropical peat soil microbial communities from peatlands in Department of Meta, Colombia - 0116_SJ02_MP15_10_MG | ecosystem: Environmental > Terrestrial > Soil > Wetlands > Peat | place... | reverse complement strand
CGACGGCCCAGTGAATTTGCTCGTTGGTGATGATTGCTGGAGGGGCAACCAGCACATGGTCGCCAGCAGTTCCGTCGGCGCAGCCCTGCATGGGATAGACCAGCACTCCGCGTTGCATGGCAGCCTGGCCGACGCGTCCGGCGAAATTCAGTTCGGAGGCAAATGGCCTTTTCGTCTTTTTGTCAGCCACAAATTCGATAGCCCAGAGCAGGCCGATGCCGCGCACGTCGCCCACCGAGGGCAGATCGCGAAGACTGGCGAGCGCGTTGCTTAGCTCGTGGGCTGGCGAGCCGGCGACTTCGGAATCGGCAGCCCGCACCAGTTCCCGCTTTTGCAGGAAGCGCAGAACTGCCTGCCCGGCTGCCAGCGAAATCGGATGGCAGTTGTAAGTGAAGCCATGCACGAATGCGCCTGAGCCGTGGGCGATAGCGTCGGCGACTTTCTTCGTCACAATGACTGCGCCTAGGGGCGCGTAGCCGCTGGACAATCCTTTGGCCGTCACCAGGATGTCCGGCGCGACGCTCCAGTGATCCACGGCAAAATTGCGGCCGGTGCGGCCCATGCCGGTCATGACTTCGTCGGCAATCAGTAGGGCACCATGGCTGCGGCAAACTTCTGAAATCTTTTGCAAATAGTCCGGCGGCGGGACCACCGCGCCAAGCGTCGCGCCGCTGACCGGCTCAACAATGAATGCAGCGGCTTGGCCGTTGGCGGCTTCGAGCGCTTTGTCCAGCTCGGCAGCGTATTGGTGGCCGCAGTTGCGGCATCCGTCGGTGCATTCGTAGGCACAGCGGTAGCAATAAGGCATGCCAACGTGAGTGAACTCTCGCACCATGGGCAAGTACATCCGACGGCGGCGCTGGTTGCCAGAAACGGCTAGCGCTCCCAAGGTTGATCCGTGATAGCTTTGCTTGCGGCTGAGAACTTCGTACCGTTCGGGATGTCCGGCTTCGACCTGATATTGCCGCGCCAGCTTCAACGCGGTTTCTACCGCCTCCGAACCTCCGCAGGTGAAGTACACGCAGCCGCCGGAGAAGTTGTCTCCAGCAAAAGCGAGCAGTTGCTGGGCAAATTCTTCAGCTATCGGCGTTGTGAACTGGCTGCTATGTACGAACTCCAGTTGGCGCGCCTGGGTGGTCATGGCGTCAGCGATTTCCTTAACGCCGTGGCCGATGAAGTTCACCACTGCAGAACTGGAGAAGTCGAGATAGCGATTGCCGTCTTCGTCCCAGAGGTAAACCCCTTCGCCGCGAACCGCGCGAGGGAAGGTTTTGTGGAAGGATCGTTGTAAAACCGCGGAGTGTGTAACCACAGTAGAATCGGCCACGCCTCGGATTATCTGGCCTGTGAAGGAAAGCTGTCAAAGCGGCTGGCTATTCTAACCCGTCCACCACCCACAGATCAGACAGGGAGCGCATGTACGAATAGGCATACGACTTCTCGTCAGTGCTGAAACGCACAGAAATGATTCCCTGCACGCCTGCGGGGTCGGAGGGCGAAATCTGGCGCACTTCTTGCCCGTGGCCCGTATCAAGAGAAACTCGCGCAATCTCAGCTGGAACTCCCCGGTGCGCCACAAGAATGCTTTTGCCGTCCGGCTCGAATCGTATGGCCACATCATTGTCGTCCAGCTTAACCGGAAATGGCACCGGCTCTCCTCCCGCCAACGGATACAACCAGCGTTTCCTCTCCCCGTCCACTGCCAGCAAATACTTGCTGTCGGGTGTGACAAGAGTTCCCGCCGTGCCGAGAGGAGTAATGGCGCGGCTCTTGCCGTTCAGGTCGATCAGGTAAGAGCGGGCCTGCTGGTTCGGTTCAGCGGCCATGCAAACCAGCCCCGAGCCATCGGGTATCCAGGCGACGCGCGTATGCGTCAAAGTGTCGTTGGTCAGGCGCCGCGGCTGTCCGATCCCGGTAGGAAGCAATTCGATCTGCGGCGGAGAAGAGAGATCAAGTGCAGCTACCCATTTGCCATCGGGTGACATGACCGGATAATCGCCATCTCCCAAACGAACCGCCGGCGATCCATCGCTCTTGCGGAGGAATACTCCATACCTCGCCCCCGTCCCTTCGCCCGTCTCATCGAAGACCAGGGTCCTACCGTCGTGAGAAATATCGTCAATGCCAGACCAATCAAACCAGGACAGATTCTTCTCGCTGCTTTCGCCGGGAGCTAACGCCAGTATCTGTACCTGCGTGTTGTCTTCGGTCAAAAGCACCCGCCCGTCGCGAGCAACGTCCTGCAGAGTGAGCGTTCCCGGAACGTGCAGTACCAAGCGCTCCTTCCCCGACAGGTCCATCGCGTACAGAGCTCGCGCTGCGCCGCTCGGTGAGGCCGCGAACCAGACTTCCTTTCCATCGTGCGACCAGGCCAAACCCTCCACCGTGGTATAGAACCTGGAAACCGCTTTAGTCCTTCCCTCGCGATCCACAATGACAACCCGGCCGTCGTCACCTGTCGGTATGTGGTCGGCAAAGGCCAGCAGATCTCCCCGCCGCGAGAAGCGCACGTGGCTGACCCAGCCTTGCGGCTGGTAAATGATCTTGTTGGCAGGAAACTCCAGATGGTTCAGCAGGCTGCCGCCGCTTCGAACTAGGGCAAGCTCTGCGCCGTCAGGGGACCAATCCGCATATTGGACTTCGTCCACCACCTCACGCGGCGCGCCCCCCGCCAGGGAGACCCGGGCCAATGTGCCGTTCTCCACAAATGCGATGGATCGGGGGTTCAGCAGCACGGCCAGTTCCCCGTGGCTGGAAATCGACAGCAATTCTGTCTTCTCCAATCCCAATGGACGCGAATCGGTGCTATCGAAGCGCGTAGTCAAAAGCTCCACCGGTTTGCCTTCCAGCGCAGCACCGTAAACGATCGTCTGTCCATCCGGCGAAAAACGGGCCGCCGCAATCGTCCCCCTGCGGTAAGTCAGGCGGTGAAAGCTTGGGGCGAACAAGCGATGCCGCAGGGTTCCCAGGAGATACGTCCCTGTGCAGGCCACCGCGAGCACCAAGACCGCCAGCGCCGGACGCAGCCAGCCCCAGGCTGGACCCACTGAAGGCTTCACCCCGGCCTTGCTGGTCGCTGTGACTTGGCTCAGCGCTTCCAGATCAAACGCTATGTCGCTGGCGGATTGAAACCGCTGTGCCGGGTTTTTCTCCATGCAATGATTGACAATCCGCTCCAACCCGGGCGGAACGTTGCGTCCGATCTCTGACAGTTGGGGCGGATCCTCCTTCAGGATGGCACTCATAGTGTCGGCGGGCGTTTCCCCATGGAATGCCCGTTTACCGGAGAGCATTTCGTAGAGGATAGCGCCGAAGGCGAACAGGTCCGAGCGGGCGTCCGCATTCTTGCCCCGCACTTGCTCGGGCGACATGTAGCCGACGGTACCGATGACCAGACCCGGTTCGGTAGCGACCTGCATGGTGGGCGCATCGGCGGATTCGCCGGAGGATTCCGGACGAGTGAATTTGGCCAGGCCAAAATCCAGGATTTTTACGTGGCCATCGTTCGTGATGAAGAGATTTTCCGGTTTCAAATCGCGATGAGTGATGCCCTTGTCGTGGGCTCCTGCCAGTCCGCGCGCGACCTGCAACCCATAGTCAACTGCTCTCCGTATGCTTAGCGGCCCGGAGCGCAGCCGCTGGCGCAGGCTCTCGCCCTCAAGCAGTTCGGAAACCACGTAAGGTGAGCCGTGATCACTGCCGATGTCGAAAATGGCCAGAATGTTGGGATGGTTGAGCGCCGCCGCCGCTCGTGCCTCCTGTGCGAAGCGTTGCAAGCGATCCGCATCGGCGGAAAAGGACGAAGGCAAGACCTTAATGGCGACGTCGCGCCCCAACCGCGGATCGTGCGCGCGGTACACCTCACCCATGCCGCCCGCGCCCAGCGACGATTTGATCTCATACGGCCCGAGTTTTGCCCCAGCCGCTAGCATGGAGATCCCTCGCCTGGCTCGGGGTTTCGCCCTTCGACAAGCTCAGGGCAGGCCCTGGCGACTCCCGCTCGCCGTTTCGCGGCTCGCTCACGCCGCCAAAGCGGCTCAACCTCACCCATGCCGCCCGCGCCAATGGACGACTGGATTTCATACGGTCCAAGCTTGCGACCAGTGAGTAACGCCATCGATGTGCATTATATCGTTTGTCACTAGACCCTACAGATAGACGCCAGCATTAAGCTGCGGCTCTGATAGGCTCTCAGAAGAACGCCGAATGAGAATTAGCAAGCGAGAAATCTGGCGATTGCGCCTAGAATGACGAACCGTATCTTACGCCTGCTGCGGCCGTCGCACGAGCACAGCGCGTTTTCAGCGACTGTGCTGCTGATGACCGCTGTCATGCTGTCGCGGGTGATTGGCTATGTCCGTGAGGCCTATATCGCGTGGGCATTCGGCGCCGGCCCACAAACCGACGCGTATGTAGCAGGCTTCACCATCCCTGATTGGCTGAACTACATTGTGGCGGGCGGAACCGCTTCCATCACCTTCGTCTCCATCTACACCCGGTTTCTGGCCCAAGGCAAAGAAGAAGACGCGCAAAAGACTTTTTCAGTGATCATCACCGTGATGACGGTAGTGCTGACTGCTGGGGTTGTGCTGGCCGAAATCTTCACCCCGCAGATGACGCGCTACTTTTTCAACGGCTTCAGCGCGGAGCAGGTGGTTCTGTGCGTTCACCTGACCCGCATTCTGCTTCCTGCGCAAATTTTCTTCTACGTCGGGGGAGTGGTTTCGGCGGTGCTGCTGTCGCGGCGGCTTTTCCTGTTCCCGGCGTTTGGTCCGCTGCTGTACAACGCGTGCATCATTCTGGGTGGGGTGGTTTTGTCGAAGCCGCTGGGAATTTCGTCGCTGGCCTACGGCGCGCTGGCTGGCAGCATTACTGGGCCGTTTCTGGTGAATGCGATTGGCGCAGCGCGCATCGGCACCGGCTACCGGGTCTCGTTTGATGTCCGTAATCCTGCTTTTCGGGAATGGGTGCGGCTCTCGATTCCGCTGATGTTGGGCGTGTCGCTGGTGAGCGCGGACGATTGGATTTTGCGTCACTTCGCTTCGAGCGGCATTGGCGAGATCACGCGGCTGAATTATGCGAAGCGATTGTTCGCCGTCCCTATGGCGGTGCTGGGGCAGGCTGCCGGCCAAGCTTCGTTGCCGTTTTTTGCCAGGCTGTTCGGAGAAAAGCGCCTGCGCGAGTTTGCCGACGCGGTGAATGGGTCGGTATATCGCATCGGCGCCGCATCGCTGCTGACCAGCAGTCTGATGATGGTCACGGCTCTGCCGCTCATCGACCTGGTTTACCGGCGGGGGCGCTTCCAGGTTCACGATTCGCAGGCGACCGCGGTGTATTTCTTCTGGTTCTCCCTCTCGCTGGCCTTTTGGGCAGCGCAGGCCCTCTATGCGCGGGCGTTTTATGCGGCGGGAAACACCCTGACTCCCATGGTGGCGAGCAGCATCATCACGCTGGCGTCGCTGCCGGTTTATTCCGCGCTGTATCACGCACTTTCCACCGTGGGCTTGGCGATTGCGTCGGACGTGGGCATTGTGGCAAACACGCTGGTCTTGGCGTGGTTGCTGCACCAGCGCGGACTTATTCCGGCGAACGAACTGGCATGGGGAGAATTAGGCAAAGCGGGGTTGACGGCGGTTTTTGCGGGAATTCTGGGGCAGCGTGTGGCGAACCTGGTCGTGCCCGGTAGCCGAAGCGCTGACCTTGGCAACTTTGCGCTCGGCGCGATTACTTGGGCGGCGACCGTTGCCCTCGGGCTGTGGCTGACGCGGTCCCGCCTACTTTCGGACCTGCGACAGCGAAAAGGGACAGCTTATCCGAGGGTGGCCGAGGAAGAAGCGGAGGACACGAGCAAAGGAATTGAGCCGTAGTCGAGAGCACCCCAGGTCCGCACCCGAGGGACGCCTCGCCCAAACTAGGCGCCCCTATGCGCTTGCCTCGAACAGACTCCGCCCACGGGTCGAACCTAGGGCCTGCATTGGCCGTGCGCCTGGCGGTTAGACTACTGTCCCTTAAGTTTCAGTTTTGACTTGTTCTCGTTCAAAAATTCGTGAAGCCGGTCAGCGGTTTCGAGCAAGCGGGTCCACTGTTCGTAGTAGAGAGTGACCGGAAACCGTCCCAGCCCATACACGCTAACCGCACCCTTCTCGCTGACACGGAACTCCAGACCTCCACTGCGCACACCCTTCTGCTTTTCCAGTTCAGCTACTCGCGCTTTCAGCTCTTCATAAGTCGGTTCGGCCATTGGCTTGCCTCGTTGCGAAGTTACGAATTCATCATAGACAGAGTTCAGCGCAATTCGTCAAGGACACAAACCACAAAACTTCGCCCGGCACCCGCTATGGGGCGGGGATGATGCCCAGGTTCGCTTTCGTGGCGACGCAGTTTCGTCACTGCCTGACGCAGGTTCGGCAGTCCGTCGCCGTAACTTGTGCTCACCTGTTTGCCATTTTTGAATCGCGTCAACTGCTTAGGAAGTCCCAGAGCCGTCGGCTGTTTTGGCCACTGACGTGCGCGGGGGGCAGCGTCCAACAAAAGAGGCTGCCATGCTTCATAAGTGTGTGAATCCGGAGTGCGTCAACTCATTTCGCAAGCTCACGCAGGGGAAGCTTTTTCTGGTCGAGACCGACCGCGCCCACGGTGCTCCTGAACCGGTGGACTGGAAGCACCAAAGCCAACGCAAGATCGAATACTTCTGGCTGTGTGACCAGTGCGCACCACGGTTGACGCTCACCTACCAGCGAGGCCGGGGAGTGGTAACGATTCCCCTGGCGGACGCGCAGCAGAAGAAGCCTCCGGCTCGGGAGTTTCGCCAACTGCCTATGCGCGACGATGTTACGGGTGATCATCGCTATGCCAAACGAGCGTAAGTCCAGCGATGGTGTGGCGGGCAGGTACTGCACCATCTGCGACAAAGAGGCAACCCCTGGCGAGCGCGGATTCGCGGTGAGTCAAGACCGCGCGGAAGACCGGCTAAGCATCTTCCACTGCGACGAGGGGGCTAGCATGGGATGCGTGCATTACGCTTGCTCCCCAGCCCACGTGCGGGAACTGGTAGTTCATTGGATGGTAATGGGAAATTTGGACTATCCCTTTGCCGAGCTGGCCCCTACGCTGGAATCTATACTTCTAGGCCCGCGTCCGTCAGAGAAGCGAAACCTCCCTAAGCTACCCGTGCCGATCGGCGAATTGGCTGTGGATCGCGACGCGGTTCAGCGGATCCTGTACGAAAATCCCGTCGAACTGGAGACTATTTTGGAGGAACTGCGCGATGCGCTGGAGAAATCCATCGAAGATCCGCTCGATACCGCAACGCTGGCCGATCTGCCGGAAGGCCTGTTGCCGCACATCTAGCCGCACCCTCGGTACTACACGAATCCCGATTTCTTCCAAGCCTGCCAGTCACGGCTGACGGTGTTGACCATATCCTGCGGCGCGCCTTCTAGCCAGCGTGGCTTCAGCTTATCCAGATGCCGAAGCACGTCCTTGTGCAGGTCAGGACTGGCCAGGTCAGCGTCCGTCCGCCGTCTCCCAACCGGTGGCATGGAGCAAACGGAGTTCATCCCGTTTTTCGGGGAGAAGTCTCAATTCGATTCGTGAGCAGTGCGACGACAGACGCCGCATAATCGAGTGGCCCTGTAGCGCGTACGACGTTCATTGTGTCGCGGCCACGATAGACTGTACCCCGAGCAGATGTCAATGTGGAAGCGCGAGATGGGGCTCCGGCGAAGGTGGACGGGCAACCCGCCCAGCCCGCCCTTCGCCTGGCTAATCGTGAAGAAACCTACGCGTAATACTGCGCGTTGACATCGACGAACTGCTTCTGGTCGTCTTTCAGATCGTCCACCGGCAGGATCGACTGCGACGGGCACACGGGCACACAAGCGCCACAGTCGATGCATCCCGCAGGATCGACGTATAACTGTTTCACGTCGTCCACCTTCGGCTCGTCTTTCTTGGGATGAATGCAGTCGGTCGGGCACACATCGACGCAAAGGAAGTCTTTGATGCAGGTATCGGTAATTGCGTAAGCCATGCCATGAGCTCCAAATATTGGAATCGGTACAAGACCAAACTATTCTGGCGGTGATACGAGCGGCTGTGACATAGGTCACTCAAACGAGTGTTTTTTCTCACTGAAAGGTCAACTCTCCCGGCCTGTTCCTGAGGTGCTACACTGGTTTTCCCGAACTGCCTATGAACCATGCAACCGCTTCTACTGGTAGCACATTCAAGTCCTTCCACTGGATCCTGACCGTACTCACGCTGTTGGGTTTGACGGCTGGCCTCATGGCGCAGGAAGTTTCTCCCCGTCTGTTACAAGCCATGCAATGGCGGCTGATCGGGCCATTTCGGGGCGGGCGAGTCACTTCCGTCTGCGGAATCCCCAGTCAGCCTGACGTCTATTACATGGGGACACCGGGCGGAGGTGTCTGGAAAACCGACAACGGAGGAGGGGTCTGGAAGTCCATCTTTGACCAAGTCGCGGTCACCTCAATCGGCGCAGTGGTGGTTTCGCCGTCGAATCCGAACATCCTCTATGTCGGCACCGGCGAACAGGCTCAGCTCGCACCAGGACAAACTCCGGGCAATGGCGTCTACAAGTCCACTGACGCAGGCGCTACGTGGGTCAACGTTGGGCTACGCGAGACGCACGTGATAACCGCCTTGCTGGTAGATCCCAAGAATCCCGACGTAATCCTGGTCGGCGCTGGTGGCGACTACACTTCTGGCGCGGAACGCGGAGTCTTCAAGAGCTCAGATGGCGGCAAGAATTGGCAGAAGGTCCTCTTCAAGGACGAACACTGGGGTGTCGCCGATCTCGAGGCTGATCCCGACGATCCGAAAACTCTGTTTGCCGTGCTGCATAACAGACCCGAAGATCCGCTCGACCCCGAGGCGGAGAAACCGAAAGGTCAGGACGCGGCGATATACAAATCCAACGATCAAGGCGCGACTTGGGCGCCCATAGAAGGCAAAGGGCTCCCCACAGAACCTATGGGACGGGTTGGCGTTGCCGTCGCGCCGGGCACCAATGGAAAGCGTGTGTACGCCATCGCCGATCAGGGATTGTTCCGCTCGGAAGATGGCGGCGCGACCTGGCAGCGCAGTACGACCGATCCGCGGGTCATCGGCAACTGGTATTTCAGCCGGGTATTTGTCGATCCGCGCAACGCCCAGAACGTTTATGTCGCTCAAACCTCGATGTACCGCTCTGCCGATGGCGGACGCAGCTTTGAAGCCTGGCAAGGCGCTCCCAGCGGCGACGACTATCACGTGATGTGGATCAATCCGGCGGACGACCGGCACATGATTCTCGGCGTTGACCAAGGTGCGGTGATCAGCAACGACGGCGGAATCACCTGGAGTTCCTGGTACAACCAGCCGACTGGACAGTTTTACCACGTCAGTACCGACCAGCAGTACCCGTACAACGTCTACGCGGCGCAGCAGGACAGCGGAACCGCACGCGTGCCGAGCCGCAGCGACTACGGCGAGATCACCGAGCGTGACTGGGCCCCGGTCGGCGGATTCGAGTTTGCCTTCATCGAGCCCGATCCGGTCGACCCCAATACCGTCTATACCGGCGGATGGTACGGCAGTGTTCTCCGCTTCAACAAGACTACGGGACAGATCACGCATGTCCTCGTGCGCACGCCCAGGTACCGCACCGCGAACATGGCACCGATTGCATTCTCACCTCAGGATCCGCACGCGCTTTATTCAGCAGCGCAGTATGTGCTGAAAACTAACGACGGCGGCCAGACCTGGCAAGAGGTCAGCCCCGATCTGACGGTCAAAAACGAACCGAAACCGAACCTACGCCGGGCGGTGATCACCACCATTTCACTTTCACGGGTGAGCGCCAACGTCATCTGGGCAGGAACCGGCAACGGATTGATTCACATCACGCAGGATGGAAAAACCTGGCAGAACGTTACTCCGCCGAACCTGCCCGACAGAAGTTCCATCACAGTCGTCGAAAGCTCTCCGCGCGATGGCGCTACGGCTTACGTGGTGGTTAATGCCTTTCACAATCAGCATCCGCTCATTTACCGCACCCGCGATTTCGGCAAGCACTGGCAGTTGATCACTGCAGGATTGCCCGAGAATTGGCCGGCCAACGTGGTGCGAGTCGATCCCGAGCGGGACGGCCTGCTGTTCGCTGGAACTTTGAACGGCGTTTACTTTTCGCGCGATGATGGCGATCACTGGCAAAGCCTGCAACTGAACCTGCCGATCAGTCCCATCACCGACCTTGCCGTGCACGGAGATGACCTGGTGGTTTCGACCTTCGGCCGGGCGCTGTGGATTCTCGACGACATCGCTCCGCTGCGCCTGCTCAATGCGAAATGGACGGAGTCGCCCGCGTTCTTGTTGCTGCCGCGGCCTGCGGTACGCACTCGCTGGGACATGAACCAGGACACGCCGTACCCCCCCGAGACTCCCGCTGGCCAGAACCCTCCCGACGGCGCCATCGTCAACTACTTCTTGCAATCGCCGCCGGCAGGAGAGATCACACTCTCCATCTACGACGAAAAGAAGAATCTTGTCCGCGAATTTTCCAGCGAGTCTGCGCCAATCGACCGAACGCCGGCCAACGCGCCGGAATATTGGTTCGCGCCACCGGCGGCTCTGACAACTGACGCGGGGCTGAATCGTTTTATTTGGAACCTGCGCTATCCAGCGCCTAAAACGCTTCACTACGGATATTTCGACGGGCATCTCGACTACATCGAGTACACGCTGGCCGACCACGCCATCCCGGGCGAAACGCCGCGAGAGCAACCTGACGGCCCATACGTAGTGCCGGGCACGTATTCTCTCGTGCTGAAAGTGGACGGAAAAAGCTACTCGCAACCGCTCACCGTTACGCTTGATCCGCGGGCGCATGTTTCGCAGCAGGATTTGGTCGAACAGCTTGCGGCTGAGCAGAACATCTCCGCGCAGATGGCGGCCAGCTTCACCGGATATGATCAGGTCACCACGTTGCGCGCCGCCGTCGCCGACCGCACCAAGGCGGTCGCGGGTAATCCAGGCAGCCAAGCGATTGCCGACGGGCTCAAATCGCTCGACGAACACGCCGCTAAACTCGAAACCGGCACGCCGCAAGACCTTGGCTTTGGCCCGCTGAATCGCGAACTGGCGCGGCTGGCCAGCATGGTCGAAAGCGGGGATGCGCGCCCGGCCGAACTTCTGCAGGCGAACGTCAATCAGTTCTGCCAGACCCTAGCCAAGCGGGCTACGGAGTGGCGCGATCTGAATAAGAACGAGATTCCGAATCTCAGCGTGCAGTTGCAGGCTGCCGGTCTGTCGGGGCTGCCGGTGAAGTCGGAGATTCCGCGCGGGCCGGAATGTAAGTGAACGGCAGCGCTCGTCGATGTAGGCGCGAGCGTCCTCGCTCGTGCGAGCGGAGCGAGGCTCCGAATCACCCGTGTAAGATTGGTGCTTTTGCGACGAAAGCCCCAATGAGTCGAGGGACCTCGTGTTTAGGCCCGCTCGGATTAAGCCCATGTTAGCCCCAACTCCAAATCCGCTGTAAGATGGGTCAGGAAAGCTTATGAATCGCTTGATTGAAGGGAAGCGCGAGCAATTGGAGCGCATCTGCCGTCAGCGTCACGTGCGCCGCATTGATCTGTTCGGTTCCGGCGCCGGGCCTGACTTTGATCCGGGACAGAGTGACCTGGATTTTCTGGTGATGTTCGAGGAGCTTGCTCTCGATCAATATGCGGATGCGTACTTTGGACTACTTGAGGACCTACAGGCGCTGTTCCACCGCCCGGTGGATCTGGTGGTTGATTCCGCCATCCAGAACCCGTATTTCCGTCAGGCGGTTGAGTCCAGCCGAACGCTAGTCTATGCGTCTTGAATCGAAAAAATACCTTTACGACATTGCTTGCGCGGCCGCTGCGGCCATGCAATTTGTCGAGGGCAGGGGCTTCGCCGACTACGCGGCAAACGCCATGCTGCGCTCAGCCGTGGAGCGACAGTTAGAGATTGTCGGAGAGGCGCTGGCGCAGCTGGCCCGGACCGACCCGGCGACTGCCGCGCAGATCAGCGATTATCAGCGGATCATTGCCTTCCGCAACATTCTCATCCACGGGTACGCCGAGATTGACCACCGCATCGTCTGGAACGTGCTTGAAATGAAGCTGCCGGTTGTTCGCCGGGAAGCGGAAGCCTTGCTCGGAGAAGATAAGCGAAGCGGGCGTGCGGAGTAACTCCCCCGCACTGCCCACTACCGGCGTCCTTTACTTCGGAATCTTTCCCAGCAGCGCGGATGCCTTCCAGAACCACGGGCGCTCCCGGCGGCGCAGATAGCCGGGCATGGTTGGCTTTTTATCCAGAATGCGCTGGGCCCACTCGCGCGCTTCTTGGTTGCGTCCTTGCGCTAGGAGGAACGTCGCGTAGTTGTAGTAGGTTTCCGACGCGGTCGAAATCTTCACCACTTCCTGAAACAGGTCCGCTGCTTTTTGCGGCTGGCCGGTATTCGCGTAGGCGTG
>Ga0187771_10002588_pt1 | contig 12501 bp, 11 predicted proteins | sample 0116_SJ02_MP15_1_FD_133139 | JGI IMG/M metagenome (GOLD analysis project Ga0187771, IMG submission 133139) | Tropical peat soil microbial communities from peatlands in Department of Meta, Colombia - 0116_SJ02_MP15_10_MG | ecosystem: Environmental > Terrestrial > Soil > Wetlands > Peat | place... | reverse complement strand
CTTCGAGGATATGGGCATGCTGCTACGGCGCCGCTGCCTCGATAATGAGATGGTGTCGGACACCTTTAGCTATTACCTCACGATGTGGTGGAGTGCCTGCAAGAATTACATCATCGAGGAACGAGCGAAACAAAAGGGCGACGAGACATTGTTCGCTGACTTCCAAGCCATAGCCGAGAAGATGTGCAGCGACGCCAGAAAAAAGCCTAGCCCCTCGATGAGAGCGGGGATCGAACCGTCACAATCTGAAATCGAGAATTTTTTGAAGGAAGAGGCATCCCTCTGACTATCGAGGGCGGCTCGGGAATGCTGCTCCCGCGCTGGTCTCTGCTCCCTAGGGCTAGTCTCACAAAGGGTAAGTTTTGCGACCCTCCCGAACCCTGATAAACAGGCGGTCGCAGAGTTGCAAAACTCAGTCGCAAAATGGCGCAGCGATCCGAAGCGTTAGCGCCAGCGCCCCAATCCCAGGCCGCGCCCGGTCAGTCACACCGAAATAAAATCTTTCCTCCCAACACCCTCAACACCTTACCGCCAAACTGAAAGTCCCGCCGCCCAACCCCGTGGTAAACGTACGCCCGAGGAGATCACAATGAAACCAACAGACTACGCAGCCAAAAAGATTGCGGCAATCGAAAAGGAAAAGAACAAACGAGGCCCCAAAACCCCCGAAGGCAAAGCCCGTTCCCGGGTCAACGCCACACGTCACGGACTCGCCGGCCGCACCGTCCTGCTTCCCACCGAAGACCTCCACGAGTACGAAACCTTCACTTCCGAATTCATGGCCAGCCTCGACCCCCACACTCCCATGGAACGCGAGCTCGCGCGGACAATCTCAGACGGCTACTGGCGTCTCCGCCGCGTCCGCACCACCGAAGACTCCCTCTACGCCATCGGCCACGACGAACCCGCGGGCGATTTCACCGCCGAAAACGAAACCATCCACGCCGCCTGCACGCAAGGAAGAACCTTCCGCGACAACGACCGCGCCTTCGTCAACCTCTCGATATACGAATCCCGCATTCACCGCACCATCGAGAAGGCCACAAAGCAACTGAACGAACTCCAGGCCGAACGCAAAGCCCGCCAGAAAGCCCAGCTCCTCCAGGCCATCCGCCTCCGGGACCTCAACAAATCAAAGAACTTACCCTACGATCCCCAGGCAGATCATTTCGTTTATTCAACCGACGAAATCGAACGGGAAGCCCACCGCCGCGACCGTCTCCAGGAAGCCCTCGCACTCGAAAAACGAGCAGGAAAGGTGGTCTCAATCCACGACGCCGCCTGAAGATTGCCTCATCCGCGCGGCCCTTGCGAAACCGGCCGCGGGATAAGTGTGCTCAGGCGGCCGGGAAAGGTTCCCGGCTTGATCGACGCCGCCGCAAAGATCAGCAGGAACGGATCCGTGATCGGAATGCGGAACCGGCTGACCACCTGAAATGGAATCTGCAGGATCCAGAACGTCAGGGCGGCTATCGCGAACCACTGCGCGGTATCGGGGCTGCTTCGCTTCAGGAGGGTCCAGCCGTGGATGCCGGTGAAGTAGAGCGCCGTCACGAGCAGGCCGCTCAGAACGACAACCGCCTTCGATGATGTCGCCGGATTGAGCCAGGGACGCCAGAACATCCAGGCGTTGCGAAACAGGCGGCCGGCGAAGGCAACAGGTTCGCGGGAGAAATCCTTGAAGGCAAGGCGGAACCACACGCCGCTGCGCGTGGAAGGAGTGGAAGCCACACGGTTCACCTGGCTCGCCATGAACGGCGTGGTCACCGTCTCGAAGTGAACCGAGGCGGCATTGAATTCCTCGGGGTCGGAAAGGGCGTTGATGGCGGCGAGTTCGGCGCTGGTGCCGCGCCAGAAGTTGTAACCGCCGGCATCGTTGACGAGGATCAGTTCGTGGAAGCGGATCTCATTGCGCACCACCCACGGTCCGAGACAGAGCGCGGCCCCGGCGAGGAACGGGAGTAACGCGCGGGCCGATTTCCGGAAGAAAACAAGCCAGAGCGGCAGCAGAAAGAAAAGGAGGAGACCGGTGGGACGATCGAGAGCGGCGAGGCTCGCTGAGACGCCCGCGAAGAACAGCGCCAGCTGCGTGGGAGCGCGCCGCAGGCTGAGCCAGACGGCGAGAAGCAGAAGCAGCATGAAGAGGCCTTCGGACTGGACGTCCATCGACTGGACAGCGAAGAACGGATAGAAAGCGGTGAAGGCCGCGGCGAGCAGGCTGATCCGCCGGTTGCCGAACAGGTCCCGGCTGAGCGCGTAAACCACGAGGATGGCGCAGGCGCCGGCGAGCGCGAGCGCGATCTTGACCAGCCAGATGGCGTTGGTATGGCACATCGTGGAGGCAGCGATGAAGAACGGCAGGCCGGGAGCGCGAAAGAACGGCATCGAACTGTGATCGGGATAAGCGCCGGCGCACAGCGATGCCGCGGCGGCGAGATAGTCGTAAGCGTCGCCGAACTCGAGACGCGAGGGGCCGAAGCGCCAGATGGCGGCGAGGCGCACCGCAAGCGCGAGGAAGAACAGAGTCCAGAGCGAGCGGCGGGCGGAAGGCAACTGCATCGAGACTATCTTCGTATTGCCCGGCGTCTCTGGCGGCACCATGTCTCGAGGGCCGCGTTTAGAGGGGATTCGAGCCCATGCTCGAAGTGCCAGAGCGAAGCGCGGAAGAGACTGATCGAAGTGTTGGCTTCGAGGAAGACCGGACCTTCCGGCGCCAGAAGAATGTCCCAGCCAATGACCGGCGTGCGAGGGAGAATCTCCCCGGCGCGGACGGCCATTTCAAGAAGCTGAGGCCACTCCCCGATGACCCGGCCCTCGAAGGGAACATTGTTCCAGGGGTTGCGGGTCCAGCGGCGGCCGGGTAAGGCGAGCAGGATGCCGCGCGTGAGAACGCCGGTTTCAACGGTGATTGGAATCAGCAGCAATTCGCTGGTTCCGAACGGTGCGTCCATGCCGGACGGGAGGATTTTCAGCATGGCGGAAACGACGGAGGCCGGCTCGCCGGGAGCCGGACGCATGGCGAAGGCGCGAATGACGGCGGCTGCGTCGGGAGTGAGGTCCTGCAAGGCGGGCGAGGGGCCGAGCCAGGGCTGAACGAGAAGGGAGTCGCGCGAAGCGCCCTGTCTGATGCGCAGCGCCAGGTCCGGAGAAACGGGCGCGGTGACCGTGAACAGACCGGAGGCGCGCGCGCCATGGCGCGGTTTGAGCAGAAGCTTCCCGGCGTGACTCCAGGGTGCGGCGGCAAGGTCGAGCGGCTGTTCGGGCTCGACGACGGTGAGCGTGGGCGCGATGGGCAGACCGAGTTCCTCGAGCCGTTGCGCGGTGAGCAGTTTGTCGGAGGCAAGGTGAATATCGTCGGGATGGCCGAGCGCGTGCAGCAGGCGCCCGGCCTGACGGTCTCCGGGGATGGTTCCGGCGAGACACAGGCGCGCCGGATCGCCCTGGGCGATGGCTCTGTGCATGCGGGTTTCCCGCGGATTCCTGCCGAGGAACCAGCCGCCCCGGAGAGCTGCCAGCACGTCGGCGCTGGAACGCGGGCGGGGCTTTGCGGTGAAGGCGATGATGGGGCAGGCGGCGAGCCAGAACAGGCGCGCGGCAAGGAAGGTGAAGCCGCGACGCCACGCCGGTTCGCGGCGCCAGAACCCGCGGGCGGCCGTGCGCTGGAACAGGCGCGAGCGCGCCGAGCCGAGTGGGATGACGCCGGCGCCATCCACTGGGACGCGGTTCCAGATTTTTTTGAGGAACTGGAGGAGATCCCGCGTCCGCATCAGAAGTAATGTAACAGCGGGTTGAGGAGGGAGGTTCAGGCCATTGAATTGCTTGGTCAGGAGTATGAGCCGTGTAATGACCGTTTTCGCGTTTCTTTTTGTGTGTTTGAGCTCTTTCGCGCAGCAGCTTGTGGTGACAGCCGAGGGGCATCACGGCGCGGCGCCGGGTGTGCTGACGCGGGACGATATCTCGGCCGAGATGGATGGCAAGCCGGCCAGGATCACGGGCTGGACTCCTCTCACAGGCGACCAGGCCGCTCTCGAACTCTACGTCGTCATCGACGACGGGACGGATACGGATCTCGGCCTTCAGTTCGGCGCCCTGAAGGATTTCATCCATGAACTGCCCGCCAGCACCAGGGTCGGGCTGGCCTACCTGAGGAACGGGATGGCCGTGATTCTCGCGCCGGTGACGGCGGGACGGGAAGAAATGGTGAAGGCGCTGCGGCTTCCGATCGGGTTCGGAGGCATCGCGGCGAGCCCGTATATCGCGATTTCCGATCTGGTGAAGAAGTGGCCGGAGTCGAAGGCGAGGCGGGAGGTGCTGCTGATCTCGAGCGGGACCGATCCTTATGAGCCTCACGATCTGCTGAATCCCTATCTGCAGACCGCGATTACGGACGCGCAGCGGGCGGGAATCGTGGTGCATTCCATCTACTATCCCGGAGCGGGTCACTGGGGACACACCTACTGGCGCATCAACTGGGGCGAGAACTATCTTTCCGAGCTGGGCGACGGGACCGGCGGCGAAGCCTACTGGCAGGGGCCGGAAAAGCCCGTTGGGATTGAGTCATACCTGAAGGATTTCGCGCTGCGCCTCGAAAATCAGTACCTGCTCGCGCTTGACAAGGACGATCTGAAGAGCGGCCTGCATCGCGTGCGGGTCGTGACGTCGAAGCCGGGGATATCGCTGGTCGCGGCGGAGAAGGTTCTTATTCCGGACCGGCGCCCCGCGCAGCGATGAGATTGTCTCCTGCGCCCCGGGGTTTGACTCCCCGGATGGCGATCCGTGCGGCAGCGGGACAGATGCCCACATAGAATTGACATATGTCACTGAGAAACTACGTTTCATTGGGACGAAGCGGGCTGCGGGTGAGCCCGATGTGCCTGGGCGCCATGACCTTTGGCGAAGACTGGGGCTGGGGTTCAAGCGTCGAGGACTCGAAGAAGATTCTCGACCGGTATCTCGACGCCGGCGGGAATTTTATCGATACCGCGAACGGCTATACGAAGGGCCATTCGGAAGCGATCATCGGCGAGCATCTGGGGCGCCATGCTTCGCGGCGCGACCGCGTCGTCATCGCAACGAAGTTTTTCACCAACATGTATCGCGGGGATCCGAACGGCGGCGGAGCGGGCAGAAAGTCGCTGATTTCGGCCTGCGAGAATTCGCTGCGGCGGCTGCAGAGCGATTACATCGATCTCTACTGGATGCATTGCTCGGACAAGTTCACGCCGATCGAAGAGACGATGCGGGCGCTCGACGATCTCGTTGCGGCCGGGAAGGTTCGCTATATCGGGTTCTCGGATACGCCTGCGTGGAAGGTATCGCAGGCGCAGACGACGGCCCTCATGAAAGGCTGGACGCCGCTCGTCGCCCTGCAGCTCGAATACTCGCTGCTCGAGCGCACGATCGAAGGCGAACTGATTCCGGCCGCGCTCGAGTATGGGTTGGGGGTGACGCCGTGGTCGCCGCTGAAGTCTGGCATGCTGACCGGAAAATACACACGCGAGTCGGTGAAGACGGCCACGCCGGGCCGCGGGGCATTCGTTTCCCGGGCCTTCACTGAACAGGCGTTTGCCGTGCTCGACGTCCTGATCGAAGTCGCAAAGGCCGCGGGGACCACTCCCGCCCGTGCCGCGCTGGCGTGGGTGGGGCAGCGTCCCGGTGTGACGTCACCGATCATCGGCGCGCGGACCATGGAGCAGTTGCTGGATAATCTCGGCGCGCTGGAAAGGAAGCTGACGCCGGAGCAGATCAAGGCTCTCGATGACGCTTCGACACCGAAGCTGAATTTCCCCTATGACTTCGTCGAGAACATCAAGGCCTTCGGCTATAACGGGGCGATGATCGATGGAATCGCTTCGCCGGTGAATCCCATGTCGCCCGCGAACGACGCGGAGCGTTACTGATGCAGACGCGGAAGATCGGATCCGAGGGGCTGGAGGTTGGAGCCATCGGGCTCGGCTGCATGGGGATGACTCATGCCTATGGCGTCGGCGATGAAGCGGAATCGATCGCGACGATTCATCGCGCCATCGAGCTGGGCGTGACGATGTTCGATACGGCCGAAGTGTATGGGCCGCATACGAACGAGATTCTGCTGGGCAAGGCGATTCGCGGAAAACGCCACCAGGTGGTGATCGCGACCAAGTTCGGGTTCGTGATGGGTTCGGGCGCGCAGCGTCTCGATGGCACGCCGGAGAACGCGAAGCGGGCGGCCGAGGGTTGCCTCGAACGTCTCGGCGTCGACGTGATCGACCTCTACTATCTGCATCGCAAAGACCCGAACGTGCCGATTGAAGATACGGTGGGCGCGATGAAGGAACTCGTCGAGGAGGGCAAGGTTCGCTATATCGGGCTTTCGGAAGTGGGGGCGGAGACGATCCGGCGCGCACACGGCGTGCATCCGATTTCGGCGGTGCAGAGCGAGTATTCGCTGTGGGAGCGCGGCATCGAGGGGTCGATTCTGCCGGCGATGAACGAGCTGGGAATCGGGCTCGTGCCGTTCAGCCCGCTGGGGCGCGGCTATCTGACGGGGGCCATCACGTCGAGCGCGGAGTTCGTCGAAAAGGATTTCCGGCGCACTCTGCCGCGCTTCGACGATGAACATCTCGAAGCCAACCGGAGGATTGTCGACCGGGTGAAGGCCGTGGCGCGGACGCACGGGGCGACGCCCGCGCAGGTGGCGCTCGCGTGGGTTCTCGCGCAGGGGAAGAACTTCGTGCCGATTCCGGGGACGAAGCGGCGCAGGTACCTGGAGGACAATCTGGGCGGCGCGGAACTGAAGCTCTGCGCGCAGGACCTGACGGATCTGAACAGCCTCGCGGCGCTGGCGGTGGGTGACCGGTATCCGGCCGCTTACGCAAAGACGGCGGAGCGGTAGGGCGGAATCTTATAATCGGGATTTGTGCTGAATCTCCACGAAGAGATCCAGTTTCGCGACCCTGTGCGTTCGCGACCGGAGCTGGTTTACTTGGGAAAACTCGCGGCGCCTGCCATCCGGACGGTCTCGGCGCTTCTCCCCTCACTTCCGAACCCCGACGATTCGGTTCATTTCCTGAACCGGCTCATCGCCGAATCCCCCGACGCGGCACGGCAGATTACGAACAACGCGACGACGCTGCGCTACGCGCTCACCATTTTTTCTTACAGCCGGTTCCTGGCCGACGCGGTGATCCGCTATCCCGAGTGGCTGATCTCGATTTCGGAAGCGGGCGATCTGCACCGCGGGTTCCTGGCCGATCAGTACGAAACGCTGCTCGCGAGCTCCCTGCCCCCGGATGGCACGCCGCAACCGGTGGATCTGGCGCTGTTCCGCCGGCGGCAGATGCTGCGCATCGTGCTGCGCGATGTGCTGGGGTTCGCGGATCTTTCCGAAACGGCGGAAGATATTTCGAGCCTCGCGGACGCGATCCTGAACGTGACGTGGAACGCGGTGCGGCGCGATCTCTCGCGCGAAATGGGCGGGGCCGGGCGCGACGGGCTGTTCTCCGTGATTGCGCTGGGCAAGCTGGGCGGGCGTGAGCTGAATTACAGCTCCGACATCGATCTGATGTATATCTTCTCGGCGCCGGAAAAGAAGCCGGGCGATGCGGCCATGCATCCGCGGGAGTTCTTCAAGCTGGCGGCCACGCGGCTCACCGACATGCTCTCGGCGTATACGCCGGAGGGGCTCTGTTATCGCGTCGATCTGCGGCTGCGGCCGGAAGGACGGTACGGCGAGATTTGCCCGTCGCTTGCGAGCGCGAAGCAGTACTACGCCACGCGGGCGCGCGACTGGGAGCTGCAGATGCTGATCAAGGCGCGCGTGGCGGCCGGCGACACGACGCCGGGCCGCGAGCTGCTGGACTTTGTTGAGCCGCTGATCTACAAAACGACCACCGATTTCCGCACGGTGGAAGCGGTTTCCGAAACGCGCGCGCGCATCCACGAAAAGCAGCGCGAGAAGCAGCTGGCCGGGCGGCAGACGGGAATCAACGTCAAGCTGGCGAAGGGCGGCATCCGCGATATCGAGTTTCTGGTGCAGTGCCTGCAGCGGCTGCATGGCGGGCAGGACCCCTGGGTGCGGCATGGCGGCACGCTGCTGGCGCTCTCGCGCCTGCGCGACAAGGAACTGCTCTCGCCCGCGGAGTATTCGCGGCTCGCCTCGGCGTATCAGTTCCTGCGGCATCTGGAGCACCGGCTGCAGTTCGATGAAGACAGCCAGACCCATACGCTGCCGGCGGGCAAGGCGAATCTGGATCTGCTGGCGAGGAAAATGCCCACGGGCGCGAAGGACGCGGCCGGCCTCGCGCGCGAGCTGAATTCGTGCCTCGCGAGCGTGCAGGATCTGTATGAACGCGTGATCCACTCGAGGCTGGCGGAAAGAGAAGCAGAAAAAGTATTGGAAGCGGACGTCCCGGCCGATGAGAATGGCGGAGAGGAGTATGGTCCGGAGCGCGTCGAGTTTCCCTCGGGGAACATGCGGCGCTTTCTCGAACTGCGCGCGCCCATGTTTGCACAGCTGGTGACAAGCGGAGCGATTTCGCGGAGCCAGGCGAGTTTCGAGTCGTTTCTCGAAAAGGTGGTGGCGTTTCCCGAATGGCTCGACATGCTGGAGAAGGACCACGAAGTGGCGCGCTGCACGATCGACGTGTTCGAGCACAGCCAGTATCTGGCGGACCAGCTGGTGAGCCACACGGATCTGCTGCTCGAGATAAGGGCGGCCTGCGGGGTGAAGCAGGGGCGCACGGGTTTCCATGCGCCGCGCGACGCGGATGAGCTGCGGCGCTTTTTCCGCGAGCAGGTGATGCGCATCGAAAGCGACAGCGTGTATCACCGGGCGCCGGTCTTCAAGACGCTGAACCGGACTTCGGAGCTGGCGGAATCGGTGATCGCGGGCGCGTACGAGATGGCGGTGCAGGAGGCGTCGGCGATGACGCCGCCCGCAAGCCCGAGCTACATTCCGGCGAACCAGATGATGGTGATCGCACTCGGGCGGCTGGGGATGCTGGAGTTCGATCTGGGCTCCGATGCGGATCTGGTGTTTCTGCTTCCGGATGAGGACGCAAGCGAGGTGCTGTTCTGGACCAGCGTGGCCGAGCGGATGATCGGTACCATCGGCGCGTATACAGGCGAAGGCGTGGTGTTCACGATCGATACGCGCCTCCGGCCGAACGGACGCGAAGGCGAGCTGGTGCAGACGGAAGCCGCGTACCGGGATTACTTCGCAAATCGCGCGGAGGCGTGGGAAGGCATCACGTACATGAAGGCGCGCGCGGTGGCCGGGAATCTGGAGCGCGCGACGGAATTCCTGGGCGAGCTGCAGGAAGTCGACTGGCGGCGCTACGGGCAGAGCGGACGGTCGCGCGCGGAACTGGCGGCGATGCGGGCCCGGCTCGAGCGCGAGCAGGGGGCGCGCAATCCGCTGAAGGCCGGGTCGGGCGGGTATTACGACATCGACTTCGCGCTGATGTACCTGAGGCTCAAAAGTGCGGGCGTTTTCTATAAGGCTTTGAATACTCCGGCGCGCATCGACGTGATCGAGAAGATGGGGCATCTCGATCGCGAAGACGCGGCGTTTCTGCGCGAGGCGGCCACGTTCTACCGGGCGGTCGATCACGGGATGCGCGTGGCGACCGGGCACGCGGAGGGCCGGCTGCCGAGCAATCCGGCGAATCTGGCGACGCTGACCGAGCTGGCGCGGCGGTGGACTCCGGCGAGCCTGCACGATGCGCCGCTGCCGGATGTGCTGAAGCGGATTCAGCGTGATACGCGGGCGTTTTTCGACCGGGTGTTCAGCGCCAGCCGGTAAGGGCGGCGAGCCGCGTTCTTCCTATTCGAGCGGCAGTCTGCGGATGCGGATCGTTTGAAGGTCCGCTGACACTGCCGCTCCGGCGGACAGTGCTTCGCCGCACTGCGCGCAGATGGACCGAATCAAGTCAGCCTGCTGCTGAGCTTTCAGTCCTTCGATTCGGAGGAAGATGACCGAGGGACTGCCGTCACCGGCCATGGCAAGGTGAGCATGGAAGTCGTGGTCAAGCGTTACGCAGATGAGATTGCCTCGGCGCGCGTAGTCGAGGATCTCCCTGTCATCCGCACGGTCCAGGGCGAGTTCGGCTACGTGGAGAGCGTCGAAGCCGTGATGGCGAAGAGTCGCAGCTGCAAGCGGGGCCAGCCCCTGGTCCAGCAGCAGGCGCATCAGGCTACGCGGTCGAAGGTGAGGCGATCGTCGTCTACGGCCGCTGCCGCGTAGCGCAGGGCCTGCTGGATGTCTTCCGGTTCAAGGAAGGGATATTCGGCGAAAATAGTGGCTCGGTCAGGATAGGTCGCCAGCAGTTCCAGCACACGGCGAACCGTGATTCGCATGCCGCGAATGCAGGGTTTGCCGCCGCACTTGCCTGGTTCGACGGTGATACGGTCGAAGGACGTGGCTGTCGCCATGTCCTTCAGTTTACGCCTTCCCGCGCGGGACGAAGTTCAGCGAGGCGGAGTTCATGCAGTAGCGCAGGCCGGTCGGACGCGGGCCGTCGTCGAAGACGTGGCCGAGGTGGGCGTCGCAGCGCGTGCAGCTGACTTTGATGCGGTCCATGCCGAGCGTGGTGTCGCGCTGCTCGACCACGTTCTCCTTTGCGATCGGCTGATAGAAGCTGGGCCAGCCGGTGCCGGACTCGAACTTGGTCTTCGAATCGAACAGGACGGTGTCGCAGCAGATGCAGTTGTAGAGACCGTCGGCGTGGTTGTAGGCGTACTTGCCGGTGCCGGCGCGCTCGGTGCCTTCGAGCCGGGTCACCTGAAACTGCAGCGGGTCCAGCTGCGCGCGCCACTCCTTCTCGGTCTTGACGACCTTGTCGACTTCTTCGACACCGGTCCGGTTGCCGGCCGCGTCGAACGTGGCGATCTTCACCTTCTTCGGAATATGCGGCTTTTTCTCGCCCGTTTCGGCTGCGCTGAGTTTGAGGGCGGCAAGTTTGGACAGACCCAGGCCGAAGGCGAGCGTTCCGAGGAATCCACGGCGATTGTTGTTGAGCATGTTCTGACCTCTTCCTACCTGATTTCGTCGGTGTAGTATTCGGGATACTTCGCTTTGAATTCGTTGAGCAGCGGGATATCCAGGCCGCGGATGTATCCGACGTTCAGGTCCATGCAGTGCATGGTCATTTTCGATCCGCAGGCAACCACCTGATCGAGATAGTGCTGGTGATAATCCTCGGCTTTGAAGAAGCCGCTGTTGGGCACCACCTTCGTGACGATGGCGTGCGAGAAGACATGGGCGTCGTTGAGCTGTTTGATGTAAGCCTCGGCGAGCTGCTTCTGCGCATCGTCGTTGTAGAAGATCGAGGAGCGGTACTGGGTGCCGACGTCGTTGTGCTGGCGGTTGAGCGTGGTCGGATCGTGCGCGGCGGAGAAGTAGATCTTGTAGATTTCGCCGAGCGAGATGACTTTGGGATCGAAGGTGACTTCGATCGATTCGGCGTGGTTGGTGTCGCCTTCCTCGATGCGCTCGTAATGGGCGGTTTCCTTCTTGCCGCCGTCGTAGCCGACGACGGTCGAGACGACGCCCTTGACGTGCTCATAGACGCCCTGCATGCCCCAGAAGCAGCCGCCGGCGAGCACGATCTTCGAAGTCGCGGTGGGGGCATCGACCTTCGGGGGGTCGGGGAACGTGAAGGCGGCGATGGCCGCGCTGCTGAGCGCGAGCACGGCGAGGGTCGAAACGATGGCTTTCATCCTCATCTATCTCCAGCAACAATGATAACCGTAAATTCCGGCGTTGTATGATGCGGGTGCATCTTGACGAAACGTACGCAGTCTTTCCTTCCTCTTCTTCTGATCCTGTTCATCGGCAGCGGCTGTTCGGCGCTCATCTATGAAGTCGTCTGGCTGCAGCTTTTGCAGCTGGTCATCGGCTCGACGGCGCCCTCCCTTGCCGTACTGCTGGGGACGTTCATGGGCGGGATGTGTCTCGGGAGCCTGATCCTGCCGAGGCTGATTTCGCCCGGCCAGCACCCGCTGCGGGTGTATGGGCTGCTGGAACTGGGCACCGGAGCTTTCGGGCTGATTGTGCTGTTTGCCATGCCGCTTGTCCAAAGCCTGTATACGGCCGGGACGGGTGGCTGGATGCCGGCGCTGCTGCTGCGGAGCCTGCTGTGCGCGGCTTGCCTGCTGCCGCCGACGGTGATGATGGGCGCGACTTTGCCCGCGATTTCGCGATGGATTGAGGATTCGCCGCAGGCTGCGAGCTGGTGGGGGTTCTTTTACGGCGGGAACATTGCGGGCGGCGTGGCGGGATGTCTGCTGGCCGGTTTCTATCTGCTGCGCGTGTTCGATATGGCGGTGGCGAGTTATGTGGCCGTCGCGATCAACGCTGTGGTGGGGTTGCTCGGGTTGATGCTGGCCCGCGCGCTGCCTTATGAGGTAAAGACGGACAGGCGCGAGGTTGCGGGCGGGAACAGGTCGTGGGCGGTTTACGTCGCGATTGCGCTTTCCGGCTTGTGCGCCTTAGGCGCGGAAGTGGTTTGGACGCGCATG
>Ga0187771_10002586_pt1 | contig 12503 bp, 7 predicted proteins | sample 0116_SJ02_MP15_1_FD_133139 | JGI IMG/M metagenome (GOLD analysis project Ga0187771, IMG submission 133139) | Tropical peat soil microbial communities from peatlands in Department of Meta, Colombia - 0116_SJ02_MP15_10_MG | ecosystem: Environmental > Terrestrial > Soil > Wetlands > Peat | place... | reverse complement strand
TACGGAGGAGATTTACGCGAAAGGCCTTGGAAACTGTATGCCGGAGGATCTTCAGGAACGGGTCATTCATAGCGTTCCTGGCCTTGAGGAGGCGGAGGTCATGCGGTCCGCTTATGCAATCGAATACGATTTTGTGCAGCCGACAGAACTCCGGCAGACCCTGGAAACGAAACGTATCGCCGGTCTGTACCTTGCCGGGCAGATTAACGGTACGTCGGGGTATGAAGAAGCCGCCGCGCAGGGACTGTGGGCCGGTATCAACGCGGCCCTCTCGGTGCAGGGGAGACCTCCATTTATCCTTGATCGTTCCGAGGCTTATATAGGTGTCATGATCGATGACCTCGTAACCAGGGGTGTAGACGAGCCATACCGGATGTTCACCTCCAGGGCGGAATACCGCCTTATCCTCAGGGAGGATAACGCCGCGATCCGTTTGATGGGGAAAGGCTATGACCTAGGGCTGGTTTCTAATGATCACTACAATCGCCTGAAAGAAAAGGTCCGACAGGTGGAAGAAGGAATCGTCAGGCTCTCTTCCAACAAGATTCACCCCTTGCCAGAAATCAATGCATCTCTTCAAGCAATAGGGACTCCACCAATCAAGAATCCCACTTCACTCTATCAGCTTCTGAAAAGATACGAGCTGCACTATGATGATCTCAAAGTCTTTGACGGTTGGGAGCCGGTAGCTGACAAGATTGTGAAAAAGCAGATAGAAATCAATGCAAAATACGAGGGGTACATCAAAAGACAAATTGAAGCGGTCGTAAAAATGAAATCGCTGGAAGGGAAGAAAATCCCGAAAAATATGGATTACTGTGCGGTACCTGGGCTTTCCAACGAATTGAAAATGAAACTGATTAAGGTAGAACCCGCCACAATCGGACAGGCGGAAAGAATACCAGGAATGACCCAGGCAGCACTAACTGCAATCATGGTAACAATGAAAAAAATGGAACTGGAATCAGCAGCCGTAAAAAATAATAAAACACCATCATCTTGAGCAGTCTATCTGTATCGCAACAAAACGGTCAAGAAAGGAACAGCATAAAACAATCAGGTAAGTACCATTCAATACGGTCCTCATTTAAAACATGCTGTATTATGACGCATTCTCATCATAATAACCCATATTAATATCAATTGAGTTTTTCTAATGAATACATTTTTGTTATTCATTAACAAAATTTGTCACATTTTTTGACTATTAACATACATTGTCGTATTAAAATTGAAAATAAAAGTTGCAATTTTGTATCAAAGATGATATAAAGAACAAAAAAATAGATTAATAATTATTAAAAATGCTTACATCAAATTTCTAAGGAACTATGCTTTTTTAATTATGAGTCACTCTTTACACCAACCGCCACAGGCGGGTATTCCAATCAATAAAGGTTTGAGCGTTCACAATTACGAGGAGCTTGCCGCACTTCATGCCATTGCCAAGATATTGGCACAGCCTCAGGAATTGCGGGATCATCTGGAACAGGTTTTAAGAGAGATGAGTATCCGGTTGGGAATGGAACGCGGCATGATTTCACTCCTCGACCGTGAGACAGGAGAGGCATGGCTTGATGTGGCTCATGGCGTGGACATACATGGTCTTGAAGTCATGTACAAGCCTGGAGAAGGCATTACCGGCAGGGTGGCGCAGACCGGACGCCCCATGGCGATTGCCAATCTCGGTAATGAGACTCACTTTCTTGACCGTACAGGGGCGAGACGTTCGCTTAACAGATCCGAACTTACTTTTCTCTGCGTCCCTATTATATATGATGCCCGGGTCGTTGGTGTTATATCGGCGGACAAGGTAGCCCGCAGTGTGGAGAATCTTGATCGCGAAATCGCCATGATGTCATCCGTTGCTGAACTAATCGCCAGAGCTGTCCGCACGCGCGCCCTCGAAGAGGAAAACCGCCGTCTAAGAATGATTGTCGGCCGTTCAAAGGCCCCTTCAGCCGACATTGTTGGAAAATCGAGGTCCTTGCAGGAAATTTTTGGCCTCGTCGCTCAGGTTTCCGATACAAATACGACAGTATTGATAAACGGAGAAACCGGTACCGGTAAAGAGTTGATAGCACGGGCAATCCATCTGAACAGTTCGCGTAGAGATAATCCCCTTATTTATGTAAATTGTGCCGCAATGCCCGATACACTGATAGAGAGCGAACTCTTCGGGCATGAAAAGGGGGCATTCACAGGGGCCTTACAGCAGAGGAAGGGGCGCTTTGAAGAAGCGAATGGCGGCACAATCGTACTTGATGAGGTAGGTGAACTATCCGCAACAGCTCAGGCAAAACTCCTGCGGGTTCTTCAGGAAAAACAAATCCAGCCTTTGGGGTCATCAAAAGTTGTGAATGTAAATGTTCGCGTGATAGCAGCCACTAATCGGGACCTTGAACAGGATATTATCTCGGGACGGTTTCGCACCGATTTATATTACCGCCTCAATGTGTTTCCGATTTACTTACCGCCACTTCGAGAGAGGGGCAGTGATATAATAATGCTTACTGATCATTTTGTTTTAAAATACGCAAAGAGGCTTGGCAAGCCGGTTAAAAGAATTTCCACACCGGTACTGGAAACATTTTTGGCCTATCAGTGGCCAGGTAATGTGAGAGAGCTTGAAAACTGCATAGAAAGGGCTGTCTTAGTGGCAACCGGTGACACTATAGAAAGTCTTCATCTCCCCCCTTCTCTTCAAGTAAAAACACGGGATGGGGAGAAAAAAGAACAGGGGAAATTGAAAAATGTTGTCGAAAGCCAGGAGAGGGCTCTTATTATTGACGCTCTGAAGGAAACTCGGGGTAATCAGAGCAAGGCGGCAAAATTACTGGGTACTACGAAGCGAATTACCCAGTATAAGATTCAAAAATTTGGAATTGATCCCTGGCAGTTTCGCCCGAAGCGGAATGGGTCAAAGGCACATTTGGTTGAAGAAGAGGAAACATAGATTGACAATAGTATTGTTATCACTTTTTAAAAAAAGTTCATGTTCGTTTATTTCGGTTGGTATCGGCAGGAATCATTTTAGGTGTATTTGACATGTAGTCTTGTCTATATTACTTTCCTGTGTCCTCTGCTTTCAAAGAAGTAACAGTGATTGTTATTAGTAGATTAGATACTTATGACTCCGCCATAATAAATGTCGGGTATCTTTTTCATACTTGTGTACTACTATTTGACTTTTTATAAAAAAATATGTAGTTAAGGGATTGTTTTTTTTGGGGATGGAACAGTATCAGCAGTATTAATAAAAACCTTATGTTAATCCCCACAACACCCTGCGGGGTTTATTAAAAAGAAAGGAAATTCTTTATGTGCCGTTTGTTTGCCATTACCAGCACCGAACCGCTTTCCCCAATGGTGGCGCTACGTGCTATTAATGTCATGAAGGAGGGTCATGACGGATCGGGTACGGGATTGTTTATGACCGACCTATACGGTGATTTTGAACATCTCAAGAAGGAACCGATTCTATCTGGTACCTTTACCAATGAAGGCGTCAAGGCACTGGACAGTTTCATGATGGATCGCGGTTTTATGGTGAAATATGAACTTTCCATCCATCCAACAAAACAGCCTCCCCCTGGTACACCAAAGCGGGATTATTACCTGATTCGGGCTTATGAACATCCCCCCAGCTGGAAGGATTTAAGCGAGGCAGAAATTCAGTTCCAAATGATGATGACTCGCTTGCAGTTGCGCAAAATGGGAGAAGAAGACGGATCCATAATGATTTTCAGCTTCTGGCCTGATGTGATTATGATTAAGGAAGTCGGTGATCCCATGGCTATTGTAAATTACCTGGGACTGGACAGAAAAGAACTGCAGGCCCGCACGATGCTTGCCCAGGGACGTCAGAACACCAACTATGCCATTAACATCTATGCGTGCCACCCGTTCTTCATTCAGGGGGTTGCGACCATGACCAATGGAGAAAACACCGCATTTGTTCCCATCAGGGAATTTCTCATGTCGCGGGGTTTCCCTGGTTACATTGGTTATCAATCCGACTCGGAGACATTCACTCATATCCTGCATTATACGATCAAACATTTGGGTTTGGGATTACCGATGTACAAGCACGTAATTACCCCTTTGATGGATGGAGAACTGAAACGCCACCCTGATAGTCTAATGTTACGCAGGTTAAAGCAGAGCTGTCGCCCTTTGATCATCGATGGACCCAATTGTGTTATGGGCTGTTTGCCGGATAAAACCCTTTTTATGGTGCAAGACAGCAAGAAATTACGCCCCGGAGTCGTCGGCGGTGTTCCCGGGATGTTTGTTTTCTCTTCTGAAATGTGCGGGTTGGATGCCACAATCCCGGCACGCGATAAGAGCAAGGATTTTCAACCTATGAAATATGACACAGTAATTGTCGGCCCGGAACGACGGGAGGTAGAGATATGGAATCAGTGGGATGTCTTACCCCATTCACACTAAGCACGAAAGATCTGCCTTGGATAATCCTCTGGGATAAGGAAAAGTGCACCCTTTGCGGCAGATGCACGGCGGTATGCCCGGTCCGCGCAATCGAACTGGGGGTTCACAGGAAGCGGGCCCTTCAGGTATCTGTCGGTCTGGAGGAAAAACCCAGCAATCTATTTAGTGTTTATCACGGTATAGACCAACGTACAGATCCGGTCCACGCGTGTGTGGGATGTGGGATGTGCAACCTTGTATGTCCTAACAATTGCATCATACCCATTCACAATGAGGAAATAGATAAATTGCGCTTCCATATTAATGTAGGGGGTGTTCCGAGACGCCGTGGTGGACGTCGCAATGTTCCCGGAGTTATTCTGGATCAAATCAAGTTCATCCGCATCTCCATGCTCACCGACCCTGCCCTGGATGCGGGCCGCCACGAGTTTGAACTGAGGACTTTGTTAGGACGTGTCTTGCCGCCTGAGGAAATGTTACAGGTCAGCCGTGAAAATGGCTGGACTCCACCCGTAAGGGAGATTTACCCGCTCATCATAGGTAGCATGTCATTCGGTGCGTTGTCGCCCAATATGTGGGAAGGTCTACAGATGGGGGTGGCCTATCTGAACGAAGAGTTAGGCATGCCTGTGCGTATGTGTACTGGTGAAGGAGGCTGTCCGCCACGATTACTCAGGTCCCGCTTTTTGAAATACGTGATCCTCCAGATCGCCAGCGGTTATTTCGGCTGGGACGAAATCATCCATGCCCTTCCTGATATGAAAGAAGACCCCTGCGCCATAGAGATTAAATATGGTCAGGGGGCCAAACCAGGTGATGGCGGCCTCTTGATGTGGTACAAAGTTAATAAACTGATCGCCGCCATTCGTGGCGTGCCGTCCGGCGTCAGTCTGCCCAGTCCACCCACCCATCAGACCAAGTACTCTATTGAAGAATCCGTCGCGAAGATGATCCAATCCATGTACATGGCATGGGGATTCCGTGTACCGGTGTATCCCAAGATTTCGGGATCGAGTACGGCGCTTGCAGTCCTCAATAACCTGACGCGCAATCCCTACGCGGCAGCACTGGCCATCGACGGTGAGGACGGTGGTACCGGCGCGGCATATAACATCTCGATGGACCATATGGGTCATCCTATCGCCAGCAATATTCGAGACGCCTACCTAAACCTGGTCAAGCTCGGCAAACAGAACGAGATTCCCTTGTTTGGCGCAGGTGGTGTAGGCAAAAGCGGCAACCTTGCAGCAAATGCAGGTGCCCTGATCATGTTAGGTGCAAGCGGTGTACAGACGGGAAAGTACCTAATGCAGGCTGCGGCTGGGTGTCTTGGCTCCGAAAGCGATCGATGCAACATTTGCAATATCGGCATATGCCCGAAGGGAATTACCTCACAGGATCCCCGCGTGGATCGGCGACTGGACCCTGAAAAGGTTGCCGAACGCGTCGTGGAAGTATTTTTAAGCTTCGACACGGAATTGAAAAAGATTGTTGCGCCTTTGGGACGCTCAACGTCACTTCCTATCGGTATGTCCGACGCCATTGGTATTGCCGATCATCATGCGGCCGAGCGACTCAGTATAAGGTACGTCGTATAATAAGGAGCATACATGTCAAATAAACCAACACTCATCATTTCCGGTATCGAAAACAACAACCGGGTCGATTCAAGAATTCTGGAAGAACGTATGCAAAAAGCCGTTGCTGACGGTCATCGGTCTATAGAAGTAATTGCACATGGTCAGCACGGAATCGGCGGCCGCCTGTGGGAAGCAGAAGAAGAACCTGTCCTGATCAGGGTTACGGGGACATCGGGACAGAGACTCGGGTCCATGGGATTTCCAAACACGTTTATTGATGTTATGGGGCCCGTCTCCGACGATGTAGGATGGCTTAACGCCGGCGCGCACATTGTTGTTCGCGGCAATGCAACCAACGGCGTAGGTAACGCTATGGCTCAGGGTAAGATTTACGTTGTGGGTGACACTGGCGCCCGCGGTATGACGATGACAAAGCACAACCCCAGGTTTGATCCCCCGGAGTTGTGGGTACTGGGAAGCGTGGGGGATTCCTTTGCTGAATTTATGGCCGGTGGCATTGCCGTTATCTGCGGGCATGAGACGCCCCGCGTTGATAACATCCTTGGATATCGCCCGTGTGTTGGAATGGTGGGTGGAAAGATATTCTTTAGAGGCCCTCACAAAGGCTACAGCGCGGCAGACGCTAGATTGGCAAAACCTGACGATGACGAATGGCAGTGGCTGACTTTCAATATGAAGGCATTTCTCGACACCATTGACCGGGCGGAATTGTATCCGCTTCTGACCGGCGACCGCAATGCGTGGCAGCTCCTCGTGGCCCGCAAACCTCATGAAAAGGCCGGCGGTCCGACAAAGAGTATGAGCCAGTTCCGTAAAGAAGTTTGGGATCGAGAACTGGGACCGGGCGGATTGATCGGCGATCTGTCCGATATGGATAGAAGCCCAATCGACGTGATAACAACAGGCATACTCCGCAGATTTGTCCCTGTGTGGGAGAACGACAAATATCTGCCGCCGTGCCAGGCGAACTGCCCTACCGGCATACCCGTGCAAAAGAGATGGCAGTTGATCCGTGCCGGACTGCTGGAGAAGGCCGTAGACCTGGCGTTGTCATATACTCCCTTTCCTGCAACCGTTTGCGGCTACCTGTGCCCGAATCTCTGCATGGAACACTGCACGCGGCAAAAAGAAAAACTCCCGCCTGTCGACATTACACTGCTCGGCAAGGCCAGCTTGAAGGCTCTCTCGCCGGAGCCTGCCGCCAAAACAGGTAAAACTATCGCGGTCGTCGGCGGCGGGGCGTCGGGACTTTCCGTTGCCTGGCAACTGTGGATGAAAGGGCATGAGCCGGTTATTTACGAGGCACGGGCCCGTCTTGGCGGAAAGATTACCGACATGATCCCGAGCAGCAGAATCCCTGACGAGGTCGTGGCACATGAATTGAACCGGGTAAGTACACAGGTAACTCATATAAATTTGAAACATCCTCTGACGAAAGATGAATTCATTCAACTCAAAGAAAAGCACGATTTCACAGTAATTGCCATAGGTGCGCAGAAACCGCGGATGATTTCTGTTCCCGGCAATGAAAGGGCCATCCCGGCGCTTGAGTTTCTCAGACAGAGCAAGGCAGGCACTGCCAAGGTGGGAGAAAAAGTAGTTGTCATCGGGGCGGGCAATGTCGGCTGTGACGCCGCGGCAGAGGCCGCGCGTCTGGGGGCCAAGGACATAACCCTCATCGACATCCAGGAACCGGCATCGTATGGAAAAGAAAGGAAAGCCGCTGAAGCCGCAGGGGCAAAATTTTTATGGCCCCAGTTCACGAAGGCTATTACGGAAGAAGGCGTAGAACTGACAGATGGGGAGATACTTCAGGCAGATACGGTCATTGTCTCCATAGGCGATCAGCCCGACCTCTCCTTCTTACCGGAAGGTATTGAAACAGACAGGGGGTTTATCGTTGTGGATGACCACTATCAAACCAGCGATCCCCAGGTCTTCGCCATCGGAGATGCAGTTAAATTGGGGCTTTTAACGGATGCCATCGGCGCGGGACGTCTCGCGGCAACTGCCATCGATGATGCGCTGAAAGGTTGGTATGAAACCTTTGACAAGTTGCCCCCGATTGACCCGGGGCGAGTGAAACTGGAATATTATGACCCTCGTATTCTCGCTTTTGATGACCCTGTGTATTGCGCGTCACAATGCGCCTCATGCGGGGCATGCCGGGATTGCGGGCTCTGTGAAACGATCTGTCCTGTAAATGCCATCTCACGGAAGCAACTGGACGGTGATGCCTATGAATACAATGTTAATGATGATAAATGTATTGGTTGTGGATTCTGTGCCGGTGCATGTCCTACTGGGGTATGGCTGCTGATGGAAAACGAACCGTTGGAATAATGGAGATGCCAGCCCTGAAGTCACACTAGCAATTAGTGGTAAAAAGCACTTTAAAGTGTACAACAAAAAATCTTAAAAAAAGGGGTGTGTTATGTTTTCATGCAAGACGAAAGCGGATGTTATTAAAGCGGTCAAGGAACACAACGTCAGTTTCATTCAGTTCTGGTTTACCGATGTGCTGGGGATGCAGAAAATTTTCAGTATCACACCGTCTGAACTGGAGGAAGGGCTGGAAGAAGGGATGGGCTTTGATGGATCGTCGATCCAGGGCTTTGCGAGGATCGAAGAGAGCGATATGATCGCCATGGCCGATCCAACAACGTTCCAGTTGATTCCCTGGCGTCCTCAAGACAGACCCGTGGCAAGGGTAATCTGCGACATTCTGAATCCAGACGGCACGCCATATGAAGGTGATCCCCGTTATGTCCTGAAACGAGCACTCAAAAAGATCGGCGATCAGGGCTACACCTTCTATGTTGGTCCGGAATTGGAATATTTCTACTTCGCCAATGACAAGGCGACGGACATCCTGGATCAGGGCGGCTATTTTGACGGCCTTCCCATAGACAGTGCTACCGACCTGCGGCGTCAGACGATATTTGCCATGCAGGACATGGGGATCCGTGTAGAATATTCCCACCACGAAGTAGCACCAAGCCAGCATGAGATTGACCTTCGCTATGATGACGCCCTGGCAATGGCCGACAAGGTCATGACCTATCGAACAGCGATCAAAGTGATTGCCAGACAGAACGGTGTCTATGCCACCTTTATGCCCAAGCCGATCTTCGGCCAAAACGGCAGCGGGATGCATACCCACCAGTCCCTCTTCAAGGGCAATAAGAACGCCTTCTTTGATGGGAAGGACAAATATCATTTATCGGCGGTCGCGAAAAGCTACATTGCTGGTTTGATGACTCATGCCCCGGAAATTACGGCCATCTGCAATCAGTGGGTAAATTCTTATAAGCGACTGGTACCAGGTTACGAGGCGCCGGTTTATGTCTCTTGGGCGCGACGCAACCGTTCCACCATGATTCGTGTACCCATGTACAAACCGGGAAAAGAAAAAGCAACGCGTATTGAATTCCGATCTCCTGATCCGGCTTGCAATCCCTATCTTGCCTTCGCCGTGATGCTGGCAGCCGGCATGAAAGGCGTCGAGAAGAAATACTCAATTCCCGAACCTATTGAAGAGGATATCTTTGATATGGATGAGAAAGCACGAGAGAAGGCGGGAATCACGTCTCTGCCGGGGAGTTTAAATCAGGCCCTGACGTTAGTATCAAATAGTAAACTTGTCAGAGAAACCCTGGGGGATCATATCTTCCAGAAATTTATTGAAAATAAAAAGGTGGAATGGGATCGTTTCAGAACTCATGTGAGTCAGTACGAAATCGAACGCTATCTGCCTATGCTATAACTATTCTGCTTCTTGAGCGCAGGCTGCGGCCTGCGCTCAAAGAGCCTCTTTCTTTTTGCATTTCTTCCAAACCCTCATTAATATTTTTTTCTACCCATTGGTTGATTTCGGCCAAGTGCATAAAAGCACCATTTTTGAATTCTAATTCATCAATTTGTCGAAAATAGATTCAACCTTAAAAATAAATATAGTAACAATTTCGTTACATCACATTTAAAAAGAACAAATTTGTAACAAACTATAATATGTGTTGGAAGCTAATAACTAATAATAACAGATAGTTACATAACATTTATCCACTGGCATTGAAATTGCCTATTAAATGATAATTTAATTAAATTATGGGGGTGTGTATATGAATTCAGGGGATACTGCGTGGGTATTGGTATCGACAGCACTTGTTTTTTTTATGATTCCCGGACTGGCTTTTTTCTATGGGGGTATGACCAGACGAAAAAATGTTCTTTCCACTTTAATGCAATGTCTCATCGTCATATGCCTGATTAGTGTACAGTGGATACTATTCGGCTATACACTGGCATTCGGACCCGATTCGGGGTTTGGCATACTTGGAAATCTTGATTTCATATGTTTGAGAAACGTTGATTTCAATCCTTTTGGCGAATACTCAAAAACTATCCCACATCTGGCGTTTATGATTTTTCAATGTATGTTTGCCATCATAACGCCGGCACTCGTCATCGGGGCATTTGCAGAGCGTATCAAATTTTCAGCTTTCTGTATTTTTTCTCTGCTCTGGGCCACTTTCGTCTACGACCCTATCGCTCACTGGATCTGGGGAGCTGGCGGATGGTTGAAGGAGATGGGAGGCCTTGATTTTGCCGGCGGTATGGTTGTTCATGGAAGTTCGGGTTTCGCCGCGATTGTCGTCTGTATTCTGATTGGAAAAAGGATTGGTTTTGAAAGACGAACCTTTGCACCTCATAATTTGCCGCTAACCGTTTTGGGCGCGGGTATGCTCTGGTTCGGCTGGTTTGGATTCAATGCCGGCAGTGCTCTGGAAGCGAGCGGACTGGCGGTCAATGCCTTTGTCAGCACCAACGTTGCCGCTGCTGTGGCGGCTATGACATGGGCGATCTGGGAATGGCAGAAACACGGTGCCCCGACAATGCTCGGTCTGGTTACAGGTATCATAGCCGGGCTGGGTGCAGTTACTCCTGCCTGCGGCTATATAAGTCCTATTATGGCCATACCCATCGGCATTTTAGCAGGTGTCTTCTCTTTCCTCGGCGTGACGAAATTGAAACCCAAAATGGGCTATGACGATTCGCTGGACGTCTTTGGTGTCCATGGTGTTTGCGGTGTATGGGGAACGATCGCGACTGGGCTATTCGCACAAAAAGCAATTAATGCCGCCGGGGCGAACGGTTTTCTCTTCGGCAATGTTAAATTGCTGCTCATACAGGGGCTGTATGTGATCGTCACCATTTCTTATGCAGTTGTAGTGACCTGGATTCTGTACAAATTTGTGGATGCCTTTATGGGAATGAGGGTTGAGGAAAGAAACGAGATTGTCGGCCTTGATCTGACTCAGCATCATGAATCCGGTTACACCGTTGTGGAATAAGGAGGTTTAAAAGATGAAATACATAGTTGCGATAATACAGCCGCACAAGCTGGACGAGGTGATGAAGACACTGGAGGATGTGGAGGTAAACTTGATGACCGTATCGAACGTCCTGGGTCGTGGCAGGCAGAAGGGATTAACGGAAGTGTACCGCGGGGCCAAGGAGGTGGGGAGCCTATTGAAGAAGATCAAGCTGGAGATTGCCTGCAACGAGGATTTTGTCGAGCCGACGATACAGGCGATCATCAAGGGTGCCCGGACGGGCGAGATTGGCGACGGGAAGATATTCGTTTTGGATCTGCATGAGGTTGTCCGCATCCGCACAGGCGAGCGCGGCGGCAAGGCTATAGGATAACAGAGGGGGTGTGAGTAATATGAACCTTAAAGAGTTAACAAAATATTCCAGGGATAAGAATCTGGAGTTCATCGATCTGAAGTTTACGGACATACCGGGATTGTGGCAGCACATCACGATACCGATCAATCAGCTGGACGAGGACCTGGTGATCCACGGGATCGGTTTTGACGGTTCGAGCATCCGGGGATTCCAGCCGATCAACGAGAGCGACATGCTGATCAAGCCGGACCCGGAGACGGCATTTGTCGACCCATTTGCCGAGGATCCGACGCTGAGCATGATCTGCAACGTGAAGGATCCGATCACCCAGATACCGTATTCCCGGGACCCGCGGAACGTGGGACAGAAGGCGGAGAGATATTTATCCGTCTGCGGGATAGCGGATCAGGTATTTTTCGGGCCGGAGCCGGAGTTTTACATCTTCGACGATATCCGTTTTGAACAGAGCTACAACACGGGATTTTACCGGATAGATTCATCGGAGGGTTTCTGGAACACGGCCAGAGACGAGGAGCCGAACCTGGGGTACAAGCCTCGGTATAAAGAAGGTTACTTTCCCGTGCCGCCGATGGACAGCCTGCAGAACCTGAGGGCGAAGATGTGCAAGGTGATGACGGATGTGGGGATACCTGTCATTCTGCACCACCATGAGGTGGCGACGGCGGGTCAGTGCGAGATCGGGGTGAAGATCAATAACCTGGTGGGCACCGGGGATATGCTGATGAAGTACAAGTACGT
>Ga0187771_10002585_pt1 | contig 12504 bp, 17 predicted proteins | sample 0116_SJ02_MP15_1_FD_133139 | JGI IMG/M metagenome (GOLD analysis project Ga0187771, IMG submission 133139) | Tropical peat soil microbial communities from peatlands in Department of Meta, Colombia - 0116_SJ02_MP15_10_MG | ecosystem: Environmental > Terrestrial > Soil > Wetlands > Peat | place... | reverse complement strand
TGAGATGTACGTTCCAAAGAAATGCGCTTTCTGTGGCAAAGAAGTCAGACTCGGGTCCGGCATCCTATTTGTAAGGAACGACGGCTCTACGCGGTCTTACTGTTCCTCGAAGTGCAAGACCAACGAGCTCAAGCTTGGCCGCGACCCGAGGAAGCTGAAGTGGGCGCGGGGGGCTAGGAAGAGATGAGCTCTCCTACCGAAGACACCCTGATCGTGATAAAACCTGACGGTGTCAGAAGGGGCCTCGTCGGCGAAATCATAGCGAGATTCGAACGCAAGGGGTTCGTAATCAAGGAACTCAAAATGCAGACGATGACGAAGGCACTGGCCGAGGAGTTCTACTCGGTCCACAAGGGCAAGCCCTTCTTCGGCGAGCTAGTCGCGTTCATCACCTCCGGCCCGGTGGTCGGTGTCATCCTGTCGGGCCGAGACGCTGTCGCCACGGTTCGGAGGATGGTGGGCGCCACCAAGAGCTGGGAGGCAGCGGCAGGCACAATCCGCGGCGACTTCAGCCTCGGGTACACCGACAACACCATACACGCCTCAGATTCGGGAGAGAGCTTTTCTAAGGAGAGCGCCGTCTTCTTCGGTAAGACGAGAGGGTGAGGACGTCATAAGGAGCTGCATGGAACATGTCAGAGAAGGGCCGCATGCGGCAGCCTGTCGTTGTCATTCTGGGTCACGTAGATAGCGGAAAGACCAGTCTGGCGGACGCCCTGAGGGGGACAGGAGTCCAGGCCCGTGAGGTAGGCGGAATCACTCAGGAGATAGGGGCCAGCTTCTTCCCTGTGGAGACACTGAAGGACATCTGCGGTCCCCTCCTCGACAAGGCGGGGGGCGAGCTTCAGATACCCGGCCTCCTCATGATCGACACACCCGGGCACGCGGTCTTCTCCAACCTCAGGCTCCGGGGAGGCTCCGCTGCAGACATCGCAATCCTCGTCGTGGACGTCCTGAAGGGGCTCGAGAACCAGACGCTGGAGAGCATCGACATCCTCAAGCAGCGCAGGGTCCCCTTCCTCGTCGCCCTGAACAAGATCGACATGATCGCAGGGTGGCGCAAGGGGAGCAAAGGCCAGCTCCTGCAGGTGATGAAGGAGCAGCCCCCCGAGTGGAACGACGAGCTCGAGGAGAGGCTCTACAACGTGGTGGGAGGGCTCTCCCGCCTCGGATTCCAGTCGGACGCCTACTACCGCGTCAAGGACTTCCGCCAGCAGGTGTCGGTAGTCCCGGTCTCCGCCCGGGCGCACGTGGGCATGCCCGAGATGCTCGCCATGCTCATCGGGCTCGCCCAGCAGTTCCTCAAGGGGAGGCTCGCGACCGAGGAGAAGAAGGGAGGCCGCGGGATCATCCTCGAGATGCAGGAGGAGGTCGGCATTGGGGAGACCGCCAACGTCATCCTTACGGAGGGGACGCTGAACGTAGGGGACTCCATCGGCCTTGTCCGCAAAGACGGCGCCATCAAGTCGAAGGTGAAGGCGCTCTTCATGCCGAAGCCCCTTGACGAGATGAGGGACCCGCGCGACAGGTTCACCCCCGTGGACTCGGTCTACGCCGCAGCCGGAGTGAAGCTTGTCTCCGCAGACCTGGCTGGCGTCGTCCCCGGGACTTCTGTGGCCTCGTTCACGACAGACAGGGAGTTCCAGGAGCTGAAGGGGGAGATAGAGAAGGAGCTCACCAACATCGTCGTGAAGACAGACAACATGGGGGTCATAGTGAAGGCAGGGAGCATCGGGGGTCTTGAGGCCCTGCTGAGGATGCTCGAAGAGCGCGGGATTCCTGTGAGGCAGGCGGACATAGGGGACATCTCGAAGAACGACATAGTGGACGCCCACGTTGTGGGGGACCACGACCCCTACCTTGGGGCGATCCTCGGTTTCGACTCGAAGGTGCTCCCCGAGGCCAAGGACTACGTAGGGACCAGCCCCATCTTCGTCTCCGCGATAATCTACGAGGTCATTGACAACTACGTCAACTGGGCGGCGGCGAAGAGGGAGGCGGACGAGAAGGCTGCGCTCTCCAGTCTCACGAGGCCTTGCAAGCTCAAGGTGATACCTGGGACCTTCTTCAGGCGGAACGACCCGGCCGTGTTCGGAGTCGAGATCGTCGCGGGCCGGCTGACGCCAAAGGTGAGGCTGATGTCTGCTGAAGGGGTCGAGCTAGGGACAGTCGAACAGCTACAGGACCAGGGAAAGGCGCTCAACGAGGCGAAGGAAGGGGAGAAGGTCGCCATTTCCGTCGACGGGCCGACCCTCGGCCGACAGATCAAGGAGAACGACACTATCTACACAATGCCAAGGAGCCACGAGGCCAAGGCCCTCAGGACCAAGCTCCTCGGCTCGCTTACGGAGGCAGAACGCAAGGTTCTGGAGGAGATCATCGGCATCAAGTCCCCCACAGACCCAATGTACGGGTTCTAGCCGGGCTCTTTTCTTCGCGCGTCCAGTCGAATTCGACGTCCGAGCATCTCCAAGCTTAATTACCCGCCAAAATCGGAGGCGCCTGAATGGTGTCGTTCAAGCTGGTCCTTTCCGACCCGAAGACGGGAAAGTCGGAGGCGTCAGAGGTCAAGGACGCTCAAGCCCAGCCACTGCTCGGGCGGAAGATCGGCGAGGTAATCGATGGGGCCACCATCGGCCTCACAGGGAGAATCAAGATCACGGGCGGGAGCGACAAGGCCGGGTTCCCCATGAGGGCGGACACCCTGGGCGGGGGGAAGAACTACGTACTTCTCACCAAGGGCGTGGGGTTCAGGACCAAGGTCGACGGGGTCAAGAAGAGGAAGCTGGTGAGGGGGAACACGATAACGGAAGAGACCTACCAGGTCAACGGGAAGCGCGTCGAGGAAGCCGCCAAGACCGCCTAGATTCTCCGAATCGCGCCTACATTCCCACAATCCTCCGTAGCTGTATGGCAAAAAAGTAGAAATATCTCGCAAGGATTGCAACGGCCCGACTGCTGCTTTGGCAAGACTGGACGACCTAGACATGAAGATACTCTCTTCGCTGTACGCCGACGCTTCCGTGTCCGTGCCCAAGTTGAGCAAGCAGCTGGGGGTGAACCTGTCGGTCATGTACAGCAGGATAAAGCGTCTCCAGAAGCGGGGCGTGATCGAAAGGTTCACCGTCCAGGTGAACGAGGACACCCTCGGGATGAGGGCCGGCGCCATAGCCGGGCTCAACATCGACCCGAAGCAGAGGGAGTCTGTGCTCAAGGAGGTGGAGAAGGTGGAAGGCGTCCGCCTAATCCGCGAGGTCACCGGGCGCTTCGACATCATAGTCAACCTGAAGGGGCAGTCGTTGGACGAGCTGCACCGGGCGGTCTACGACGTCATCGGAAAGATTCCCGGAGTCATCCAGACAGAAATCTTCATGGAGGTATCCAGGCGCAACCCGCCTGTGAACTTCCGGCTCGTCGAGTGAACGCGTTAAGACTCATTAAGACCCCACAACTGTCGCGAAACTCGTGGATCCTCTCGTTCTCCTTGACCAGGCAGTGGCCCAGGAGAAGGTGCCAAGAGCGCTAGCGACGAAGGTGCGCAAGAGGATGAACATCGTGCAGGGAGCGGTCCGGAGGGTCGAGGAGGCGAGCGGCCTAAGGTACCCCCCGTACTACATCGAGCCCACACTCCCGTGCTCCAAGACCGGGGCCGAGTACGGCCAGATGGGTGTCCTGTTCGCCCGCGTAATGCCGATGACAGTTACGGGGGCCGTTGTGATTTTCGTCCAGTTCTCTACGGCCCTCGTGGCCTTCGCAACAAAGGGGACCATCGAGGCCGTCGCGGCCCACGAGTTCACCCACTACGTGGACCTGGTCCGGAAGATCAGCACCAAGAACATCACCAGCGACGAAGAGGTCACGACCCTGTTCGAAGCCTCCTTCAGGGACGCGGAACATACCGTCTCCCCCAAAGTCCTCTTCTCTGAGAAGTCCCTCGTCTCGCTAGTGAGCAGGAAGTTCAAGGACGACCTCGTGGACCCTGCCCTGACCAAGAAGGCGGGGGACCTGTGGGTGGCCAAGAACCTCCCGATTCACTGGGTCAGCCCCGAAGAGAACAGGGTCAAGGTGCCCATGGCGGTAGCGGCCGCGACCCGTTTCGACCCGGCGCTGCTCGCCAGGATAGCGGAGATCCAGAAGGCGGCCAGTTGAGGCTAACAGAGAGCGAGCGGGAGACAGTCCGGACAATAGCGTCCACCCTTGTCGACCCCTCCGAGATTTCGGGCCTGGCGGCCTACGGCTCGAAGGTCGCGGGGTACGCCCGGCCTGATTCCGACTACGACCTCATCATAGTCCCGAAGAGGTTCCGCGAGGGAGTGAGGTACAAGTACGTTGACTCGCCTGTTGCCGCGTCCGCCCTCATAGTCGACGAGCACATGTTGAGCCAGGACGCGACCTCCTCCTTCCTGGGGGAGTTCGTGGTCGGGAGGCTGTTGAACGTGTACGAGCCCATCAGCAACGGCGGGCTTTTCACTTCCCTAGAGCTGACATACAAGAGGCGGGTGCTGGTCGAGGCCCTCGTCGAACTCGCTTCTGACTACGGGGAGTTCGCGAAGCACCTGCTCGTCCCCTATGATTACTTCCTCTTTGACAAGCTCCACAAGCGCGCCGCCATCTACCCCCCCGCCCTCTACAGCTACGTCCACACATACACGTGCCCAAACGGGGAGGAGAACAAGGCGCTAACCATGCAGGGGTTTGTCGCAGCCGCCGAGTCCCTCCAGCCTAGGGGCTTCCTAGTGGCCGCCCCGGAGGGAGTCAGGATTGTTGCAGAGAAACTGAAGGCTGACGCCTTCAGCCGCTTCGAGTCCATGTTCTCCCTAACGGCTAGAGGGGTGACCCAGTACGCCATACACGGATACGCGGGCAGGGTCCGGCCGTCGGTCTTCAGCAGGGAGGCGCTGTCGAAGCTCAGGAGGATGAGGGAAAACCCACCCCCGTTTGCGCCGCTGGAGGAGCCGCGTTCGCTGCTAAGGCTGGAACAGGGGACAGTGATCCCAGATGCTTCCCTTCTCGTTGAAGAGCTGGCGAAGCTCCTAGGGTTCAAGACCTACTCCACGAAGGAGAGGGAGATAGGGGAGCCCTACTCGACGACGAGGGTCATCACCTTCCGTGACCACACACGCGAGAAGGCGGTGGTCGTCAAGAACTACACCGACGTTCGTTCTCTGAAGTGGGCCCTCCTGGGCATCTGGGCGTCGACCGCGAAGAAGTTCAGCACTTCGCCCAACTCTCGCCTCGAAAGGGAGTACGGGATGACCCTGCGGCTGAAATCTATGGGCGTCTGCGTCCCCGAAGTGCTGGCCGTCGCTCCGGCCGAGCGTATCCTCGTCAAGGAGTTCGTGGACGGGCCTACCCTGTCTCACGTGATCAATCTCCTGCTCAAGGGCGGGTCCGAAGACTTCGGGCATGTGTCCGAGTACGGCACAGTTATCGCAAAGTTGCACTCATCCGGTATAGCTCTTGGCGACTCCAAGCCGAGCAACGTGGTGGTGTCGAGCGACGGGCTCTGCCTGACAGACCTGGAGCAGGCCTATCCAGGAGGGGACCAGTCCTGGGACATCGCAGAGTTCCTCTACTACACAGCGAAGCTCTCCGTAAGAGAGGACGCCATGCAAAAGGTGGCAGAGGCGTTCCTGGGCTCGTACGCGAAGGCGGGGAATGTGGCAGTCATGGCGAAAGCCCGGGGCCAGAAGTACTTCGGGCCTTTCAGGCCATTTCTGACACCTGGAATGGCGAAGATGCTCCGGGTTCTGCTGGCTGGGTACGCCTGAGCCTTCGCGCAAGCCTTGTTCCCGCAAGAATAACGAAGCACTCGGACGTGTGTCCTAGCAAAACGGAATCGGTCGGTTCTGGCCCGGCAGTTTTTGCGAGGTTGGACTAAGCCTTGGAGTAAACCGTGTACCCACAGTGGCCGCAAGTGAGCCTGTTGCCGTGCTGGGCCATGAAGTACCCCTTGCCGCACCTCGGACATTCCTTCCGAAGTCTCGAGAGAGACTCCCCATCCACCTTGTATAGCTTGTAGACTTGTATCCTCCGCTTGGGGGCCTTCGGTTTCTCCTTCTTCTCTGGCTTCTTCTCCTCGACTGGCGACTCTGTCCCTTCCGGGACGGGAGCGGGCGGGGGCGTTGCTGGCGCAGGAGGTGCCTTGGACATCCCTACTTCTTAGCCTCCGGCGCGGGTGCCGCAGCGGCTGCGCCTTGTGTCGCCGCCTTCTTCCTTTCCTGCTTCAGCTTCTCCCTCTCCTCCTTTGTGAGCATCCTCTCTTCCAGGTACCTCGGATGGACCTTCTTCTTCGACTCCGTCGAGCCGTAGACATAGAACTTCCCGAGGACCTTCGTACACCCTGACTCGCCGTCTAGCTTGATCAGACCGACGTTCTCTGCGGGTACACCGAGCTCCTGGGCGACCGCGGCGATGGCTTCCTTTCGCGATATCTTGCCTGCCCTCCCCTCCATTGACAGCTCGACATAGGACCTGTCTAGGACCTTGGACTCGGATTTCTTCTCTACAGGCAAACTGGGCCACCCGAATCTATCGGGGATATAACCCTGAGGGTCAGTGAATCCCCTTGATGCCCATTTTGGCGAGGATCGCCCTATTCCGGGATTTCGCCACAGCATTCGCCTTCACAGCGACCACGCCGACCCCGGGCTGCCCGTAGAACACAATGGCAGAGATGGGAGCCATGGCGATGGCCAGCATTGCCATGAGGTCTTCCTCCCCCTCGACCTGGACCCTCACCGGCTTCTTCCCGAGGAACGCCTTCTTCATCGCTGTGATTGCCTCAGCGGTCAGCGTCCCAGCGGGATTCTTGATCTTGATCAGTCTGGCATACGGGACGCTCGGGATCTCCCTAACCATCCTTCTTTCGATACCGTCGACTACCTGAACGTCGGGAGTCCTCCCCATTGAGCCGAGGGTGTCGGTCACCCTGTCCCCCACAGTGACAGTCATGGCCGCCCTCTTGACTAGGTTCTCGAAACCTGGCCCCTTCGCTTCCTCGCCAGAATACAACGTTCCTAGCGGAGCCGCGAGTCTGGTCCTGAGTTCTTCCGGCAGCCTGTACGTCCGGGGCAAGAGCCTAGCTTACCTTTAGTGCGTATCTTCCCGGCTTGGTTATGTTCAGGGTCTTGGCGACCTGAGACTTGTCCGGGTTGATTATTATGACGAGGCCGGACCACTCGTTGGAAAGTTCCGTCGAGCCGTCGTTAGGGCACGCCTTCTCTGTGGTCAGGGTCTTGCACTTCCGGCACGCTAGCTCCTTCATGGTGCTACTTCTCCGACCTTTCTTCCGCCTTGCGCGCCTTCGCCGCCTTGTTCGCCTCGTCGTCGATCCATTCCAGCGCCCCGAGGAAGGGCTGCCTGCAGGTGACTCCGATCTTCCCCATGGAGATGCCGTGGCCGAGGCTGACGGCTGTTATCCTGACCCTCACCTTGCTCCCCACCCTGAGCGTCCTCTTGCTCTGGGAGGCAGTGATTATCCCTGACTTGACGTCGCTCGTCAGGTAGTCATCCATAATCTGACTAAGATGCAGCAGCGCGTCCGCAGGGCCGATTCGCACGAAAGCCCCGAAGTCCGTGACCTCGACAATCTCCCCCTCCACTATCTCCTGCTTCAGTGGGTAGAACGAAAGCACCTCGAAGTTGACCCTGTGATAGGTCGCCCCGTCCCCTGCGATGATTTTCCCTATCTTGTCCACGTCCACCTTGGTCACAAGAACAAGGTAACCGTGGTCAGGGTTGATGGTGCTCTCGTACTTCAGCTTCAAGAGGTCCATGGCGACCTTCTCCAGGGGGGAGCCGAAACGGTCAGGGGGGACGCGAACGACATCCTCGAGCTGTACTAGTTGAAACATGAATTAATCAGGAACGAGGCCACCCCTTTGAGTCAGCGATTTTAATCTTTAGCGAACATGAGACGAAGTTCCTGGCGTTTCAGGCCAAGGAAGGCGGCAGGGCGCGCTTGTGCGCCGTCTTCCGGTGCATGTCCACCACCTTGGCGGCGACTGATGTCGGGAGACCCGCCTTGGAGGCCGAGATGCCAGGGGCGGTCTTCAGGTCGAACATGTAGTGCAGTAGGACGTCCAACTTGTCGTATTCTGCAGGGATTTCGTCTGAGGCCTTGTGGCCGGGCCAGAGCTGGGGAGAGGCTGGCTTCTCTACCACTGCCTTCGGTAGGCCCAGGTGAGCTCCGAGTTCGCGGACCTGCGTCTTGTAGAGGTGAGATATCGGAAGGAAGTCGACCCCGCCATCTCCGAACTTTGTGAAATACCCTAGCAGACTTTCGCTGCGGTCGTCCGTCCCTGCGACGAGGTAACCAAGAGAATTCGCATGAAAATAGAGAATGGCCATGCGCACCCTCGCTTCGACATTTGCTCGGGCGATTCTAGTCCCATCATTCGCAGCCGCTTCGATTATTGACCGCGCAATGCCCGAGATCGGAATCTTCTCAGACCTGATTCTCCAGGTGTTCGCCATGGCGGTCGCGTCCTCGATGTCCCGCGTCGGAGTGTGGTCAGAAGGCAGTAAGAGACCTAGGACCCTGTCCTTGCCCAACGCCTTGACGCAAAGCGCCCCTACTACCGCGCTGTCAACTCCTCCACTGAGTCCGACGACTGCGCCTTTTGCCGAAGCGTCGCCAACTACTTTCTCGATGAAAGTAGCGATTCGAGTAGTTTCCTTCGTATAGTCGATCCTAGGGAGGCGGGCCAACCGCAGAGCACGTCTCCAAGGAGGGTGTTATCCGCTTTTCGATGCGGTCAGCCGATCTGCACTCTGCCAGCCCTTAACGAAATGACCTTGACATGAGCCCCTCTCAATGCACGCAGCAGTTCTGTGTCTACCGTCGCGACCATCGCCCCGCTGGAGAGGGCTGCGGAGACGATCTCGTCATCAACGCGCGCGGAGCCACACGGAATCTTGGAGAACTTCGAAGCCAGTTCGAGGCTGACTCTTGCTGTGCGTGCTTTCTTGCTCTGTTCAGACGCAATTTTCTCAAGCTCCGCTCTTACGCAATCAGGGAGGACGGGTTGGAACCGGCCGACGCCCCCGATAATATCTTCGAACCACGTTGTGGGTGTCTCGACTACCGCCATCAGGAAGCTGCTGTCGAATATGACCTGTTGCAAACTCTACTTCAGGACGCCAGAGCCGATGAGCCTCCACCGCTCGGCTATCCTCCGGCTAATGGCTGCCCGCATACCGACTTCGATGGCCACTGGCTTCTTCAGGTCAACCTCAATCACATCTCCCCTGACTGATGTGGCAACTGCAAGGGTCGACGATGTCCCCAGATTCAGCCTGAGGGTCTCGGACAGCTTCACCTTGTCCACCTTAACGAGCTCCATCGCCCCGACGGCCGTCTCGAGGAGGGTAACATCGAGAGTAATGTGCTCAAGGGTCTCCGGCAAGGTCCCCGGCTTGCCTATCACGCTCCCTACCATCTGGTCCCCCTTGGTATAGGTGGGGTCGAGGTGCGTCCCCACCGCCACCAGCCCTCCTGGGCCGACCTTCTCGGCCGCTCCCGCCCCAGTCTGAAGGCTCGAAACCTTCGTGACGATGGGAACATATTTCCCGCTTCTCTCGTCCACCATGCCAGGCTTCAGCTCGACTTCTTCTCCCACCTTCAGCTCCCCCCTGGTGAGGCTCCCTCCTAAGACCCCTCCCGAGAGCGCGGGGATTTCTGCTCCCGGCCTGTTGACGTCGAAGCTCCTTACTACGTACATCAGAGGGTTGGCACTGGGGTCGTGCTTCGGCGTCGGTATAATATCCTCTAGCGCCTCGATGAGTGCGTCGATGTTCAGCCTCTGCTGGGCTGAAATGGGGACAATGGGCGCCTTCTCGGCAACAGTTCCTTGGACGAACTTCTCGATTTGGGAGTAGTTCTTCTCGGCCTCGGCGTCTGTGACAAGGTCGACCTTGTTCTGGGCGATGACAATCTTCTGCATCCCGAGCATCTGCAGAGCCTGAAGGTGCTCCCTGGTCTGCGGCTTTGGCACAGACTCGTTGGCGGCTATCACGAGCAGCGCGCCGTCCATAAGGAATGCGCCAGCCAGCATGTTTGTCATGAGGCTCTCGTGTCCGGGGCAGTCGACGAAGCTCACGGCCCTCAGGAACACTGTCTTTCTGCCGCAGATGGGGCACTTGTCGCTGGTCGAATAGGATCCCACACCGTGGTCCTGGCTGCACTTGTAGAACGCTGCGTCTGCGTACCCCACCTTGATGGTGATGCCCCGCTTCAGCTCCTCGCTGTGAGCGCTCGCCCAGATGCCGGTAATCGCCTGAGTAAGCGTGGTTTTCCCATGGTCAACATGCCCACTTGTACCGATGTTGACCTCCGGCTGTTTGGGTAGTAATGGCTGCGAGTGCGCGGGCTCGACTAGCTTTTGCTCTGACAACTCGGTCCAGCGTGAAGTCGGGGCTTTTTAAATTCGAATTACGACTTCTGCCCGAGTCGTTGTCACCGTGTAGGCGAACTAAGCTTAGGGAATGTATTTATCACGACAATCTGAGTCTAAAATCTGTCCTCGGGGATTTCGTTGCGAGCGATAGTTCTGTCCGGAGGTTTCGGCTTGCGTTTGCGCCCCCTGACTGATGATAAGCCAAAGCCCCTGATTGAAGTAAAGGGGCGCCCTCTCGCCGAGTATCAGATCGAGTGGCTGGTGAAGGCCGGCGGTGTAGATGAAGTAACCTTCGCCTGCGGCTACAAATGGGAGAAGCTGAAAGAGCACTTCGGCTCCGAGTACAACGGAGTCCCGATTGACTACTCCGTGGAAGAGTCGCCACTGGGAACCGGAGGAGCAGTGAAGAAAGCGCTGTCAGAGGCCAAGCCCGAAGACGTCTGTGTTGTCACAAACGGCGACATAATCACAGACCTGCCGCTCTCGCGGATGATCGAGGCCCACAAGCAGGCGGGCGAAATCTCCGCTTCGATGCTCGTGGTACCCTACCGGTCCAGGTTCGGCGTCGTCAAGATAGACAAGCTCAAGATGGTGCGAGATTTCATAGAGAAACCCTCATTTCCAGACGTATGGATCAATGGCGGGGTGTACGTCCTCAATGCAAAGAGGGCCCAGAGGTATCTCCCCGAACGAGGAGACATAGAGCGCGAGACCTTCCCCAACTTGGTATCAAGAGGGGAATTGCTCTCGTATCCTCATTACGGCGAGTGGATTTTCATCGACTCTTTGAAAGATCTCAAAGAGCTAGAAGAGAATCTACCGACAGCGGTGTGAAGGGCCGGTCGTTGGAAGGATAGGCCTGCCGGGGCGGGGAGGATGTCATGGCGGAACACTTACGCGGAAGACTCCCCTCCGATTAGGTGGTCGAGGCAATTCGTCTTATCGACAAATGGCTCCTTGGAGCCAGAGTGCCATGGAAAGACCGGGAGAGGGCTAAGGCTTACTTCCGAGATTACGGCACGAGATGGCGGCCCGCTCATCCAGGGTATTGGCGCAGGTACAACTGGCGAAAGCGTGGTATTGACCCGAACGTCGCACAACAAGTATTCGATTCAGTGGATACGTGCGCGGTGTGCATGTCACGAGTTACGGGATCCAACAAGCACGTCGATCACGCTCATGGCTCGTCAATGCCGCGTGGAATCCTCTGCAAGAAATGCAACATGGCGATTGGGTTGATGAGGGACGATACTGCGGTCATGCATCGAGCCATAGATTACCTTAGGCGCTTCGGGAGATAGGCGGCGATGGCGGCCTGACATACAAGAAAGAGTACGAAAGGAAATACTGGGCAAAGCATCGCGACAGGCGGAAACAAATCCATCATAGAGCAGAATGGAAAGCGGCGGGCCTGGACTTGGCCATCTGTGAACGGACGTACGATTCGGCAGACAAGTGCGACATCTGCGGGATTAAGTTCGGATTAGGGGCGCTAAAGACACTTGACCACGATCATTCTAGCAAGCGTGTCAGAGGGGTGCTCTGCGCAAACTGTAACCTAGCAATCGGGCTCTTCAGCGAGAACGTAGGTATTATCTCGAACGCAATCAACTACATCGAGGGCAACGGAACCCGAACGACCACAACAAACGAGTAAAGATTTTATCCAAATTGTGACTTGGGCTGAATATGCCCGAGTTCACGAAGGCTGTAGAGGCATCGAAGGTCCCTCCCGATGGCATGCTGACCGTCGAAGTCGGGGGCGAGTCTGTCCTCATCGCCAATGTTGACGGGAAGTACTACGGGATGGGGGCAATCTGCACCCACGAGCAGTGGGACCTCTCCGAGGGTACCCTTGAGGACACAGCGGTCACATGCGCGGGTCACGGGAGTGTTTGGGACCTGAAGACTGGGAAGGCGGTCTTCGATGAGCCCCTCGACGACGAGCCGCTCTTCGACGTGAAGGAAGAGGACGGGTTCCTTTACATCAACAAGCACCAACGCAGGCGCTGAGCCGCTTACCAAGGCCGTCGCCCTAGGTCTCGGTGAGAAGGTGCTGCCCGTGGCGAACTCTGTCGTGTGACGCCTTTCCAGTCTTGCCTGG
>Ga0187771_10002584_pt1 | contig 12505 bp, 12 predicted proteins | sample 0116_SJ02_MP15_1_FD_133139 | JGI IMG/M metagenome (GOLD analysis project Ga0187771, IMG submission 133139) | Tropical peat soil microbial communities from peatlands in Department of Meta, Colombia - 0116_SJ02_MP15_10_MG | ecosystem: Environmental > Terrestrial > Soil > Wetlands > Peat | place... | reverse complement strand
TTACCGAAAGGGAAATTGTTCCAAAGGATATTTCATCGAACCTACCATTTTTGGCGATGCCGCTCCTGAGATGAGGATCGCTCAGGAGGAGATTTTTGGGCCAGTGGTCTCCGTCATCAAAGCTGAAGACCTTGAAGATGCCATTCAAATTGTTAATCGTACTCCTTATGGGCTTTCTTCTGCCATTTACACCCAGAATGTTAATTCGTCAGCGATTGCCGAGAGGGATCTGGAGACCGGAATTGTTTACGTCAATGCCTCTACCATTGGGGCCGAGATTCACCTGCCTTTTGGAGGGATTAAACATTCGGGTTACGGAAAGAAGGAGGCAGGAGGTCGAGGGGGTGGACTCGATACCTATAGTCGATGGAAAGTGATCTATCGGGATTTCAGTGGAAGGCTTCAAAAGGCCCAAATCGACAAATAAAAAAATTGTAAATTCGAAGCACGAAATCTTAAATTCGAAACAAATTCTAATGACCGAAATGCCAAATTCAAAACTAAGGAAGGGTAGATTTCGGGCATTTGAACATTTGAATCTTAGATTTGTTTCGGATTTCGATATGGGATTTCGGATTTTTCAGTAATCATTTGATTGTATTCCAGGTTAAGGATATGGTAATGTGATCGCAAGTTAAATATTTTACTGGAGAACCTCATGGGGAAAAAAGTCCTTATTGTGGACGATGATGTGAGAGTAGTTCAATCGATTGCAGGTGTTCTGGAGGATGAAGGTTTTCAGGTTGCCACGGCAAGGAGTGGAGAAGAGACGATAGGGATCTTCCAAGAGGAAGTACCTGATGTTACCCTCCTCGATATTTGGATGCCAGGGATGGATGGCATTGAGGTGCTGAAAAGGCTTAAATGGATCGCACCGGACTGTCAGGTGATTATGACCTCAGGCCATGCGACTATTTCGACCGCCATGGCCTCCGTGAAATTGGGCGCCTTCGACTTTATCGAGAAGCCTCTTTCTCTGGATGTTCTTCTCATGACCATTCGCCGAGCCCTCGATCATCAGGAAGAATTGCTGTCCTTTCAGCGATTGGAAGAGATTGCCACCGAAGCGCGCTTTCAAAGGAAGACAGTGTTTCCAAAGGAGATGGCTGAAGAAGCTATAGCGCCTTCCCTACCATCTATCCGGGAAACATTCGCCCTGCCGAAGAATATCTTGAAGAGGAAGGGTACCTTCCTCTTCTCCCAGCGGACCCTTAAGCGAAGTATGGTTCTTTACGGGACAGGACTTCATTCTGGGATGAAGACAGGACTACTTTTCCAACCCCTTCCACCCCATAGTGGGATCCTTTTTGGAAACATCTCATCAGAGGAATCGGTTCCAGCTCACCTTGACTATGTCCAGACGACAGAACTGGCTACTTCCCTGAAGAAAGGAAGAGCGATCGCGAAAACGATTGAACACCTCATGGCAGTGCTCCATGCCTATCGGATCACCAACCTGATGATAAAGATGATTGAGGAGATTCCGATCATGGACGGTTCAGCATTAGAGTTTTGTAAGATCATAGAGGAAGCAGGGGTGGAGGAGCAACAGGAGAGGGCGGATGAATTGATCATCGATCGGAGATTCGAATTGGTCCATCAGAACAAGTCCTTGGTCCTCGAGCCTGGAGAAACCTTTTCTGTTCATTTTTTCTTGGATTACCCCACTCCTATTGGCAAGCAGACCTTTGATTTTGTTTTAGATAGCGTGGGGGCTTTTAAAGAACAGATTGCCCCAGCAAGGACATTTGGTTTTCTCAAAGATGTAGAAATGCTTGGCCGGATGGGAATGGGAGGAGGAGGACGGCTCCACAACTTCATCCTTTTGGATGATGAAAAGGTTGTCAACACTGAACTCCGATTCCCTGATGAATTTGTCCGGCACAAAATTCTGGATCTCATTGGTGATTTCTACCTTCTCGGCCGGCCCATTAGAGGGAAGGTAACTGCCCGCTTAACCGGCCACACTGAAAATATCGCCCTTTTAAGGAAGATTCGGGAGGCGATAAAGAAGGAAGAGCGATGAAGGAGGGACAGATGGTACAGGAAAATTTCCGACCCCAGATCAAGGAATTTTTAGATATGCTGGCAGACCTACTGGCCGAGAAGTATTTTGAACGTATGGATGAGCGGATGAAAAAGATTCCCGAGCTTCGAAGGTTGATCACTGCCAAAGAAGCAAGTCAGTACTTGAGCCTCTCAACGGATACGATTTACCGGATGGCTTCATTAAAAAAGCTCCCTTATCTCAAGATCGGAGACCGTGTCCTTTTCGACATAAAGGCCCTTGACCACTGGATTGAGAAGCATCTGACGAAAGAAAAGGAGTGGAAGAGGGAAGAGTTGAAGACCGAAATTGAAAAGGATAAATCCAATACCAAAACCTCAAAAGAATCCAGCCTTCTTGGCTTTCTGAAAAAAAGAGGGAAGGATTAAGCGCCTCCTTCTTTATCAGCACTCCATATAGACTCTGAGAACCGAAAGGAATCTTACAAAACTTAACGCAGGGAATGTTTTTAATCATTGAGGGTCCTCATGAAAAGGGACTGAGAGAAATTTGCAGATTAAAAGGAGATGGAGATGGTTGATTACTTTCAGATAGAAGCACTCTTGACCGATGAAGAGAAGTTTCTCAGAGATAAAGTCCGAAAATTCGTGGATGAAGAATGCATGCCTCTCATGGCCACCCACTTCGATAGCGGAACCTTTCCCATGGAGCTCATCTCCAGGATGGCGGAGATGGGTCTCTTCGGCCTCCATGTGGATGGTTATGGCTGCACAAAGGCAAGTCATATGATTTATGGCTTGATCTGCCAGGAATTGGGACGATGCGACAGTGGCCTCAGGGCCATGTTTTCTGTTCAAAACTCCTTGGTGATGTACCCCATCTATACCTTCGGATCTGGGGAACAGAAGATAAGATGGCTTGCTAAGATGGCCCGAGGGGAGGTGGTTGGCTGTTTTGGCCTCTCCGAACCCGGTTTTGGATCGAATCCTTCTGGAATGATGACCAGGGTCGTGAAGCAAGGGAATCGTTACCTCCTGAATGGAACCAAAATGTGGATCACCAACGGATCTATTGCGCACGTGGCACTGGTTTGGGCAAAAATGGATGATGAAATCCGCGGTTTCCTGATAGAAGCGGGCACTCCAGGGTTTCAAACCACTCTGATCCAAAGAAAGTTCTCCTATCGAACCTCTCCCACTTCTCTTCTTATTTTCAAAAACTGTTTGATCCCCGAAGAAAACCTTCTTCCAGGGGCGAAGGGCTTGAAATCAATTTTAAGCTGTCTGAACTATGCCCGTTATGGGGTAGCCTGCAGCGCCTTGGGTTCAGCCGTTGCCTGTTATGAAGTAGCTGAGACCTTTACCCACAAAAGGGAAGTCTTTGAAAAACCCATTGGCTCTTATCAGCTTGTTCAGGAGAAGCTGGTTCAGATGGTTTTGGAGATTACCAAGGCGCAGTTGCTCACCTACCATTTGGGCAGGTTATTGGATCAACATCAGGCGAGACCTGCTCAAATCTCAATGGCGAAGCTGAACAATGTTCAGGAGGCCATGAAGATCGCTCGAACGGCCAGGGACATCCTTGGGGCTCGGGGGATTCTGGCCGATCACCACGTCATTCGCCATCTTTGTGATCTCGAGGCTATGAGCACCTTGGAAGGAACAGAAAGCATTCATACCCTGATCATCGGTCAGGATTTGACCGGAATTTCAGGCCTCCACTAAATCAACCTTCTATTTTCATCCTTCCCAGCAGGGTTCTTTCGCAGATTCCTATTTATTGCTTGACAGAGGAAGAAATAAACTTTAAAATAATTTTATTAAAGGAGGTGAGGTCGATGAGATGGATGTTTCCCCATGCAACACATTGTTCGACCTGTGGCTCGATACAATGGTCCTGAGCAAGACATTAAACTGCTCATCAAAAGTTAGATAGACAATCTCAAAACAATTTAAAGACCTCAAAGGCCGGCAAATTTTCCCCGGCCTTTTTTCTTCCTAAGCCTTTTAGTCCCGAAAGGACAATTCCCCTGATCACATATTTTTGGGAGAGGAGATAAGCGATCAAGATCAGTGCGGTTGAGATCACCGTGGCGGCCATCAGTGGACCACACTCGATATGATAAGGGTTTTTAAATAAAGCAATGCCCAATAAGATCATCCTTAAATTTAAAGAATGGATCGACCAGAAAACCCAGCGAATTATATATCAATCAGGCGAAACTCTTCCATTAAAAGGGGAAAGATATACCCTCCTGCAGGGATGATATTAACTGTGGGACTCTTCCTCTCAATCTTCACCACCTCTATGGCACTGGGTAGATCGAGAGCATAATCAAACCCCATTCCTAAAGCTGCCTGGCGGAGCACTTCATCTCCCACGAGAACAACTCGATATTTTTTTGATATGAAAAAGATTAGAACAAGGGCCATATTAAAATCCATGGGGCCTTCGAAAATGGGTTCCAAGCACCCGAGCTTCTCCCTGACGCGATCTTCAGCCTCATCCCCTCCACACTCCCTGATTTTTGAGAAGCTCTGGAGAAAGAATCCTGGCAAAGGGGTGGATATCTCGGCCAGGAGAAAAATCGTCCCCCCAGGTTTAGTGACCATAGCAGCAGGGAGAATGGGTTTTACAATCTGCGGCCCCTCATCGTATGGAAAAGAGGAGATAATCGTAATGTCTGACTTTTCGGAAACGGGAACGCCGAGGGCTTCTATTGTCTTCTGAATCCCAAGGTCATGAACAGCGAAGAGGTCTCCAGCCAAAACTCCAACCACCTGCCCAAGGCTATCGAATAAACAGTTGACAGAAAAGTCTACTGAGGCTAAATGTGCAATCTGACAGCAATCCTTATAAAAGGGATTATCTGTGATATTTCCTAATATCGATCGATGATCGACGACGTTCTTCAAATGGTGCCGCCGAATGGTCTCGAAGTCACAAATACCGGGCATCACATTTTTGGGCCCCGCACCAAATCCATTGTGAACGTGGGGAAGAATCGACCCTACAGTAATTTTTATATCTGCTTGGGTGACTGTGGCATTCATCAAGATCGATCCATAACCTCGAACCACTCCCGTTCTGATAAGATCTCCAGACCGTGCATCGTGGTTCCGGATGCAATAGGTTTTCGCAACGTCTTTTCCACATCTCTCTCGAATCTCTTCCTGACTCAGCGGCCGGTGGGTCCCAACACCAATTACAATATCTACATTCTGTTCGGGAACTCCACATTGATGGATTCGTTTTAACAAAGGAGGCAAAAGGTCTCGAACTGGGGTAGGTCGTGTCCCATCATCTACCACGATTGCCACGCGAGTCCCAGGTTTTAATATCTCCTCCAACGGACGAGAATCGATGGGATTATCGAGGGCTCCGTCAATAAGATCAGACAGGGGTCTTCGCGCTTTTTGACTCTTCTTGTAAACAGTCTGTAGAAGCTCCCAATTCTTTGAAAGATTAACCGTGAGATTCCCCTTTTTCCTAAAAAGAGTAACCATAGTCTTCCTCACCCCAAACGGGGAAATTCCTTTATTCACCTGGCTCCAAACCTTGCAATAATTCCCATCTTCTTTTGGAACTTCGCTCCAATTCCCTTACCATCCCACCTCAACCACCTTAGGATCAACTGCCTTCAGATATTTGGTCTCTATCGCCCTCTTCCAATCCGGGACTTTCTTGATCTTACCCTTGCTCGCAACCCAAGTCGCCACATCATCGAGGTTCTTCATATCTTCTTTCAAAAAACGGATGCGATGGCTAAAATCGGTAGCCATCTTGCTGATCGTCTCCGGGGTGAGTGTGGGAATCTTTTTGGCCACAAGCTTGTAAGATTCATGAGGATTTTTATGGATATATTCTCCCGCTTCTGTCATCGCCTTCAAGAATCCTTTGATCGTCTCTGGATTTTTCTCAGCATAAGCTCTCTGAACAGCGATAAATAGCTTGGCTGCGTAGACACCCAATTGTGCTGAAGATCCGAGGATATGGACCTTATTCCCACTCACCTCTATGGCCTTTGATGGCCATGGCTCCCAAAAGAAGAAGGCCATGATATCACCTTTGTCCAAGAGGGGGACTGATTCTGGAGCGGCGACATTGATATAACTGACTTTTGATTTATCCACCGCGTATTTCTCAAAATACTTATCGAAACAATAATCGGTGACAGACCCGAGGGCGGAACCGATTTTCTTCCCGATAAAGTCTTCTGGCTTCTTGATCTCAGCCCGGGCCGTGAGCTTCATTGTATGGGGAGCAACACACGAAATACCGATGATAACGACCTCTGGATTTTTATCGACGGCAAGAATATTGGGGTATTCCGCATTCGAAGTGGCATGTATTTCTCCGGCCATTAGGGCATCAAGAGCTTCCCCTCCCCTTGAGAAAAGCTTTAAATCTGCATCGACTCCATATTTTTTGAATAGACCCAAGGCCTCTGCAACATAGAAATTGCTGTAAACCGGATCGATCCCCGTTCCAATCCTGAACTTTTGCTGGGCAAATGTTGGTGTCGCCAGCATCCAAAGGCAAACGAAAGCAAAAATAATATTTACTCCCACCCACTTTTTCACACAAATTCCTCCTTTCTATTTTTCTTTAAAAAAGAAAAGATATTGCTTTGCACATTTATTTATGGCAAAGCGAAAGATTGCATCCACCACAAAACCTAAAATCCCTAAGGAGATGATACCTACAAATATTTTCTCCGTTTGCATAAAAAGTCTGGAGGTGAAGATGAGAAATCCCAGACCTTTATCTGCTGCAATCATTTCTGCTGAGACAATGGTCATAAAGGAGTTTCCCATCGCCAGTCTCATACCGGTGAGAAGAAAGGGAACAGTGGAAGGGAAAATCACTCTTATAAAAATGTTGAAACGGTTAGCCCCCAACGACAGGGCAGACTGCACATGGATAGAATTAACGCTCATTACTCCGGCAATCGTATTGATCGTTACGATGAAGATTGTAGTATAAATGATGAGGACCACCTTAGAAGTCTCTCCCATCCCAAACCAGATAAGTGAGAGGGTGACAAAGGAGATGGGCGGAATGAAACGGAAGAACTGGACGTAGGGGTTGAGCATATTCCTGATAAAACGAATATCTCCCATTAAGAGACCCAGAGGGATACCCAACCCACTTCCGATCGCCCATCCGGTCAAGATCCGGAAGAGGCTGATCTGGATATGTCCCCACAGAGTCCCATCCTTTATCATCTCTTGGAAGGCCAGAAGGACGAGCCATGGCGAGGGGAAAAATAGAGGTATGGTACGGGAGGCAAGAGCAAACCAAGAAATGAAGAATAGAAAAAGGGAAAAGGCATAGACAAAATAGATATTCTTGTAGGCAATCGTTTCTGTCTTCATCTGATCCTCTCCACCCCACGGACCGAAGAATAATTCTGTCCAACCCCTTTGAGTAAAAGAAGGATTTCCCGTTTGATTTCTTGATAGGCGGATGTGGTAATGACCTCATAATCCCTGGGCCGATCTAACGTAACTTTAAATTCCTTTATAATCTTCCCAGGGCGATAAGACATGACTAAGATCCGATCCCCAAGAAAGATCGCTTCATCGATGTCATGAGTAATGAAGAGGATAGTTGGACAAAGCTTTTCCCACACACCAAGAAGGAGGATTTGCATTGTGGCCCGGGTCTGGGCATCCAGTTTTCCAAAAGGTTCATCCATGAGAAGAATATCCGGTTGGTTCACCAAGATACGTGCGATGGCAACCCTTTGCTGCATCCCTCCAGAAAGCTGATGTGGGTAGTGATTCTGAAATCCATTGAGGCCTATCAAATTAATATATCGATCGGCTAGAGCAAGGCTTTCCTGCCTTTCCCTTCCCATCATTTCTGACCCAAAGAGTATATTCTGGAGAGCAGTTCTCCAGGGAAAGAGGCCATGTTCCTGGAAGATCACTCCCCGGTCTGGCCCGGGTTTATCGATCCTCCTTCCATTCACAAGTACCTCTCCTCGGCTGGGTTTCTGAAATCCAGCGATGATATTTAGAACAGTGGTTTTTCCACATCCACTGGGGCCCAGAAGACAGAGTATTTCCCCTTCCCAGATCTCGAAATTAATTTCCCTCAAGGCCTCAGTGCCTCCAGAGGACTTTTCAGAAGATTCAAAAGTCTTCCATAAATCCTTTACCTGGATCTTAGCTTCCGCCATTAATCTTCTATCTTCTTTAGGTGGAGACTCTGGTCTCATCTCTAAGACCCATTCCCTCCGCCCCTCCGTGACATTCTTGAAGGAAGTCCTCTGTTCCTAATCGACTTGAATGTAAGAATGATAAACTGACTATTTAGCCATCCTTTCCCAATTCGGAATAAATTATGGTGATTTTATAATAACAATGTAAAGTTGTCAAAACCTTGTCTCATTCATTTAGAACATTCATTACATCCGAATAGAAAGAGTAATGGTTTGCGAAATCGATGATGCCATCGGGAGTATTGGAAAAAATATGGGACGATTCGATAGCCTCATCTGGGAAGAATTTCTTTTCTTACCTAAACCAATCTATTTAGTATTTCAACCCCTCTTGCAATTATTTCATCTGGAACGGCAAAGGAGATTCGGAAATGGGTTGCCCGCTGGGAAAAGACCCTTCCAGGAATAATGAAGACATTATTGATGAGGGCTTTTTCAACAAATTTCTCTCCATCTTTCTCGGGGGCTTCAGGGAAGATATAGAAAGCACCCTGGGGCTTTGCTACATTATATTTATACTTAAGGCCATTGTATATTAAATCACGCTTTCTCTTATAGTCAGCGATATAGTTGCTTATATCGTAATCCAGTGCTTTCACCCCTACTCTCTGGGCAAAAGAAGGCGGGCAACTATAAAAGTATTGCTGTATTGGGATGACCTTGGCAATGAATTCTTTCGGACCAGCCACATATCCTAATCGCCATCCTGTCATGGCCCAGCTCTTCGAAAACCCATTCAGGATGATCGTCTTCTCATACATCTGGCCTATAAACGGAGTTGCCATATCGTCATAGATGAATCGTTCATAAACATCGTCGGAGATAATCAAGAGGTCATGTTTTCTGGCGATTTCAACGACCGTTTCAAGTTCACCACGGGTATAAACCTGTCCCGTTGGATTATTTGGACTATTAATGATGATAAACTTCGTCTTCTTAGTAATCAGCTTTTCAATCTCTTCTACCTTGAGCCTGAAATCAGGATAGGTGTTGATAAATATAGGAACACCTCCCATCAGTTTGGTCATATAATAATAGTTAAGATAGTAGGGATCGGGGAAAATGACTTCGTCTCCCGGATTCACCAATGCTGTAAATACCAAAGTCAATCCGCCAGCCACTCCGACTGTGGCAATGACGTCTTCAAAGATCATGTTTTTCTTTTTGAGGTACTCTTGAATTTTTTCAATCAACAAAGTATCCCCTCTGGAGACTGTATACTTATTATATCCTTCCTCGATCCAGTATTTAGCGTCATCTTTCAAGGGTTGAGGCACATCGAAGTCAGGTCTGCCAATGCTGAAGTCTATGGGATCCTTGACCTTGGAGGCGAGGTCAAGAATCTTCCTAACCCCTGATAGTTCAACGTCACTCATCCGATCCGCAAATTTCATTTTGTCCTCCTATCCTACCGAAGATATTGACCAATAGAATGAGGTTCTGAACCGGCTCGAGATCGCTTGCCACGGCAGTAGAAATCGGCCCTAAATGAATGCCCCATCGTGTGGCCGAGATGTCTGAAGGTCATCTGTAATGATGAGTACCTCCTCTCTCCTCCTTACATGGGCACACTGATCTACTAAAATTTTACAAGCCCGGGCAAGAGGCGAGGTCATTATTTTTTTGGAATCCCCTTTTTACTCCATCCTTTAATCTGGTAATATTCTTTGACCATTTTGTCGATATTAATCACAGATCCACGAGTAGGGCCTTCTTTTAGAGGCTCTTGAATAAACCTCTTCGGCAGGGTGTCCCATGAAGGGTCCATGCCGAACTCAATATTCATTTTCCTGTCCGTATCGATCTGATCTTTCAAAATTCGATCAATTCTTTCTGGAGTGAACTTGAGGCCGGTACCTGAAATCAGAAGTTCCGAGGCTGTCTCAAAATCCAAAATGTCCATGCAGAGGCCGATATTCTTACACATGGTGAAACAATCGGTCAGGAGGGCCAACTTTTCGGAATAATCCACCAGGGCAGCCTTTCCTTTCTCAGACAACCGTTTGGCCGCTTCTCTGGTCCCAAACCTCTTTTCGGCCTCATCGTACCTCTGGGTCAATTCAAAAAAAGGCTCTGCCCGGAGATGGTCACCCCCCCTCGAGGCGATGGCATAAGTCAATCCATAAGCCTTAATCCCTCTGGGGTCACCACAGATCATATCGAGCCCCTTCACATGAAAGGCATATTCTTCTGTCCGGTTTCGAAACTTCTGGGCAAGGCTTTTGGTTCCTTCGGCAAAGGCATCTCCGATACCTTGCCTTTTCACGACCATCGTTAACAGCTTTTCAATTGCCTCCGTATTCCCCCATCTCAAATCCAATCCATCAAAATCTTCCCTGCTCAATAGCCCCTTCTCAATGCATTCGATGGCCCATCCAATGGCCTCTCCAGAGCTGACTGAATCCATCCCCATGCGGTTGAGATAGGCGTTTGCCTTTAAGGTGAAGTCGAGGTTTCTCACTCCCAATCGTGAGGAATAACTGCAAAGCGTTTCAAACTCCGGCCCCTCACCCTCTACCTCTTTCGTCACATAATATCGGGAACAGTGAACATTGCAATTAAAGCAACTCTTATTTTTTACCTTAAACTTTTTGGCGAGAGTCTGACCGCTGACCTCATCCAAATGTTCGAAGGTCCCCTGTTGGAAGTGCCTGGTGGGTAATATCCCGATACGATTCAGATCGGTCATGAGCATGGTGGTCCCTAGATCCCTCCTCTTTTCAAACTCCGGATGGGAGATGATCTTTTGATCGATCCTTTTGCAGAGGTCCAAAAACTTAAGGGTGTCGGCCAGAGTAACCGGCTCTGTTCCCTTGACAACAATTGCTTTGAGGTTCTTCGATCCCATGATACAACCCATCCCTGTCCTTCCACACATTCTTGAGTTGTTACATGCAATGGTTGCGTATTTGACCAAATGTTCGCCGGCAGGTCCGATCGCTGCGATCTGGCAAGAGGGGTCTTTCAGCATCTTTCTAATTGCAGAACTGGTTTTCCAAATATCCTTTCCCCAAAGAGAAGATGCATCTCTCACCTCAGCCTTATCTTGGGTAATGAGGAGATAACAGGGTCTTTCACTTCGACCAGTGATAATGACTTGATCATATCCCGCCTGCTTTAATTCGGGGCCAAAGTGTCCTCCTGCAGAGGAGTCACCCAAGATGCCGGTGAGTGGGGATTTGGCCGTGAAGGTAAAATAGGCAGAAGCGGTAAGGTAACTTCCTGTTAACGGGCCCACCCCTAAGATCAAAAGGTTCTCAGGAGAAAGGGGATCGATATCCTTTTTTAACTCCAGATAGAGCCTCCTCGAATTCATTCCTCTTCCACCGATGGTATGAAGGGCAAGATTCAAATCCAATTTTTCCGTCTTCACCATTCCAGTAGTTAAATCCACCCTCAATATTTTACCTGCATAGCCGTGGATCACTTCATGTCCTCCTCAAAAGAATCCATTCCTTCCTCAGGTGAGCGGCTTGGGCTAATGTAAAGTTGAGTCTTTTCTCGTCAGGGGAAAGGCCTTTATTTCTTTTGCCCCATTTTTTTAAACTGACGGTTTCCCTTTTTTCAGGTTCGAAGAGGAGGGCCCCTAAATTGCACTCCTTAATGCATCGGGGATCTCCACCACAAAGATCACAGACATAGGGGATCTCTTGATATATTTCAATGGCCCCTATCGGACAAGAGCGTTCGCATGAACCACAGGCGTTGCAGAGAGTGGGGGAGACAATCATCTGTCCCAAATCTCCAATTTGGATGGCACTTTGCGAGCACCGGGTACAAAACCGCTCTTTACAGAATTGACAGACAACAGGATAATCGACCCCGATCTCTTCCACCTTCATCAGCTTGATCCGAGATAGCGACCTCCCGATCTTTCCTGTTCGAAAGAATGAGCAGTTGACTTCACATCGTTTGCATCCTGAACATTTAGAAATATCCACAGAAATCATTTTTTGTTACTCTCTATTCAATTCTTTCCACTGACATAGACTTATAATAAAAAGGTCTCAATTCGCCTTATGCCTTATTTAAAATACTTCATCATAAAATAATGTGAATGAATCTTCCACTCCATTCCCCAATAACATTCCTAACGAGATTGAGAGGAGCTCATTGACTTCATTATGCTTACTTTATAGACTCCTATTAAAATCAACGGCGGATCGCATGCCGTTAAATTCGAAAAAGAAGCAATTTATTAAAGGGGACTTAAAAGGTTAAGTATAGCATTCTGTTTTATTTTCTTATTTATTCTATCTGTATCTTTT
>Ga0187771_10002583_pt1 | contig 12506 bp, 10 predicted proteins | sample 0116_SJ02_MP15_1_FD_133139 | JGI IMG/M metagenome (GOLD analysis project Ga0187771, IMG submission 133139) | Tropical peat soil microbial communities from peatlands in Department of Meta, Colombia - 0116_SJ02_MP15_10_MG | ecosystem: Environmental > Terrestrial > Soil > Wetlands > Peat | place... | reverse complement strand
TCGGCAGAGCCGCTTCTGCCGTAAAGCTCATAAAGTATGAGACATTCAGTTACAGCCTGCTCCCTGTCGTTCATCTCCAAGTAGAGGGATTTGAGCTTTGTATGAACCTGCACGTTATCGGGCTCCTTCAATTTGAGTTCCTGCAGGATCGTCCTGGCCTCCTCATGGAGACCGTACTTGATGAATATGTCGGCGTCGGTGAGCAGGTCTTCCAGGGACTTCTCCCCTTCAACGAGCGAAGGTTCAGGCCCCATCGTCATCTCCTGCTCCACAAGAATCTTTTTGATTTGCACATCATCAGGATGGATACTCAGGGCCTGCCGGTAATACTCGACTGCCTCTGCCTGTGAGCCGCTGTCCAAGAGCAGGTCTGCCACAAAAAGCGTCTCGACGAATAGGGCTTCCCTGTCGCCTTTCTGTCCGTAAAGGGATATCAGGATTTTCCCGACTTCAATAGGGTTGATGTCCTTGAACTGTCTTGCAAGGCCTACGGCGTCATCAACCTTGTTATACTGTATCAGGGAATCTACCACCGGCTTATAAGATTCCCAGGCAGTTTCCCTTTCGCCTTTTGCGAGACTGATATCTCCGATAAGTCTATTGACTTCAATATCAGAAGGTGCCAGCTCTGCGGCCCTAGTTGCATAAGTTAGGGCTTCGTCATAAGCAGAGCTTGCTTTCTGGAGAAAGGCGCACCTGAGCAAAAGATGCGCGTCATCGTGATGCAACTCTATGGCCTTCTTGACAAATGTTACGGCCTGCTGAAGATCGCCCCGCTTTTCGCTAACGTAGCTCAAGCCGACCAGGGCATTACCGTTGTCTGGCTGGATCTCTAGGACCTTTGAAAAACAGGTGCGTGCCTGCTCATCGTCTCCCTTGTCCGAGTAGAGTTTTGCGATGTGGAGAAACTCCTTTATAGCATAAGAGGTGAGCCCCTCCTTCAAGAAGAGTCCTGCGACTTTCTCCCGTAAAGGGATATTTGAGGGTGCAAGTGACAGGATCCTTTCGTATATATTCAGAAACCGTTCCTTGCCAGCCTCTTTCGAGAGTAAGTCGGCAACGGTGAGATAATACTTTATTGCGTCGGTGGTGAGACCTTTTTCCTCGCTCAACTCACCCAGCGCGGTGTAGGCCCCTGCGTCCGTGGGGTCAATATTAATAACCTTCTTATACAGGGCAAGCGCTTTCAAGGAAAACCCTCCACCCCTGTAATGCGTTGCCGCTTTGTGAAAGAGGTCAACCGCGGACTTCTTGTTGCCTTTTTTTAGATAAAGGTCCCCAACGGTATTATAGATGTTACCGTCAGGGGCGTCTTTGAGAAGCTTTTCCCATTCGGTGATGGCCTTGTCTACTTGCCCCCTCGCTAGGAACTTTTGGGCCTCTTTTACTATTGCGCTTTTGTCATGCATAGATTGATTCAAACTATCATACAATGGCAAAAAGTGTCAATCACTGCGCACCCTTCTTGCTAGTGCCGTCTGTTTCATTTTCCTTAAAGAGACAAGGAGGAAGACAGTAAGCTCGTTACCGCCGCAGGCCCAACAATTCCTTCTTGCCGCATTCCTTGAGATGTTGTATGAGTTCTCCCTCCGATATCACCCCGTTCAGTACCAAAGCCCTTCCGAAATAGAGGTGCATATCCTCTTCTGCTCTGAGTAGCCCTCTCACCTTTTCTTCGGTCTGATAGTTCTCCACTATTGCAATTTTCCCGAATTTCTCCGGGGTCCATTCCTGGATGATCGGTATTGTCCGAATGACATCTTCATCAAGCCGCTTCTTTGCCGCGGCCAAATCATCAAACATGAGGTTGCATTCATTTGGTACAGGCGCGCATTTAGCACGTCGATCTTCATTATCGGTCCTTCTCACACAATAAACTGCCGAACCGCAAATGTCTCATATATCCATATATTACCTCGCGCTCGTGAGTCTCGCAACTGTGGTTATTACGCATGAACAGGAGACAGGGAATCATCAAAGGAGATACCTCGCAAATATAATGATGTATAATATGTTGCAAATGTGGTTGTAACAGGCTCCGGAAGAGGAAGTGGAAAAAGGAGAAGAATGGAGATAAGGCTTACATCGGGCAAAACGGTGCCGGTTTCCGTAGGCACAGACATCTTTCAGGCTCTAAAGGGTCAAGGGGTGTACCTCGTTTCCTCGTGTGGAGGGAAGGGCACTTGCGGAAAATGCAGGGTGAAGATTATCGAAGGCCGTTTTGATGCAGTTTCCTACGGAAAGCTCGGGCAGAAGGAAAGGGACGAGGGGCTTGTACTTGCATGTCGGACATTTCCCGAAAGTGACCTTATGGTAGAGATCCCCAAAGAGTCGATGCTGGCGGTGGGCGACAAGATTGCCATTTCGAGATCGAGGGATCTTTTTGAGCTTTTTGAGTCGTTCGGCGTGGACGTTTCTCCCATGGTGAAGCACCGCTGCCTAAGCGTGCAGCCTCCCACCATTCATGACAATATAAGCGATATGGAGCGGTTGAAGCGCGCCACGCGAGATGTGGGGATAAAGGGCATGAGGTTCTCCCACGGATTCGTTTCGTCCATGGCAAAAGCCCTGAGAGACGCGGGATGGGAGATAATTCTCGGGTACACGGAAGACCTGGAGGCCGGGTTTATCGATGACGGCAGTGATTACAGGGACAAATACGGTATTGCAGTGGATATAGGGACGACCACTGTCGTTGTCTATCTTGTTGACCTCGCGGACGGGCGGCTCATCGACGTGGGATCCACCTATAATTCGCAGATGCGGTACGGCGATGATGTTATCACCCGTATTATACATGCCACCGAAGGTGGTGGTCTGTCCGAATTGAGAGATACGGTGGTGGCCGATATCAATGATCTCCTTACACCGCTGGTCGAGAGGCACTCTCTCGAAAGGGCGGACATTGAGACAGTAGTCATAGCGGGCAATACCACAATGTCTCATCTGTTCTGGGGGCTCGATCCCAGTCCCATAAGGGAAGAACCCTATATACCCACGGTTAACTTCTTTCCGAAATGGAAGGCGGGGACTGCACGGCTCTCAGTAAATCCGCAAGCCCCTGTTTACACACTTCCTTGTGTTGCAAGTTACGTGGGCGGTGACATTGTTGCGGGAGTGTTGGCCTCAAAGATGCACAGAAATTCCGAAATTGCCCTTTTCATGGACATAGGGACAAACGGGGAAATCGCCGTGGGAAATAATGAGTGGCTTGTCACAGCTGCCTGTTCTGCTGGCCCGTGCTTTGAGGGAAGCGGCATAAAACACGGTATGAGGGCTACGGAAGGAGCCATTGAATCGGTGAGGATCGACAGTGAAACGTTTGAGCCCGAGTTGGGAATAGTAGGCGATTCAAGGCCTATAGGCATATGCGGCTCTGGCATGATAGACGCCATATCAGAAATGTTCTTGGCGAGAGTTATCGATCAGAAGGGCAAACTGGTGCGCCACGTGAAGACCGACAGGATCAGAGAGGGTGAGGATGGCTTCGAGTTTGTGCTATCACGCGGGGCTAGGGAGATTGTTCTTGCCGAAGTAGATATCGAGAATATACTGAGGGCGAAGGCGGCTATATACGCCGGGGTCTCCTTGCTCCTGAAAGAGGTCGGCTTCGCTCTTGACGCAGTGGAGAGAGTTTACATTGCCGGCGGCTTTGGAAACTATTTGAACGTCGAAAGGGCTACGATTCTTGGAATGCTGCCTGATCTTCCGAAGCACCAGTTCTCGTTTCTTGGAAACACGTCTATTACAGGTGCGTATCTCAGTTTACTTTCCGAAGACCTCAGAAAAGAGGCAGAAGAGATTGCTTCAAGGATGACCTATATGGAGCTGTCTGTATCAAGAGGATTCATGGACGAGTACCTGTCTGCGCTCTTCCTGCCACATACGGACATGGCACTCTTCCCGACCGTTGCAGCACTGATGAAGAAGTGAGATTCAGTGTACAGGTCCCTCGGACATCAGCCTGTCCACCTCTTCACGTATCACGGCCTTAGGAATGCCTCCGTGTAATTTCGGGACACCGTTTATGAGAATGACGGGGGAATTGATGGCACCTTGGCTGAGCAGTTCCCTTATCTCTGGGAAATCAACGTCCTCATTCATGAAAAGGTCAATATACTCCACGGACACCACCGATGGATAGTAATAGTGCATCTCCTTGCGAAGCTCATCGGCGAGGATCTTGTTTCTCACCGGCTCTTCGAACTCCTCTGCGTCGAGAATAACACCTTCCATAGGATTATCCAGTATCTGTATGCGAACCCGCTGTAACATCAGTTTTTTCTCTCCTCCTAGTGCTGTCCTTCTTTACAGGAAAAATTTCCCCCGGAGAGTTACTCCTCTGCCGAGGGCTTCACAAGCATATTATCGATCAGTCTCGCATTGCCAATCTTCAGGGCAACGGCGAGCAATGTCTCTCCGCGTATCCAATCCAACTCCATGAGGGTCTCGGGATCATAGGCTGAACAATACTGTATCCCGGTGACAAGGGGTTCAGCCATTAAGAGATCCCTCATGAGCTCTCTGAGCCTGCGCACCTCTATTATACCAGATTTCACCGCATCGGATGCCTTGAGTAATGAACGATAAATGACCGTCGCAGCGCTCCTCTCTGCCTCGCTAAGGTATCTGTTCCTTGAACTTATTGCCAGACCGTCAGCTTCCCGAATTGTAGGACATACCACCGCATCAACTCCCATGTTAAGGTCCCTCACAAGCCTTTTTATGATTAGGGTCTGCTGAAAGTCCTTCTGGCCAAAATATGCCCTCGATGGACTGATGATATTGAAAAGTTTCGTCACCACAGTGACGACGCCTGAGAAATGTCCGGGTCTAAATGCGCCGCATAGCCTATGGGACAGCCCTTCGACCTCCACGCGTGTCGAAAAGTCTTTTGGATACATCATCAAATCATCGGGGAGAAAGAGAATGTCAACATTCTCTTTCTCGAGTTTCTCCCTATCACCTTCAATGTCTCTAGGATACCTTGAGAGGTCCTCTGACGGACCGAACTGGGTTGGATTCACATATATGCTCACCACTACAATGTCGTTCTCTTCCTTGCACATTCTCATGAGGCTGAGATGCCCCTCATGGAGGGCGCCCATGGTCGGCACAAAACCTACCGAGCGGCCGTGCATCCTGTGGGTACTGGCAACGTCCTGCATTATTCTCGGTATGCGGATAATTTCCATCATTGACGAATATAAACTACTAAAGGGGGGAGATTTTGTCAAACAGTACATACTATTGAGATTCTGGACGTTCCTGATACAATTTTACTGTAGCAGCATGCATGGCAGGGAGGCGCAAGTTTGACGGAGTTCGCGAGGAAGTTTTATGAAGGATGACCTCATAAGAAGCGCAAAAGAGGTCCTGACCCCGGCTCTGAGCATTCATGCGGATATTCTGGTTAAGTCGGCCCGGGGAATCTATGTGGAAGACGGAACCGGACGCCGCTATATCGATTTCACTTCGGGCCTTGCGACAACAAATGTCGGTCACAACCATCCTCTCGTGATGGAAGCGATAAAAAGGCAGGCAGATGCCCTCATCCACTCCGGGTGCATCTTCTATCATGAACCGCTGGTCGTACTTCCTGTGATGCTTAGAGAAGTTACGCCACAGGGAATCGACATGTTTTTCTTCAGCAACTCGGGTGCTGAAGCGGTTGAAGGTGCGCTCAAGCTGGCCCGCTTCTATTCAAGGAGGCAGGGCATTGTTGCATTCACAAGCTGTTTTCATGGGAGGACTTTTGGCGCAATGACGCTCACCACATCCAGCATTCGATACCGCAGGGAATACCAGCCGTTTGTCCCGTCTGTATACCATTCTCCGTATCCCTATTGCTACCGCTGTTTTTTTGGGCAGAAACCTGATGCGTGCGGTATGGATTGCTTCGAGTATCTCGAGCGGCTTTTTAGACACTTGGTTCATCCGGAGGAGGTTGCTTGCATTGTCATGGAACCCGTTCTTGGTGAAGGAGGGTACGTGGTTCCGCCCGTAGAATTTCTCAAGAGACTGAGAAGCCTTTGCGATAGATGGGGTATCCTTTTTGTCCTTGATGAGGTACAGTCAGGGATGGGGCGGACGGCTCGTTGGTTTGCTTCGGAACATTTTGAGGTTGTTCCTGATATCATGACCATGGCGAAAGGGATAGCCTCGGGCATGCCTTTGAGCGCTGTGGGAGCGAAAAGCGAGATAATGATGCGATGGTCTCCAGGTGCCCACGGCACCACTTTCGGTGGAAACCCTATATCGTGCGCGGCTGCCATCGCCACGCTCAAGATTATCGAAGAAGAGGGGCTTCTCGAAAATGCGAGACAGGTTGGTTGCTATGCACAGGAGAGGCTGAACGGGATGAAAGAAAGATTTCCCTGCATCGGAGATGTGAGGGGCCTTGGACTGATGATAGGCATAGAGTTTGTGCAAAATGACGGAACGCCCTTTAAGGAGCTGCTTAAAAAGGTCCTTGACTGTTGCCTTGAGAAAGGCTTGATATTGATCGAGTGCGGGGTTGACAAGAATGTGATAAGGCTTGCGCCGCCCCTCATTGTGAGCAGAGAGGAGATGGAGAAAGGGCTGGATATCCTGGAGGAGGCGGTTCGGGTTGTTTGCGGATGATACTTCAGGGTATCGCATGAGACTTCCTCACCTGAAACGCCAGCCTATGATCTCGCATGATTGCGAAGAGAGAGTTGTGGCATGCGGGAGGGTAAAGGTTGAAACGGGATAAAGTAATTATCATGGGTGCCGCTGGGAGGGACTTTCATAATTTTAACATGGTGTACAGGGATAATCCGTCTTTTGAGGTGGTGGCATTCACCGCCGCACAGATTCCCTTTATTGAGAATAGGATCTATCCACCGGAGCTTGCTGGTAGTCTTTATCCGGAAGGGATACCGATAAGCACTGAGTCGGAACTGGAAACGCTGATCACAAGGCATTCGGTGAAGCATGTGGCCTTTGCATACAGCGACGTTTCCCATGAATATGTGATGCATAAAGCCTCTCTCTGTCTTTCCTTAGGTGCCAGCTTTGTTCTCCTTGGTCCGAAAGACACGATGCTTGAATCGTCTGCTCATGTCATCTCCGTATGCGCAGTCAGGACCGGCTGCGGCAAGTCAATCATCACGAGAAAACTCTCCCATCTTTTTCTGCAGAACGGAGTAAAGACATCCGTGATAAGACATCCCATGGCATACTGTACTTTGGTCTCTGCAAGGAAATTCTCTTCTATGGGGGATATCGATGAAGGCGCATGTACCATAGAAGAGCGGGAGGAGTTCGAGCCTCTTGTGGAGAGAGGTGTTACTGTATATGCTGGCGTAGATTACAGGGTAGTGCTTGACCAGGCTGAAAGGGACTCTAGGGTCATCCTTTGGGACGGAGGGAACAATGACTTCCCTTTCATAAGACCTGATTTTGAGATAGTGCTCGTCGATGCTATGAGGCCTGGGCAAGAAACACTTTTCTATCCGGGTGAGGTGAATCTAAGAAGGGGAAACCTTGTAATCGTCACAAAAACAAATGAGGCAAAGGAAAGTGACTTGAAGGCGATAAGAGAGAATATTTTGAAAACGAATCCCAGAGCGGCGGTTCTCGAAACGCGGTCCATTTTTACGCTGAGTGACCCCGGTCTGGTGAAAGGGAAAAGGGCTTTGGTCATCGAAGACGGGCCAAGCATTACTCACGGAGGAATGCCCTATGGCGCCGGCATATCGTCGTCATTGGGTGTCGCGGCATCATTTGTTGATCCGAGGCCGTATGCTGTCGGCTCTATTGGTGAAATATATGCGAGATTTCCTCATATAGGTTCCGTGCTTCCCGCGATGGGATATGCAGAAGTCCAAATAAAAGAACTTGAGGAGACCATCTCGCGGGTCCCGGCTGACGTTGTGATCATGGCTACCCCTGTGGACTTGAATAGGATCATGAAGATAGACGTGCCTGTGGTAAGGGTAACTTATGATTTTGATTTGGACTTGGATTCGTTGGTCAGGTCTTTTCTGAAAGAGTATGCCCTCTGAACAGAGTGTGCTTATTGCCCTTGGCGGGAACGCACTTATCCTTCCTGATGAGAGAGGGTACATTGACGAACAGTTCAGGCATGCTGATGCTTGTATGAAGCCGATCGCTGCCCTTATCCATCAGGGAGTGAAAATGGTCATTACCCACGGGAACGGCCCCATTGTGGGCAATATCCTCTTGAGAAACGAATGTGCCAGGGATTATATTCCGCCCATGCCCCTCTATATTTGTGTTGCCGACAGCCAGGGAGGCATCGGAGCCATGATGACGGAAAGCCTACAAAACGAATTGGCGAAGATTGGTCTGGACAAGACCATTTCGGTCCTTGTAACGCACGTGGTGGTGGAGAAAGATGACCCTGCCTTCTTGGAACCCACAAAACCGATAGGGCCGTATTACTCTGATGAGCAGGCGAGAGTATACATGACCCAGGGATGGAGAATGCGTAAAATACAGGAACGCGGATGGAGGAGACTTGTCCCTTCTCCAAGGCCAAAGAAGATTCTGGAGAAAGAGGCAATCAGAATTGTTTTCGAAAACGGCGTCGTCCCCATTGCCTGCGGCGGAGGCGGCATTCCCGTGATCGAGGACGCAGGGACCTTCAAGGGGGTTGACGCAGTCATCGACAAGGATCTCTCCGCAAGCTTGCTTGCACGGGAATTAGGCATAGAGAGGTTCGTGATCCTAACCGATGTGAATGGAGTCTATCTTGACTGGGGGACGGATGAAAGGAAGAAACTGGAAAGCCTCACTGCAAAAGATGTTCGCACGTACCTTCTCAACGGACAATTTCCTTCGGGAAGTATGGGCCCGAAAATAGAGGCTGCGCTACAGTTCATTGACGCAGGAGGCCGGGAGGTAATCATAGCTAGACCCGAGGATCTGGAGCGGGCAATGAGGGGCGTTGCAGGCACGACAATTACTCCATGAGATAATTGCCGAGAAGAGGAATTTCAACATGGTATGGACCTTTATGTCAAATGACGCTACAATTTTTTTGAAAGGAGAAAAAAATGGCTGAGACGATACGCAAGAATATGCGGCAGAAGGAGGGTGATCGTGCTTTTTCCTTCCTGCCCCTGAACGTACGTGAGGGCAAGCCACGCACTAGGGGGCTGAGCGAAATACGTGGCCCTTACTACACACCTATGGGAAGGAGATATCTCGAGGACGTCCTTGAAACAATGGGCGATTACATTGACATACTTAAGTTTGCGGCTGGCTCCTTCAGCCTGATGCCACGTAAGATGGTAAAGGAACTCATCGATCTCTGTCATCGCTTCGATGTGAGGGTGGACACGGGTGGCTTTATCGAGCATGTCCTTGCGCTCGGCCCGGGAGCCGTTACACAATACATTGAGGAATGCAAAAGGCTGGAATTCGATATCATAGAGGTATCCAGCGGGTTCATCAGCATACCAGCGGATGATTTAATCCGTCTCACAGAGAAGGTTCGGAAGGCTGGCCTGAAGCCGAAGGTGGAAGTCGGGATCCAGTTCGGAGCAGGTGGCGCTAGCGCAGTGGAAGAGCTTGAGGCTGAAGGGATTGGTGATCCCGACTGGGCCATCCAGAACGCCAGAAGGCACCTCGACGCAGGAGCGTACATGATAATGATCGAGTCCGAGGGGATTACCGAAAGTGTCCGTACCTGGCGCAAGGATGTGATCAGCAAGTTCGCCCGCGAGCTGGGACTTGACCAGACTATGTTCGAGGCGGCTGATCCTGAAGTCTTCATATGGTACGTCAAGAACTACGGACCTGAGGTTAACCTTTTTGTGGACCATAGCCAGATTGTCCAGCTCGAATGCCTCCGTTCCGGGATTTGGGGGACAAAGGACGTTTGGGGAAGGATCCTGACGTACAAGGGATGAGCTTTGAAGAGACAAACAGGACCGGCGCATCCGTCTTGAAAGGGAAGCGAAACATTTAGTCCATGAAGGATAAAACGATTCCTTTTTATTTTGTTGCCGCGCTATTCACTCTTTTCCTGCTTTACTTGGTATACAAGATATTTGCCCCTTTTCTTCAGGCTTTTTTTTGGGCCGTTGTATTCTCGGTTGCATTTTATCCATTTTATCTCTTCATCCATTCGAAGATCAGGCATGCCGGTATCGCTTCCGCAATCGTTGTACTGATTTCATTTCTTCTGATCATAGGGCCGATCTCCTATGTGTCCTTTCTCCTTGTACACGAGTTGAAAGGCCTAGTGAGACATCTGAGCCTGGAGGAGGGATCAGGAATGCTTCTGAAAAAAGAAGACTTAATGCCTTTTGCCGACAAGGTCGCCAGTATCCTTAATTTAAATAGCAGTGACGTGTATGAGACGGCACTGGGTTTCATCGAAGGTGTTAAAAGGAGTGCCCTCAGGGTTATCAACGAGCATGTGTTTACGGTCGTCCACGCGATTATCGATTACTTTATTATGCTATTTACTATGTTCTTTCTCCTGAGAGACGGGCGTGTCTTCATCGAGAACATCGGACAGTATCTGCCGATGACAGATGAACAGAAAAGGGCGATGATCGTAAGAGGGAAGGAGGTGATTGTGGCCACCCTGTATGGAGGTGTTTTTATGGCTTTTGTCCATGGGATTGTGGGCGGGGTGTCGTTCTATTTTCTCGGGGTAGCTTCGCCGGTTCTGCTGGGATTCCTGATGTTCCTGCTTTCGTTTATTCCTGTTCTGGGCGCCTTCTCTGTATGGGGACCGGTTACTGCATACTTCCTTCTTAGCGGCTTTGTCATCAAGGGCGTTATCATGCTCGCCATAGGCCTTCTTGTCCTTGTCGGCATCGTAGACCATGTTCTCAAGCCTAAGATCATAGGTGCGAAGGCAAAGATCCACACCTTGCTTATCTTTTTCGGAGTGCTCGGGGGGCTGCGCCTCTTTGGAATAATTGGATTTATCGCGGGTCCGCTGATCATAGCACTCTTACAGCTGATTCTCGAGATGGTGGACCAGAGACTGAAGGGTTTGTCACAGAGCTAGAACAGGCGTCGGTGTGCTCCGGGTAGAAACCATGTCCAAGATAAGTATCGGACTGTTCCTGTACTGTAAACTGCCTTGTTCGATTTAAGAAAGATGAGAAAAAGGATTAGCAAGGGGCAAATAGCGCAACTGGAGGAGTCAATCAGCTATTGAGGGAAAAAGGAGGGGAGAGCGTGGCTTCGAGGGCACACTCTCCATGAGTACTTTATGGAAATTCAGGCGACTAACGCTTTTTCCGAGATTTCTTTTTCGGTATGTTCCTCTTTGTAGCAACCTTCCTGGGAACTGCTTTCGCGCCGGATGACTTTGCTGCTGTCCTTTTAGCCACGGTCTTCTTTGCTGTCGCCTTCCTAGGCCCTGTCTTTATCTTTTTCGAAACCACCTTCTTGGACGTCTTCTTCACTGGTACGGTCTTTTTTGTCTTCACCTTCTTCACCTCTTTATTGGTGGAAGATGGCCTTGTCTTTCCTCGCGGAACAGGGGCCTTTCTTATGGTCCTTGCGGGTTTCACCGTCCTTTTCGTTTTTGTTTTTTTAAGAGCATTTCCTACTGTTCTTTCCTCATGCCCGGAAGCATACGCGGCAGCATGCTCCCCTTCCTTGATTGCTGCCGTAGCGCTCCTTTTCTCACTTGGTTCAAAAGTGCCGAGGACGTCTTCCTCTCTGATCAGAGTGATCTTCTCGCCATCAAGCTCCACGTCCCTTGCAGCATATTCAAGGAAGAATACCCACTGGCCTACTGTCAGTACGGTAGGTAAAAACTTTTCTCCCTTTTTGTCACGCACTTTTTTGTACCTTCCCGGACCGATGGCCTCCACAACGCCTCGGGAAGGTTCACTCCTCGCGGAACCAGGTATAATTAGGCCGCTAGGGGTCTTCTCTTCCGGTTTATCCCTCCTGATTAACACCCAGTCATGAAGTGGTCTCACTCGCATAGGATGACCTCCTAAGGAAAAGGTATATTTAGATTATACTTCATCATGCCGTCAGAGCGATAGCACAATAAACAAGTTGCGAAAATCCAGGTTTGTTGCTACCCTAAAATAAGATTCAGAGATTTATCGGGAAAAGGGGACTCTCGTATGGCAGAAGTAAAAAGCGCCTTTGAGAAGGCATTGGAAAAGATGAAAGAGATCGAGACGCTCACAGTTGAAGAAAAGGAAGAGCTGAAAGAGCGTGAGAAACTGAAATCGCTTCTGGGGGCCTTTTACAGGGGAGAGCTTAACAGGGATCAAATATGGGAACGGTGCGGGACGATCAGACCCTCTCTTCTGAGGGAGGCTCAGGAGAACATGGCCGGGTCCCTGAGGCTCGGCAATATGCCTGAGGAATTCCAGCAGAGGAAAGATGGCATTTTGGCGATTGAAGCGGTTAAGGAGAAGAAGAATACATCGGCAGTCGAAAGCTCTATGAGCGCCATAGGCAGGATACAGAAGGAATATCAGGAAGGAAGGGAAAAAGCTGTTAAGGAACTCAGGGCTGCGATAGAG
>Ga0187771_10002580_pt1 | contig 12510 bp, 13 predicted proteins | sample 0116_SJ02_MP15_1_FD_133139 | JGI IMG/M metagenome (GOLD analysis project Ga0187771, IMG submission 133139) | Tropical peat soil microbial communities from peatlands in Department of Meta, Colombia - 0116_SJ02_MP15_10_MG | ecosystem: Environmental > Terrestrial > Soil > Wetlands > Peat | place... | reverse complement strand
TCCGGCTGGCCGAAAATGGCGTTTTCCGCAGCAATTCGAATATCGCAGCACAAGGCCAGCTCGTTACCGCCTCCCAAGGCGAACCCGTTGACGGCTGCGATGACCGGTCGGTCAAAGGACTCAATCTTATCGAAAATCCTCTGGCCCTTGGCCATAAAGGCCGCAGCCGTATTCCCCTTGACCTCGAGGAATTCGTTGATATCGGCTCCCGCTACAAAGGATTTTTCACCCCCGCCGGTGATCACCACCCCCTTTACCTCTGGATTGCCGGCTAGCATATCGAAAATTTGATCTAACTGGGTGAGGGTTGGAGTGTTCAAAGCATTAAGGGAAGCGGGATTATCGATGGTTACGACGGCAATTCTCTCTTCAATCTGACATTTTACGTATTCCTTCTCCATAAATCTGCCTCCTTGAATCGCTCTTTCGATAGGGCTCATTCCCTTCGGACGAGATTGATTTGATTGATCATTACAATTCTGCCAAATGATTGTCAAGGGATTTTGCGTTCTTGCCTTCTTCCCTTCCCCAATTGCCCTTCCCCAATTTTCCCTTTTGGGCATAGGCCGGGGGGAGCGGTTGAAGGGGCTTTCACCCAGCGAGGGATTGGTTCCCCTTTCGTTCGGGGGTGGGGGTGTCCTTCCCGCCTCTTCCCCGAAGAGATCAGCGCCTCGTGGAACTACGAGAAGCGCCCCGACCCCCGGGCCTAGGTTAGCAAACGCCGATGAAAAATGAAGGCTACGCAAGGTTTTGCTTTTAATCCCAGGTTTAATCCGATCACGTTTTCATATTCTCTCCATAGCCAGTTCGTTGGGTGCTGTGGAGAAAACGGGAAGGCGATCGTCTTTCAACTGCATAAATGCCTTATTTGGGAAGGAAACATGGAAAGATTTCGAAAAAGAATTCTCAGCCTGGTTGAGGATATTTCATGTTTGAAGGAGAAAGAATCGCAGAAGGGGAAGATAGCTATATATTCGAGCAGCCTTTCACTTAAGACCAATCCCGTCGGCGCCAGCCCTCTTCACCGGCCACCTCGAAAGAGCCGGGGGAAGCTTCTTCCCCGCATCGAGGACAACGGACATGAAAATTTTCCAGGTCAGCAGAATGGGAAACTTCTGATTCCATAAATTCTACCCGGAAAGTGAATCCGCAGGGGCATATAAATTCAGCTCGAAACATGCGTCGTGAGGGAATGTAGTGGTCGGGCCTCCCTGGCCCTCCACACTTATCGTAAAGAAGGTAATCCTTTGAGCGAAGAGGATGCGATTTCCTTTAGCAATTCACCGCTCTTTTGCCCCTTTCGGCCTTCCTTCGCGCCTTCCGCATACCAGAGGGTGTCTCCCGTGCCGGGGTCGACACATTTTATGCTTAGCCGGTAAGAGTCCCGAAACCGGCTGAATTCTAAAACTCTACACAAAACGATGCCTCGAACCTGAAGTAAATCCCCCAATTTCGCCAAGCCTGGTGCGTCCAGGGCTCCTTCTTTCAACAATCCCTCTCTCTTCAACAGCTGCGCAACTGTGCCCCCTTCCTTCACCTTGTACCCCTTCCTTAGCAACTCCGCCTCAACGTACTGGGAAAACTGTATTTGAGCGTCCAGATTGACCACTGCTAGACTTGGATAAGTCCGGGGCGTAAAATTTCGGGATAGGATGAAGTCCCTCTTTACCCGATCCCCGAAACAGCCAAATGATAGGAAAAGCAGGATAGATAGGAAAAGCAAAGCGAACTTCGGTTTCACCTATTTCCTCCTGCGGAAATTCTTTAAGTGGAAGCCGGCGGATGGCAGAGCCATTTCTGACCCTGGCTTACTGTTTGACAACCAAATATTTATTTTCTCTTTTTGATAAGTTCACCGACTAAGGCTCAATTACCCCATAATCTAATCAATTGCAGATTGCCAAGTGAAAGCGTACCTCATTTCAAATTGAATATATAAATCCGAAATCGGAACCTCTTTCGGTCCCTTCTCTATGAAGGAGAAAGGAAAATTTAAATCGGCAGGCTTCACGGCCCGCTTTCTCTTTCTCCTAAGGGCAACCAGAGCAGCTTTTATTCTTCCTTTAAGGTAGTTCGGAGTTCATGCTTGGCCGGTCGTTACATTTCTGAATTGATGGTGGATTCAGGTCTTCCCGTGCCGGTTCCGGGTGGTTTGGATTTAATATCTCTTTTCTAATACCTACTCCCAAAAATTTTATTTTTTTTGGATAGGTCCAGACCCAGGGCTAAGATGATTTTCCTCTTTGTATCCAGACGACAATCTTTCCCTTTTTCTATGCGGTCTATAGTCCCTACCGATACCCGGGCCTTTCGGGATAATTCCCCTTTGGTCATTAAAATCTTCTCCCGATATCTCTTTAGGGAATTCATTTCCTCTCCTTGCAAATTAGAAGTGATCTGGCACTTAGAAAACCCAAAACTTGCCCCTTCTCTAAAAGGGGACCTTTTCAGATCTCCCAACCAGACACCCGGTGGGTACCTCCCTGGAGAAGGATTAAAACTTAATGGATAAGAATGGATATATGAACTCGTGCGCTACCTAAATTATATTAAATCGAAGGAGCAGAAACAAGATATTTCTGAAAATGGATAATGGCCTTGAGGGTTAGAGCACTCCACTGTGGGGAATTTCAGCGATCATCCTTTTCCTCTCCTTATGATCGAATCTCGGTCGGCAAAAGAAAGAATGCAATTTTGAAAATTTTAGAGAGAGACTATCGTTATAATACTTAGGCTTCTAAAGGGAGGAGGTTATCAATCCTGAACTTCCCGCCGCCGCCAAAGCAATAGCCTACCTTTTACTAGAAACTTTTATTACCTAGCTTTAATCTTTTTAATAAACATGAAGGCAATCAATGCCCATATTGGCACACTCAATAATATCCCATACAATAGCCCCCAGCAAGTTTTAAGAGGAGGTTCCATAAGGCTGTCTAAATTTCTCTTCAAAATAATCTGGGCTTTTCCATTTCTCCTGTCGAGCCCGCTTCGGCGATCTTTACCGGATCTCCTTTCGGGTCTGTATTCGGGCATAAAAACCCTTCTTCTATCAACGTCAGATTGTCTATCCCTCGTATCTACCTCTTCAGCAATCGAATAAACATTACGCATTGCATGCCCCTCCTTTCCCGATTTAGCATAAGAATTGAGGCGGAAATAAATTTTCATGTTGGGAAAGGAGTAATTATAGTGTAATTTTTATTATTTTCAACTATTTTTTTCAAAATTTTGATTAATTATATATAATTTTAGATAAATTTTATTATTTTCCATCAATTTCTGTATTATTCCCCTGAAAAATTAAGTAGTTATTTCCTTTTCCCTTATACTATGCTCAAACGCTGCCCATGAGCCTTCTTCTAAACCTATCTCTATCAAAGCCATCTGACCTGGATAATTCGGGCAAATTGATCATTTTGTTTTCATAACCCCTGAGGAGGAGCAGAGTCAGAAATGAAGGGAATAGGGAAAAAGATGTCATCAAGAAATTTCGCGTTTCAGGGAAACAAATGGCGGTTCATAAGGTTACCAAAAGGGGATAGGGGATTTATTTGGCGATTGAAGAGTATCGGAAAATTTTTGATCCATTTATTGATCGTAGATTCCCCGTTCTTTTAGAGAGGTATGGTTCAATTTCCGGGAATGTTTGGGAGGAAATGGGCCGAGAGATTTAGGGCGGGCTAGTGCTACTGGCTTTAGGCCCTTGCAGCCTTGTTGGCCGCGAGAGAGAAACACGTGGAGCTGATAGAGCTTGACAAAAAAATATTTTTACCTGAACGTGGACCAGAAAAGGACGCGAATAGAAAAGCTCGACGCATATTCTGGGCCGCTACAAAAAATTTTTATTAAGAAAATGGTGAGAAATGGGCAAAAAGAAAGCCTCCCCATTTCTGAGGAGGCTTATAATGCCTGAATATTTCAGGCGAATTTGGTCGGGGCGACTGGATTTGAACCAGCGACCACCTGAACCCCATTCAGGTACGCTACCAGACTGCGCTACGCCCCGTTTTACTCAAAAATAACACTATGCCGGCAGACTGTCAACTCCCCTTTGAACTGATGCGAAGTCCTGGTGCACCAAGATCAACGGATTTCATTCCGAACCCGCATTGGTCACTTCGCATTTCTGCATCAACTCAGGAGACCATAAAGATCCTGCAATTCTTTCTTTACCCGGAGAAGAACCTCGTGGAATCTTTTGTCCGGAAGATCCAACTTCATCTGTTTCTCCTTGAGCCCCTTTATCTCCTGCAATTTTTTCTTGGCGCCGGCGATGGTAAATCTTTCTTTGTAAAGAAGCTTCTTCACTTCCAGGACCAGTTCCAGATCTCGCTTCCGGTACAGGCGTTGCTTCGAATTGGTGCGCACCGGGTTGATGATTTTGAATTCAGACTCCCAGTAGCGCAAAACATAGGGTTCGACGCCTGTAATTTCACTGACCTCCCCGATTTTATAATACAGTTTCTCGGGGATGGAAGGCTGTAATTTCTTTTCCATGGCCCTCGACCATCCTCAATAGAAAGCCCAGAAACCGGTCTTCCTTGGGAGAAGAAAATTAAATGCTGGTATTCAAGGATTTTCGCAACACCTGGCTGGGCTTGAAAGTCAATACCCGTCGTGCCGTGATCTGGATCTCCTTGCCGGTTTGAGGATTCCTTCCTTTCCGGGAGCGTTTCTGGCGAACGACGAAATTGCCGAAACCGGAAATCTTAATTTTTTCCCCGCTTTCCAGGGTTTCCTTCATGAGGTCGAAAACCAAGTCTACGATCTCCGCAGATTCTTTCCTCGAAAACCCAATCTTCTCGTAAATCGTTTCCACGAGATCTGCTTTGGTCATGACCTTCCCCTCCTTTCAAGGTACAGTTCTTGAGTCCCTTCAAAAACAGCCGCAAACCTACCGGAGAATACCCCCGTACTGTTGCCCCAATAGCTGGATCAGCCTTCGATGAAAATCATTGACCTCTTGGTCCGTGAGCGTTCGGTCATCTCTTTGATAAATCAACCGGAAGGCTAAGCTTTTCTTCCCCGGAGGAACGGGGTTTCCCCGGTAAAGGTCAAAGAGCCTGATTTCTTTTATCGAGCCATCATTGGCCCTCCAGAGAGCATTCAGCAAATCACCTGCCGCCATTGTGTCCTCAACGATCAGGGCTAGGTCCCGGGTAACCGCCGGGTAACGGGGAAGCGGTGAAAAACTGCGATGCTCCTCGATCCTTCCGGTCAATTTTTGAAAGTCCAATTCGAAGAGAAAAGCTTCCTGCTTCAAATCGAACAGCTCGTTCACGTTGGGATGAACCTCTCCCATGACCCCAATGCTCTCTCCTCCCGCTTCGACTCGGCAAGCTTTTCCGGGGTGCAGGAAAGCAATCTGGGGATCGGGAACGAAAAGCACGCCGGAAACCCCCAGCCCTTCAAAGAAAGCCTCCAGGATTCCCTTCAGATCAAAGAAGTCACACTTCGCTTTAGGCTTGGCCCAGCTTTCTTCCTCTCGAAGGCCGGATAGGAGCCCTGCCAGAGTCTCCACTTCCTCGGGCAGATTCTCTCCCTTTCGGGGGAAAAAGACCCTTCCGAGTTCGAAGACCTTCAGGTCCAAGTTCTGCCGGTGAGTATTTGTGCGGGCAGTCTGGAGCAGACCGGGAATCAGCGTGGTGCGCATGACCGACTGGTCCTCACTGAGAGGATTCTGAATCGCCAGCACCCGCGATCTCCTATCTCCCTGAGGAATCTGTAATTCCCTAAGAACCCGGGGCGATATAAAGCTGTAGTTAATGACTTCCCAAAAACCAAAGGAGGTTAATAGACCCCTGGTTCGTTCGGCGGCCCTCTGCATCCTGGTCTTCTTTTGGGGCATAACCCTCCCCGCAGGCAGGGTTACCGGAATCCGGTGAAAACCGTGCAACCGGGCTACTTCTTCGATGAGGTCAATCTCTCGGGTCAAATCGACTCGATAGGTGGCCGGGATGGCGCTGAGCGATTCCGGTCCATTCGCTTGAACGGCTATCTCGAGGCTTTGCAGATAATTTTGAATTTCTCCCTTGTTCAGGGAAGTACCCAGAATTTGGTTCACCCGAGGAACCCGCAGAGGGATTTTCCGTGGCTCGATCTTTCGGGGATAGTTATCCACCGATCCTCTGGCAAGGGATCCTCCTCCCAGTTTCCCCATCAATCCTGCTGCTCGTTCGGCCGCCCGGAGAGCTCCATTGGGATCAATCCCCCGTTCGAACCGAAGGGAAGCTTCGGTGGACAGCCCCAAGCACTTGGAGGTCCGGCGAATCCCCATGGGGTCGAAATAGGCGCTTTCCAGGAGGATATTCGCAGTTTCCGCCTCAACTTCAGAATTCAGCCCCCCCATGATACCGGCCAAAGCCACTGGCTTTTTCCCGTCGCAAATCATCAGGGCATCTTCGGGCATGGATCGAATCATGCCATCCAGGGTGGTAAAAGTCTGTCCTGGAACCGCGGTTTGAACCACGATTCTTCTCTCTTCCAGACGGTCAAAGTCGAAGGCGTGAAGTGGCTGGCCCATTTCCAGCATCACATAATTGGTGACGTCTACGATATTATTTATTGCCCGGACCCCCAGAGCGGCAAGCCTTCTGCGCATCCAGAAGGGAGAAGGAATGATTTTTACCCCCAGGATCAATTTGGCCACATAACGCGGGCATAGGTCAGGGCGGTCAATGGCCACGGAAGTCGTCCTCTCGGCGGCCATGGTCCCTTCGACCTTTCCTTCCTCGGGAAGATGAAGGTGCTGTCCAGTCAAGGCGCCCACTTCTCGGGCCACGCCTAAGAGGCAAAGGCAGTCGGAACGGTTGGGGGTAATGTTCACTTCCAGAATCCAGTCTTTCAGGGGAAGGGCCTTTTCCAGAGGAACACCCAAGGGCAGATCGTCGCCGAGCAGCATAATCCCTGATCCATCTTCGCTCAACCCGAGTTCTTTTTCCGAGCAGAGCATCCCCTCTGAAAGAACACCCTGGAAGTGAGTCCTGCCGATCTTTTCGCCACCGGGGAGCAGGGCGCCTTCCAGGGCCAGGGCGACCCGTTCTCCCGCCTTAACGTTGGGAGCCCCGCAGACGACGGAATAATCTCGTTTCCCGTCATTCACCGTACAGATGGATAGATGGTCGCTCTGAGGATGGGGCTTAAAAGAGTCCAACCGCGCCACCCATACCCCGCGGAACTGCGGCTTAGTTTCGATCATGCTTTCCACTTCCAGCCCTGAATGGGTCAGGAGGTCGGCCAGCTCAGCTGCAGGAAGGATCAGGTCTATGTAATCTTTCAACCATTCCAAGCTGATCTTCATAATCTATTGCCCCAGCTTTTCAAGCAGGAGTTCAAGCCAATCTAAAATTGTCTTAGAAATTGAATATTATTTTCGAAGAAAAGGCGAATATCGTTGAGACCCGCCCGGAGCATAGCAATACGCTCCACTCCCAGGCCAAAAGCAAACCCCGTAAAAACTTCTGGATCATATCCCACAAAGCGGAAGACTTCTGGATCGATCATCCCGGAGCCAAGAATTTCCAGCCAGCCGCTCCTTTTACAAACCAAGCAACCCTGCCCCTTACAGATTACGCATTGTATGTCCACCTCGGCGCTCGGCTCAGTAAAAGGAAAGAAGCTGGGCCGAAAACGCATCTGCACATCCGGTCCGAAGAATTCATGGACAAAAAAGGTGAGTGTACCCTTGAGGTCCGCAAGAGTAACCTGGTGGTCGACGATGAAACCCTCTACCTGGTGAAACATGGGGCTGTGCGTGGGATCAGAATCATGCCGGTAGACTTTCCCCGGTGCGATGATCCTCAGGGGCGGTTTTCTACTTTCCATGGTCCGCACCTGCACTGGTGAGGTGTGGGTGCGTAAGACCACATTGGGAGAGATATAAAGAGTATCCTGCATGTCCCGGGCAGGGTGATCTTTGGGAAAATTGAGAGCCTCAAAGTTATAATAATCCGATTCCACTTCCGGGCCTTCGGAAACTTCAAAGCCCAGGTGCTCAAAGATGGACACAATCTCTTCATTTACCTGGTTGATCAAATGCTTGCTTCCCCGGGGGGGCTTTCTCCCCGGTAGGCTGAAATCCACCCTCTCCTGGAGCATTCTTTCGTTCTTTTGTCTGGAACGCTCCTTTTCCAGCGCCTGCTCGGCCATTTCTTCCAAAGCAGACTTCACCTGATTGGCGAATTGACCGATGACCGGACGTTGCTCCGCTGGAAGCTGCCCCATTCCTCTTAGGATTTGCGTCAATAAACCCTTACGCCCAAGAAACTTGGTCCGGGCGGCATGGACCTGGGCCTCTCCCTGGGCCGACTGAAGCTCGGCATCTCCTTCTTCCTCCAGCCGTTTCAGGGCCGCTCTCATTTCTTGGAAATCGGTCATGCCAATTGCCCTTTGGCAATTTCCGCGATTTTAGCAAACCCAGAGGGGTCTGAGTAGGCCATTTCGGCTAACATTTTTCGATCAATAGCCACTCGGGCTTTGTTCAGACCAGAGATCAACTGGCTATAGGTCAGATTATGGGAACGAGCCGCGGCATTGATTCGGGTAATCCACAGGGAGCGGAAGGTCCGTTTTTTGGTCCTCCGGTCACGGTAGGAAAATTTCCGGGCCCGATCCACCGTATCAGCGGCGATACGGTAAAGGCGTCCTCGGGAACCTCGATACCCCTTGGCTGCTTCCAAAATTCTCTTTCTTCTCCTGCGCGTCTTAACACTCTTATTGACTCTAGGCATTTCTGTTACTCCCCTTACTGGATAAGAAATCTCGTTCTTACGGAAAACACGTCTAGAGATAAGGAATGAGTCGTTTTACATTCTTCACGTCTCGTTCGCTTACCAGTTCTGACCTTCGCAAATTCCGTTTCCTCTTAGTCGTCTTTGCGGATAGAAGGTGGCTGGCGTAGGCCTTGTAGTGCTTGATTTTTCCGCTACTGGTCACTTTAAATCGTTTCGCCGCAGCTCGATTTGTTTTTAATTTAGACATATTGTGTATTCTCCCGTAACAAATTACTTCAAGTTTCTCCCCTTATCCGGGACAATCGCTGTTCTCGCCGCGCCGTTCATCCGGAGGTGGGAAGATAAATCCTCTGCAAGAAAGAAAGACTTATGGAATCTTGGGAGCCAGGATGGTAACCATGTTTCGCCCTTCGAGTCGAGGTGGCTGCTCCACTACCATCAGCTCCTTCACACCTTCGATGAAACGGTTTAGCACCTCCATCCCATGCTCAGGATAGGCCATCTCTCTTCCTCGAAAGAGCACTGAGATTTTCACCTTGTTACCCTCGCTGAGAAACCGCTTGGCATGTCGAAGCTTGAACTCAAGATCATGTTCCTCTGTTCGGGGCCGCAATTTTACCTCTTTCACATGGATGACCGTTTGGTGTTTTCGGGCCTCATGGGTTCGCTTGCTTTGCTGATACTTATACTTTCCATAGTTCATGATCCGGCAGACTGGTGGGCTGGCATTGGGAGCCACCTCTACCAGGTCCAACCCCTGCTCCTCGGCGATTCGCATAGCCTCCTTCAAGGGCAAGACCCCGACCTGTTTACCGTCTGAACTAATCACCCGAACCTCTGAGGCCCTTATGCCCCAATTGATGCCCACTACTTCTTTAGCGATACGATTCACCCCCTATACATGATTCTTCCTTTATTTTCTGGATCAAATCTTCCACTTTCATTGGATTTAAGCTCTTACCTGTGCGGGCCCGTGGCGCCAACAATTCTTGTCTTACTTCCCGATCCCCGATGACCACCATATAAGGAATTTTCTGCATCTCCGCTTCCCGGATTTTCAATCCGAGCTTCTCGTTCCGGAAATCCTTCTCCACACGGATGCCGGCTTCCATCAATCGCTGGCAGACCTTCTCCGCATAGGGGATCTGAGGGTCGGTAACGGTGAGCAGGATAACCTGGACAGGCGCCAGCCAGGTGGGAAATGCCCCGGCATAATGCTCGGTCAGGACTCCGATAAAGCGCTCCATGGCCCCCAGGATCACTCGGTGGACCATTACGGGGCGATGCTTCTCCCCATCGGGGCCGATGTAGGTCAAGTCAAAACGGTCAGGCATGGCAAAGTCGACCTGGATGGTCGCACATTGCCATTCTCGTTTCAGTGCATCGCGGAGCTTCACGTCGATTTTCGGACCGTAAAAAGCCCCTTCCCCTTTGTTGATTTGGAAGGGAAGGGAGTTCCCTTCCAGCGCGGAGCGTAAGGCATGCGTGGCCTTCTCCCAATCTTCATCCGAGCCAATTGTTCCCTGTTCAGGTCGGGTACTGATTTCCAGGTCATAGGGGAAGTCAAATACTTTCATCACATCCCGTACGAAATTGAGGATGCTCTTGATCTCTTCGTCCAGCTGTTCAGACGTGCACAGGATATGGGCGTCATCCTGGGTAAACCCTCGCACCCGCAACAACCCGTGAAGCTCCCCTGATTTCTCATGGCGATGCACTGTGCCCAGTTCGAAATAGCGGATGGGAAGATCGCGGTAGCTGCGGATCTTCGATTTGTAGATCAACATATGGGCCAGACAGTTCATGGGTTTGATTCCATACCCCTGTCCTTCCACTTCGGTGAAATACATTTTATCACGATAGTTATCGTAATGCCCCGAGCGTTTCCACAGGTCCGTTCTTAAGATCTGTGGTCCGATGACCAGTTGATAACCTCTTTTCAGGTGTTCCCGCTTCTCAAAATCTTCCAGAATTGTCCGCAGGAGCGCGCCCTTAGGATGGTAAAGAACCAGCCCGGCTCCGGCCTCTTCGTTAATGGAAAAGAGATCGAGTTCTCGCCCCAATTTTCGGTGATCCCTTCGGCGCGCTTCCTCCAGAAGAAAGAGATGATTCTCCAGTGCTTCCGCAGAGGGGAAGGCGGTCCCGTAAATCCTCTGGAGCATTTTATTCCGTTCATCCCCTCTCCAGTAAGCGCCTGCCACGCTGATGAGTTTGAAGGCGTTAATCTTCCCGGTGGAAGACAAATGGGGTCCCCGACAGAGGTCAATATACTCTCCCTGCTGGTATAGGGTGACCTGAGGGTCGGGAAGGTCTTGGATGAGTTCGACTTTGTAGGGCTCTTTCCGTTCCTGGAAGATGCGGATGGCTTCGTCCCGTGCGACCACCCGGCGAATAATCGGCAGATCCCGGTCGATAATTTCCCTCATCTTCTTCTCAATTGCCGGAAAATCCCCCGGAGAAAAGCCCCGGCCAATATCAAAATCGTAATAGAAGCCATCTTTGATGGCTGGACCGATTGTAATTTTGGCCTCCGAAAACAAAGCTTGTACAGCCTGGGCCATCACGTGTGACGTGCTATGCCTCAACACTTCGACCCCTGGATCGGAAGAAAAGTTAATCCACTCAATGAACCCTCCGCGGTCCAGAGGGGCTTGCAGGTCCAGGACTTGCCCGTCGACCTTGGCCGCCACGATCTGCTCCTGGCCCATTTCTCCTGAATGATGCTTCAAAATTTCCCCGAAGGATATTCCTTCAGGATAAATGCCGACAGTTCCGTCTTTAAACCGCACTTCGATTTTTCCCATGGATATTTTTCGTTCCCCGCAGGGGGCGTAAAATAAGGAAAAGGCATCACCTCGAAGATGCATGATGCCTTTTCTTTTTAGGGGGTTAAATTTTCGGTTGCCTCAAGTTGGACTCTGGTAGGCACGAGGGGATTTGAACCCCTGACTTCTACCGCGTCAAGGTAGCGCTCTCCCCCTGAGCTACGTGCCTACATTTTTCTTAAAGTTAATTATTGTTACCAATTCGCCAAAAAATTGTCAAGCAAAATTTCGAACTTAGTCGTGATTATTAATGTGATCTCTGAAAAACCGCCTCTTTTTCTTTTCGTCCACCGGAAAATATTCTTCTTACCCCCAAGACTAATTACAATCCCGCTTCCCTTTCTTTTAAAATTTTAAGGCCTTTGGCGACATATTGCAAGCCGGAAATGACTGTGGTGATCGCGGCCAAGGCGATAAATAGGTCGGTTAATAATCCAGAGGGGAAGAGAAGAGCCGCCACGATGGTGCCTAATTGGAAGACCGTAGTTAATTTACTGGCTATGGACGGACGGATCTCCAAGGAGCGGGAAGTTATGCGCAAGATGATGAGTCCTAGAACAATGATCACATCCCGGAGGATGACTAAGCCGGTCAACCAAATGGGAAGGAATTGAAGACTAGCCAGGGCAATGAAGGATGCCGTCATCAAGAGCTTATCCGCTGCCGGATCCAGGTAAGCACCCAATTGGGTCCGCTGGCGGAGAACCCGTGCAAGGGCCCCGTCTATGGCATCGGTCATGGCAGCTGCCGCAAAAACTCCCACGGCCCATCATACCGTTGATGAACCAAAAGAAGGATAAAGGGGAGAATTAGAATGATCCGGGTTATGCTGAGAAGGTTGGGTAAATTCAGCATCGAAAAACGATATTCCTCAGGGTCTGATCTCTCGGTCCCGCTGTTGATTCCAGCGGACCCATTCGTCTCTCTGATCCTCTTCTAAACGAAAAGGAGTG
>Ga0187771_10002579_pt1 | contig 12511 bp, 12 predicted proteins | sample 0116_SJ02_MP15_1_FD_133139 | JGI IMG/M metagenome (GOLD analysis project Ga0187771, IMG submission 133139) | Tropical peat soil microbial communities from peatlands in Department of Meta, Colombia - 0116_SJ02_MP15_10_MG | ecosystem: Environmental > Terrestrial > Soil > Wetlands > Peat | place... | reverse complement strand
CTGAGTTACAAGTTCAAGTAGGGAAGCTAGTCCTCGATCTGGTCAAGGTTCAGATCTACGTGTATGCTTTCATCTTCGCCGGATTCAGCCTCAAGCTCGTATAATTCGAGCGGCAATTTCCGGTAGACGGCCTTTCTCCGGTCTTCAGCGAGCGACTCAAGGCGCGCTAGGATTCGGCTCGTCGGCTCCATGACGTGACCTCTCTGAGGCGGTTACCTCCACACGGGTTTGGGATCATATTTGCAGGGAGCCGAAGATTCGATTGAAATCCGCTTAGATGACGCCACGGGATCCGGGATTTACCGCCCTTTCACCGTGCTATCTTTCGCGGAACAAGATAAGAATCCGTCAGCCCAATAGCAGAATTGCAGTAAGAATGCTAAATTGCTGTCCACGTTGGAAAACTAGCCGCCCCCGACGGGTGGTATTATAGCGAAGACACCCCCATCCGACAATACAGTTGACAGCCCGCCAATCGCGGAGACCGGCTTGTCGCCGATCAGAAGTTGAATCGACGGACGCAGGTGACCGGTCTTAGGCCCATATAGATAATCCCTGAGGCCTTCCCCATGCCTCTTCACGACTGAATCCAAGAGAACCGTTACAGTAGAGTGCTCTGGAAGCTCCAGCGTTTCCTCTCCGGCTCCCACTAACTCACGAACAGCCGCGAAAAACTGAACTTTCACCTTCACCCCCACCACACGACTCCTTCGGCGCCCGCCGTACGGACTCAGACCTTCGGTGTGGCCGCTCGCCATGTTAACTTCATAGTCTTCGGCCGGTTCGCTTTTGCTTCGTCGATTCTCGTTACACTCGTCACGTGGGGGGCAGTTTTCAGCATTTCAGATCCAGCGTAGGCTTCGTCGCTGATTTCTTGGAACGCACGAACCATTGCGTCGAGTTCCTGCTTGCTGACCGTCTCCGTCGGCTCAACCATCATTGCCTCTTCCACGATAAGTGGAAAGTACACGGTGGGAGGATGAATACCAAAGTCTAGAAGCCTCTTTGCCACCTGCAAGGCCGAGATCCCAGTCTCCTTTACCAACTTTGAGGCGGAGAGTACAAACTCATGTTTCCTAGGCAGTGTCTCCGCGAACGGCAAGGAGAAGCCTTTCACTCTTCGAAGCTTCTGGGCTAGGTAGTTTGCATTCAGAACCGCCACGTCAGAGGCCGCCTCCAGCCCCTCAGCGCCACTTAGGAGTATGTAGGCGTAAGCCCGCAGTACGACAGCCACATTCCCATGAAACGCCCTAATCTTCCCAATCGACTTGGGCCTGTCATAGTCAAGGTAGTACTTTGAACCGTCAAATTCGACGGTTGGAACTGGCAGGTAGTCTGCGAGGGTGCTTCTTACTCCGATGGGGCCGGAGCCCGGCCCTCCGCCTCCGTGAGGCGTAGCGAAGGTCTTGTGAAGGTTAAGGTGCACAATATCGAATCCCATGTCGCCAGGTCTCGCTTTCCCCATGATAGCGTTGAGATTGGCACCGTCGTAATACAGCAACCCGCCGGCATCATGCACAAGCCTTGCCACCTCAAGAATATCACGTTCAAAGATGCCGAGAGTATTTGGGTTCGTTATCATTAACCCCGCCGTATGACGGCCCACCGCTGCCTTCAAAGCCTCTATGTCAACGCAACCGGAAGAATTGGAACGTACTTCGACGACCTTATAACCCGCCATTGCGGCGCTCGCCGGGTTGGTTCCATGCGCTGAGTCCGGGACAATTATCTCGTCACGACCTCCCTCATTCCTGTCGCGCTGGTAAGCTCTAATGAGCATCAGACCTGTATACTCTCCCTGGGCGCCGGCTGCGGGTTGCAGCGTCACCTTTTCCACGCCCACGATTTTCGCGAAGCGATCAGATGCTTCGTAGAGAAGCGCTAGAATTCCCTGAACTGTTTTCAGGTCCTGGTATGGGTGGAGCTGCTGAATCTTATGTGAAGCGGCTATGAGGTCGCAGACCTTTGGGTTGTACTTCATTGTACAGCTGCCGAGCGGGTACAAACCAAGATCAACTCCAAAGTTCTCTTGGGACAACCGAGTGTAGTGACGGATCACTTCAACTTCTGAAACTTCGGGCAGAGGCGGAGGAGTAGATCGTCTCAGATTTTTCGGAATGAAATCTAACGTCAGCTGCCCGCCGATAGAGCGGGTGCGATAGCCCACCTTTCCTGGTTCTGATAGCCGGTCGATTGACGGTTCGTTCCACTTGGCCTGCGTAAAGGTCAATTCGCTCGATCCTCCAGTACGACTCGGAGTTCGTTCCTCAACATGTCTATGTCCCGGTGCGTGTGGACCTCCGTGAAGCAGTAGAGTGCGCTCTGTCCCAGCTCAGGAAATTGCCGGCTCAAGTCTAGCCCTCCATGAATCCCGGCCTCAAGCAACGCCCTGTTGATTTCCGAAACTTTCTTTCCAGCACGATCGAAGTTCACTGTGAACTCCATGTAATGAAACGCATCGAACCCAGGTGCCTTGACTCCTCGCAGCTTGCTGAGCTGCTCGATTGCGTAGGTTGTTATCTCGGCTATGCTTGCACTCAGTTCAGCCATCCCAGCCGGGCCGAGCAGTGAAAGGTACATGGCAGCAGCGATTGCTAGAAGCGCTTCGTTTGTGCAGATATTCGACGTCGCCTTTCCACGCCTGATATGTTGTTCGCGGGTCTGCAACGCCATGCAGTAAGCCGCCTGCTTCCCATCTTGAGTTGTCGTGCACCCAATAATGCGACCAGGCATATGCCTCAGCAACCCTTCCCCTTTACAAGCGAAGATCCCGAGAAGCGGCCCACCGTAGTTCATGTGGTTGCCAAGCGGTTGACCCTCACCGACGGCAATATCAGCCCCCAACTGGCCCGGAGCTTTGAGAGCACCCAGCGACGTCGGTTCACAACCAATGACAAACAACGAGCCGTTCTTATGCGTCAGGCCAGCGACCTCATCACAGGATTCTTCCATGAACCCCAGAAAGGAAGGCCATTCCAAGTAGACCCCGGCGGTACGTTCTGAGATCTTCCTTCGAAGGTCGGACAAATCAATGGCTCCCGTCCGACTGTCTTGTGCTACTTCAACAATTCGGATCCCGGCCGGCTCACAGTACGTCTTCAGAGTCCCGAGACGTTCCGGGTGAACGTAGTGCGGTATTATGAATTCGCTGCGTCCCGTGACGCGCACGGTCATCCTCGCGGCTTCCCCCAATGCCGTTGACCAGTCGTAGAGCGAACTGTTGGCGTACTCCATTTCGGTGAGGTCGCAGATCAGGCTCTGGTATTCGAACAAGGATTGGAGCATCCCCTGCGAGATCTCTGGTTGATATGGGGTATATGATGTGAGAAATTCTCCCCGACCGACTACGGAGTCAATTGCGGCAGGAATGTAATGGGGCCAGACGCCCGCGCCTAGGAAAGACAAAATGTCACTCGTAGATTGATTCCTCGCAAGCAACGTCTCCACATACTTCCTCGCGTCCATCTCGGAGAGTTTGGACGGGATTGATAGCTTGGCCTTCGACTGGATCGCGGTTGGAATGTCTTGGAAGAGTTCGTCGATTAATTCTAGCCCAATCTCGCCAAGCATTTGTCGGCGGATTTCGAGATTGCTATTAGGAATGTACGGATGACCGGCAGACAGGTGACCCACCAGTGAGTGACTAAGAAAATCGGTTCATATTATTGGCTTTCCGTCGAACAAAACCAATTAAGCCACAAGATTTACTGTAACGGCGGTTGGGCACATTGAATCCCTGTAAAGTCTCCCGGCTGGCTCATGTTGAAAAAAGTCGGCTGCTCGGAACCGGAACTTACGTTGAGGCGGGTGCGCGTCTATTTGGCGATGTGCGGACCGGCGAAGGAGTACACATAGATTCAAACGCAGTCTTATACGGCCCCGTAAAGATAGGCAATCATAGCTATGTTGGCCCAAACTGCGTGATAGGATTCCCGACCGCCAACGAACTGGCCGAAGTAGTGGAATCGCACAAAGCCACACGTAAGGAGTTAACGGTGATCGGCGACCATTGCACAGTGCGGTCGGGCGTGGCCATATATTCCGGCGTGACGGTCGGGAACGCCGCATCTTTCGGCCATAATATTTTGGTAAGAGAAAAAGTCATGATCGGCGACCGGTCGAAACTCGGCACTAACGTAGTCGTGGACGGAAGCACTTCGATAGGGAGCAGAGTCTCAGTTCAGACTGGTGTGTATATTTGCACTTACTCAACTGTCGAAGACGGCGTCTTCCTTGGCCCATGCTGTGTCTTCACCAACGACAGATATGTCACCCAGAAGCCGTTCAAACTTGTGGGGCCCACCGTAAAGAAAGGAGCCAGCATAGGCGCGAATGCCCTTCTGTTTCCAGGTGTAACTATCGGTGAAGGAGCAGTGGTCGGTTCACAGGCAATGGTAAACGTCGATGTCCCTCCCCGAACCATCTTCGCAGGAATCCCCGCAAAGAAGATCCGAGACGTCCCTCAGGACTGGCATTCTTCACTCCTGAAGAATTGAATCAATCCACGTACAACAGAACGAATAAATAGCGAACTTCCCAATCACGGCGCTATTCAATTACAAGGAACCCGATGAAAGCGGAGCCAAGCTGAGGTTGAAGACGAAACTCATAGCCATTGCGCTAATCCTAGTCTTTAGCGTCATGGTGGCTGTACCAGCCCAAGCACAGACACCCGCTCAGCAACTGACAATAAGAATTTACAGAACAGCCTCGACCGGTGCCTGGGGAGTCATTCATATTCAAGATAATTTCACAGTCGACAATTCCGGCACGTCCCCGGCTACGTACCTTGATTATGGGGTACCTAACATGTACAGGACGAACCTCCTTTACATCAGTTCCACGGATACCCAAGGAAGAACGCTCACGATAGACGGAAACGTTAATCAAACGAGCCAATTCTACTGGTTCCGAATACACTTCGCGAACCCGCTCCCACCCAATTCCACGTACCGCTTCACCGTCACCTCGACCGTGTACGGCGTCATCGGAACCGCTCCCACCGGGCTGCTATACAATTTTACGGCCGCCCCAATACTTACACAAGATGCGACAGAAGCTAACGTCACCCTCCTAGGAGCGATAGGGTCGAGCTTCGCCGTCGCGCCTAACTCAACTTACAAACAAACTAGAGTTAGCGGATTCCCCGCTCTCGTTAAGCAGTACAAGCCCTGGAAAGCATACTCTAACGAAACATTCGTCGGACCGTACCTCACAGTCAGCCAATACTTGGTAGACATAAAATCCGTCGAACGAGACATCATAATTGGAAATGCAGGCACAATTAGCGTCCGAGACACTTACAACCTCCACAATTACGCAATTCCCATTACGAGTATGACAATCACATTACCCACTGGAGCAACCAACGTTATGGCCTACGATGACGTTGGCGCGATGTGGAGCGTCCCCCTCAACCCAAGCCCACCTTACCAAGTAAGCGTCGCACCGAGATACCAAGAAGGGATCAGAGGCGGCGAAGACTTTACGTTCACCCTCACCTACAACCTACCGCAATCAGAATACGTCAAGCAACTGGATTGGTGGGGAAACTTCAACCTCACAGTTCCGATGCTGAATAACCACGACGACTTCGCCTTCGACAAGGCCACGGTGAAAATCCAAGCACCGCAGGGGTTCAAGATCGAGAACCTCATTCTCCCCACGACCAACCCCGCCACCCCTCCGATCCAGTATGGACCCACGAACGCACAACTTGAACTTCAAGGAGTAACCGAATCGAGCAACGTAACCCTCGCAATCTTCTATAGGCTAGTTCCGTTCTGGGCCGGCCTCGCTTACTTACCGTGGATATTTGGCTTAGAGATAGTGCTTGCCGCGGTTGTTATCGTAACTAAAATCAGACGAGGGCCGGAACTAGCGATACCCGTCCCAGTTGAGAAACTGAGAGAATTCGTTGGCCTGTACGACGAACGAATCTCCCTATCTCGTGAGCTGGTGGCTATGGAGGACGAAGTTGCTAGGGGAGGCATGGTCAAACATGAATTCAGAAGAAGGTCGAAAGTCATGGAACTGAGGTTGGACGAGATCAACAAGTCACTCATGGAGGTCAAGGCGGAGATCCGAGCAATCAGCCAACACTACGACGAATTGATCCGCCGCACAGACCGCGCCGAAACAGACATACAGGTCTCCCGCAGCAGCTTGAACCAGGTGAGAGGCCAATATCGAGCCGGAAAGATCACTCGCGAAACGTACGACTCTGTGACCAACGATCTGACAAAACGAATCGACCGTGCTGAGGAAACGGTTGAAACCATCCTCATCACCCTAAGAGAGGAAGCTCGGTAAAGCGACCGAACCTTGGTAAGGCAACCAGAGTTTCCCTTTACCTCCCCCCTCTCCTTACGAATGAAAAACGTGCTTCGTGTCGCTGAATGACAGACCAGATTCCGACCGCCAAACTTCCAAGCTGGATGAGAAACACTCTAGGGTCAAGCCTCTCTCAAGCGGAACGTGAAAGAGACAAGTTGACCTCCGAGATAGGACGAGCCACAGACTCACTACGCGACTTTTGCAGCCAACTCGCCCGAAAAGCAGAGCAAGACATGGAAACCAAACGAGACAACAGAGCACAATACCGTGCCGCCAAAGCCATCGCGAGGTTGACTGCGATTCTCCCCGATATGTGCAAGGACTTCAACGTACCAGAACAGAAAAATTCAGTCAACCTTCGGAACCTACAAAGGGACACATCAAAACTAGCTTCTGAGGCTGCTAGAACAAGAGAAGAATGGCTACGTCAAATCAGGCCGTACCACATTCTGGACATGATGACGTTAGGCGGTAACATCGACAAGCTCCGCAGACTGAGCGAGGAATTACACACCTTCCTCATGGGCCGCGGAGCCTTACTGCGCTCGCTCGAGGAAATCGACGGAAAACTCGAATCACTGAACAAGCTACAAGCCGCAAAAGAACTGGCAATGTCGCAACGGAAGATGGTGGAGGAAAGAATCGAGGAGGCTGAGCGAACCGACCAAACGCTCAGAAACCAACTGAAGAGCATTCGAGCCAACCCGAAGATGATTCGGTTCTTGGAATTTGACTCCGAGCTAAGGAAGCTGAGAAGCGAACTCTTGCGGACCGGTTTCAGCAGGCTCGGCCGGCCAATCAAGAAATTAATCTCAATATCCGAGCGCGGCGACTACCCGCTCCCGATCGAGGTTCGTGAAACCGCGAGAGAATACGTCAGCAAACCTTTCGCAACCTTCCTCTCCGAAGGAGACGGCTACCCCCGCTTGAAATCTCTGATGCGCGCCCTGTCCGCTTCAGTTTCCTCGGGCAAACTTGCACTGAAGCAACGGGAGGCAAAGAAGGTCATTGAACGATCAGACCAAGTTGTTGCCAAGGATTCATTAGCCCAAACCCACGCAAACGCAAGGAAAGCGAAACTCGCTTATGACCAATGCCTCTCGGATCCCGAGACGGAAGTGCTCGTAGGACAACTAAGGGAAGTACGGAAGAAAGGTAAAGCAAACAAGAATTCACGAGAGGAACTCAGAGCCGAGTTAGAAAGAGCAGTCGCGAACGAACACCAAGCCGAAGAACAGATAAACGCACTAGTGAAGGAAATACAGAGCCTTGCAAAGAAACTCACGGGCAGTGAAATGACACTTCAGTTGGCACAATCCCCTTAGATCAGCGCGCGAATCCTCTGTTTCGAGACTAGCGCCCTCAGAAGGCTTCGGCCTAGGTCGGATTTCTTCGAGACCCTAATCAAACCCTTCTTTCCGATGGTAGCTGAGAAGAGGAATTGGTCGCCCACGTAGACATTCGCAACAGTCCCCGTCAAGCTCTCGTCGAAGGCCAGATCGATTCGATTCCCGACCTCCCTCACTTCGTAACGTGCTTCCTTGCCGGAGGAACTAGGCGCCAAAGGCTCGACATCAATCTTAACGCCCAGTTTCTCCTCGAGCTTGGTAACCGTTGCACCCTTCTTCCCAATCAGTATGGGTACAACTTCATTATCGACTCGAACGAGCGCCTTGTTATCGGAAACCAGGGTTACCTCAGCTTCAGGATCGAACCGCTTGACCTCCTGCAATATTCTTTCCTCAGCCAACTTCCTCGCACCACTAACTGAGGACTTCACCTCAGCGACCGGGATGATGACGTTCTCCTCACCGAAGGTGTAGATCTCGAACTGCAAACCTCCGTTCTCAAAATCCTGCACCTCCACGACCGGCCTAGCTAAATCGGCCTCAGTCATGCCGGTGGGAACCTTCACGGTCAGTTTTAAGGTGAAAATGTTTCGAACTTCGCCATATTGAATGAAGATTATTGTATCGATGATATGCGGGATCATACCTAACTCAACCCGACCGATGAAGCGTTGGATCGCGTCAATCGCCTCACTCGCGTGCACGACCCCAATCATTCCCACGCCCGCGAGCCGCATGTCGGCAAATGTCATGAAGTCATTCGTTCGCCTAACTTCATCGAACACCGTGTAATCCGGCCTCACGAGTAGGAGGATTTCCGCAGTCTTCTCAAAATCGCCCTCTAATGGCCCATACTGAGTTATCTCAGGGCCAACCTGCAGATCCCTCGGCGACTCCAGTGTCTTGACTATCTTGCTTTGTTTCAGGTAGAACTCTGCCAAGGACGAAGCGAAAGTGGTTTTCCCTGATCCCGGAGGACCGGCTATTAAAATTCCTTCGGCATGCGTGGCTAACCGGTCCATAAGCTTCGTCGACAACTTGTAGTCTTGCAGAGTTAGGCTGACGACCGGCCGAACTATCGTAACCTCCAGCCCGTCAGATAACGGCGGGCGGGTTATCGCAACTCGAAAACGGCCAAGTTGGATAACCATAGCACCCCCACGGTTAATTTCAACGAAACCCTCGTTGCTAACCCTCGCGGCTTCGGTGACTTCTCGAATTATCTGCTCAACCTCATCCTCCGTACTCGGAGTCTCAGACAACGTGACTAACTCGAACTTTCCCGGCTTTCCCCTCTTCGCGAGAGGCCTCGTACCCTCCTTCAAATGTATACTGGAAGTGTCAGGGGTGAAGTATTTCTCAAAGGCAAGCCCGGTCAGTTTTATTTCCCCAGGAATATGCTTAACCTTCACCCCCGCGGCCTCGGCGGCGAGAGCCTGCACATAATCTGCCGTGAGTAGCGTTCCGTTCTCGGTCTTAGCGACATCGGTTATTAATGCATCCAGCCTTCCGCTCCGGGCGAGCATAATGTCGTTGTAACCGGGGCGCTCACCTAGGAAGGTGAGCTTGATCCCCTTACCCTCACATAGGACCCGTAGCTTCTTGATTTCGCTTAAACCAACAAAACCAGTTTCGCGACCCTTCGAGGCCTGAGCTTGAAGTTCGTCTAGGACGGCTCTTGGAATAACAATTTCCAGATCGCTAGATCCCGCTTTCTCTATGACAGCAGGAACGTTGCCGTCGATAATTATCGATGTGTCCGGAACCAGTTTCTCCGTCATTCCTGAACGCCTGCAAGCCAGTAGTGAGAAGCTCTCAATAAAAACCGTACCAACGAAGCAAAGGTTGCGACCGCTCGAACGATTATCTATTATCATCGCTGCATAAGATCTGTCCTGAATCAACTTGGAGAAGCGCATATCATCGAAACGCATCTACGAAGGAAAAGTTCTGAACCTGCGGGTCGACGAAGTGAAGATCGAGAATGGGAATACTGCGATGCGTGAAGTAGTTGAACATCCCGGCGCAGCAGGGATAGTCCCCATCCTTGAAGGAGGGGAAGTGATACTCGTTCGTCAATACCGATACTCAATCGGGAGTGACCTGCTAGAGATCCCCGCCGGCACATCGAGAGCGAACGAGAATCCCGAGGACTGCGCAGTGCGGGAGTTAGAGGAAGAAACCGGCTACCGGTGCAAAATGATCGCCAAAATTGCCGAGTGTTTCGTTGCCCCCGGTTACAGCACTGAGAAGATGCACATTTACCTTGCCAAAGGCTTGACGAAGACCCAAACACAGATGGATGAAGATGAGAGCATCCACGTCGAGCGGTACCCGTTCTCAGAAGCGTTAGAGAAGATTCGAACAGGGGAAATTCGAGATGCCAAATCTATGGTGGGGCTTCAAACCGCAGCACGACTGCTGTAAGCCCGAGCCTCGATCTTGAAAAACTGCGGGCGACCAGCCTCTACCATCCGGGAAATGGTCTCATGCAGACCATCAACGCTGACGCCGAAGCGTTCACCGTGATAGGCAGACAATTTATCCCTTGCCCGAGCCATCACGCCCACCGCAACAGCGCTTTCATTCTTCTGCAAGTGAACCAGCGCAGCGGCGACAAGAATTATGCCCTGAAGCACCTTCTTCTCAGCCCCTTCCGCTCTCCGCCAGGCGTACTCCAACGCTTCATGACTTTCCCAGTATCTCTCCTCGTTGAAGAACTCGATGCCGTCATGAATCGCTTGACCCACACTCGTCTGAGGACCCGGCGAGTCAAGCTCCCTCAAGGTAAGCATCGGGCCAAGATTTTCCGCGAGGGCATGAGTTGCAGATTCTAACTTATCCCTAGATGTCAAGAGCAAATCAAGTTCGATGGCAGTGCTGCTGACACGCACGTTCCCAACGTCCGCACCGAACCCTCTCACGGACGCGTAAGACTTCGACGCTAAAGCCTTGGAGTCACCTGGTTGAAATTTCCCTTCGTTCGCCAGTCGAACCAAGAATCTCATGACACCGGGACCTACGAGCCTGGGATACGGTAAAGCCCTATAACAATGCTCTATAATGCTTCATTCTAATTGCTGCGGGTTGGAACGGATGACTGCTGTACAGGAGTACGTGATTGACGGGGACGAGTTCAACAAGAAGCTTGACCCATTAAATCTCGAAGCTTACCAGCCAACCGGAGAACTCCACCAGATGCTGACCAGCCAAGTGTTTGAGCTCCTTGAAAAGAAAGTCATCAAGGGCATGGTTGACGAGATCGAGAAAGCTAAACCTGAAAAAGTGAGGTTTGTGAGCCTTGAAGCTCTAGCCACGGGACCTCATAAGGAGTACCTCCACCCCATCTGCGCAGGCCTCGTCGTCTTAATCGAAGCGCTAAAAGCCAAGGGCATGCAGGTCACCGGAAACGTTCAACAACCCTTCCTACTGCCCTGGAACCTGGTCGCTAAGCTAGACGAAACCTTCAAAGGCCTACCCGCGCCGGGACAGACCGTACCCCCATAACCTCACTCCTTAACTCTTCGCACGCGGTATTCGAACCGAACTGGGAAACGGTTAATTGCAACATGAAAACACACACTCACGACTGAACCATGCCAGCCGAGATCAACCAAAAGATGCCGGACTTCCAGCTTCACGACCAAGACAGGAAGCTACGCGGATTGAAGGAGTTCGAAGGAAGAAAGCTGGTCTTAGCGTTCTTCCCAGGCGCCTTTACCGGCGTATGCACGAAGGAGATGTGCACTTTCCGGGACTCCCTAGCGAATCTGCCCGGAGATGTTGTGGCAGTGAGCGTGAACGACCCCTTCACGAACAAAGCCTTCGCGGAAGCAAACCGACTGCAGTTCCCTATACTCAGCGACTACACTAGAGAGACGGTGAAAGGATTGAACATCTTCCACAACGACTTCGCAGGCCTGAAGGGATACATGGCCGCGAAGAGGTCCGTCTACATACTAGACCAGAACGGCATCGTTCGCTACAGGTGGATTTCTGAAGACCCGAGCCAAGAGCCAAACTACGAAGAAGTAAAAGGCCAACTAGCGAAAATCTGACAAGTCGTCACTTAACTACCGAAGCCCGCATCTCCGCATTGCCGGGAACGACCCAATCCGAGAGTCTAGACTATGCACTAAGTGTTCTGTAGAAAAAAGAAAAAGAAAGAGGAGGAGGATCGAGAGCTTAGTCTATGTGTATCTCTCTTCCCTTTAGCTTAGGTTGTGTCTTGCGCAGCGTGATTTCGAGGACGCCGTTGTTGTATGTGGCTTTGGAGCTTTCGGAGTCCACACCCGTTGGCAGATGGACCTCTTTGTAGTACTTTTGGGTGGCTGAATCTACGCTGATCGTCAGCATGTCGTCACTGATGCTGGTTTTGATCGCCGACTTCTCAACGCCTGGAAGTTCCGCTACGACACGGACTTGCGCTGGTTCGTTGATTACGTCAACGAGGGGTTCACGGGTGTTCTTCGGTTCGAGGGCCGGTTGTTCCATGCCGAATGCGCCGGGGCGTCGGGATGGTTTGACGTTACCGAACTCCTGTATGACGGGCTTACCGTCCGGGCCCATGGTCATCGAGTAGCCGTAGACGAAAGGCCCAAACTGACGCACGGTTGATCCATCTGGGAGTTTGCGTTCGCTCATCATATCCTTCGGCATGCCCTTCAGCATGTCTTGGAACATGTTCTCGAACATCTCGTCCACGTCGCTGAACCAGCGGTCCATCCAACCGAACGGAGTCCGTCGACCTCTGCGTGGCCTAAACCAATCTGGAAGGAAATCGTCTGAGGACATTTTCTTTATTTCACCTCTAGGGCAGTCGCTTT
>Ga0187771_10002578_pt1 | contig 12512 bp, 8 predicted proteins | sample 0116_SJ02_MP15_1_FD_133139 | JGI IMG/M metagenome (GOLD analysis project Ga0187771, IMG submission 133139) | Tropical peat soil microbial communities from peatlands in Department of Meta, Colombia - 0116_SJ02_MP15_10_MG | ecosystem: Environmental > Terrestrial > Soil > Wetlands > Peat | place... | reverse complement strand
TTGCGGAAGAACCGCAGGGCCGAAGAGCAGGCCCCGCGCTACGGTAAGGGTGTAAATATCGCCGCCCAGCCGCCGCCCGGAGCCAAGTGGATGTTGAGTTTTTCGTTCTGACGGGCAAACCGCTGCGCGGTGCTGAGGCTGGTGGCAATCCTATTGGCGTCGGCGCCGTCGGCGAAGATCTGAACTTCATAGGAGTGATTTCCCAGAAAACCCAGAGGAATTTCCAGGTCTCGCGCGTCCCAATTGGTCATGGCCCCCACATACCAGGCGCTCCCGTGCCTCCGCGCGACCACGATGTAGCTCGCCGGCTCGCCACTGATTACCTTGGTTTCATCCCAGACCGTCGGCACTTTTTCCAGGAAGACCACCCCCGGCTTATGATCGTAGGACTCGGGGTAGTCCGAGAGCATGGCGAGCGGGCTCTCGAAGACGACGTACATCGCCAGTTGGTGCGCGCGCGTCCCCTGGCACATGGGCTCCACGTTGCGAGGCTTGAACTGCTCGCGGGTCGCGTTGTTGAAGCAACCCGGGGTGTAGTCCATGGGCCCGGCCAGCATGCGCGTGAAGGGAATAGTCACGTCGTGCTCAGGCGTGACGCGCTCGCTCCACTTGCTGTATTCCATGCCCATCACGCCCTCGCGCGTAAGCAAATTGGGATAAGCGCGCCGCAGGCCGGTGGGCTTGTAAGCGCCGTGAAAATCCACAATCAGGTGGTGCGCGGCCGCCTGGCGGACCATCTCCTCGTAGAAATTCACCATCTCCTGGTCGTCGCGCTCCATGAAGTCAATCTTCACGCCCGCCACGCCCCACTTCTCATAGAGCGGAAACGCCTCCGCGATTTGTTTCTTGACGGCTTTCCAGTGCAGCCACAGGATGACCTTGATCCCCGTTTGCTTCGCGTGCGCGAGGATGGCAGGAATATCCACTTCCGGCACCCAGTGGAGGATGTCGTCCCTTGGAGACCAGCCCGCATCAACGAGCATGTATTCCAGGTGATGCTCCGCGGAAAAGTCGATGTAATGCTCCATAGTCGCGGTGTTCATGCCGGGTTTGAAGTCAACGTCGCGCGCAAAGCTGCCCGACCACCAATCCCATGCGGCCTTGCCGGGCTTAATCCAGGAAGTGTCCGCCAGGGCGCACGGCGCGCTCAAATTCAAGATGAGGTAATTGCTCTCGATAAGCTCGCCTGGGCGGTCGCTGATCAAGAGCACGCGCCAGGGAAAGGTTCGGGGCGCGGAGGCAGTCACGACTTCGTCCATGCGCTCAGGGCCGGGCGAAAGCCTGCTGATGAGCGCGTTGTCCATACCCGGGACTCCACCCAGATACATACCGGCGTAGTCCGCCAAGTCAGCCTCGAGCAAGCCCACCCAGGGGCCTCCCGGAAGCTCCACGAGGAGAGGCAGGTTGATGATTGATTCCGGCTTGATTTCCTTTAAGGTGGTGCGCGCGTACTCGCCCTCATTGCTGGTATTGAAGCGTCCCATGTTCAAGGCATAGGCGGAGGCGTCACCCGCAAAACAGAAGCCGGTGTTTTCCGCCATGAGAGTGAATCTTTCCATGCCTTCCTGATAGGGCACAAAGTAGCGGAATGCCGCGCCTTCGTTGTAAGCGCGGAAAATCAGGTCCAAGCGGCGCCGCGGCGCCTGACGCTCGCGCAGTGATACGCGAAGCTGGTTGTAGTGGTCGCGGATACTTCGCGCCGCACCAAAAGGATTCGTCCATGTCTCGTCATGCGAGTGGAGGTCGGTGCCCACGATTTCAAAGTCCTGGTCCAGAGGGCGCCCACCCTTGAAATCCAGGCCCAGCGGCGAATCGGCGAGGACCGCTTTCCCCTGGTACGAAACCCGATAATAAGCTCGTTCCCCGGGAGGATAAGGCTGCGGATTGGCTCGCACGGCGAAGGCAATGGAGACGTGACCATCCGGCGAGGTCACGGTAAGCGGCTCGGACGAGCGGGCGTCAGGCATGGATACGACTAGACCCAGGGTAAGCGTCAGGAGACAAACAAGAGTCCGTTTCCGCATTCTGTTACAGCAGCCTCCCGGCGGCCAGGCCGAGGCCGTAGGTTACCACCCCTTCCAGCGCCCCCACGCCTGTCATCTCGAGCCCGCTCGACCACCAACTCCGCACGGTGATCAGACTTTTCGCCGCGCCCACCAAGAAGTGGGCGCTCATGCTCACCGCGGCCGCCACCAGGATAGCCGTCAAACCGTCCAGCCAGAAGAAGGGCAAGACCGGGACGATGGCTCCCACCCCTGTCGACACCCCCGCCGAAACCGCCGCCCGCGCGGGGCTGGGCACGTTCAGCTCGCTGATGCCGAGTTCCTCCGTAGCCATGGCCTTCAAGAACTGGTCCGGCCGCGCGGAAAGCTTCTCCACTAGAAGGTGAGCTTCCTCGGGGGCGAAACCCTTCAACTGATAAATCAACTCCAATTCTTCGCGCTCCTCTTCGGGGTTTTCCTCCAGCTCGGCCTTCTCCCGGCCCAATTCCGCCTCGCTCAACTCGCCGGTGGACTTGGCCGCCAGGTACGCTCCGGCCGCCATGGAGAGCGCGCTGGCCACAGTGCCGGCGAGGCCGGAGACCAGAATCCAGTGGGAGACGTGCGTGTAGCCCGCTACGCCGGCAACGAGGCCGAAGACGGCGCCCAGGCCGTCGTTGGCGCCGTAGATCGCGTCACTGACCCAGCCGCGACCGAAGTGGTGCCAGCGCTCGCGCTTCAGGATGGCGTCGAGAGCAGACTGTGGCCCCACCTCCGTCTCCATGACCTTCAACAGGCGGCGGTGCTGGCGTTCGTCCGCTTGCACTTCGTCCAGGACATCCCGCACTTGCGGAGAGGGGTGCCGCCGCTGCCGCTCGTAGGTGGCGATGTCACGGTCCTCGTCGGCTTCCTGCTGGCGAATGACCGTCTCCAGGCCCAGCGCGCGGGTCAAGCGCAACCGCCAGCGGGCGCGCAAGCTCAGTTTTTCGTCCGGAACAGCTTCGCCGAGCTCCTTGAGCAGCGCCGCCCAACGCTCGGCGTGTTTGGCCTCCGCGTTGGCAAGTTTGAGGAGGATGGCTTTTTTCGCGGGACTCTTCTCCAGGTCCGCGAGGTGGCGGTAGAGCGCCATGCCCTCCCGCTCGCGCTTATAGTTTTCCTGAAGATCGTGGACCATCTCTTTCGAGGCTTTGGGAGGCTGTGCGTTCATACGCAGAACTGTTTGAGCTTGCGATGGGCGCGCTCGTAGTGGGGAAACTTCTTCTCCGCCTGGCGAAACTCCCGCGAGTGGAGAACCCTCCTGTGGCCCCGCCTTTCCACAGGATATTGCATATGCAGCATCTCGTGAAAAATCAGATACTCGACCAAGTATCGCGGGACTCCGGGTGAGTCGAGCACCCGGCTGATGATCAGCGCACCGTGGGCGGAATCGTAATGCCCCAGAACCGTCCGGGAGCGCTGGGGGCTCCAGCCCAGGCGCGGAAGCGGAAGCTTGCCACCAAAATACCGGCGATTCAACCGGTGAAAAATCTCGCTGAGGTCGTGCCAGCGCCCTCCGGGGGGCAGCAACCGTTTTCTCCCACGCTGGCGTCTGGAATCTTCGATCCTCCGGTGAGTGCCCGGCTGGAAGACATAGGCCAGGTAACACTCGCGCGCTTCGCGCGAGGGCCGCCGCCGGAAGACTTGGGCCAACAGGATCTCGGCGAGCGCCTCCAGCACCAGCCGGGGAGCGCCGGCGAGGACGTCGGAAATGCGCACTTGCACGTGGTTGTTACGCAGGGAAATCGTGCTGCGCAGGCCGGCGAACGGCCGGAATTCGACTTCGAAGCTCGGGGCAGAGGATCTCAGGCCCAGCCGCCGAAACACCCTCCGAAAGGTTTCCGGAAGCTCCCGCGGGGGCACGCCGAAGAGGGGCAACTGCTCGGCCTGGGGTGGCGCCGGGGAGGGCATTATTCCTCGTCCACATCGGTGGGCGCGCCGTGCTTGCGCTCTTTCTTTCGGAATTTCTTCTCTTCTTTGGCTCGCTTCTTCGCTTCCTTCTCACGCTCCTTGGCGCTCCGGTCGTCCGCCTTCACCTCTTGCTTCAGTTGGCCGAACATTTTTACCTGGTCCGCGAGCGCTTTGGTGGCGCCATCCAGCGCGTCGGTGAGGTCGTCGATGGCGTCGCCCAGCGGTTGACGGTAATCCGAAGCGTACGGACCCGGAGACTCCTGGATGTTGCGCAGCCTCTGCAATTGCTGGGGTCCGGCCTCGAGAAGTTTCTGCAAGCCCCGGCGCATATCGAGCTGGGCATCGAACTTGTCCTGGATCCAATTCTTCATCTCGTCGATCAAGTTAACGTACTGCCCTGTCATCTTTGCCAGGAAAGCGCCGACGTCATAAGTCGGATCGGCGGGCCGTTGGCGATAGTCGTCAACACGCTCCAATCGGGCCTGGGCAAATTGGATATAGACCTCGATGCGGTCGGAAGGGTCCTGGGCTTCTCGAATCTTGTCGTCTTCCTCGTCGCTGAGAATATCCTTTGGTTGCGCTTGCGGCGCGGGCGTGGGCAATAGCCCATATCCTTCATTGGGTGGCAGAGTCCGCAGGAGTCCGGACGGCCCGGGAGGAGGGGCGGGAGCTCCTGTCGCAGGGATGGGAGCTCCCGTCGCAGGAGGCCGTCCAGCGGGAAAGAGCGCCCGCAGCACTTCGCTCCGGATGCCCTCGATCTCCTTCGAAACCTTCTCAGCCGGCCCCCGATCATCGAAGGCAATTCGATGTTTCACGTCTTCCAGCCGCCGGATGTCCTCACGCAAGGCGATGTCCAATTCCTTGAACCCTTCCGGATGCCGCGCGGCGTTCCGGCCGGAACCCCGCAGCGTCTGCCACGCCTCCGTCACGCGACCGAGATACGCGTCCAGCAGCGTGGCGCCGCCCTCCACGTTGCCTTGCCCGTAGGCCTCGACGGCTCGCTCCAGCTTGAGGCGTCCCAGCCGGATTTCAACCTTGGCTTTCCTTACCGGGTTGTTCTCGGTCTGCAGGCGCGCGAGCAACTGCTCTTCCGTTTCACGCGTGCGCGCAGTCCCGCCCCCGGGACACAATCCCACCAAAACCACCAACACGACGGCGCGAATGAGCAGTCGAGGCATCATGAGCGCACGAAGGTATTATAGCTATTTCTGCAGTTCGCGTCGGAGGAGCTTCGCGCGCTGCTCGGCCTGCCACTCCTGAGTGGGATTTACGCCGTGTGACATGGAAAGAAAGCGCTCGTATGCCTGGAGGGCATGTTGGCGGTCGCGGAGGTGATCGTAAGAACTGGCGAGCGTGAAGAAGAGGATGGGCGGCGGGTCGGGCTGGCGGGCCAAAGCTTCCAGCATCGGGATGGCCTCGGGGTACCGTTTCTGCAGATACAGGCTGGTGGCAAGGCCGTTGGCGGCGTCGCGGTTGTGGGGGTTCAGTTTCAGAGTGGCGCGGAACTCCTGCTCTGCCTCCGCAAATTTCTCCTCGTCGAGAAGGGTTCGCCCCAAGGCTCGATGCAACTCGGGCTCGCCGGGAGAGGTGGTCAGCGCTTCACGATAGAACTTCTCGGATTCAGGGAGTTTCTTGAGGAGGGCGTAGACATCGCCCAGCGCCGCCGCCAACCCGGGGGTCTCCGGCCGGGCGCGATACACGGCTTGCAGGGACGCCAACGCCTTCTCATCATTCTCTTGCTGAAGATAGAGGCGCGCCAGGTGAAAACGCGTATCCAAATCATCCGGCTGGGCGGCCAGGTATTGCTCGAAATGGGGAACGGCCTGGGCGAGATCCTTTTGATCCTCGCAAGCGAGCGCCCACCCAAGCTGGGCCTGCGCTAGCGATCCGTCGAGCTCAAGAGATTTCTGGAACTCTCCCTGCGCGTCGGGATAACGCTTCTGTTGCAAATAAAGTTGGCCCAAATCGAAATGCGCGATGGCCAGGTGCGGATCGAGCCGCAACGCTTCTTGGAATTGCTTCTCCGCAGGCTCCGGCTGATCTGCCTGACGGAGAGCCCGCCCCAAGTAAAGATGCGCGCGCGTGTGGTCGGGCTTCAGCTTCACGGCTTCTTCGAGTTGCTCGACCGCCGCGCGGGGGTCCTTCATCTGAATCAGCCGAATACCCAGGTTTAGGCGCGCTTCGAACAGTTCGGGAGCCGACTCAAGCGCCTTGCGGTAGGCTTGCACCGCCTCCGCATATTGATTCAGGCCTTCGTGCGCAACCCCAAGATAAAACCAGGCGGCGGGGATGTCCGGCTGCATATCCACGACGGCCTTCAAGGCTTTCACGGCGGAGGCGTAGTCTTTGCGGCTTAGCGCTTCTTCGGCGTCGTGGAGGAGCCCCGGCACACCCGCCGCTCGCGAAGGCTTGGGCTGCTGCGCGAGCAATGTCGAGGAGGCCGCAGCGAAAAGCAGGAAGAACAGACACGTAACTTTAGCTCTTGGAGGGCGTTGAAGCACGGCTTCCCTCGGACTTCGGCAGATACTTGGCCAGGAACTTCCCGGTATAGGAGAGCGGATTCTTCGCCAACTTTTCCGGAGGGCCGGCCGCAACCACGTAGCCCCCCGCGTCCCCTCCCTCGGGGCCCAGATCAATAACCCAGTCGGCGGTTTTCAGGACGTCCATATTGTGCTCGATGATGAGGACCGTCGCTCCGGCCTCCAGCAACCTGCGAAACGCCCCCAGGAGCTTGCTAATGTCGTCGAAATGCAGGCCGGTGGTGGGCTCGTCGAAAATGAAGAGGGCGTTTTCACTCGCTTCGTGCGCCAGGTGCGCGGCCAAGCGGACGCGCTGGGCTTCGCCGCCGGAAAGCGTCGTCGCGGATTGCCCGAGCCGCAGGTAGCCCAGGCCAACCTCTTCGAGCACGCGAATCTTGTGAGTCACCTTGGGGACGTTGGAGAAAAACGCCAGGGCCTCCTTCACCGTCATCTGGAGGACTTCGTAGATGTTCTTGCCGCGGTAGCGAACTTCCAGAACGCTGGACTTGAAGCGTTGGCCGCGACACTCTTCGCAGACCAGTTCCACATCGGCGAGGAACTGCATTTCCATGGTGACGGTGCCGTCGCCCTGGCAGGTCTCGCAGCGCCCGCCGGGAATATTGAAAGAGAAGTGACCCGGGGAGTAGCCGCGGCGGCGGGCTTCGGGGGTGGAAGCAAAGACCTCGCGCACCGCGTCAAACGCCTTGAGGTAAGTGATAGGGTTGGACCGCGGCGTGCGGCCCAGGGGCGACTGGTCCACCAGAACAATGTCCACGAGCTGCTGATCGCCTTCCAGGCGTTCGTAATCGGCGCGCGGCGCGGACTGCCCGCGGCGGGAAACCAAGGCGTTATAGAGCACGTCGTGAACCAGAGTGGATTTTCCCGAGCCGGAAACGCCGCTAATGCACACCATCAATCCTAGCGGGATATCCACGTCAATGGCTTTCAAGTTGTGCTGGCGAGCGCCGCGCAGGCGGAGCCAGGCTTTCGCAGGCTTTCGCCGCTCGGAGGGCACGGGAATCTCCAGCTCGCCGGAGAGGTACCGCCCCGTCAGAGAGTGGGGATCTGCCCTCAGACCCGCCAAATCCCCTTCAAAAACTACTCGGCCTCCGTGTTCGCCGGCGCCGGGGCCTAGGTCCAGGATCTTGTCCGCCTGCGCGATCATCTCCGGGTCGTGCTCGACGACCAGCACCGTGTTGCCGAGGTCGCGCAACGTCTTTAGGATTTCGATCAACCGCCCGGTATCGCGCGCGTGGAGGCCGATGGAAGGCTCATCCAGAACGTAGAGCGCGCCCACCAGGTTCGAACCGAGGGCCGTCGCTAATTGGATCCGCTGCGATTCGCCGCCGGAAAGGCTGGACGCCAGCCGGTCCAGCGTCAGGTATTCCAGGCCCACTTTGTATAGAAACTTTACGCGCGAACGAATCTCATCCAGCACCTTGTCCGCAATCGCCTGCTGCTCAGCCGAGAGGCGAAGCTCGTTAAAGAACTGGTAGGCTTCCTGAATGGACATGCGGCAGACTTCGGTGATGTTCTTGCCTTGGATGCGCACGGCCAACGCTTCGCGGCGCAGCCGGCCTCCCTGACATTCGGGACACAGCGTGTACCCCCGGTAGCGGCTCAGGAACACGCGAACGTGCAGCTTGTACTTCTTCCGCTCCAGGTACTCGAAGAACCCCCGGATGCCGTAGAAGTCGTCGTCGCCTTCGATCACCCAGCGTCGCTGCTCCGCGGTGAGCTTGTGATAGGGCACGTCGAGCGGGATCCCGCGTCCGCGCGCCACGCGGCGGAGCTCGTTGTAGGACACGCGGTAGCGGGGTTTGGTCCAGGGTTCAATCGCCCCTTCGGCGAGCGTCTTGTTCTTGTCCGGGATCACCAAGTCGAGATCGAAGTCAATGGTGTTTCCAAACCCCTGGCAGCGCGGGCAGGCGCCATAGGGGTTGTTGAAGGAGAAAAGGCCGGGCTCGGGATCCTGGAAGACGATTTTGCAGCGCTTGCATTCAAACCGCTCGTTGAAAACCAGCCGCTCCGGTGATGCAGCGCCGCCCTTTAACGCGGCATTTGTCGGGCCTGCCTGCGCAGACACGCTCAAGCCCGGCGCGACCTCCGGGGGAACAAACTCCAGAATCGCCTCTCCCGTCTCGTGGAAGCAAAGTTCCACCGAGTCGATGAGCCGCTGGCGAACTTCCGGCCCCAGCACCAGCCGGTCCACCAGGACGTAAACAGGGCGCGCGAAATCCACGTCCAACAGCGACTCCGGTGTCGAAAATTCGAATACTCGGCCGCCCTGATACAGCCGGTTGAAACCGTGCTGGCGAAGCGAAAACAAGCGCGGCTTGAGCGATTCGTCAGGAGGCGCTGGGGCACTGACGGTAGTGGACAAGCCTGAGGCGGCAGGCTTCGCCTTTGCGCTGGATGTCCGAAGGGCTCCCTTGCCTTTCGCGGCCGGCGTACTCGCGGCCTCCACACCTCGTCCTTCAACCCCTGGATTGATTTGGAAAAGAATATAGAAACGCCTGCCCGGTTCGAATTCCAAGACCCGGTCGGCGACGGCATCCACATGGTCTTTGCGCACCACTTCTCCGCAACGGTGGCAGACGGTGATCCCCACGCGCGCGAAGAGCAGCCGCAGGTAATCATAGATCTCCGTGGCCGTGGCCACTGTGGAGCGAGGATTACGTGTCGTATTCTTCTGGCGGATTGCCACCGGAGGAGCAATGCCCGCTACCTCGTCGACGTCCGGTTTCTCCATCCGCTCCAGAAACTGGCGAGCGTAAGCCGAGAGAGACTCGACATAGCGGCGCTGGCCCTCGGCATAAAGCGTGTCAAAAGCCAGGCTGGATTTGCCGGAACCGGACAAGCCGGTCACGACCGTCAGCTTGTTGTGGGGAATTGTGCAGTCAAGGTTCTTCAGGTTGTGGACGCGCGCCCCGCGGACCACAATCGCCCCCGGGCTAGTCTCGGGCGGCGCCCCCGGTGGAGGGAGAGCCGCGCCGACCGATGGGAGCGCCCCTCCGGACTGAGCCGCCTCGCCTAAGGACTGGCCGGGGGAAGATGCGTTGGCCTCGCGCGGTTGATTAAGCGTGGACAAGGAACTCCCCTTGGAATCGCCCTGATTCCGCGACTGCGAGATGGGCCACGCCGCAATAACTGCTTACGGCGAGGCCCAAGCACACAAGTCCAAACTAGCTATTATAGCGCGAAAGGATTCGCGGGCACCCCAGTCACATGGTCGTGACGCAGGGGCACGCTGCGAGCACTCCGATGAAATGGGCCACACGATCATGCCCAGGCGCCGTCCGCCTCTACTGTACAGGCGGCTCGCCAGGGTGCGCGGGAGGGGCCGGGGGCCGAGGCGCCTCCGGGCGTGAAGGTCGGAACCCTTCGCGCCCCGCTCCAAACCGCTCGCGCCCGGCGCCGAAGGCTTCGCGGCGCGCCATGAACTCGCGAATCTTCTTCAGCTGCTCGGGCGTCAGCACGGTCTTGGCGGCCAGCAGCGCCTCGATGTGCTGTTTCATCATTTGCCCGCGCAGTTCGGAAAGCTCCTGCACGTTCTTGATGACCGCGTCGTGGTCGGGCTTGTCGGCGCGCAGGAGCTCGCGCAGCTCGATGTGGCGCACGGCGATGTCGGCGCGCGTTCGCACGCCGGCCTTCTCCGTATCCACCAGGAGCTGGCGCAGGCGGTCGACTTGCTGGTCAGTCAGATTCAGATAGGCTTTCACCCGGTCGCTTTCGAGCGCGGACATCAGGCGCGTAGCCATGCGTTCACCGCCACCCTCGCCTCCGCGCCCGCCGAAGTCTTCCCACACCTGGCCGCCGGCTCGATGTTCCCGCGGCGGCGACGTTTCTTGCGCTAATGCCGTCCACCCCATGACCAGTGTGCTCAAGAGCAATCCACTGGCAAAGAAAATCGCCTTCTTCATAGTCCACTCCCTCCCCGACCCGCCTGAAGCAGGCGGGTTTCGTCCCTCATTCTGATTTACGAGAAGACTGGCCATTAGGTTACGGGCCATTCAGGGAATATCGACTGCTCGGGCGGGGGTCGCTCCCTGCAACGTCCCCCATAGGGCCCAGCGCGCTCCGGCCTTTCGAAAACTTCGGGCGGTACGTAGTAGAATCGTTTTGGGTTTTCCAATCGAGAGTCGCGATGGCCATCGAAAAAACGAACCTGACGAGCCCTGCACTCAACTCAGCCGATGAGACCCGCGGGCTGGTCTTGATGTTCCGTTCCCTCCGTTCTCGCCATTTCTTGCTTTTCTGGAGCGGCAACTTCCTCTCCAACATCGGGACCTGGATGCAAAACCTGGCCCTGGGCTGGCTCATCGTGGTGACTACCAATTCTCCTTTCCTGCTGGGCCTGAACGGATTTTTGAGTTCGGTGCCGTCCCTGTTCTTCTCGCTCCTCGGCGGCGCGATTGCCGACCGCCTGAACCGCTTGAAGCTGATGATCTATACCCAGACCTCCATGATGCTCCTGGCGCTGTTGCTCGCCGCGCTGACTTCGTTCCGCCTCGTGACCATCCGCGAGATACTTCTTATCAGTTTTCTTAGCGGCCTCGCTTCGGCGCTCAATAACCCCGCCTATCAGGCGCTGGTCCCCGACCTGGTGGAGCGCGAAGACCTCCTGAACGCCATCGCCCTGAACTCCGCGCAATTCAACATGTCGCGGGCCATCGGACCCACGCTCGCCGGCCTGGCGCTGGGATCGTTGGGAGCGGCGGGATGTTTTTATCTGAACTCGTTCAGCTTCCTCCCCTTGATTATCGTTTTGGAGAGCATTCAGGTGCCGTCCCGTCTCGTGCACGATGGCTCCGGCGTCTGGAGCGCTATTGTCGAAGGGTTGCGCTTCGTGCGCCGCAACCCCTTGCTCATCATTTTGCTCTCGGTCCCGGCCGTGTTAAGCCTTTTCGCTTTGCCCTTTGTAACCTTGATGCCCTCCTTCGCCAAAGATGCGCTCAAGGTAGGGGCCTCGGGCTTAGGTTATTTGATGGCCGGAGCGGGGCTGGGCGCGGTCGTCGCGGCGCTCACGCTGGCTGCCCGAGGCGACGTCGAGCACAAAGGCCGCTATATTTTCGCCAGTGCGGCGGCATTCTCGCTCAGCCTTATCCTGGTCTCCCAGGCGCGCACCTTTTGGTCGGGCTTCTTCCTGATGGTCGTCTGCGGGGCCACCATGGTAGGTGCGCTGGCGCTTACCAATACGACGTTGCAGTTGGTCAGCCCGCCGGAATTGCGCGGCCGGATTATGAGCATGTATAACCTGACCGTCCTGGGATTCGCCCCGCTTGGCAACCTGCAGGCCGGCGCGGTCGCCGAAGCGCTGGGGACAAGGATCTCGTTCGCTCTGGGAGGCGCAATCTGCCTGGTCTATTTCCTCACCTTGCTCGCCTTGATCCCCCGCCTCCGCGGGCTCGGCCCGCTGCGCCCGGCGACCGCGTAGCGGAAGGGGCCGAGACGTCGCGCTCACGCATCTTGTGGGTTTGGCCAGCGCCAAGCCTCGAAATACCCACAAAATCTGCCCCAAACGTGGCTTAAAATGGCTTTTTTCAGCCCGAAATTCGCACCCCGAAGCCACTATGTCACTGATTCGCAACCACTTGGTGGCTTCTTTGGTATTTTTTTACCCTCCGAGTTTTTCTGCTCGTGATGTCCTGCCCGAGGCTGGGTCTGTGCGCGCTGTGGTCGCATTGCATTCGATGAAAACGAAAATAACGACACTCTGTCCGCCAGGCTAAGCTGTCAGGTGGCTTGTTTTCAAAAACCTGACAGCTTCGTTTTGCAAAGGCGCCCTGATTTCGGACATCCGCCCAAGTTCAGGCCTGTCAATCTGCTGCGGCTCCCTAGCTTCGGCTGCTTCTGTAATGTGATCGTGCGAGCGGTGCAACACGAAGCCTCCCAATCAAGGTGAACAAATAGTCTTGACTTAACTACTATATTATACCATGATTTGGAAAGTAAATCAAGAGGGAAATTTGTCCGGAATTAGACGACGACCAATCTATTCCCCGACTTCTTCCGGGAAAGTGGGGGATGGCACGGATTTCGGTTCTGGGGTAGATTGACACGCGAG
>Ga0187771_10002577_pt1 | contig 12514 bp, 16 predicted proteins | sample 0116_SJ02_MP15_1_FD_133139 | JGI IMG/M metagenome (GOLD analysis project Ga0187771, IMG submission 133139) | Tropical peat soil microbial communities from peatlands in Department of Meta, Colombia - 0116_SJ02_MP15_10_MG | ecosystem: Environmental > Terrestrial > Soil > Wetlands > Peat | place... | reverse complement strand
GTCAACGATCCTTTTGGGGACGATTGATGACCACGGCACCGGAGGAGCCTTCTTCCCGCAAGCTACCGTCACCATCAAAAGGATCATTAAAAGTGGAATCTTCCTCGTTATGTCCATCTATGATCAATCACATTGTTTAATGGTGAGGTTAAGGCTTAGGTCAAGGTTAAGAATTTCTCAACCTAAACCTCAACCCTAACCTTGAGTACTTATTTACGAGGTCCAAAGATCGCTGTCCCCACTCGAACATAGGTGGCCCCTTCTTCAATCGCGATCTCAAAGTCGTTCGACATCCCCATGGAGAGCTCCTTCGTCGCTATGCCTTCCTTTTCCATTTTCTCTTTCAATTCCCGAAGTCGAATATAATAAGGTCGACTCATTTCCGGTGAATCGAAATAGGGCTGCATCGTCATCAATCCTTCTAAGGAGAGATGGTCAAGAGCAAGAATCCTCTTGCCAAGATTCAACGCCATCTCTTCATCGGTCCCAAATTTAGTAGCCTCCCCAGAAAGCTTAACTTCCATCAATACTTTCATCATCCGGTCTGCCTGTTTTGCCCTGCGATTCAATTCTTCAACCAATGGGATGCTGTCCAAAGAATGTATCATATCGAAGAGGCGGACCGCATATTTTGCCTTATTTGACTGAAGGTGCCCAATGAAGTGCCAGGCTATTTGATGGCCAATCTCTTCTATTTTTCTCTGTGCCTCTTGCACATAATTCTCGCCCAAAATAGTGACTCCTGCTTCCACGGCTTCCTTGATTTGAGCGGTCTCCACGGTCTTGGAGACTGCAACCAATTTTATTTCATTAGGGTCTCTTCCAATCCTGCAAGCCGCTTTCTCTATTCTCTCCATCACTCTTAAGTAATTCTCTTTGACCGTTGACATAATATCATTTGATAAATTGTCATTGCGAGAACCAATAGCGATAGGGCGATCCCTTGTGATTGCTTCGCTCCGCTCGCAATCACATTCTATCAAAACTTATTTATTATTTTCATCATCAATCCACAATCCTCAATCCACATTCCGAGATATCTATGGCTCCCAGGCGAGTGAGCATCTGGATTAACTCACAGAGGGGAAGACCGACCACATTGCTATAGGACCCGCGGATCGATTCGATCATAAAAGATCCAATCCCTTGAATAGCATACCCCCCTGCTTTATCAAAAGGCTCCCCTGTTTGCACATACCATCCCATTTCATCTCGGGTCAAGGTCTTCACCTTCACTGCTGTCTCGACCGCCTCCTTGTCTCTCTTTCCCTTTTCCAAGTGGCAAACAGAAAAACCAGTTAAAACCCAATGCTCCCTGCCGCTCAGGGAGCGGAGCATCTCCACGGCTTCATCAGGATTACCAGGTTTTCCCAATATTGAACCATTGATATAAACGATGGTGTCCGCAGCGATGACCCAGCGATCAGGATATCGATTTCCTACGTCCAAGGCCTTCGCATCAGCAAGGCGAATAACATGCCCTTGGGGAGATTCTCCCTGAATAAAATCTTCCGTAACCCTGCTGGGAATGACATCAAAATCCAGGCCAACTTGTTTTAACAATTCACTTCGACGGGGAGACTTTGAGGCGAGAACGACCCGATTTCCCATCTTATAAAAACTAAAAGAAATCAAATGGTTTGTCAAGAAAATAGCAGCAGATCGAAGTGCCTTAGGATAAATTTACATCTCTTTACTACGAATACTTTTCCGATAGGCCTCGACCGCTCCTCCTTGGACAACGATCTGCATCAGAAACTCTGGCAGTACGGTGCCCTGAGCGATCCATGGCTTGGTTAGATTTTCGACCAATCCAGACGAAGGGTCATACTTTACTTCATCCCCTGCAGTTACAGCTCCCGATATTCCAGGACACTCCACAACCAACAGCCCTAAGTTGATGGCATTGCGGTAGAAAATACGGGAAAAGGATTCTGCAATGATGGCTTGTACACCGCAGGCACGAATCAAAGTGACTGCGGTTTCGCGGCTCGAGCCGCAGCCGAAGTTGGTGCCCGCCACAATAACATCTCCCGGACGGACTCTTTTAGGAAACTCCGGATCAATGCCCTCCATTGTATGTGGCAAAAGGTCTTCAAGCCGAGTAGAACTCATATATTTACCAGGAATGATAACATCCGTGTCCACGTTATTACCATAACAGTGCACCCGGCCGATGATCGGTTTCAAACGATTGTCCATTTTCACAGCCTCCTTCTTCGCGGTTCTCGGACAGCGCGTCTTAAAGTAACTTCCGTGGATCGGTCAGGTAACCTGCCACTGAAGAGGCAGCTGCAGTTTGCGGAGATGCTAAGTAAACACTGGCCCGCTTACTTCCCATACGGCCTACAAAGTTCCGAGTGCTTGTCGAGACACATACCTCTCCTTCTCCAAGGAGCCCAAAATGTCCACCAAAACAAGGCCCGCAAGTAGAGGGCCCGATGACTGCACCGGCCTTGATGAAAACGTCCAGAAGGCCCTCGCTGGCCATGCTGCTCAACACCCGATAAGATGCTGGAATCACAATTAGCCTCACTCTTGAATGGACCCGGTTCTTTCTAAGTATGGCAGATGCGGCCCGCATGTCTTCCAGCCTGCCATTGGAGCAACTCCCGATAAATACCTGATCTACATTGACAGATTCGGCTCCTGTCACCGGACAAACATTGTCCGGTGAGTGAGGCAAAGCCACTCTTGGTGTCAGTTCTGAAAGGTCTACCACCAGCCGTTCTCGATATATGGCGTCCGGATCGGGTTCCAGTATCGCATCAGGCAGTACGGGCCTGCCCAACAACTGCAAATATTCCGTTACTTGGTTGTCTACCGGCATCAGGGCCACTTTGGCACCCATCTCAGCAGACATGTTACAGATTGAGAGGCGACCATCGACTGATAGGTTATTTAGCCCCTGACCGCCGAACTCACAAGAAAGATAGTTTGCGCCGTCCGCCTTAAGACGTCCTAATAGCTCTAAAGCAACATCTTTAGCTGAGACCCCATCAGACATCTTTCCAATCAGGTCAATACGAATCGTCTCCGGCACTTTGAACCAGATCTTGCCCTTCACCATAGCCAAGGCCACATCCGTAAATCCAAGGCCTGTGGCAAAGCTCCCCAACGCTCCATAAGTCGTGGTATGGCTATCGCTGCCGATAATGACTTCACCTGGGTTGACGTAATCTTCCACCATGACCTGGTGACAGATTCCCTTCCGCATATCATGAAATTCCTTAATTCCGAAATCAGAGACAAATTTCCTACAGAGACGGTGGAAGTTTGCTGCCGCTTCGTTGGGTGGCGGAGCAAAGTGATCGAAAAGGGCAACCACTTTGTCCGGATCCGCCAGTCTATCTACCCCGAGATTCTTGATGGCATCTGCGATCCCCCAGCCAATGCCCTCGTGGATCATGATGCGGTCTAACTTTACCTCCATGATTTTCCCAGGCTGAACTTTTGGTTGGCCGCTGGCCTTAGCCAGCAGTTTTTGAGCTATTGTCTGTCCCATAAATCAGGTACCTCCTTGCCCTTACCCACTATAGTCTGGAAGAATACTTCTCGAATAGCATGACACATTTCGGAGGTGCTGCAATTCCATCCCTTTGGAGAACTCCGATTGTTAGTTTTGGCACGACGTTACCTTTTCCCCAGGTATGCCTTTGCCACTTCCTCGTTGGTGGCAAGCTCTTTAGCCGTTCCACTAAACACAACGCGGCCTGTTTCCATGACATATCCCCGATGAGACACAGCCGATGCGAGAATGGCATTCTGCTCTACCAGTAGTATACTCGTTCCAGCCTGGTTGATTGTCCTGATCGTGTAAAAAATCTCTTCCCGAACAATTGGTGCAAGACCCATTGAGGGTTCGTCCATGAGTAATAGTCGTCCATGGGACATGAGTGCACGGCCTATGGCAAGCATTTGCTGTTCTCCACCACTCAGTGTGCCCCCTCTTTGCCATTGACGTTCCTTGAGCTTCGGAAAGATGGAGAAGACATGTTCCATGCTTTCCTTTGCTCTTTTTCGGTTGTGGCGAATGTACGCCCCCATCATCAAGTTTTCAAAGACGGTAAGATCTGGAAAGATACGGCGACCCTCGGGAACAAGAGCAATCCCTAAGTTCACCACCTTATAAGGAAGCAGTCCCAGAATCGGTTCACCCAGAAATCGTATCTCCCCCTCTAAACCGTCCACCATGCCCATGATCGATTTTAGAGCTGTCGTCTTCCCAGCACCATTCGCCCCAAGGAGGCAAACGATTTCGCCCTCTTTGACTTCCATATCAATTCCCCTCAGGACATGGACATGGCCATAAGAGGCATGAACACGCCGCAGGCTAAGCACAACTTATTCCCCTTCCCAAGTAATTTTCTACAACCACCGGGCTACTTTGAACTTCACCAGGGAGCCCCTCAGCAATCTTCTTCCCAGAACTGAGGACTGTCACTTTATCTGAAATATCCATGACGAGATCCATGTTGTGTTCCACCAGCAGTATGGTTACACCCATGTCTCTGATCTTTAGAACGAGTTGGCGCATAAAGTCGATCTCTTTGGGATTCATTCCTGCAAGCGGCTCATCCAATAGGAGGAGCCGGGGACCGACTGCCAGGGCCCGAGCCAATTCTACTAAGCGTTGTTGTCCGTAAGGCAATTCCGTAGCCACGTGGTTTTCCATGCCGCTGAGGCCGACCACATCGAGGGCCTGTCTTGCCCTCTCCCGAATATCGGACTCTTGCTCCCTAAAGCATTTACTATGGAACAATGCCCCTGCCAGGTTCGCCTTCTTACGCAGGTGTGCCCCCACCATTACGGTCTCGAGGACGGTCATGGTGCGGAAGAGAGAGATCTGCTGGAACGTACGGGTGATGCCATATTTTGGCACACGACTGGGAGACTTATTCGTGATGTCCTCACCGTCAAAGATGATCCTGCCAGCGGAAGGTTTGAGCACACTGCTGATCAGATTAAAGATCGTCGTCTTTCCAGAGCCATTCGGCCCAATCAGGGCATGGATTTCACCTTTTCGAACCTCCATATCAAGGTCATCTACTGCCACCAAACCGCCAAAGTATTTGGTCAGGCTTTTCACCTGAAGAAGGCTCAATGAATACCCTCCTCCATTAAATATGGCCTGTTTCTACCACGTTTTAATAGTAAACCGAGGCTCGACAAGCCCCCAGGCAAAAACATCATGGCCAATACTAAAAGAATCCCATGGAAGACCATCTTAAAGTCCTGCAGGAAGCTCAGCAAGTCAGGGACCAGGGTGAGGGCTGCCGAACCGATCAGAGGTCCGAAGAGTCTCCCCTTTCCGCCTACCACTACCATGGAGAGGAAAGAGACCGATTCTGCAAAGGTGAAGGTATCCGGACTGATATAGGCGCGATAGTGAGCATAAAGACTACCCGCCATACCAGCTAAAAAGGCACTCATGGCAAAAGCCAATACCTTGTAAGTGAAAGGGTTTAGCCCGGAAGCACTCGCCGCAAGCTCGTTATCCCGCACAGCGACAAAGGCCCGACCATAATGGGAACGCAGTATCCGGTAAGTGGCTAAGGTGCAGAGGAGAAGGAAAAGGACCAAGAGGTAATACCAGGCCCTTTCAGAGGTGATGGCTACTCCAAAGAAGGAAGGTGGGGGAATATCTGTAATGCCTCTGGAACCCTGAGTCACACTCTCCCAGTTATTAATAACGATTCGGATGATTTCTGCAAAACCTGCTGTTGCAAGGGCTAAGTAAGGCCCTCTTAATCTGAGAGAAGGAAGGCCAAGGAGTGCTCCAAATACAGTGGCAGCGACCGAAGATGCTGCCAGACTCCCGAGAAAAGGCCAGCCCAATCCTTTGCCGAACAAGGCTGAACAGTAAGCACCGATAGCAAAAAAAGCAGCATGACCCAAGGAGAGTTGACCAGTATAGCCAGTCACTATATTCAATCCTGTAGCTGCAATGGCATAGATCAAAATCAGATTAGCCAGGTGCATATAGTAGAGGTGGGTCATGATCAACGGGAAGAGCAGGAGAGAGAAGAGAAAAATGATAGCAGCCAAAGGCCTCACCGGGCCATCCCCCTTTTCCCCAGAAGTCCTGTAGGCCTTACGATCAAGACAAGCAGCAGAATGACGAATGCCGTGGCATCTTTATAGGCTGAACTGATATAGGCGGAGGCCAGATTCTCGATCACACCTATGCTTAACCCACCGATAATGGCTCCGGGCAAGCTTTGAAAGCTGCCGATGATTGCAGCGGTGAAGGCCTTGAGCCCAACCGATTGTCCCATGGCCGTTGTCACGAGGAAGGCAGGTGCCAAGAGGATGCCTGCAACCCCACCCAACGCAGATGCCAAAGCAAAGGTCAGGGTATCTAAGGCATCGACATTAATCCCCATGACGCTTGCAATCTCCTTATCCTGGGCCACTGCTCGCATAGCCGTTCCCAATTGGGTCTGTTTAAGAAACCAGTTCAAGGCAAGCATGATGAGAATGCCAATGCCAAGGATCCAAAGGTTTCTGGGTAGAATGTTTGTGCCTGCGATATGGATCGGTTTTCTCCCGAAAACGTCTGGGAACCCGAAGCCCATGGAGCCCCAGATAATGATGGCGATATTAATCAAGAAGACCGACACACCGATTGAGGCAATGAGGAAGTTCTCTCCAGATGCATGCTTACGGAACATATAGTAGTAGACACTGCGACGAATCACGCTACCAATCACTGCGCCGCTTACTGCTACCAATCCAAAAGAGAGCCAATATGGAAGTCGGAGGATAATGTGGAATGTGAGACCTAAAAAAGCTCCCACCATGACCATTTCACCATGGGCGAAGTTGAGAATACCCATGGCATTCCAGATCAGGACATAGCCAAGGGCAACCAACGCATACATGCTGCCAATGGCCAATCCGGACATGATGAGCTGGATAGCGAATTGAACTTCTGTCAATCATTCCTCTCAAGATTTCTGAAAAAGTGTCAGAGGCCTCAGAGAGGTAGGCTTCAATCCCGCCCCCCTGAGTCCTTACCCAAAGATAATACGCTCTCGAGAGATCTCCTTCAGTGATCTTACAATCGGCGGATGAATTCAAACTTGCCTTTTTTCCACTGTCCCAAAACGTTTTGTTTGAGACCTTCTCCTCTCTCATCAAAAGTGAATGTACCGCCCGGCGTCTTAACGCCTTTTAGCTGGTGAAGGGCCTTGGCCACCTTATCGGAATCGGCAGAGCGGGCCTTCTTGAGGGCCTCGGCAATCAGGCGTATAGCTGCATCAGCTCTGGCAACATTGTGATCCGCCATGTACCCGGTAAATGCCTTGAAGTCCTTAACAAATTGCTGAACCATAGGGTCTGGATCGCTGTTTGCAAAGGCCACGATGGCATAGACACCCTCCACCTTGTCTGCCCCAGCCAGATCGCGGTATTGCTCAGAAGCAAGCCCGGTGGCACCAATAATGGGAATGGTTAGACTCATTTCCCGTACCTGTTTGGTCACCAGGGCTGCGGCAGGATCGAGACTGTGGATGAACAGCACCTCCGCACCTGACTTTTGGATGTTCAGCAACTGTGAGCTGAAATCCTGGTCCCGCTCTTGGCACTTTTCAATGGCCACCGCGGGGTGGCCCAGTTTTTCAAGTTCCTTGGCAGCAGAAACTGCTGCGCCTTGGCCATAGTCACTGTCCGAAGCTAAGATCGCCACTTTCTTATATCCCAACTCCTTCTCGGCAAAATCCATTACCTGTGCCCCTGTAATGGCATCTGAAACGGTGGATCTAAACACATATTGATTCCCTTTCTCGGTTAAAGAGGGGCTGAAGGCAGTTGTGAACATGGGCACCTTAGCCTTTTCCACAAGAGGGAGTGAAGCAATTGTTCCGGTGCTGTCAGAAACTACAAGTGCCATGACACCTTCCTTCTTTATCAACTTCTCTACAGTACTCGTAGTCTTGGTTGGATTTCCCTCATTATCTTCATATTTCAGTTCTAACATGAACCCGCCTGCTCCACCCGCCTCATTGATTTGCTTAACAGCAAACCCTGTTCCGTCTTTGATGTATTTACCTCTTACCGCTGCGATCCCACTGAGCGGTGCGGAAACACCGATTGTAAAAGTTTTCTTGGCCTTCTGTTGTTGGGACTGAGTGGTTTCGTACCCAAAGAAACAGAAAAAGAAAAGAAGACTCAAAACCGTGATCACTTTTGTCGCTACCTTATTCATAGCTTCAACCTCCTTTTTGGGTTTTCTTGTTGACTCCCTTGCCTATAACACTTCTAATCTCGGAATCTAAACGCCTATTCTTTATCACCCATCGGACATCTCCCTTGTGACGCCACAACCTCTTAAGACTACCTCTTGGGACCGAAATAGAAGGGTGGAAGATCTTCATAGCGGGTAGAAGTTGAGGGATAATTGGGGAGCGGCAATCCGTGATTTCGACACCACTCGATGCGCATAAGGTTTGCGTATTTTTTCCTCTCCGTCCCCGTATGGTTTATAATATAATGTTCTTCGACAGCTTGGGCGTTGATATACCCACTCTTCACTGCCCCGTAAAAAATCTCTTTTCCCAACTCTGTGCGCACTAAGGCAGCGTTATGTGCCATTTTCTTGTCTAAGTGTTGGGTTTCTCCAAGTGAGATGTCGGCCAACTCAGCCGAATAGTCGTAGCAGATCCGACAGCGAGGCCGGGTGTGCATCCAGAGGAACGTAAGTTGATCAGGATATGGAATTTTGTAAGTATTCCCCTGTTTATCCCAAACCGTAAACGCTCCGGGATAGGCTCCCTCTCGATAGGAGATCCGACTCACATTTTCAAGGGGGACTCCGAGGCGGCGGGTGATGATATGTTCTGCCCCTCTTGTGAATCGGTTCTCGGCACAAAAAAGACCTATGGTGAAAACAATGGCTTTGGCAAGGGGATTACCACTCATATATGCCTGGATCTTTCTCAAGCCATGAATGTGGCAAGGCAATCCAACCACAGCCAACCTTAGTTTCTTTTCTGCTAACTCCTTTAAAGCATCGTTTAGGCTGCAATGGGTATACTTAGAACCCTGCGTAGATAGTATCTCCTCCCGTGTTTGGGAGAAAGCAGCCACAGGTACCCAGGGCTTGTCCTTTCTATATCCAACCCCCAATACCCCATCAATTATTTTTTCTCCCAAGGCATATATTTGCAAAGCAGCTGCCGTTCCCCCACTGGCACCACCTATGCGGATGGCTTCATCTGAAGCCATGGCCACATGGCGCTCTTGATACACTCCAAGCAGTTGCTTGTTTTCTAACTTGCTCGCCCCAAGAAACTTCTGCTCAAGCTCTGCCATTTCGACTCGCTCTCCAGGGCAGCAGGCATAACAGATTCCGCAATGGTTGCAATTCTCTGTAGCTCTGGTTCTTAATAAATCGCCTGGTGAAGGTTCTTCACCCTCAAGGACGATACAGTTTTTAGGACAGACCGCAGCACAAGTGCCACAAGCCGTACATAGCCCTCGATCAACGATATCAGAAAACAGATCTTGTGCCGACTTACCCTTGAAATCAATTAGCGAGCCCAATGACATTGGTGGAGTTCTCCTTTACTTCAATATATTGAATTCTAAGAAAATTTTTCAATGATCTCTTTCACTTAACTTGTTAAGATATTTGAGATAGCTATGTCAAGTGCATTATGAACTGATAAGTAGGTAATTTTCGAGGCAGAAAGAAATCCGGCTACCTTTGGATGTTAACCCTTTAGCCTGTTATCAGCCGATGTCCTCAGAATGTTATCGTCCTTCTCGTTTCCAAAGTGCCCAAAGGTCCCGGGCACCATGAATAAATCCGACAATGTATATAGTTTGCTCGGCTAGCTGATAGATGAGGCGATAATTCCTCACAAAGAGTTCCCGGATACTCGGATCGTTAAATTCGGGGACTATACGCCCCCGCTCCGCCAGATAGGCCAATGTTCGTGCTGCATCCCGCGCTTCACGAGCAAATGCTGCTGCATAGTGGGAAGAATCCTTAGCAATATAATCCGCAACTTCTTCGAGATCTCTCCAAGCTGATTCGGCCCACATTACCTTCCGAGCCATTTGGACATCCTTTCTTCAACTTCGTCTTGGCTTAGGACACGGCCTTCCTGAATGTCCCTTAGTCCACGTTCGATCTTCTCTCGGACGTAGATGTGGTACTGGATGTCCTCGAATGACGCATCGTCTGGAAGCTGGTCAAGAATCTTGCGAACTTCTTCTTTTGCTGTGCTCATCTCTTACTCCTTTCATAGGGTGTTGGTTAACGTTCAAGGCTAAAAGAAGTGTGAAGCATTTGGGTCTCGATATTTCAGCCCGTATTATCTGCCTTTCGCGGGCACGCTCTTTTCATCTTCTTGCAAAGTGTATAATTTAGCTTTGACCCCATTTGTTTTAAAAATTTTGTATGAAGTTATCAACCCACTTTCCTCTATGAGCATTACTTCCACTTTTGTACTCCGAAAAATTATGGTTTTCATATTTAACTCTTACATCAATGAAACAACTAAATAGAGCATCGTCATAATCATTGGATAAAACATTATGCACCTCAGAAATGCCATTCTTACTAATGTAATCCTTCAAAATCGCACATAACCCATTATTTCTCCACCACGTTTTTAATGCTTGATATTCTATTTTATCTCTCATCGTTATATTATAGTTCTGTATCGACTCATCAAATCTTACAAATCCATATAACGCTGAGACGATGACTAAATCTAAGTCTTGACTTTTTCTTAATTTCTCCCAAGAACCAGAAGAAATTTGACGATAAATTTGGGAATGCGCGCCACTATATCTTTCATAGGCTTCAACGTAGTTTATGGTGCCGTCATTAGAACAACCAAGCTCAGGCCCAAACGCAGTAGAGAAATACTCAAACAATCTTCTTCTTAGACTTAGTAAGTGCCCTTTTGACGCATCGGTTAAATGATTGAGAATGGAATTCTTTGTGTTGTATTCCGGTATTCCTCCATTTTTCTTAGACCCGCTACATGGAATTAATATAAGAACCCTGCCCATTGTACTCACCACACCCTTATTTTTGTGTCAATAGTGGTTAGGAATGCTCTGACATCTTTAGGATTTATCACATCGACAGTTTCATCCTCCTTGACCAAAATAATATGAATGTTAAGTTTCTCGAATATTATAGAGTTTGAATATTTTTTAAGAATGAGTCGATAAGAAAGTTTTTCCCCGCGCTCAGTTTTACTGAAGGGTATACAAATGGCGTAATTTGTTTCCTCATTTAATCTGTTGATACTTTTTAGAATTTGACCCATACCCGTATCAAAATTCACATTATACTGTGCAGTATTTCTATCATAGTCGCCTTTTACCTCTATGATCCATTTTTCGTTCTCCTTTTTAGCTATTAAATCAACATTATTGTCAGAATTTATTTGGATGTTTTCTATGGTTTCAAATCCTCTACCTTCAAACCATCTTTTTAGTATCTTTTGAGTTTGTGCCTCATTCATAACGCCTCTTCGGTGTATCCGAACTTAACCGAATTGTTTCGTTTATCCCCCTAAAAATAGAAGGATAGATGAAATTCCGATATGGTCCTAAAAGTGGTGGTATAGAGGAGATATTTCGCCTGCCTGTCGCAGGCAGGGATATTCCAACTCTAGCCAACCTGGTTATCCCCTCCTTTCCTGTCAATACCTCGAGGACAGTCCTGATTCAAATCCCCCCTCGCCCCCCTTTTCTAAAGGGGGGATGCGGGAATTATCCTCCCGTAAATTGTACGACTGAGCGCTCACGACCGAGTCTGGGAGAACCTCTTCAGGGTAGTGCCTATTTCGATTTCTTTTTCTTCAAAAGCTCTCAGTATCTTTTCAAGGACTCCATTTGTATTAGGAAAACTCCAGTATTTTTCCACAGGATGCCATCTATGTCCCTCGATGGTCTTAATTTATGCCTACCCTGTTTACGGTTAAAGGATTGAAGGATACTTCCATGTCTTCTTTTTTATAACAAATTACAAAACCTAGGAGAATAAGTCAATATCCGAAGGATAATGGTAAACCCCCACCTTTGACCCCATCTTTGAAAGGGTCCGGAGTAAAGTTGACTCTCAAGGTTAAATCTGGTAGGGTTTAAATAGGAGAATGAATTGAAGGAAAAGATTAAGGATCAAGATAGCCTGCGAAGGATTCTGAAAGACCTCAAGGCCAAAGGCAAGCGGATCGTCTTTACCAATGGCTGCTTTGACCTCCTCCACCTTGGCCATATCCGTTACTTGGAAGGAGCCAAAGCCCTTGGGGATATATTGGTTATCGGGGTGAATAGTGATTATTCCGTTCAAAAATTGAAAGGACCCCAGCGACCTATTCTTCCAGAAGACGAGAGGGCGGAGATCCTCTCCGGACTCGGTTGTGTTGATTACATCACAATTTTTGATGAAAAAGATCCATTGGAACTCATCTCCATCCTCCAGCCCGATATCCTTGTCAAAGGAGGCGATTGGACCAAAGAAACCACAGTGGGAAGGGAAGTGGTC
>Ga0187771_10002576_pt1 | contig 12515 bp, 15 predicted proteins | sample 0116_SJ02_MP15_1_FD_133139 | JGI IMG/M metagenome (GOLD analysis project Ga0187771, IMG submission 133139) | Tropical peat soil microbial communities from peatlands in Department of Meta, Colombia - 0116_SJ02_MP15_10_MG | ecosystem: Environmental > Terrestrial > Soil > Wetlands > Peat | place... | reverse complement strand
ACATTATAAGATAGACGCAAGTGACGAGCTCTTTAACCTTTATCGTTCAATTAAAGAGTTGATCGAGAAATTCTACCCAGCCCAGACGGCAACAGATATCATTAATAAGGATCCGCTTCTTCGCCTGCATCGCCAACCTGATCATGTAAAGAAGATTGTAAGAGATGAGATACTGGCTACGGATGATCTTCAATGGTTTCCAATAATCCAAACCGTACAAACCAGTCCTCAACCTACGTCAAGCCAGACGCAGCCCACGCAGACTCAGGGCGCAAGCCCGTAGGAAGCTAGTAGCAAAAGTTGATAAAACTATACATGGATGCTTGAGTGCAAATCAAATGCATGAAAAAAGGCTATTAGCTTGCTCGAGGGAAGACGCCAGCCGCATAGAGTCAAGCCATGCTCCGCGGAGTTTCACAAGGTTTGGCGTACGCACGTTGGCAAAAGCAAGTTCTAGCTATTAGCGAGCGAGAAGCCTTAAAAGCTTACTGTTATTTGTAGATTGATAAGGTGCGCGACGTGCAATGCATGTATTTTAGCAAAGAAATTTGTTACGCTTCCCCAAATGTACAACTACCTGAGATGTTTAAGCCAAGCACGGCCGACAAAACAAAGTTTTGCCAGAGTGACTTGTTTAGAAATTGCCCGAGATATTTATCTCTACAGGAGTCTCCAAGCGCTAGTACGGGCCTCGCGGGCAAGGACCAACAGGGAGCACAACCGGGTGCTCAACCAGGCGCTCAACCAGGCGCTCGACCGGGAAGTCAACCTAAACAGCCAAAGAAAGGGGCAATAGACAATGGGTAGGAGCATACCCTAGCTAGCGATATTTTGTAGGGCGCCGCATTGAAAGTGCGTTGTCAGTCTATGCTTGTTTTTGGAAGATTTCATTCAAGTATGGGCATGACTTGTCTGTTATGCGGTCATAGTATGAGAAGACCCACTCTCACAGCTGTTGACAAGTAGCTGGACGGCTGGAGTCTTTGGTCTTCTCGAATAAGTTCTGCAATTTTTGAGTTTTTCTGGGCACCAAGAAAGAGAAGTGCAGTAAGAGCAGTTTTCGTTTTCCCCGGGCAAGATTAATTGAATTTGACGACACACTTTTTTCTTTGGCGTTGCAGTTGGGTTTCTTTTCTTTGGTCATCCTGAGATTGCACTTTTGGTGGCGTTAGGTGCGCTCTTGACTAACTTCGACAGGGAGTATTGGTTTATGCTTGCCGTTGAATATCGCGATGAGCAATTTCACCGATCCTTGTTTCATAACTTGTTCGTTATGGAAGCGGTTTATCTCGTAAGTCCGTTTGCTTCTCTTGGAATGTTTCTTCACGTTTTCCAAGATTCTTTCACCACCATTAAGGACAGGGGTTGCGAATGGCTTTATCCAGTAACTCGTGTGCGGTTAGGTTTTCTCACAACACGCTCAAGCTGCATATCAAGATGCTGTTGGCTGCGGGTTTACTGATGAGAGAAAAGGCGCACCTTGAAGGGCTCGGGAGGCCGAAGCTGGCGTATTCCCTCTCGCCTAACCTTGAGAAGCAGGTTTCCGCCGCACTCTCAGACCCGTCGATAGAGCTTGTGCATCTGCCGTTCAACCGCCTTAAGCATCTGTGCAGGTTCGAGAAGGGCAGATACTGCAAAGAGGTCAGAAAAGACTGCAGCTCCCAAAACTGCCCACAGCTATCCAAAGCTAAAGACCAAAAGCGCGCGCGCTATGGCTGGTTTTGATGAGATTGCTCATGTCGAAACCTTTTGACTTTACAGATTCTACTAGTTGGGAAAATAGTTCGTCATCCATTTGCGATGTTCTGCTCAATATCCAAAGATACTTGCGATTTGGTGTCCCTACAACGGCATAATCATAATCCTTTCCCAAGTCAATAATCCAATAATCAGCAGAGAACGGCCAGAAGAACGTCACTTTTAGTTTTGCTCCTGTATTCTTGTCAACCACCTTTGCCTTGCCCTTTGCCTGTTTCAGCTTGCCATCTTTCAGGCACTCATTGAGTACGGAGACATTGCCATCTTTCGATGAGCTGTAAGTCGCCGTTATGTCAGTACAACCATCTTCAAATCTAAAAGGAAGGTGCGCAATCTCATACCATTTGCCCAGATATCTCTCCAAATCGACGTGCGGCACGACTTCAAGCGAACTACGTTCCTCTTTCGTCAATTAAATCAACAGCATCAAGAGCAAGGCACACAACATTTAATCCTTTGGGTTTGGGTTTGGGACAAAACTTTACCCTTTTTTTGCTTTGCGCTTATGCTTACGCTTGCCCCGTGCGCTGAATCCGTGACACTAGGCACGGGACAACATCAACGCTGCTTACGCAGCTACGACGATGCTGACGCCTTTATGCAGCTAGGTGCTCATGCTAACGCATGATGACTGACACTGAACGCCTGCCTGCCTTGAAGGAAAGGGGGCAGGCTATTAGGTGAACGAGAAAAAAGATACTGAATACTCAGGAATACATTCAGGGCAGAAAGAGGGAGATATCTCCCGATATGTCTAGTTATTTCCGACAATTTGGGTATCTCCGATATGCCATGAGTCAAGAGACGCTTAAAAGGAATATGACGGTTCTGTAGAACGGAAAAACTAATCAATCTAAAGCGGTATACGAGTGAAGGGTTCTGTCTATGGTAAAACAAGTTCCAAAAAAACTTGTAAAAAAGTTTTTAAAAAAATAGATAATAAGCATATAGTTAATCTAATTGCTGGCATAGACCCCAATCCTTCACATGCTATTTTCTATCTCAGAATGGAGTCTAAGGATAAGAGAACTGGTAAAACAATTGATTCTGTAAAACCCATTTGGCTTAGTCTAACTGAGATGCAAAAGTTGAGCATGTTAATGTTTATCGCTTCTAGATTTTGGGAAGAAACGTACGAAAAAGGTTCGGAATATAGCAAAAAAAGAATTAGTGATTTTATTGAAGTTTGGGATATTATGGAAAAAGCACTTGATGTTTTATTTGAAGAATAGCGAATCAAAGATTGTTAGGCTAGTCTTGTCCGTGATTCTTCCACAACCTAAAAAGCCTAGACTTTTAACGAAAAAGGTTTGAGTGCAGAGAAAGGCATGACCGTGTCTTTCAAATTCAACAAAAAGCTTTTAGAGAATAACCATGTGCACATGAGCACACAAACCAGATAAATGACGAAGACGGATTCTTAGAGGCGTGAGGAATAACTCATAGAACCATTAAACTCTAGCTTTAGCCAAGTCATTAATTCGGACAAGGAATTGAGGTCTAGGATTATTGAAGTTGTTAGTCTTGACATGGAAAAAAACCGTTCAATATGTGACGGCATCAATCTGGACGACCAACAACTAAAGAGAATCATTTTGCAAAATAAGGGTGCAGTTAAGCAAGAACGTATTCTCTCGGAAAGAAAGAGAATAGTCGTGAAGGTTAGCTGGAACAAGAGAAAGATGTTTTTCAATTGTTCCATAGTCTTCTTAGAGAAACAGAATAACGGAAGCTGGAAGTGTGTGGTGCGGTTTGATGATAACCATGAATGCAGACATATGGACGTAGATTTACCAACAGGAAGAGCAAAAATGATTTACGGACGCCTCACTCTAGCAAAAGTTGAATGCCCAATCCTTTCTGGAATCATTGATTCCTTACCAAAGGAGAAGGCTGATGCATGGAAGATAAGATTGTTCCACGAAATTACGCTCGGAAATCACAAACGAAAGGAATTTCTCAAAAACCCAAAAATCCATTTACTAGCCTCCTAACCCTAAATATTCCCATTTGTTTTCGTAGTGTTCTTCAAGCTGTTTGATTGTAACGCTCAACGGTTGTTTTCTTTTCTCTATGTTTTCAATAGGCTCACGATGTTTCGAATCTCTTACGTACATATCCCATTGCTCTTTACAAAGGCTAAAGATTTTTTCCTTGGGAACAACAAAACATCGTGGGTTGGCTTTTTCATCTGTAGGAATATAGACGAATATGAATGGATTTGAGAATGTATTTTTGACTTTCTCCATTTCCTTAGGGATTACACTAGTGACAGGAAAGAAGTCTTTAGTAGCCTCTTTCTTGCGCTGTTGATGCATTGTTTTAACTTGTACTCCAACTGTTTTCTCATTCTTAGGGTTACGAACTAGCAAATCTACAGCTTTCGTGTTTCGAGAAGTCGGCACAGCGTTATATCCCATTTTGCATAATAAGGAAGCTACGTGATAGACACCAAACTGCCCAATCAGGGCTTTATCCGTACTCGTTTTATTACCCTCATCACCCTTTTACATATTGGAATCGACGTTCAACTACAAAAGGTTTAGGAGAGGCATGAGCAAAAGAAAAGAACCACAAATTAACCCTCAGGTCAAACTCAGCAATCAATTAGTAGGTAATGCGGGTCTTTACTACGTATGCTATGAGCTTTTAAAACGCCACTGGAATGTCTTGCCGACTTCGAGAAATGCAAAGGGTATTGATATAGTCATTTATAGCCAAGATGCCAAACTCACCAAGACTATACAAGTTAAGACTCTACGCAAGAGAAACCCTATTCCTTGTGGAAATAATTTAGACAACTTAATTGCAGAGTATTTGATAGCGTGTAGGAATGTTTTCAGTGAGAAACCAGAGGTTTTCGTTATGAAAATTGATGATGATAAGATAAAGGATAAAATAGCTGAGAAATCAAAAGGTGGGAGAATAAGTTACTGGCTTCAACCGAAGGTTTATGAAGAGTTTAGAGATAAATGGGCTAAAATTGGGGACGGATTCGACTAGTCTTGTCCGTGACGCTTGTAAAGGTCTTCTAAAAATTGATTTGAAAGGTCTAACTTTTCTTCCTTATTTTCAGCAAATCAAAATCCGATAAAATAGCAACCACAATTTCCCAACACAGTTATTTCTTAGAGGATTAGTGGCAAAGTTCAAAAAAATGACATTAATGCCTGTAGGGGGTCGAAGAGGCTTGTTTTATTGTTGTCGGCACGTTCTGAGCTTATTTAACATTTCTTGATATTCCGCATGGAAGAAATGGTATATCAGTTGATAACCTGACGGTATTTCAGAACTGTAGTTTTGTAAAACACAAATCCAAAAACAGCATCTTACAAGACGCATATACGAGCCGCACATACGAGCCGCACATACGAGCCGCGCATACGAGCCGCACATAGGGCAGCGAGCATATTTTGAAATTTTGAGTTTGTTTTTTTCAACTAATAAGTCACAGATTGCTTCACCATCACGCAAATGAGAACCACTAATTATGCACTTCAGAATTAACACAAGATTCATTCAAGATGATTCTAAAGAACGACTTAACGATTCATAACGAGCAAAAATGACTAGGCTAAAAAACTAACTCAGGAAATTTTTCAGGGGTCTTGTTGAATGCTGTGTAAATATCCTCAAAGCCAACAAGCAGTCTCATGCCAACGCCTAAGTCTTCTACAGTTTTCCCATACACGATATCTCTGAAGTCAAGGTCATCTGTAGCGTATTTCCAATTCTTAACATCTATGACCCAAAAGACAAATCGCTCAGATGAGAATTGGTGCAATTTGTCCCAGAAATCCGCATACACCTTTCTTCTAAGCCATTCAGAGGATATTTTGATTGCTTCTTTCATTATTAAAACTACCCGCGTCCTTTCGGAACCGACAGTCTTCTTCTTCTTGTTGATTTCTATATCAGTCCCGTCAATGGAGAACGCACCAGTTTGTTGACTTTTGATTCTAGCAATTACAAACTCTATTATCGCATTGGCTTTTTCTTTGTCTAGCAAGCCATATTCGTTTTTTACTACGAAATCTGACAGTTGAGCCCAGATTTCTCTATAAACTCTGTTTGCCTCATCGGTGTCAGAGAGTAATTTCACTTCGAAAAGAATATCCTCTCCGTACAGAGTTATCTTTAGGTCTGGTTTATTCTTTGCTTGAACGAACTCTGGGCTCAACGCTTTAATGTTTCTTGCAAATTCAAGTTCGGAGATAATGCTTTCCCAGTTATAGGGGTCTTTCATTCTCTTTATTTTACTACTCAAGTTCGAGACAGTATCTAGTTCACCAAGAAGTTTGTCGAAATGGGTTTTGTAATCAGGGTTCAATTCAAAGAAATTCAGTAGGGGATGACTGTCATCAAAAGAGTTAAGGTATTTTCTTAGATAAGTGTGTGAAGAAAAATCCATACTTCAATCACTCTGTCTTTTCATTATTGCCAAAATAAATTCTCTCTTTTTTGAACATAAAAAATATTGCGGTCTTTTGTTTGTGTGCTCATGGGTTTTTCTAAATCTAACTGAATCTCACTTTTTAGGAATTTTAATCAGTTGATTAATTCACTCGGTTCTGCCATTGGCTCCAATAGTGCAAAGCTGTAACAAAGCAGGCGATAAACCGAATCATTCCTTCAATTTTAGCACGCGCGAGTGAATCCGGATACGAAGAACGATCACGCACATGCCTAGCCAGACTGCTGCTGCATATGCAGGTAGTAATAGAAGGCCTCGAGCAATTGCTCATGATTTCTGCGTAAACTAAGCCTTATCAAAGCTTCATACATTGCACTAAATTGACTCCAGACATTTCGCCTTTGGCAGTAAGTAACCACAATAAAAACAACCACGAGAAAAAGCAGAAGCAACTGCAAGTGAAGTTCACGTGTCTGAATATCTACTGATATACCTGAAATAACCCTAATTAGCCATCCGGCAACAAGACCCATAATCAAGGCCCAATATGTGGACCCCAATAGAACTAGCATGTCCCATCTTCTATGAGCATAATCCAAAAGACTCTCATTAGGTCTTAAGTAGACTGCAAAATCTGAAAATGCCTCCATAAATAAGCATTGTTCTCTTTCACACCTACCGTCGTTCCGTCTTAGGTAGTTCTCTCTCAGATATCTCGCCAGCGGTTTAAACTCTTTTTTCTCAAAAATTCCGCCTTTTCTATAGAACCAGAAGAACCATAATTGGCTGACAAGAAAGCCTATTCCAGGACCAGAAACCAAGAAAGGCACTATGGTCAAGAACGCATCGAGAATTTGATCAGAACTAGACGTAGCGGGAATTAAGCGCAGGAATGCGAGTAGGGGAACGAAATTTATCGCACCAACTATCAAAATGAGAATAAACCCTGGGATCGCCCACCTCAGCGAAAAATACCCTCGTTCCGAAGAATATTCCCTTTTAGACACGATATGATTATACAAAGGGGCATCATTTAAATAACTGGCGCCCGCAGTTTCCATGAACTTTTCTGCGTTTTTGTTTGGACGTAGTACGTGATGCCAGCACCACGAACTGTACCAATACCCCCTAACTACTGGAGCAATCCATTCATTGACCAAACAATCACCTTTAATCTCTACTAAAAATCAATCATTCTTAGTTTCGCTATTGACATTTTACCTTCTTGGCAAGTCTCAGAGAATTGAGGTCGAAGACCATGGCGGAGTACATCTATAGCCCGCGCACTTCTCACCATTGATAATCAAGCGTCATTTGCACGCTCTTGTCAGTCTTTCTTCTTGTATCTTCACTGGCTCTAAGACTAATAACGGTTGAAACGATAAGAATGACAAAGGTTGTCGCAATTATCCAGCAAGGATAACCAACAGCCAACCAAAAGAGAATACCGAAAAACATCAAATGCGCGAGATACGCAAGAACACAGTTAGATTCAACAATCTCTGCTCTCTCATCTACGAAATATTTTGCGAGTCCGCCTCTTTTTGCAGCTTCAGCTTTTATTTTTGGGTTCTTTCCGATTTTTAAAGACCAAGACAAATTTTGTTTCGCACCATTGACAAGTCTGGAGATACTGAAAATCATTCCACAAACTAGCCCCCAATATAACAACCAGAACAAAACAAGATAATTGTGATTTGAAGATATGGACCGTCCTGAGATTATACTAACTAAAATAGTTACAACTCCAATAATACTTGCGAGCCATATTGCTATCCAAGCGAGATAAGCTTCATAATTTCGTTCAATCAGCCAAAGATACTGACTGTCTTCGCTCACAGTTTTACAAATATAAACGTTGGCAATTTAAATTGTTAGTCCCTCGGATAAGGGATATCATCGTGCCCCAATTCTCAGAATCCAATTCTCGTCTCTGCAACCATCGAGCTGACAAAAGTGGGTAGCGCGCCATGAAGCATCTTTACTTGTATTTCGGGTTCCGGCCAGACGGCGGCGTTAGCCCCTTCTCTTTCATCTCAGTAAAGTGATGGCCAAGAGTTCCAGGATACATTTCTCCTTGCGGGTGCCACCAGAGTGGCAAGTTTAAATTTTCAGGAACAACCTCGTAAAATCGTTTCCTCCAGCCGTGTGGCCTTGTCTCGAAACCCGCTGGACGAATCAACCCGATTTTACGGCAAATCCAAAAATATTTTCGTACGCTCGCGTACGATGTTGTGGGTTTAGTTTCGCGAAAGATCTTGAAGAAAGAATACGGGTTTCCGCGTCCGACTTTCTCGAGATATTCCCTTATGGCAGTCCCTGTAGTTGTCTCGCTGAGCTCAACGGCTTCCATGCGTTCTTCTAATGATCTATTCTTATAAGAATATTTCTAGTCCATGGCGACGTACATCCTTCGTGTCCCTAACTCCACCATCCACTAACAAGGAGTAGACCTCAGGCATTGTCTGCTTGAAAAACTCAAGTCGTCGAAGTCTTTTTTCTGTGATCGCGTACTCGTATTGGTAGGCCCCTTTTTGTTTGCGCCTCATGAGAATCTCTTGCCTCACGTACTTCAAACAGAGCATTCTCGCGTTGTGGGCTTCGAGGTCTAAAGCGGCTGCCAGGTCATCTGCGGTGAAGGGCTCGTCCTGCTGGACCGCGAACCTTAACGTCAAGATTTTTCTTTCGTTAAATTGAAGCAAAGTCTTCTCCTCCAGAACTCGTGGAGAACCCCAGTGCATCTCTCCTAGAGAATTTATGGTGGTCCAAGAAAAATTTTTTTCACGCAGTAGTGCAGAACCTCAAGCGTTTACCCTTCCTCTGCAAGAAGGCACTTGACAACTCGACGAGCAAAACGAAACCTGCAGCTATCAGCTCTTCAACTCTCTCGCTCAGAAGGGCCTTCAAATCCTTGCAAACCTTGAGAATCAGCCTCACCCTAGGCTCCCCTTTCTGCAGACACCTGGCAAGCTGAAAGGCTCTAATTACGCCGGGAATGCGCCTTTGCTCCTCTCGTTGTAGTTCTGCTTTGCGAAAAGCCTGACGTCGGCCGCGTCGTCAGGCTTCTTCCGAATCCTTGTGTAATCTTTTCACGAGATTTTTGTCCAGCTAGACGAAAGATTCGTGACAGGTCTTGCCGGATCAAGCCTAACTCCTGGAAGCAGGAAAGGCTCTCCCTTAAGATGCTTCCAAGAACTCTAGCAGCAACACCAGATTTTAGGCTCGAGAATGGCTATTTCTGGTGGATGGTTATGAGGATTATATGGAGGGAAAAGAAGGCGCGATTAGACTTATTTCCTAGATAGAAGGCAGATTTGTATCTGTTTTTAAAAATTAAAAAAATTTTGAGCATCTCCTCTGCCTTTAAAACAAACATCGTATCTTTCAATGTTCGTTTTATGCCTATAAAACGCAATGTTTAAAAAGCTGCAGCTTGCTTTTTGCTGTGTATATCAAAATACGAAAAGATTCGGAATATCTCCCGCAATCAGAACTTTTGCTTCGGTTATCCACTTTCCCTAAGAATGAAGGTCAAAATTGGCTTAATAAGAATATGTCGAAAGTGTAGAGCAGGAAAACAAAATGCAGTTGCCAAAACAAGGAATAAGGAAAGAGTGTTTTCATTCTTTCCTATCACTTTGACTTTTCAGTTACGTCTCAAGAGCCTTCTTCATGCAACTCAGTTGTTTTTCCGCTGATTTCTCTAGGTCTTTCCCAACCCTGAGCTTGTCGACTATTTTGCCTAGGATGGAGTATGGCAGTTCATATTCCATAGTATTTGTCAGCTTGGTTCCCTTGGCTGTAGGTTCAAGGGTTGATGAGACCGTCGCCTTGAATTTGCTTGTACCTATGGTGTGCAAACCTATCTTCTTGTTTTTCTCAAATTCAGTTACTTCCATGTCCCATTCTGCCTGTGAGCCGCCAGCCTTCCCAATCATGTGCACAGTTGTGCCGACTCCAACAGCCCCCTTAGAGGTATATTGACCTTCGCTACCTCCCTTAGTGAGTTGATTCATCTTTTCCATGTCGAGTATGAAGGCGAAGACTTTTTCAGGAGAAGCCTCGATTTCAATGCTGTGGGTCATTTTCCCCATCCAATCACCCCCTTTCAAATTAAGATACAAAAAGGCTATTTTCCTGCTCTTGGCTTAAATCACTTGTCATTCGTCCAATTTTTCTTCTGGGTTCGGCTATAACTTTTCCGCAAAGACAAAACTGGCTCTCAAGAATGGTAGTGGCTTCTACTTGTGTTGTTCTCTTTTCTTCCTTATCTTTAGCATTTCCTGTGCGTAGAACTCGGCGTTACTCCAGAAGTCTTGGTGTGACTGTTCGTCCCTCAAACCCTGAACAATGCCCTTGTATTTCTCCCACGTTTGTATGACGGCTGCGCCACCTATTTCGTAAACCGTTTCTGCCTCGACCACCTTGCGTTTTATGAGAAATCCTATCGTATCCAAAGTCATGAACATGGAACTCCATTTGCTGAATATCTCAGGGTTTGAACGGGACGAATATTTCTGCATAAAATCGTCGTAGTCCTTCCACTCCAAGTTCATAATAATAGCTCATCTCTGTGCACCCTGTTCGGATTGGACGTCTGAGATGACCATTCGGCTTAACTCCATCTCCTTAGCCTCTCTGTTGTGTCTCAAATCCAAAATATAGTAAGCAACGCCAACCAACACTCCCGCTGCTGCAACAACAGCAGAGATAGAAGTTATGTCAAAATTCATCTGCATCCCAACAAACAAACATAGAATGCAATCGGTATTAAAGATTATATCATGAACTTGAAGAGAAAATCAGACAGGAACATATAACAAATCTGCAGAAAGTGTTCAATGCGAAGACTCGAAGGTTTTCTTGTGTTCGGCTTAACCTTCTTCTTCTACCGCGAGTTTTTCCGATGGAACTCTAGGTTTTTGTCCGAATTTCTGCTCTAATCTTTGTTAGCCTTTTGATTGCTTCTTCTGAAAGTATGAAGATTGACGATTTCTGTAGAATCTTGGCTGACTTGTTGCATGCTTCGAGAAAATCAAAGGGTTCGCCTACTGTCTTGACGAGTTCACGTGTTCCCAAGGTGCTTTCTATTACGTCTGCCATGAAATGTCCAACAGGGTGATACGCATTATCTCTGAAAATAGTCACGGGATTTTCCCACTTTCGCAGTGCTTTGTCGAACAGCGTTAAGTAATCGCTAGCGTTGGAGTACATGCGTCTTCGAATTTTCACCAGCTTCAGCAGAGGTTCGAACGCATTGTCTGGTTTTTTCTGGCCTAGGTCGTAGACTTTGTCGGCGATGCCTTCGCTCTCAAGCCAACATAATACCTGAAAAACTTCTGCATGACGTGTTTTCTTATAGGGCGCCGCTATTTCTGCACGACAAGAGTGATGGAATTCATGAGCCAGAAGTGCCGCTGCTTTAGCCCTGCCTAATATCGCTAGCAATGTAAGGTCTGCGTAGATTTCTCTTTGAAATCCTCTGCAATCTCCACCATCAAGAACAAATCGCATAACCAGGTTAGGTGGCTCTATGACTTTTGGAAGATATTTCTTAACCAATGAGTGCAGCCTTCTCGTGTCAAATTGACGTAGAAATGTCACTGTTGCTTCTACTTTATTCCAATTAGTGCTGCAATATTCGTATATTTTCTGCACGAAGGAAAAGTGACTTCTATCTAAACCGTTTCTAGAACGTACTCCTGAAAACGCGTTGGTGATTATGTGAAAATATTCGTCCCGTGATATTTGCATATCGCTATACATGTAATCGAACATTTTTTGAAGAACTCTATTTGATCTGATCCTCACTTTAGTCTCAGAAGCTCTAGAGCGTGCTGCTTTCACTTTCTCAATGAAAGGAACCACCAATTCGAATCCCGTAAAATCTTTGGAAATCGACGTATTTCAGGTCCCGTCCGAGTATTGGTTTATAAAAGATATCCGTAAAGCACATTTAATAGTTCACCCCTAAGCACGAAAGATTATCGCTGGTTACATCATACAAAAATTACGTTACGAAGGGCTAACATGGCGTTACGAGCCAACGTATATTGGTTCGAAGCGATTTTTTGTTGGAAGAAGAAGAAAAAGATGAGAAGGAAACTGGGTAAGCAATATAAAGTATTTCGATACTAGCCCGCTCATTTCTATTAAGTCAGACTTGCTATTCTCGGAATCCAATTCTGTTTTTCGTTTCTCGTTCCCAACTTTGCGCTGGCGCTCAAATTCTACTAGCCAAGGCTTTGGCTTCTTGCCTGATCTTTTTCAGGTCTTCGGCGTTGGGTCTTCCTCGGATGTCGCCCAATCGACCTTCAGTGTTTGCGTTCACCATCGTCGGATT
>Ga0187771_10002575_pt1 | contig 12518 bp, 11 predicted proteins | sample 0116_SJ02_MP15_1_FD_133139 | JGI IMG/M metagenome (GOLD analysis project Ga0187771, IMG submission 133139) | Tropical peat soil microbial communities from peatlands in Department of Meta, Colombia - 0116_SJ02_MP15_10_MG | ecosystem: Environmental > Terrestrial > Soil > Wetlands > Peat | place... | reverse complement strand
GCTACCATTTCCTCGAAGACAGCCTCCAATTCCTTGGCAGTGGTCTGTTTCCCTCCCAACGCTCCGACGACCGGGAGTATGGCGTTGGGTCTCCCCCTGACGTGATAGAGCGCTCCGGCTATCTCGGGGTACAGGATTCCTCCCGAACCGGGGGCGAGGTTCTGATCGAAGACCGCCACCACCTTCCTCCCCCGGAGGAGGGCAGCGATTTCTTCCGCGGGGAACGGCCTCACCATGATTAGCTTCAGGAGCCCCACCTTCACTCCCCGCTCTCTCATTCGCTTAACGGCCTGCCTCCCCAGGGCTGTAAAGGAGTTCGACATGACAATCACGTATTCCGCGTCGTCAAGCATGTACCCCTCCACGGGGCCGTAGCTTCTACCGAAGAGCCCCTCGAACTCCCCTGCCGCTTTCTGGAAGACCTCTTTGGCCTTCAGTGCTGCTCCGTGCTGGTTGTACCTGAAGTAGCTGTAGAGGAACCCCTCGAACACCGAGGATCCCCTGGATACGGGCTTGCTCGCTCTCAAGGGAGTCACAGGCTCGTAGGGTGGAAGGAAGCTATCCACCTTCTTCTGCTCGGGGAGGATAACGGGTTCGCGGGTGAAGGAAAGGTAGAACCCGTCCAGATTAACTATCGCGGGGAGCATCACCCGCCTGTCCTCGGCCACCCGATAGGCGAGGAGCACCAAATCCGTGACCTCCTGGCAGGTCTCAGAGTGGAACTGGAGGAACCCGCTGTCCCTGGCGGCAAGGACATCGTTGTGGTCAGGCTCGAGGACTATGGGCGCTGCCACTCCCCTGGATACATTGGCCAGAAGCATCGGTGCCCTCCATCCCGATACGTTGTACAGCATCTCAATGGTGTAGAGCATCCCCTGGCTGGACGTGGCTGTGAACACTCTGGCTCCGGCAAGGGAAGCCGCACCCGCTGCAGTGAGCATGGAGTGCTCCGACTCGACCTGAACGAACTTCGAATCCATTTTCCCCTCCCTAACCCAGTCCGCGATGGTCTCGATTATCTCCGTCTGTGGAGTAATGGGGTAGGCCGGAACGTAATCGACCCTCGCCAGCATCGCTCCCGCGGCAGCGGCAACGTTGCCCGTGAGGAGCTTCCCCTTCACTAGACGCTCCCCTCCCTAGACTGGGAGACCGCCCTGAGGGGGCATTCGGTCATGCATATCATGCACCCCTTGCAGTTGTCGTAGTCTATTTTCACCCTGCCGTCCTCGCCCACTGACATCGCAGACTCGGGGCAGTATGCGTAGCATATCATGCAGTTCGTACACTTCGAGTAGTCGATGGTGGGTCTGAAGGTTCTCCAGTTTCCCGTGTGCCTGAGGTAGGAGTTCCCGGTGTTCGTCACCTTCTCAATCCCATCCTCCGAGACCACAACGGCGAGGGGAACCAGATTCTCGGTCGTCGGGAGCTCTTCGGTCCTCAGTTTCAGCGGAGTGACCTCGCGGTAAATCGTATTGGCGAACTCGATGTTCTTCGCCACCATCTCTGACGAGAGTCCAATGTCCCCTAGCTCCTCGGACACGGCCTTGAGCAGCGCCTCCCTGTTGATTCCTGCTATCCTAGCGACCGCAGCTGCGATTCCTGCGCTGAGGACGGGCTTCCCGAGAATCTTGAGCGCTTGGCCGGTGAAGTCCACAGTAGCAATGGTCACATCGTTCCTCTCCGGGAGCACCGAGCCGGACGGTTTGGTTGTGTTGACGACCGCGACCCCCCCCTTCCGAAGCCCAGCGAACGGGTTCGCCATGGGGTCGGAGATCAGGGAATCGTCCATGACGGCTGAAATGTCCGGAGCAAAGACGAACCCTTTCTCTGTAATCTTCTCGTCCGAGAATCTTGTGAACGCCGTGACCGGCGCGCCCCTCCGCTCGGCACCGTAGATGGGGAAGTCCTGGGCAAAGTAGCCGTCGTTGAAGCCTGCGTCCCCTAGGATCCTGCTCGCCGTCTTGGCGCCCTGCCCTCCGCGGCCATGAAACCGCACCCGAATTATCATGACCTAACGAGTTAGGGAGCTCTCCCTGAGCAAATTAAAGTGCGACCACGATTCTCAATGGTGAAAACAAGCGTCTAAAGTCGGGATTCTTCCCTCCTCGCAGGAATTTAGGGAGCCTGTTGCAGCGCTACGCAGTGGCCGCGGACGCCTTCCCGATTGTCGCCTGGGCTGCGGCGAGTCGTGCCACGGGCACCCGATAGGCGGAGCAGCTGACATAGTTTAGGCCTGCCTCGTGGAAGAAACCTATGCTCCTGGGGTCTCCTCCGTGCTCTCCGCATATCCCGATTTCGAGGCCGGGCTTTACCCTCCGTCCGTCCTCGACTGCGATTTTCACCAGACGCCCCACACCCTGGGTGTCCACCGAGTCGAAGGGGCTCTGCGCCAACAGTCCCATCTCGATGTACTTGGGAATGAACTTCGCTTCGACGTCGTCCCGGCTGAACCCGAAGGTTGTCTGAGTCAGGTCATTGGTTCCGAAGGAGAAGAAATCAGAATACTGGACAATTTCGGACGCCGTAAGAGCGGCTCTCGGTGTCTCAATCATTGTCCCTACCTTGTACTCGACCCGGTCCCCAAGCTCCTTGAACAGCTCCTCGGCAGCCTCGTCCACTACTCCCCTGAGGAATTTCAGCTCGCCTGCCAGCGCCACCAGGGGAATCATGATTTTGACGTCCGCCCTATCCTTAGCTTCCCTGTCCAGCTCTATGGCTGCCTGGAGAATGGCCTTCGCCTGCATCTCATAGATTTCCGGGTATGTCACTGCCAGCCTACACCCTCTGTGACCGATCATCGGGTTGTGCTCGACCAGTTGCCTTACCCTGGCAAGCATCGACTCCAGGGAACGCAGCTCCTCCACGGGTGTACCGTTGGCCCGCTTGGTCTGTATCTCTAGCACCAGGTCCTCGGGGGGTGGCAGGAACTCGTGCAGGGGAAGGTCGAGGAGCCGAACGACAACAGGCTTTCCACCCATCGCCGAGAAGATCTCCTTGAAGTCAGAGAGCTGGAACGGAAAGAGCCTGTAGAGGTGTTTCCTCCTCGATTCCACATCCGTGCTCATAATCATGTCCCTGACGATGGGGAGCCTGTGAGGAGCGTTGAACATCCTTTCAGTCCGGCAAAGCCCTATCCCCTCGGCCCCGAACTCTCTTGCTTTCAGCGCACCCTCGGGAGTGTCCGCGTTTGCCCATACGCCCAGCCTCCTCATTCCGTCTGCCATCGTCAGGATCTTGAGGAGCTCCTGCGACGGCTCTGGCTCCACCATCCTGACTTCCCCCTTGTAGACGTTCCCCGTGGTGCCATCAATCGTAACAGTGTCTCCCTTCATCACCTTCATCCCCGACTTGGTCACAAAACAGGTCCCATCCGCTGCAATCTCTATGTCACCGCACCCCACCACGGCTGGCTTCCCCATCCCGCGTGCGACCACGGCCGCGTGGGAGGTCATTCCCCCTCTCATGGTGAGCACCCCCTGTGACGGGATCATCCCCTTGATGTCCTCGGGGGTCGTCTCCACCCTCACAAGGATTACCTGTTTGCTCCCCCCCACCCTGGCTGCCTCTTCGGTGTCGAATACCACCTCCCCAGAGGCTGCCCCCGGCGAAGCGTCCAATCCCTTGGCAATGGGCCTGTCCGCGGAGGTGGGGTCGAGCCTTCGGTGGAGGAGCGATTCGAGCATGTCTGGCTCGATTCTCGACACAGCCTCCTTGGGGGTGATGAGCCCCTCCGCTGCCATGTCAACGGCTATTTTCACTGCCGCCTGGGCCGTCCTCTTCCCATTCCTTGTCTGCAGAGTGTAGAGCCTGCCATCTTCTACAGTGAACTCGAAATCCTGCATGTCCCTGAAGTGACCTTCCAACTTCTTGCCGACGTCCTTGAGCTGACCCAAGACCCGAGGGTCCATCTTGTCCAGTCCCATGGGGGTGCGTACCCCTGCCACCACGTCTTCCCCCTGCGAGTCCGGGAGGTACTCGCCGAACAGGATGTTCTCCCCCGTCGAGGGGTTGCGGGTGAACCCTACTCCAGATCCAGAGGTCTCCCCGGAGTTTCCGAAGACCATGGTCTGAACGTTGACCGCTGTCCCCAGATCTTCGCTGATGTGATAGAACCTCCTGTACTCCTTAGCCCTGGCATTGTTCCATGACCGCAGCACAGCTTCTATTGACATCTGGAGCTGAACAAAAGGGTCCTGGGGGAACTCTTTCCCAGTCTGCTTTTTGATGACGCGCTTGAACTCCTCTGTCACTCTCTTGAGCTCTTCGACTGGGAGGTCGATGTCCATCTTCACTCCGGCTTCTTTTCTCTTCTCCTCCAGTATCTTCTCGAAGGCCGCGGCATCAGCACCTAGGGCCACCTTTCCGAACATCTGTATGAGTCGCCTGTACGAGTCGTACACGAATCTCTCGTTCTTTGTTCTGGCTGTCAGGCTCTTGATCGTCCTGTCGTTCAGGCCAAGGTTCAGAATCGTGTCCATCATGCCTGGCATTGAGAAAGGCGCCCCGGACCTGACGGAGAACAAAAGGGGCCTGTCTTCTCCTCCGAACTTCTTTCCCGTCTCCTTTTCCACTTCGGCTATTTTCTCTCTAACCTGCTCGAAGAGGCCGGCCGGGACCTTCCCCCCTTCTCTGTAGTACTGCTTGCACACTTCTGTTGTAATCACGAACCCCGGGGGCACGGGGAGCCCAAGGGAAGTCATCTCGACTAGGCCGTAGCCTTTGCCTCCGAGGAGGAACTTGTCTCCGCCCTTCGCGTTTTGGAAGAGCATTACTCTTTCGGGCAAGGATGACTCCATTCCGGGCCGGATTTCCCATGGATATATTTGTAGGGGCTGGGAAATTCCACCCTCTCATCGGAGCGTCCCGAAGGTGGCGCACCGCTCCGTGCTAGACTTTCCTAGGGACCCTTCCCAGGGCTTCCTCGTCCAGCCTGTAAACGCACCAATCGGCCAACCTCCGAGCGCCCAGCTTCTCATAGAACCTCAAGGCCTTCGCGTTCCAGGTCAGGACTGCCCACTCCATGCGCCCGCATCCCTCCGCCGCCGCGATTTCAACGCACTTTCTGAACAGCGAGAAGCCTATGCCCTGTTTCCTGTACTCATCAAGGACGAATAGATCCTCGAGGTAAAGAGAGGGCTTGGCAACAAATGACGAATACGTGTAGAAGTAGAGGGCGTACCCGACCAGCCTTCTGCCGCTCGAGGCGACAAGGAGATTGACTCTCTTCCTTCTGAAGATGTCGTCCACAAGCCTCTTCCTCCCCTCCTCCGAAGGGGGATCAAGGTGTTCGAACTCGGCCAGAGCGAGGACCAGGCTGATGAACTGTTCGGCATCTGTCCTTCGTCCTTTCCTAATCTGAATCCTCACACCGCACCTTTTTGCCAAGGGCGGATAAGTCGATTGGGACGATCGAAAACAGGGAAAGGCCCAGAGCTCAGCGCTGCTCCAGGTCCTTCTTCATCTGTTCGAACTGCTCTTTCGTGATTTCCCCACGGGCGTACCTCTGGCGCAAGATTTCGCTAGCGTCCCCGTAGCCGTAGCCGTACCAGTACCTCCTTCTCCATCCCCATCCCATCGGCCAGAAGATCAGCCGGCTGACGAAGAAGAAAATGATGAAGAGGAAGAATATTCCGAAGGGGAAGAAGAACCACCATCCGATGAACGGGTAGCCGTAGTACGTCCCTGCTGGCACGCTGGGATAGCCGTGGATTGCAAGTATTGCGAAGAAAGCGACCACAGCCACCAGGACCACCGCGAGCGCGGCCCAGGCGAACGGATTGCCCCTGTGAGGATGCTGCTCGCCGTAAGTTGTCTGCGTTGTTTTCGCCTCCTAGAAGGGGGTCCTGCCGAGGAGGATTTAAGAATATCGGAAAACCGATTCCATTGCACGAACGCGGGTAAGCGTAAATATCGATAATCCGACACTCCGCCGATGTGGCCATTCCGATTTACAATGCATCGGAAGCGCGGATTACGTATGATGGTTGTGTCATTGCTCTCATCGTCGCCGAAGAATGGGGTGGAAATCATGGATGGGGTCGAGGCAATGACGAGAGGATGGTGGCGTCCTTCGCCGGGATCAGTCTACCCTCTCTTGGAGAGGATGGAAGGAGAAGGCACGGTTCGCAGGCGCGAAGACGGCAGGTATGAGTTGACACCCAAGGCCAATGCGGAACTTGAAGTATCATTCGGTACCTTCACCCACACTCCTAGGACAGGATCGGACGCAGTCGAGGAGATTCAGAGTCTGGTCTCTTTCGTCGAGGATTTAGCGAGGACGAAGCCGAGCGAACTACAGGAGCAGAAAGAACGGTTGCGGGATCTTGCGAGACGCCTAGAGGAGTTAGCGAGATAACCTGTGGCGTCAAAGGTGGATGGCACATTTGAAAGGATAGTTGCCTTGGCTCCCCATGATGGCGACAACGAATCCAGGGCCAAATTGGACAGTGATGCCTTCCTAACCGTTCAGGGAAAAGGGGTATAGCCTCTTTCGAGGGGCTTCCGGCCAGATGGGCATACGAGAATGGATTATCCCACAGGATAAGGCATTCTATGACCTTCTAGACAGGGAGTCATCCTACATACTTGAAGGCGCTGTGATGCTCGAAGAAGCAGTGAGGAATTTCGACAACATGGAGGGAAAGAGGAAGGAGTTCAAGGACCTTGAGCACAATTGTGACGGCGTGGTTCACGACATCTATGATAAGGTGAACAGGAGCTTCATCACCCCTATCGACCAGGAGGACCTCACTAAGCTGGCGTCAGGTTATGACGACGTTCTCGATTTGATGAACGCTGCCATGAATAGGCTGGTCCTCTTCGAAATCAAGAGCCCGACTCCTACGATGATTGAGTTCACGGGAATCATAAAGGCGTCCGTAGCGCAGCTGCATGCGGCACTTACTTCTCTCAGGAAGCTTAACCGGAACACGATCGACGAGGCCTGCATTGAGGTCGACCGCCTCGAGAACGAGGCTGACGTTCTGTTCAACGAGTCTGTTGCCGCACTGTTCAAGAGCGGGGACGTGAGCCAGATTCTGAAGCTCAAGGAAATCTATGAGGATCTCGAGACCACCACGGACAGGTGCGAGGCAGTTTCATTCATCATCAGAGACATACTGATCAAGCACTCCTAGGGTTGTCCGCGTGGACCTCTTCACGGCATACATCCTGGCGATAATCGCCGTAGCCTACAGCTTCGATTTTATCAATGGATTCCACGACGCTGCGAACTCCGTCGCGACAGTCATTTCCACGAGAGTTCTCCCCCCCGTGGCCGCAGTTGGGATGGCAGCATTCTTCAACTTCGTGGCTTTCGCCATCTTCGGCGTAGCCGTCGCCACCACCGTCGGAAAAGGCATAATCAGTTCCTCCGTAGTCACTCCAGAGCTCGTGCTCGCCGCCCTCGCGGGGGCTATCACATGGGATCTTGTTACCTGGTACCTGGGCTTACCTTCCAGTTCTTCGCACGCGTTGATTGGCGGCCTTGTTGGAGCGGCCATCACCGAGGCGGGTGTCGGATCTCTCATCTGGTCAGGGCTCGGCAAGACTCTGGTGTTCATGGTAGTCTCTCCGATTATTGGCTTCGCCCTCGCCTTCGTTCTGATGACTGCCCTCATCAGGGCTTTCTTCTCCGTGTCCATCCACGTCATCAACAGGTACTTCCGCAGGCTTCAGCTGGTTTCTTCAGCCCTCGTGAGCCTCAGCCATGGGACCAATGACGCCCAGAAGACCATGGGCGTTGTCACAGCGCTCCTGTTCTCTGTGGGATGGATTCCTTCGTTCAGCGTCCCGTTCCTAGTGGCGGTGCTGGCCGCCACATCCATCGCCCTAGGTACATTCTTCGGAGGGTGGAGGATTGTAAAGACACTGGGGTTTAGGATGACTAGACTCGACCCCGTTCACGGCGTGTCGATAGAAACCGCGTCCGCAATAACTATCATTGTCTCTTCTTTCTTTGGCATCCCTGTTAGCACTACCCATGTCGTTAGCGGGTCGGTAATGGGATCTGGTGCAACCATGGGCTCGGGTTCCGTCAGGTGGGGGGTAGCTAGGAGAATCATATGGGCTTGGATGGTAACTATTCCAGCCTGCGCCTTCGTTGCGGCGGCAGCGTACGCGCTAATGGCCGCGGTCTGAAATCTGTCGCGCTCAAGGTCTAAGCCTTGTCGTGTCTGCCGTTTTGGGGGAGTGGCCCGTTGCTTTCGGTTAGCTCTTCCCTTTTCCTTCGACCTTGCGTTCGACTTCTTTCTCTACTTCTTCCAGCCTCTCCTCTCCTGCCTTCAGTACCCGGCCCAGGAAGGGACCGAACAGGAATAGCAGAGCGGTTATCACCGTACCCACAGAAACGAAAGCAAGCACTGAAGAGAAGGCTTTCCCGAGGTCGCTCGCAGGTTGAAGGTTACCGGGCGGCCCCTGTCCCGTGGCAATGAAGCTCGTGAAGTAAAACGAGTCGAGGTAGCTCCATCCTTCGATAGCGTGCATGGCCAGGGTTCCGACCGCCACCACCGTCGCGATGAGGGAGAAGGCGTAGATCGCGCGGACCCAAAATGACTTTGGGATTCCGGTTCTCCTCCTCCTGGATGGGATGTTCTGCGTGCCACCTGACCCGCTGGGGAACATTTTAAACAACACAGGGGTGTCCGCGACATCGGACCAGGTATCGGGATTCATTTGGAAAGCAATCCACAGAATGGGCTGAAGCAGGCCATGAGGGTCTATCCTCAGGGAGTAACAGTGGCGACCACGGCCGGTCCGAATGGGCCCACGGGTCTCACTGTGAGTTCTTTCACGAGCGTGTCACTGGAACCGCCGCTGGTCTTGATTTCCATCGCAAAGGGCTCATCCATTCACGACCTCTTCCGCGAGGCCAAGGCATACGCCATCAACTTCCTTGCCGACGACCAGAAGTCTGTCTCTGACAGGTTCGCCGGACGGACCACGGTCAAGGACAGGTTCGACGGGGTCATGTTCACAAAAGGCGTTACTGGTTCACCAATCATAGATGGAGTCCGCGTAGCCATAGAGTGCAAAGCATGGCAGGTCTACGAAGGGGGAGATCACACTATCCTCGTGGGGGAGGTCGTCTCGGCAAAGACATTCAACTCGAAGCGCCCGCTCGTCTACTATTCGCAACAGTACACTACAACAGAGCAGATGGAGTACCCCGCTCCACCGTCGGATATGGTCAGGTAGAATTCCGCAAACCGAGGGAAGATGATTCAGCCTGTTCCGGGGGTCGCCGGAAAAACAGGAACAGAGGGGTCGATGGAGTTACTCCAGTCGCAACGCATCGCCCAGCTGACCGACTTCTTCCGGCGAGTCCGCCGGCGACCAGTGGCCGGCTACCTTTCTACAGATCGCTTGACTTTTACTCCGCGACGATCGAGCTCCGAGAGAAGCGTCTCCACCCCCTTCCCCCTTATGGCGACCTCGGGAGGGATGACCCCCTTACCCTTGACCTCCCCCGATCCCAGCATCTGCGTGACTATTGACGCAGTGTACGCAGTGGTCTTCCCCATGGAGCTTACGCCGTTCTTCTCGTCATATCTGTCGACCATGTCGTAGACCACGTTCCCCTTCCTCCCTTTGGCGATTACCCTCATCACCGTCATGTCTCGGGGGTCGCCTTCCGCAAGCTTCTTCCCGAGCACCGCCCACGAGACCTCCAGCGGGGACACTTCGATGTCCCCGACCGTGACCTTCTCCCTGGAGAAGAATCCCGATTCCATAAGGAGGCCCATCTTCTCGGCGTGTCCTGGCCATCTGAGGGTGACTTCGTCGAGGGTCCTCATTCCCTTCATCGTATACACGAGGCTTGCGAGCCCGTCGGTGCAGAACCCTTCAAGCCTCCCTACGGGAGCAGGAAACTCGTAACTCTCCACCGTCGAGAACGGGCGGACCTTCAGGAGCTTGCCGTTCCTAAACACCCGAGCGTCATCGACGTATTCCCTGAGCAGCCCCACTATGGAGAAGACCAGGCGATAGTCGAAAGGTGGAAGCGGCTTCTGAGGGAGTCCCCCCACTAGAATGTGCCCCTCGTCTCCCCCGCCTATCTGCTCGAGCCCGTGAGCAAGAAGCACTCCTCCGAGGCCGGGCGCAACTCCGCACCCCGGTATGAGCACACCCCCAGCCTTCCTGGCCTGGGCGTCGAGTGTCATCTGCTCATCCTCGAAAGCGATGTTCACCATCCTTGCCCCTGCTTCCGCCGCGGCAACATCAGAGGGGTGGACGGTTCCATGTGGGAGCGCAGAGGCTGCGACGTCGAACCCCTTGAGGAATGAGACGACCCTCCTCGTGTCCTTGAGATTGAGGAGCTCCGTCGAGAGCTTCTTCCCCGGGGCGCGCTTCTTCACGCTCTTTAGCCTCTCGGGGTCGATGTCCGCGACAACCACCGAGTCGACACCTTCGGATCTGGCGAGATCCCAACCGATCACTGACCCCATCAGACCGGAACCAAGGACAGCTGCTCTCATGTGGGCATGCCCCGTTTGGCTCGCTTAAGAGCTGAGTGTCTACACATCTTAAGTAGGGAAGAAGGTTGCCCCGAACCGTGAGCCTACGGGATTCTCTGAACCAACCGGTCTCGGTCTACATGTCCTCTTCCTTCTCCCAGGTGTCGGCCATCGACTCTGTGGCCGATGCTGCGAGAACGATGCAGAAAGGAGACACCACCGAGGCCATCGTCGTCAGCGGCTCGGTCCCGCAGGGAATAGTCACCGAGCGGGATATCCTGTACAAGGTCGTGGCCGCAGGTTCAAACCCTGTCACTGTCAAGGTCCGGGACATAATGAGTTCGCCCGTGCGCACAGTCGACGAAACCTCCAGCGTCGGAGAAGCAATCGCCATGATGTCGAAGCTAGGTGTAAGGAGGCTGGGGGTAACGAAGAACGGCAAGTTGGTCGGCATCATCACTCAGAAGGCCATGATCACCGGGAAGGCGGATCAGAGCATCCCGCTACCAGAACTGGCGCGTCCAGACGAATTCACGTGCCCCTACTGCAACGCGGTGATGAAGTCCAGGGAGGAACTCTCCAAGCACATCGACCGCGTCCATACGGGGGGGCCTGGCCTGCTCCAGGGCAACAACTCGAAATGGTAGTTCACGAAGTACAGAAGAGTTCCATCGTCTCGCCAATCCAGAGCATCCCCTTGCGCATGTTCTCCAGCTTCAGGTTCTCGTTGGGTGCGTGAATCCCCCCATCCATGGCAGAAACGCCTATGTCAACCGACGGCATGTTGTACCGCCGTGTGAACAGGTAAAGGGGCCCTGTCCCCGGGGAACCCAGCTCGACGATTGGCTTCTTCCCGTAGACCTTCTCTGCCGCCCTGATGGCAGCCTGGGCAAAGGGGTGCTTGTACGAGGTCCTGGCAGCTGGTTCCATGCTCTCTAGCTGCAACTCCACGTCCTGGAAGCCGTTGGTGTCAAGGAACTTCCTCAGCTTCGTCAGAAGGTCTTGCGGGTCCTGCTCCGGGACCAGCCTGAAGTCCATTTTCACGTGTATCTCCTTGGGGAGGACCGTCTTGGATCCGGGACCTGTGTAACCCGACCAGATTCCGGCTATGTTCCCGGTAGGGCGTTGCACCAGTGCTTTTTTCGCTTGGTCGTCCCCTATCCCTCCTAGGAAACTGTCTGCGCCGTACGTCCTCCTGAACTCGGCGCCGTCAAAGGGCTCCTGCTGAAGCACATCAATCTCGTCTTCCGCCAGATTCGTCACACCGTCATACCACCCAGGCACCCTTATCATCTCCTTCTCGTCCTTCAGCATGCCGAGTAGCCTCACCATCCTCCATGCTGCGCTCGGGAGGACTGCCGCGTAGCTGCTGTGCGCATCCTGGGACAGGGACCTGAGCACGAGTTCTACGTAGATCAATCCCTTCACCCCGAGTGTCACCATGGGCGTCCCGTTGGCATCCACGGTGCCGTACTCCCAGATTACGGCGTCCGCGTTGAAGAGATCGCTGTGCTTCGAGATGTAGTCCCCGAGATGGACGCTTCCTGTCTCCTCCTCCCCCTCGAAGCAGAACTTCACGTTGCAAGGGGGTTCCCCGGCAGTCCTGATGTACGACTCCACGACTTTTAACCTCGAGACGAGCTCCCCCTTGTCGTCTGACACCCCCCGGCCGTAAAGTACGCCGTCCCGGATTTCGGGCTTGAACGGAGGGGACTTCCAGAGCTCCAGCGGTTCTTCAGGCTGCACGTCATAGTGGTTGTAGAACATTATTGTCTTCCGAGATCTTGTCGACCTTATTTCTCCGTAGACCAGTGGCGCAGCTCTGTCGAGGCGCAGAACCTTGGTGCTTGCTCCCGTTTCCCTAAGCATCTCCTCCACCAGCGAAGCACACTCCTCGATTCCCTCCTTCCGGGCCGAAACGCTTGGCTGTGATGCTAGCCTGATTACTTCCAGGGCGAAGTCGTTCACATGTTCGCCCACGTACTTCTCGAAACTTGCGTCGACCATGAAGAATAACGCTTTGGTCGGGCCTGGTCCTACGGGAGATAAACGTTTGATGCGATT
>Ga0187771_10002574_pt1 | contig 12519 bp, 17 predicted proteins | sample 0116_SJ02_MP15_1_FD_133139 | JGI IMG/M metagenome (GOLD analysis project Ga0187771, IMG submission 133139) | Tropical peat soil microbial communities from peatlands in Department of Meta, Colombia - 0116_SJ02_MP15_10_MG | ecosystem: Environmental > Terrestrial > Soil > Wetlands > Peat | place... | reverse complement strand
CTATGGAAAGCGCCCATGCAGTGGCCTATGCCATGAAAATTGCCCCTTCCCTGGATAAGAATAAGATTATCGTGCTCAACCTCTCAGGCAGAGGGGATAAGGATGCAGAGATCATCACACAGAGAATGGAGAAGCGCTAATGATAGGCAGGATTGAAAAAAAATTTGGTGATCTGAAACAAAAAAATCGGAAAGCACTGGTTGTGTACCTCACAGCCGGTGATCCGGATCTCGAAACGACCCGTCGTCTTGCCTCCAGCCTCCAGGAAGCAGGCGCCGACATACTGGAGATAGGAGTTCCTTTCTCTGATCCGACAGCCGATGGCCCGATTATTCAAGTTGCATCACAGCGGGCTCTACGCGCCGGTGTAACACTTTCTGGCATCCTTGATATGATCGAAACCCTTAGAAACGACTGCCAGATACCCATCGTCCTGTTCGGCTACTATAACCCCATTTTCTCGTATGGTAGTGAGCGATTTGCCCTAAGAGCTAAAAAAGTCGGCGTAGACGGTATTCTCGTCGTTGATCTTCCGCAGGAAGAGTCGCATGAACTCAGACAGTACACGGATCGTACAGGTATCGATTTTATCTCTCTTGTAGCCCCGACAACCAATGACCAACGTATTCGCCATATCTCAAAAAAAGCGACAGGGTTCCTCTACTATATTTCCATCACTGGGGTAACCGGAACGGCAAAGCCTCTTATAGAAAATATTGAAGCGGATGTAGCACGCATCCGGAGAATAACCGCCCTACCCCTCGTTATAGGTTTTGGCATTTCCACACCGGTTCAAGCTGCAGAAATAGCATCCTACGCGGATGGAATAGTTATAGGAAGCGCGTTTGTCGATCTAATCGGAAAGAACAGCGGCAATGAAAACCTGATACAAATAGCATCATCATTCGTCAGGGACATAAAAAGCGCCTTGAAATAGAAAGGAGGATCACCATGGATAAGGAATTCAAGGCAGGATTTATCAAAAAATGGACCAAGTATTTTTCCGGAGCTGATTTGCCAATCGGTTTTTATTATACCGAAATGAAAGACGAGAAGGCCATGCCGAAGCTCCCTAAAGGACATCGATGCATAATCTGTGATCTTGCAAAAGTACGCTCTGGTAGAACTCTATGTTTTGACGTAAATACTATTGGCTGCGGCGGCGGGAAGAGATACCTGGGCTTTGAGGAAATGCAGATGCCTAACTTTGAATATTTTCTCTCTTATGGTATTCCGGGTAAGCTGGAGGGTGAAAGGTACAAAAAAACGCCCGAACTGGTTAGAGAACACATGAAGCATCAAACACCATTCAAAGCCCCTGCCAGATATATCATATTTAAGAGGTGGGACAGTATGGAAGAAGGGGATGAACCTCTGGTCATCATTTTCTTTGCAACTCCCGATGTGCTTTCAGGTCTCTTCACTTTAGCGAGTTTCGATGAACCGCAACCTCACGGAGTTATTGCGCCCTTCTGCGCAGGCTGTGGTTCAATAGTAGATTACCCCTATAAAGAACTTCAATCAGGGTTATCTCATGCGGTTTTAGGCATGTTTGATGTCTCCGCCCGGCCATTCGTTCCTGCCGGTATGTTGACCTTTGCCATTCCCTGGCCCAAATTTGTCCGCATGGCAGACAACATGGAAGAAAGCTTTCTCATCACCAGATCATGGGAAAAAGTAAGAAAAAGAATCAGGCGTAACTTTTCTTAGGTTATATTAATTACAAATCTGACTGGGAAATAACTGATGTCCAGGGCGGGCTGAAAGCAGATAGCTTATTCCCCATATACGCCACTGCAGATGATCAGGTCATCCACTTTCCTGAAATATGCCTTCTTAGGGAGCACCTCTTTGGTCACCGGATTGTACCATATGTAATTCACCCAGCCGCTGCCTTCCCTATTGGCAATGTCGACGATCTCTTTTATAAATTGCTTACCGTCATAATCCTTAATGTCAATGAATTCCTCCCCTACAAATTTTTCATTAACTCCATGTGCAAGCATGGTTCCTCTGGGGTTTAAAACATAAATATACATTTCATCCTGGACAAACTGTCCGCTCGGATTCGTATATTCAGCCAGGGCGATTCTCTTACCGGAAGCTTTATAAAAATCCACAGCTCTATCAACCCAACGCTTGGCGTCTTCTTTATCCCGTTTAGTCATATGTCTTCTCCTTTATGAAATCCCCAGATTTAGCTGAATTACAGGACTGCACTAAGCTAAGACTTTTTTAGCCAGTCCATTATAATTTGCGTACAATCGTCACCTGCATCGTCATAAAGTCCGATGATCTTTCGTTCATGTATGGCCCTCTGGACCGAATCGGAAGCATGAGCGGCATTCTGTAAAATGTTCTGCCCGAAATCGGAACGAATGGTACCTTCCGCGGCTTTGGACGGATCAGATTCACCCAAGCGGTCACGAATTTTCCCCACGGCACTATACCCGCGATACAGTAATGCCAGTGCAGGGTGCTTTCCAGGTTTGTTACGATCTTCCGACAACACCATGCTTGGATCGAGGCCTGTCATGTATTTAACGATTTGTGAAAACTCGTATACAGCATTTTTTTCGTTAATTACACTGGCCATGGCATTGTATTCTTCATTTGTAATCTCAAAACCGAATAACCCTCCAATTCCTTCTCTGATCTTTTCCGCGATACGGTTCTTAAGTCTTCTCCTAAACATATCCCGAAGGAATCCATAGAACTGTTCACCCTGTGCGGCACTCATCCGGATCATCCGGGCACCAACAATCCGTAGACCTGTCTTGGAGAACATGTCTATCATATTTCCCGGGCGTACAGAATGTTTGAAAAAATTGTCCGGCTTCAAAATGACAAGCGTCGTTTCCCCCTCGGCGGTCTCTTCATAAATGCCTGAGTCCGTGAATCCCAGCTGCGCGAACAGCTCCAAATTATTTCTCGCATACTCTAGATGTGTTGGTACCAGCACTGCCGGTTCAAAATACCTGACGGTTCCGTCTGATGTTGTTATGTAATCGCAGTAAGTCCCACGAATAGTTCCGCGGACAGCTTCAGATTCTGTTTCTGTTGTAAGCTTACCGACAACATTGTAGATTTGTTCTACGGCATTCTCACCTTCAAATAGAAGAAACAAACAGCGGTTTGGCTGACCCAGGATATTTTCGCGTCTTAAGTTTTGATCGATGTAATCGACAAGTGCGTTCCCCACTTTGGGATCGATACTCAAACTTTTCACACGCTGTATGTACTCGTTTACAAACTCATCCGACGGTCGCATCATTCGAACGCCGACCAGATCACATCCGGAAAACGACATGAGCCGTGCAACAATATTACCGGTCCTCGATTTGATAAGACTATATGGTGTGATTACAACGTATGTCAGTTCATTTGTCATATAATTATTATATCATTTTAATCATTCTTTCACAATAGAACAGTAATAAAATCTACCATTTTCCACATTATGTTTATGATCATGTTTCAAAACCTGACAGATCATCCATGGCAAATTTGCCAGACCCATGCTCAAATTCCGCTATAACCTGCGCACCTAACAGGAGGATTAACGCCGCAGCCTCTATACTGAGAAGAAAGACTACAACAGTAGTGAAAGAACCATAAATTAAATTGACCAGGGAAATTGCCGAGTAATACCAGACAAGAATACGACGTGTAATCTCCCATAAAATTGTTGCCGTGATACCTCCGATCAATGCCTGTCGAAAGGCGATATGCCCTACGGGCATAACCAGATATAAGGATGTGAGCATAAGCACCTCACCTATCATTCCCAGAATATACAGCGCAACGCCGGTGGTGGCTTGCACACTTAAACCCCATCCCAAGATTATCAATGGCCTGTTTGCGAGTGTCTCTAAAATTCCTGCTATGAAGGACACCAGCAATATACCTGTAGCTAACAAAAAAATATACACATAAGGAATTATGGCGGAAATTAGAAAGTGGCGCCGTAAAATTCTGACACGGCGAAAAAATATTACCGACATGGCGTTTTCAAGCACAGTAAAGGCTATGGAGCTGAAAAACAGCATGACGAGTAATCCGATGATGCCAATCACCTTCCGGTGTGCAAGGAATATTCGCGCTTGTTCAGTTAAAGTTGCCGCATAGCCGGGGATTACCATTTCTATGTATGTCGATAATGTATGAAACAACTGAACTTCATCTATAAAATGTGACAGAACGATCAGAATGAGGATGGACATGGGAACGATTGATAACAGGGTATAGTATGCAACAGCACCAGACAATAGTATGCCCTGATTACGTTTAAAGCTGCGTAATACCCTTAGCAGGAAACTGATAAGTCTACCCGCTTCCCAGATTGCATTTTGGAGTTTGTTCACTGTCGGATAAAAATTATAAAAAATGTTTTGCTTTTACAAACTGTTTATTTGAAATGCATATTCTGAATGCACTTCTGTGATGATGATATATATTAAAATTTTAATCGTATCAAATCCTATCCCCATTCCCGGTAGGAATGTTCTCATCCATAAAATATTGACTCAATATGTTTATTTGGGAATATCCTTGCTATCTTTACGATAAAAAGAAGTCAGGAATTCCGCATCCTTGGGAGAGAGGTCAAAACGCAAGACCGCGTCATTTACGAGTTTTTGAAGTGATTTGCTCGGATTTTCTTGCAGTTCGCCGGAAATCCATTTGACTGCTTTGCGAATATTTTCTCCTTCTGGCATAATCGTGGTCATGTTTTCACACTCCTATCTTTATTTCAGCGAATGCGGTTATTGTATTTTAATTTCTTATTAAGTGCTATTTGTTCACATTTTAGAAATAAATGCGTTCAGTAATTCGATACGAAATGCTTCACCGCACATAGATATAAGATCTATTTATCAATTGCAATTGCTCCAGGCCACAGGTAATAGAATCCGGTTTTAAGAATGAGGCTGTCGGGAATCTCGATATTAATAGCTGAGTAATTTAAACCTTCAGATGCAACTCCCGCGATGTTATAATAATTATCTTCAGGAAATTCAGTACGGCGATATACGACAACCCTGGCATCTTCTGAAACTCCTGCCAATTTTTTTGTCTCTCTGACAGCATCCTTTAGATAGCCGATTTTATCTACCAATCCCATCTTCAGGGCCTCGTCTGCCAAAAATACGCGCGCCGTGGCAATTTCCTCTAGCGCCTGCTTTTCCGGTTTACGATGTTTTTGTACCAAGTGTATAAATCTTTCTCCGAAATCGTTCACTGCGTTTTGCATAAGTTTTTGTTCTTCCTCACTGCTGTCCCTGAAAGGCGATCCCATATCTTTATTTCTACCGAATTTTTTAACATCCACACCAAGACCAATTTTGTTCATCAAGCCGCTGACTTTAGGCTGCAGAAAAATAACACCTACGGAACCGGTCACTGTTGTCGGATGCGATATGATCATATCGGCCGGCAGAGACATGTAATAAGCGCCGGACGTGGCAATATCCATCATGCAGACGGTAATTTTGGTGCCAGTTTTTTCTTTGAATGACAAAATTTCGTGGTAAAGAAGATCACTGGCAGTGATTGTTCCACCGGGAGAATTTATTTTGAACAAAACAGCTTTGATGCGCTTGTCTTTCTCCGCTTTGTTCATCTGCGAAACAACTTGCTCGACCAAACTCGGTGATGTACCGATTAATCCTTTTTTAGGCATGTCCGAAATCAATCCGTTTACGGGGATAAGCAAGATTCTATCGGCACCGCTGCCTTCGAGAGTGAATTCTTTGAGCGGCTCAGGTGCCTCGCTAAAAAGCTTAATCCTTGGTCCTGAACAAGCAGTAACCATAATCACCAGAAGTATTGCTATACCTAGATAATATCTTCGCATATTGAAACCTCCCTTCTGACTTACTAGCTGAGAATAACCTTTCTAATCGCATCACCGACTTCGTTTGTTTTATTCGTCCCTCCCATGTCATGGGTTCTTATTTTCCCCTGAGCAAGGGTCTCCATCACGGCTCTTTGTATGTCCAGAGCAGCCCTTTCTTCTCCAAGATGCTCCAGCATCATCCGAATCGATTCAATAGATGCTATGGGATTGACAATCGCCTTCCCGGCATACTTGGGTGCAGAGCCATGAATGGGTTCAAACATCGATGGGTAGATTTTCTCCGGATTAATATTCCCACCTGCCGCGAATCCCATACCCCCTTGCAGCAGTGCTCCAAGATCCGTGATGATATCACCAAACAGATTGGAGGCTACGATGACATCGAAGTATTCTGGATTCTTCACAAACCACATGGTCAGGGCATCCACCAAAGCCATATCGGTCTTTATATCCGGATAATCTTTCGCAACTTTTTGATACACCGAATCCCAGAAGACCATGGAATAGTTGAGGGCGTTGGATTTAGTGCAGTTGGTTACCATCCCGAGAGGTTTCTTGCTGCCAAATTTTTTCCGCTTCCTTGCGAGATCAAATGCATAGCGAATCGCCCTTTCACACCCTTTTTGGGTAAAAATACCGGTCTGAATGGCAAAGGCATCAGGACTTCCTGACTTGAAAAAACCCCCTGCAGCCGAATATTCCCCTTCGGTATTTTCCCTTACTACCACCATATCAACAGTTTCAGGAGTTGCAGTTTTCACTGGCGATTCAACGCCGGGGTAGAGTCTGATCGGCCGTAAATTTATATATTGATCAAATCCTTTGCGAATTGTCAGAAGTAAGGTCAAAGAGATATGGTCGGGAACTTTATTGGCATCACCGATACATCCCAAAAAAATGGCATCAAATTCTTCTAATATCACAAGAGAATCGTCGGGCATCATTTTTCCATTTTTTAAATAATAGTCACAACCCCAGTCAAAAAAGTTGATTTTGACATCGAATCCATGCTTATCCGCTACTGCCTTAAGAACCTTTGCAGCTTCCGCGGCTACCTCATTTCCAACCCCATCTCCTGATATAATCGCTACTCGATATGAAGGCATATGATCTCCGTATAGGTACGTTGTGGGCTTTTAAATTTATATCAAATTCTGACAGCGAGAATGTATGGGGTACCAATTGCTATCAACGTAATGTTTTAGAAATGTCTATAAGTATCCGCAGAGGTAAATAAATGCACAATTTCTTCTTTTTCCGGATCCCACATAATCTTTATGTTATTACGGCTGAATATTTCATTGCCGTTCGGCAAATTCATCAGCAACACCCATCCCTGCTTTTCCAACTCTTTTCTTTTTACTTTCTGTCCAACTTTTAAAGTAATATTTTTAATCATACCTACTGCCTCTGTTACTTATGAACTAAAGGTACATTATTTACAGTGGGTGTTCTTGTTTGTATATTAGTGTGATCAGGCAATAGAATTTATGAAATAAGGGGCATGAATGAATTTCTTATTAAATAACAAGCCCCTGAACTAACCATAAATAATACTATTTTATATTTTCATTTTTCTTACTGTCTGGGACATCTTCCGGTGTATGTTCCCGCTCTCCTATTGCCCTCTTGAAACCCCTTATAGCCTTACCTATAGAACTTCCCAATTCGGGAAGCTTGCCCGGGCCAAAAATAATCAGGACAATAACCAGAATAACTAACAGATGCATTGGCTGGAGAAGACCTCTCATATTTTACCTCCTACAAGTTCATTGATTTACTTTTATAACATTTTATATACGCAGTCAAATCATCATCTTTAATATGTATATAGCAGGGATTATATCCTAAAAAATATTATTTAAAATTTAATAATTGTATAATATAGATAGAAGACCACTTTTGAAAATTGAAATCCTGTGTACCAGGTGCTTATATGGGGCTGCTCAATCTTCTAATCAAAGATCCTCTGGCATTTATACTTCTAGCCATACCTCTTTTGTATTCCATCATTTTACATGAGCTGGCACACGGCTGGGTGGCATATCGAATGGGCGATCCAACAGCTAAATGGCTCGGCAGGTTAAGCCTTAATCCGTTAAAACATCTAGATCCTATCGGCACACTCATGCTTTTTATTTTTGGTTTTGGCTGGGCAAAGCCCGTTCCAGTAAATTTTAATAATTTGCATGATACACGCAAAGGGCTTATACTCGTTTCATCGGCGGGTATCACAGCCAATATGATATTGGCTTTTCTCACCTTTCTCCTGTTTCGTATTTTATCACCGATGCCCTCAGGGGTTCTGTCAACACTCTTGTTTTATCTGGCACAGATAAATATCATACTGGCTTCCTTTAACTTAATCCCGATTCCGCCTCTTGACGGCTCAAAAATCCTCATGGGATTTGTTTCGAAAAGATTTCAATATTATCTTTCCCGCCTCGATCCTTTTGGATTATTTATCATTATCGGCCTTTTGTATGTCGGGGCTCTGGACCCGCTCATTGCTTTTTTCCGCTGGATTATTTTAACTCTGATAGGCATTTTATTACCATAAGAAAAATTCCCAAAATCTATTTTTTCTCCTCCGGCTTCGGCTTTTCTCCTTCCAATTTCATTTTTACTTCGGACGCCTTTTTCTCGATTCTGTCTGTTTGCCTACGGATGTCGGCTGCAATGCGCGCCTCTATTCTTGCGGCCTCTGCCTCCATCTTCGCGGCTTTTTCTCTCAGCCATTCAATCCTTTTCTGCGCTTTCTCGTGCCCATATTTTGCAGCTTCTTTGATCCTTGCTTCAGCCTGACGCTTTCTTGCTTCAATATTCTCGGCGGCTCTTGAGGCAGCGGATTCCATCTTCTGTACGACCTGCTCCGTCTTCTTTTCTATTGTCTGCACTCCCTTCTGTACCGCACTGCCCCCGTTTTTCTCCGTCTGCGCGATAGAAAGATACGCAAAAACAATTATACAGATTATCAGTATTGTGCATAAATAAACACGCTTCACTGTTTCGCCCTCCTTTATATATTCCGCAAAAAATTAATGTGCATTTAACACTTCCCCTGCTGTGTCTCCATTCAAAGCATCTATATTAAACCGTTACTCAGTCCGTTTAACATAATTTTCACAGTGGGGACAATATACTCTATTGGTCGAGTCACAATAAGAATCTTCCGTTTGGCAAAATGGACAAAAAAACATACTTGTTGAATCCATTTTGTGTCCAGGAATATCTCTGCCGCAGCATTTACAGACAATCGCTTCACTTTCGATAGATTCTTTACAGTAAGGACATTTTTTCATAATCTTTTCCTTACAAAATATAAATAATACTGACTTCGATACAAATCTACAGCAAAAATAAGATACAGTCAATTAATGCTCCTTTTAATATACTGGAAAGTTTTTTAGAGAAATTTATAGGACAGTTCCGTCTATTGTGTTGACACACTACTGCAAATTTAATACACTTCTGTTGAAAATAAGAATTTTGGAAGTGGAGGGGCCATGAGGATCAGAGTACGGGATGAAAAAATTACCAAGGTCATTAAAAAGCTGGAGGGAGTTGATATCATTCTTAAGACCGTTGATGATGCAAAAAAAGCCATGCGCCTCATTCTCCGTAAAACGGAAATATCCCGCACTAAGGATTATGAAGGCCTTAAGGACATCGCCATCACCCAGGTCATTGAGCATACGACCAGTGCCGTGGAATATCAGACGTATTACGAGGTAGAATTCATCCTTACCGACGACCGTTTTATCGAAATGGAGATATCCTTGATTAAGGAACTCCAGTCTATGTTTGAAAAAATATAGCTGCGGCATCGAGGAGGTACTATCAATACTTAAAGAGCCAACCTCTTCCGTACGGTTGGCTTTTCAGTTTCCCGGCTAAGGCGGGAGAAGGAGGAAAGATATGCTAAAGAAGGCACTGCTTACCAAAGAAATATCTGTAACCGTGGTCAATAAAATTGGCGTATTGGACATAATGGCAGGATATCTTGCGGATCGAGGAATCAATATTGAAGCGATAGCAGGCTATGAAATGCCGGGTTCAAATCAAGCCACGATCATGCTTGTCGTTGACAATACCCTCCGTGCGACTGAAGCGATAAAAGAGAGAGATTTTGGTTCCATTGAGGAACATGATGTAATCCTGGTCGAGCTTGACAACAAGCCCGGCGCTTTAAAAACCGTTACGGGTTTATTGGCACTCAAGGGTATAAATATCAGATATATCTATGCGACTACAAGCCTTGACAAATGTCCCGTGCGAGTGATTCTATCGACAAGTGATAACCAAGCTGCCCTTATCACGCTGAAGAAATCCGCGGCAAAATAACACCGATATTCTTCGTTCAGGAAATATTGCAGTACGATATCAGATTATGGAGACCAAAGTGGAAATGAAATTTTCATTTCGGCAAAATGCGTATGCGTTTGTACAATTGTTTTCTCTCTTAATGCCGCTGTTCGGTTATATGATCGATTCCGCCTATCGCACGGCTCCGGCAGGTTTTATTGTGTTCACGCTCCTCGGCATTCTTATATTCGTCTGGAGTTATACCCGGCATAAAAAAACAAAAGGCAAGTCGGAAATGAGAGCCGTGGACTGGATTAGTAAAGGTTGCACACTGCAGATTGCCGGCAGTCACCAGGAAGCCATCTTAGCGTTTACCATGGCCAGCGAATTGGAGCCCGGAGCAGCTTTAGCTTATTTCGCACGGGGCCGCAGTTATTGGGAGTTAGGAAACATTGAACAGGCTATAAAAGATTTCGACACAGCCATCGGATTGAGTCCAAATTTTGTTGAGGCTTATGACAGGCGAGGGCTTTGCTATGCAAGAACAGGCAAGCATGAACAGGCTGTAAAAGATTTCGATAAAGCAATAGAGCTTAACCATAAATATGCTATGGCTTATATCAACCGTGGAGCTTCTTATGAAGTGCTTGGGAATCGTGAGCAATCAATAAAGGACATTCAAAATGCTGCAAGAACAGGGCTTCAAGAGGCTAAAAATATTCTGAAATCAAAAGGCATTGGATGGTGAATTTTCAAAAGAGGAATACTCATAAGAGATGGCCGTTATAGAGACCCGGGCACTGGCGAAAACTTACGGCAAAATTAAGGCCGTTCAGGGTATTGACCTAAGTATAGAAAAAGGCGAGATCTTCGGTCTACTCGGTCCTAATGGAGCGGGCAAGACCACAACCATCGGCATGCTCTGTACTATCATCCGTCCGACTTCTGGCAGCGCCTCGATAGTCGGCCATGATATAGTAAAGGAGCCTGCGGAAGTGAGATGCAAGGTCGGCATTGTCTTTCAAGACCCGACGTTGGACACGCTCCTCACCGGTCGCGAAAACCTCGAACTGCACGCTCGTCTCTACGGCATACCTCCTGATGTTCGTAGGAAAAGAATTATTGAGATACTGGAGCTAGTCGATCTGAAAGAACGCGCTGAACATATTACGCGCACCTATTCTGGCGGTATGCGGCGGCGTCTGGAACTGGCCCGCGGACTTTTGCACCGTCCGGCTGTACTATTCCTCGACGAGCCGACACTGGGGCTCGACCCGCAAACAAGGGCCCGCACATGGGACTACATCAAGAAGATGGCCCAAAACGAGCAGACCACCGTAGTGCTTACTACTCATTATATGGAAGAGGCGGAACAGGTCTGTAACCGGGTAGGAGTAATAGACCACGGCCAGATAATCGCCTTAGGCACTCCGGATGATCTCAAAGAATCGATGGGCGGGTACATGGTGGTCATTCAGGTAAAAGAGCCGCCCCTCGACAAGATGCGTGCCCTCCCCTATGTCTCGGAAGTAAAACTGAACAATGGTCTGGTTGAAATAACCATGAAAGACGCCCATCTTCACCTTCCTGATCTGCTCTCTAAAATACAAAACGTGGAGCGTGTCGAAACAAGAGCACCTACTCTTAATGACGTGTTTATCAAACTGACAGGTCGGGACATCCGTGAAGAAGAAACCGAAGACACCGGTGGCTGGGTGGAATCCGTTGCACGCTACCGTGCCAGGGGGCGCTAGGGCATGGAATACATGCTTATACGGAAGGAGCTTCTCGGTGTATACGCGGTCTGGTGGCGTGAAATCAAGGTGTTTCAACGTGAAAAGAGCCGTGTTATATCCAGCATAGTCCAGCCGCTTATGTGGCTCTTCCTATTCGGCAGCGGCATCGGGGCCAGCGTCAATGTCGGTGGTGTTAATTACCAGGATTACATATATCCGGGCATACTGGCGATGTCAGTGCTTTTCGGTTCGGTATTCTTCGGTCTTTATATAGTCTGGGACCGGAAACTTGACGTCCTCAAAGCTGTACTTGTGGCGCCTGTATCGCGCATTAGCATATTCTTCGGGAAGGTGCTTGGCGGCTGCACAGACGTCACAATTCAGGTGGTAATACTATTCTTCTTCGCATTTCTGTTTTCCACCATTAATCCCTGGGGCATCCCCCTTGCCCTGCTTATGCTTTCCATAACTTCCATAGCAATGGTCTCATTAGGCCTCGCCCTTGGCTCTCTTTTTGAGAGTCTGGAGGGCTTTCAGGTCATAGCCACATTCGTCGTTTTCCCGCTCTTCTTCTTATCGGGTGCGCTCTTTCCTGTAAATGACAGGCTTCCCGAATGG
>Ga0187771_10002573_pt1 | contig 12521 bp, 6 predicted proteins | sample 0116_SJ02_MP15_1_FD_133139 | JGI IMG/M metagenome (GOLD analysis project Ga0187771, IMG submission 133139) | Tropical peat soil microbial communities from peatlands in Department of Meta, Colombia - 0116_SJ02_MP15_10_MG | ecosystem: Environmental > Terrestrial > Soil > Wetlands > Peat | place... | reverse complement strand
GGTACGTCAGGGCGAGGCTCAAAAAGAGTACTTCAACCCCGTGATGCATATCCAGGTCACCGTGGCGAGTGCGAGTGTGAGGGCCTTCTATGAGCCTTTGCGAAAAGCAGGCGCGGCCGGCAGGGCTATGCTTGTCACCGCCGCCGCTCAGACCTGGAAGGTGCCGGAGCAGGAGTGTACGGCCTTTAACGGGACTGTGAGGCATAAAAAGAGCAATCGCAGCCTTACCTACGGTCAACTATGCCTGAAGGCCGCCCAGCTCGATTTACCCAAGGATCCCCCCTTGAAGCAAGAAGAGGAGTTCAGGTATATCGGTAAACCCATGCCCCGTGTGGACATACCGGAGAAAGTTGCAGGTAAAGCTATTTATGGCCTTGACGTGAACGTCCCGGATATGCTCTACGGAGCGGTCGCACGCCCACCAGCTTATGGCGCAAAACCTGTTTCTTACGATCAAAAGGCAGCGGAGGCGGTCAAGGGTGTTCGCAAAGTAGTCCCTACTCCACACGGCATTGCCGTGTGTGCTGAATCGCTTGATGTAGCATGGAAAGGCCGGGATGCCCTGAAGGTACAGTGGGAGAAGGGATCTCACCCTGACATGGACAGTGATTCCGTTGAAAAACACTATATGGAGGGCCTCGATAAGCCAGGCAAGGTCGCTATAAACACAGGGGACGCCAAGAAGGCGATAGATGAGGCGTCAAAGAAGGTCGAGGCGATCTATTTTGTGCCCTTTGTCGCCCATGCCACCATGGAACCCATGAACGCCACGGCTTACGTGCAAAATGACCGATGTGATGTTTGGGCACCGACTCAGGGTCAGACAGTTGCTCAGATGGTTGCTTCAAAGATTTCAGGCCTACCTCAGGAGAAAGTCCATATACACACCACTTATGTCGGCTGTGGGCTCGGCAGACGCAGCGAACCAGATTTTGTCATAGATGCACTCATCGCATCAAAAGCGGCCGGAAAACCCGTTAAGGTGGTCTGGTCAAGAGAAGAGGATTTGAAGTATGATTTTTATCGTGCTGCAGCGTTTCAAAGAATTCAGGCGGGTCTTGACAGTCAGGGCCATGTGACGGGGTTGTACCATAAGGTCTCCTGCACATCCATCCTGAGGTTCTTGAATCCAGACTGGATGACAAAAGAGGGCATCGACTTATTCAGCCTGTTCGGAATCTTGGATCCGCCAGATCCAAAGGTCTATAGTCGTACGCCCTATGAGTTCCCGAACTGGTGCGTAGAACAGTATCTGTCCGATCTTCCCATCCCTGCTGCTCCCTGGCGCTCTGTCCAAAATGCTCCGAACGCGTTTGTAGTGGAGAGTTTCATGGACGAATTAGCCCATGCAGCAGGTAAAGATCCAGTGGAGTTTCGTATGCATCTTCTGAGCAATAATATGCGTGCTCGACGAGTATTACAAACAGTTGCTGAAAAGGCAGGTTGGAGCAAACCCATACCAAAAGGAAAGGGCCGCGGTATTGCCCAGCACCCCTGTTTTGGAAGCTATGTTGCTCAGGTCGCAGATGTATCCGTGAATGAAAAGGATGGAACTGTTAAGGTGGATCGGATTGTTGCTGCTGTTGACTGCGGTCCCGTGGTGAACCCGGATACTGTGAAAGCTCAAATTGAAGGGGCAGTTGTCGAGGGGTTAAGTACTACCTTAAAAGAGGAAATCAAGTTTTCTAACGGTGGCGTGAAAACAGCCAATTTCGATGATTACAAAATAATTAGAATGAGCGAAATTCCTGAAATTGAAGTCCATATCGTCAAAAGCAAAGAGCAGATCGGAGGGATCGGCGAACCCGGTACGCCCCCAACTGCTCCTGCTGTGGCGAACGCAGTCTTCAACGCTACGGGCGCACGCATCAGGCGTCTTCCATTGACTCCTAATACGGTTTTGGCCGCAATCAAGAATAAATAAAAACGAAGATAGTCGGACGCGATAATAAAAAGGGGCTAATTCCATTGAATTAGCCCCTTTCATTTTTTCAATGGAAATTAAGAAATTAAACTCGGAGGGGAAGTTCAATAAGGAAGGTCGTCCCTTTGGGTTTGTTATCGCGGACTCGGATATATCCATTGTGATCAGTAACGATCGCATTGACGATGGTCAGTCCCAACCCTGTTCCGGTCTTTTTAGTCGAGTAATAAGGCTCAAAAAGCCTCCCTTTATCCTCATCAGGGATTCCACAGCCATCATCGCTTACCTCAAGACGAACCATCTGAAGTTTTGGATCGTAACTCGTCTGGATTTTAATCTCCCCTTCCCTCTCAATGGCGGCAAGGCTGTTCTTGATCAGGTTGATCATCACCCGTTTCATCTGATCCCTGTCCATGTTGAAAACAGGGAGGTTTGGTTGGGGGATAAAATTGAAGCGGACCTGCTTACGGGCCTCCTTGAAGAGGATCAGGGTCTCTTGAATGATCTCGTTGAGATGGTTTGGAGTGGGGCTGGAAGCTGGCATTCGAGCAAAGTTCGAAAATTCATTCACCATCCCTTTCAGTTCCTCAACCTGTTTCACAATCGTCCGAGTACATTCATCGAAGACAACCCCATCTTGCTGAAGCTTCTCAAGATATCGTTTTCTCAGCCGTTGAGCAGAGAGTTGAATTGGGGTTAGAGGGTTTTTGATCTCATGGGCAATCCTCCGAGCCACCTCTCTCCAGGCTGCCATCCTCTGAGCTTTCATCAGTTCAGTGAGATCATCGAAGACCGCCACAACACCAAGAGAATTCCCCTCCTCATCCTTCAAGGCTGTTAGATTGATCAAAAGGGAGAGGGACTTCCCCTTTAGGTGCACAGTGAGCTGTCTCTCAATGGAATCCTTCCAGGAAGACTTAAGTTCGCTCAACAGTCTTTCTATCTGATTCACATACTCCTTTGCCAAAACCTCGGAGAACCTCTTCTCCAGGATCTCCTCCCCCTTGACCTCCAGCATCTGTTCTGCAGAGGTATTGATAGTTGTGATCATCCCTTTCTCATCGATGGAGATCACTCCAGCCGCGACATTTTTCAGGACAATCTCCATGTACTTCTTTCGTTGTTCTAACTCAGACCGGCTCACCTGGAGGTCGCCGGTCATCTGATTGAAGGATTGGACGAGCATGCCGATCTCATCCGCCGCATTCATCTGAATCCGAAAGTTGAGATCTCCTGTGGCAATCCGATGGGTGGCCTCTGCCAACTCTTTAATGGGAACAGTGATATCCTTGGCCAAGCGGAAACCAAACCAGATTGCTGAGAATACGATGAGGAGGGTAACCATTAAGAGAGCCATCATATAGCTGAACTTGATCGGCTTTTTCAAGATTTTCGTCTGTTTATATTCGACGAAGGCCTGGGAGATTTCGCGCATCTTTGCTGTAAGGCTCTTTGGAATGAAATGCGAAGCAGCAACTGCTCCAATCACTTCTCCCCCTTCTGAAGAATTAAAAAGCGGGGCAATGCCTGTGATCACCTCTCCTTCCCCGACCGACAAGATTCTGGAAACCTCCTTGCCAGAGAACCCTGCATCCAGCATGTCTTTGGGTGGAGGGAGGAAGAAGGTTTTAAGTGTGGCATCTTCTACTCTGATCGCCTCTCCCTCTCCTCTCAAGAATACCGAGAGGGCGCTGAGACGGTACTCCTTCTGTTTCGCCTCAAGTTGCCCTTTTAAAAGTCTGATTTCCCTGGTTCCTGTAAAGGTCTGTTCTTTTGAAAGGTGTTGACTGATTTGTTTAGCAGCAGAAACCGTGTTATTGGCAAAATCTCGATAATAGGTCTGAGCGACCTCTAAGGAGCCTTGAAGGGACTGTTCGACCTGAGCTTTAAACCAATGTTCAACGCTATTGGTGATAAACCCCACGGCAACGAAAAAGAGGAGGATGGTCGGGACAAGGGAGAGACTGATAAAGGCCACCACCAGTTTGGTCCTGAGCCTTGCCCCTAAGACCTTCCGTTTTCTTTCGAAGATCAGCTTCACCAGGTTCCGGATCACCAGAAAGATCAGGAGGAGGATCAGGATGATGTTGATATTGATCAGGCTGAAGACAATGATGTTGTGGGCAATGGGTATGCTTTCTCCCACCTGAGGAAATTTCATCTCAATGGTGGTGAAGATGACGATCAGAACAGAGATGATCCCGATGATCACTATTTCATTGCGCCGTCTCCTTTCGTCTGGGGAAAGTTGTCTTTTCATCATAATGATCTAATTTCTCATATTAACTTTCTTAATCCCCCCAACCCCCTTTATCAAAGGCGGGAGAGGGGGGATTTTTTAAAGTGGGAGAGGTTCGATATGCCAATCCGTCTCGAAATCCCATAGGGAGACAAAAAAGAAGAGATATTCTAAATGAAAGGGAAGTCTGACCGGATCCAACCCTGCCTTGATACGAAGTTGAGTGGGGATTTCAGGCTTGAGGGGAGAAGAAGGTTTGATCTCCACTTCCTTGACGGTTGCCATGAATTGCTTAGCCTCTTCAAAATTAGAAGTGACGAGAGAGCCTTGATTCTCCTCCAATATCATACGATACTCCCCTCGCACGGGATCAAACTGGATGGTATGGCGAAACTCAATGGAGGCGACTTTCCGATCTTTCCACCAACTTCTCTTCTGATAAAGATGAAGGTAAAAGGTAAAGGTGGTCTGTATCCCTGTTTTGATGGCCTCTTCCATCTTCTCCGTAAAACAGCCCTCAATACAAAAGCTAACCTTCCAGGCCCCATTTGATGTCTTCAGGCTGACTTCTTTAACGGAGGCTTTTTGACAGAAAGCCGAAAGAGGAAAAATCAATATCAAGAGGGAAATAAATCCTCCAACGACCCAATGGTTTTGAATCCTGTGCCTCATAGAGCTTATTTAAAATCTGAATATTGGAATGCCAAATCAGATCAAAAGTTCAAATGAGATGCCGAAATCGAAGATCCTGAGTCAAGTTCAGGACCTGGTTCGGCATGACTACATTGTCATTCTGAACTCGTTTCAGAATCCCATTTTGGAATTTGACATTCATTTAATACTTGCCTGCCGCGGCCAGGGATTTCGTGCTTCGAATTTAAAATCTCCGATACAATGTATTTCCCTCAGCCTTGGAAGGGTATGGGGAAAAAAGGGGAATGATCGAAGGGGACCATAAGCCGAGTTCTGTTTCCCTTGCTTCTGGCAGGGATGATGGTCATTCGTCTAGGGACTTGATTGCTCAGGTCCTCAAGCGACCTCACCCGTCCCGCCTCTGCCCTGATACTATGGTATCGGGACAAATTTGAATGGGCTTTTCTCATCCCCCGCTTAAAGCGGGAAAAGCGGGATCTATTTGGTCTTGCTCCGGGTGGGGTTTACCCAGCTACCCCAATCGCTCAGGGTACTGGTGAGCTCTTACCTCACCTTTTCACCCTTGCCCTGTGGAATAGGCGTAGCCCCTATTCCACAGGGCGGTATCTTTTCTGTGGCACTTTCCTTACCCCCGAATCCTGCAATGCAGAATTCGAAGACAGTCCGGATTACGGACCACCCTGCCCTCTGGAGCTCGGACTTTCCTCCCCTCATAACATATCGCTCAACAAAATGTTATGAGGAGCGACCATCTGCTCCCCTTCGACTTCCCTCCTTCCTTTTTCCCGCTGCGACCCCCTTTTGAATCGCCTGATTGGCCAAACGGTCTGCTTCTCGATTTTGTTCCCTGGGAATGGATTCAATCTCAAATGAGGAAAATTCTTTTAGATTCCTGGTCACAGTTCGGTGAAGGGTCTTTAAATTCAAATTTTTCACCCGGTAAAGTCCTTTAACCTGTCTCTCGATTAGTTCTGAATCCGTGAAGATACGAATGGAATCCCCACCCAATCGCTTCGCCTCCCTCAATCCTAAAAGAAGGGCCCAATATTCAGCTTCGTTATTGGTCTTATGGCCGAGATATCGGCTCATTCTCGCTATTTCCTTACCCTCCCCATTCGTAATCCAAACCCCAGCCCCTGCACTTCCTGGGTTTCCTCGAGAAGCCCCATCGATGTAAAGGATCAACTGAAGAGTTTCATGAATCGAATGGCTTATGCCTGCATTCCTCATTTCGTCTTCCCATCTCCATCCCAATAGAGAATTCGATTACAGTTTGGGCATCGAATCAGATCGCTGTTTCTTTGGACTTCGATATACATTTGTGGAGGGATGTTTACAAAACAACCCTGGCAAGTCTCATTTTTAACGTTGACGACTCCCACATCCTGTCTTTTCTCCTTCAACGTATTATATAATTTGTACAGACTGGAATCGAGTTGTTTTGAAAGGGCCTCCCTGCGCTCCGTCTGCCTCTTCAAGGCCAGATCGCCCTGGGCAATTCTTTCCTGAATCACCTTCTTCTCGCCTTCGATTTTCTCCAAAGTGATCGCCACCTCCCTTTCACGTTTCGAGAGCTTTTTCTTGAGTTCATCGATCTCGTCCATGATTTGAAGGACCTCCTCTTCTTCCTGGCTGGTTGCCTCTTTGATCGCCTCAATTTCACTGAGGAGGGCTTGATACTCTTTGTTGGTCTTCACTTCGAACATCCTTCCTTCTGCCCGTTTGATCTTCTCTTGCTCTGCATTGAGACGGCCTTCTTTCTGCCTCCGCTCCTTTTCTAACAATTCAACCTTTTCCTTCTCCTTTTGAATCCTTTCTTTCTCGATATTCTGTTTTTCATCCAGTTTTTTCATCTCTTTGGGGTACCGATCTCGTGCTTCCTTAATCCTCTTCAGTTCGAGATCGATCTTTTGAAGTTCCCAAAGCATGTCCAGTTGTTCCCTCAATGGTCGCCTCCTGTTTCTTATAGAGTAAAAACCTGATTATATGGATCAAACAATTTTCGAGCAGACTGCAGCGCACCCCGCAATCTTCGCGAAGCCGCCTCCTTTCAGGACAAAAGCCCGAAACAAAAAGAGTGCACACATGGTGCACTCTTTTTGTTTCCGCCAAGTTCCCTGAGCGCCTTCCTTTTCATTCCCATAAGGTCCATGGATCCCTTCCCTCCTGTTTCAGGTGGGCCCACCTGGGTTCGAACCAGGGACCTACCGGTTATGAGCCGGTGGCTCTTCCAGCTGAGCTATGGGCCCTTTTTTATTATATTCCATTCCCCAGGGGTGTCAACCCCAGCCCAATTCGGATTTCCAAATGTGGATTTCGGAGTTTCATTCCGCATTCCGCATCCCTGCCTGCGGTAGGCAGGCAAAATCCTCATTTGTTAGGAGGTATCGACGAAACTCTTCAATCTCCTCGCTCTGCTGGGATGCCGCAATTTTCTCAATGCCTTCGCCTCGATCTGCCGGATTCTCTCTCTGGTTACATCGAAATCCTGTCCCACCTCTTCTAACGTATGATCATATTTTTCTCCGATGCCAAACCTCATTCTTAAGACCTTCTCCTCCCTCGGGGTGAGACTGGCAAGGACTTTCCGGGTCTGCTCAGACAGATTCGAACTGATCACTGCATCCTGAGGAGAGATGACTGCCTTATCTTCAATGAAATCTCCTAAGTGGCTATCTTCCTCCTCTCCAATGGGCGTCTCAAGAGAGATCGGCTCTTTCGCAATCTTCAGCACCTTTCTCACCTTATCCAGCGGCATCTCCATCTTCTCAGCGATCTCCTCGGGGGTTGGCTCTCTGCCAATCTCTTGGACGAGGTACCGCGAGGTTCGGATGAGTTTATTGATGGTCTCAATCATGTGTACTGGGATACGGATGGTCCGAGCCTGATCGGCGATGGCCCGGGTGATGGCTTGACGTATCCACCAGGTCGCATAGGTGCTGAATTTATAACCTCGCTGATATTCAAATTTATCCACCGCTTTCATCAAACCGATGTTCCCTTCCTGAATGAGATCGAGGAACTGAAGCCCGCGATTGGTATACTTTTTTGCAATGGAAACAACCAGCCTCAGGTTCGCCTTCACTAATTCACCCTTAGCTTCTTTGGCCTTGGTCTCCCCTTCTATAATGGCCTTCACCGCAGTCCTAAGCTTTTCGGCAACGAGACCGCATTCGGCCTCCACCCGGATGATTTTCCTATGGGCATTCTTGGCAGATCGGTTGATCTCCTGAAGATCGGCCTTGCTCAATTTTCGATTTCGGATGAGCCTCTTCTCTCTCAACGTCTTCGCTTTGATCTTTCTCAGATAAGCCCGGGCCTCCCTGATAGAAACCCCCGCTCTCTCCTCAATCTTTCTTATCTCACTCTCCGCCTTTTCCACCCGATTCAACATCTGCTTCATTTTTTGGACAATCTTATTAATCTGGATGTCCCTCAAATTCATCTGCTTAAAACATTCTAAAATCTCTGCCTGTTTCTTCTTAAACTGTATCTGAATCTTGCTCCTCGAGACCTTCCTATTTTTCAGCAGCCGCCTAAGCCCTTCATCGCTCCGACGAATCTTTTCGATCAGTTCCAGAATCTTTTTTTTCTGAATCTGTTCTTCCTCAACACTGGTTTCCTCTTCATCGATTTCGTTGGTGACCTCCTGAATCTCCACCTTGCCCGCCTTGATCGCATTACCCAGATTGATCACCTCTTTGACGGCCATCGGGCAATTCAAGACAACGCTCAACACCTCCCTCTTACCACTCTCGATCCTTTTCGCTATCTCCACCTCTCCTTCTCTTGTGAGAAGGGAGACCGACCCCATCTCACGGAGGTACATTCGAACTGGGTCCGTCGCCTTACCAAAGGTCTCCATCTCCAACTCATCGGCTTCCTCATCTTCCTTCTCCAGCGCCTTTTCTTCCTCTACCTTCAGCCCTTGGAGATCATCCACCACATCGATGTCCATCTCATCAAACATCATAAGGACATCATCGATCTGATCAGAGGAGACGATGTCGTTGGGAGGAATTTCGTTCACTTCATCGAAGGTCAGAAATCCCTTTTCTCCCTCCATCGAGATCAAATTCTCCACCTCTTTGATCTTTCCTTCTTTTCCCATGGACCTCTCCCCTCACCCCTTCCAAGTGCCACTTTCCAAAGCCCTCTCTCTCCTCGCCAATTCTTGATGCTCCAATAAAAGGGCTTCCAATACTCCCCCCCGATTCTCCCTCTCGGCCTCTTTAATTCTTCTGAGCAATTCGACTTTATCCCTTCTCAACCTCTCTCCCCGGATCTTCCGGACGCAGTCCTTCAATATCCTCTCTCCTTGCCCTTTCTCCAGGCTGCTCTCTTGGAAGACAAATCCGCATAACCTCCTTTTGAGATCCTCTCCAAGGCATTCCAATGTTTCGGCAAGGTCAAGCCTCCCTTTCCTTTGATAGAGGTTCTCCATTTCCTCTGCTATTCTTTCTAACACCGGACTCTGAAATTCTTTTAAAATTCCCTCTTCTGAAATGGCCGGAATCAGTTCGGGGTGGTGAACCATGAGGCGGATCACCATCTCCTCTGATTTCGGGAAACTCTTCTCAACGACTCTCTTCTTCAAATCTTCTTCGACTTTGTGTCGTCCCTTGGCAGAGGATCGGACCATCTCGTACAGGAAGGATTCCTGAAGATCGAGCCTCTCGGCCAATGCCTTTATGTAGAAATCCCTTCGAATCCTATCCGGGATTTTACCAAACAGGGCTATTCCTTCCTCTGCTATTTTAACCTTGCCTTCGATCGATTTCACGTCATGGGTCTCCATCAATCTTTCAAGAAAGAAATCGAGAAGGGGAATTGCCTCAGCCGCTCTTTTCTCAAACTCTTCTAATTTCCCTTTTCTGAGAAATTCATCAGGGTCTTCGCCTCTGGGGAGGGCGATCGTCTTTCCCATGACCTCCTCTTCTAAAAAAAGCGGAAGGGAACGAAGGGTGGCTTGGATGCCTGCCTGATCAGCGTCAAATACAGCGATCAAATTTTTTGTATATCTCTTTAAGGTACGAATATGTTGTGTCGTCAGAGCCGTCCCCAAAGTGGCAACACTATGCTTTATTCCGTATTGGTGGAGGGTCAACAGGTCGAAATAACCTTCGGCAATTATAACACAATCCTTCTCCGAAACGTATCTCTTGGCCACATGGAGTCCATAGAGAACCTCTCCCTTATGGTAAATGCTCGATTCCGGAGAGTTAATATATTTGGGTTGTCCCTCCTTGATCACCCTTCCTCCGAATCCGAGGACTCGATGATGGAGGTCGAAGATTGGAAAAAGGAGCCTCTTTCGAAAGGCATCATACCAGCCCTCTTTTTTCTTTGGAAGGATCAATCCCAATTCTCCGGCCATATCTAAAGGGAGTCTCTCCTCTCGAAGATGCTGGACCAGTCCATCCCATCGATCGAGGCTATATCCCAATCGGTGTTCCTCTATGGTCTCCTTACTGATCCCCCTCTGGGATAGATATCTTCTTCCCTCCTCACCTTCTCTGCTCCTCGTGAGGAGATCGTGAAAGTATTCTGAAGCAATCTGATTGATCTGGAAGAGGAGTTCCTTTCTGGCCATCTCCTTCTTCTGGGCCAGAGAGATTTCTTTGGAGGGAAGTTTTACCCCGGAACGCTTTGCCAGTTCCTCCACGACCTGTGGGAATGAGAAATGCCCCACCTTCATTAAAAAAGTGAAGACGTCTCCCCCTTCTCCACAGCCAAAGCAGTGGAAAATTTGCTTCTCTTCATTGACCATAAAAGAGGGGGTCTTCTCGGAATGGAACGGACACAGTCCCTTATAGTTCTTGCCAGCCTTTTTTAGGTTGACATAGTCTGAGATGACCTCTAAAATGCTGGAACGGTCCCGAATCTCTGAAATTTTCTCTTCTGAGAAAAATCCACTTACCAAAAGATCTACCTCAACTCAATGACAGTAATCCCAGCGCCACCCTTCATCTTATCTCCTGGACCAAAATTTTTAACCCCTCGGTGCCCATGCAATAATTGGCCGATGGCACTTCGCAACCTTCCAGAGCCAACCCCATGGATGATAGAAATTTTCTCCAATCCGTTGAAGAGGGCTTGATCGATGAATTTATCCACTCTGGGAAGGGCATCCTCAACGGTCAGGCCGATGACATTCAATTGGGACGGAGGTTCTGGAATATCCCTTTTAACTAAAAGTTGACTTTGGGGAACCCCGATCTCTATCCCCTCATTCCCTTCTTCCGTCTTTATAATTTCGGAGAGGGGCGCTTTGACCTTTGCCCGGTCTGTCACGACCTCCGCCCGTTTCAATGGTTCCTCCAACTTCGTCAGAATCCCACTGCTTCGAAGGCTCTCAATTCTAACATGTTCCCCAACCTTCAAGCCACCCTGTATCGTAGGATGCCCTTTTTTTCTAATCGATGGGAAAAATTTCTCCCTCATCTCCTGGATCTCTTTTCGATAAACATTGATTCGTGGAGCATTCGAACGATTCTTCTCCTCTTTTAGGCAGCGAACCCATTCCTTGACTTCATCTTCCAATTTCAGGAGGATCTTTCTTGCCCTCTCTTCAGCCTGTGAAAAGATCTCCTGTCTCTTCTTCTTTATTCCTTCCAGAAGTTCTCTTAGCCTCTGACGCTCCAGGCCAACTTCCTCTTTCATTTTAAGGAGTCCGAGCCGCTCCCTTTCTGTAGCCGTCTTCAGTCTCTCCAATGTCTCCAGAGCTTGGGAAATCCCCTGTTCCCCTCCGTCCCTGTGGTGGCTGGCCATTTCAAGGACCTTTTCTGAGACACCCAATTTCTCAGCCACTAAGAAGGCATTGCTCAACCCTGATGATCCATAGGCGAGTGTATACTTCGGCTCTAAGGTTTCTTCATCAAACTCAACTGCCACATTCTCTACATCCGGATAAAGGTAGCCATAGACCTTGAGGCGATCGAAATGAGTGGTGACCACCACTGAGGCTCCGCTCTCCCTGAATTGATCGAGAAAGCCCATCGCCAGGGCGCATCCCTCTTGGGCATGGGTTCCCACTCCTAATTCATCCAAAAGGACAAGAGTGTGTGGCCCTGCTTTTCCCAAGATTTGATTCACATGGAGGAGATGACTGGAGAAGGTGCTCAGATTCCCTTGAATGTCCTGTTCATCCCCGATCACTGCAAAGATATCTTCGAAGATCGCCACGGTGCTCCCTTCAGCTACAGGGATGGGAAGACCGGATTGAACCATCAAGGTCAGAAGCCCCAATGTCTTTAAAGCAACGGTTTTCCCACCGGCATTCGCACCGCTCAGGATGAGAAGTCTAATCCCGTCACCTATCCGAAGGTCAACGGGAACAACCTGGCTCTCTTTTTGAAGGGTGAGGAGGGGATTTCGTGCCTTCTTCATCTCGATCTTACCCTCCTCATTGAAAACAGGTTGGACGCCGTTCAAAAGGATGGAAAGCTTTGCCATCGCATAGAGGAGGTCCAATTCTCCTAAAATATCAAAATCCCTCCAGAAGTTTGCTCTTTCATCCCTCACCCTCTTTGAAACGTCCCCCAATATCCGATATTCCTCCTCCTTTTCTTCCCCTAAGAGAATATTGATCTCATTGTTCAAAGCGACGACTTGAAGTGGCTCGAAGAAAAAAGTCATGCGGCTTTGAGATTGATCGTGAATAATTCCTTCCAGCCGATGTCTATAATCAGATTTGATAAGAAT